>Ga0210400_10003417_pt1 | contig 14076 bp, 8 predicted proteins | sample IncBWH26MmetaG_FD_155456 | JGI IMG/M metagenome (GOLD analysis project Ga0210400, IMG submission 155456) | Forest soil microbial communities from Barre Woods Harvard Forest LTER site, Petersham, Massachusetts, United States - Inc-BW-H-26-M | ecosystem: Environmental > Terrestrial > Soil >...
GTCTGCAACAGCAGACCAAATTCGATGATTTTCTCGAAGCGTTCACCTATGTCTCCGGGCCGGACCGAAAAAAAAGTGGAGCCGAGAGTGGGAGTTGAACCCACAACCTGCCGATTTCAGCAAATTCGGCCAGCCATTCTCTCTGAACCCGCCGAGGCGAAACAAAAACCGCGCGTGCTCGATGTGAGCGCGCGCGGTTTTGTCGTGAATCGTGAGTGGTAGAAATTAGTTGACGGTCACGGTGACGGTCACGGTGTGCGTCAAGGTGCCGGAAGTCCCGGTGATCGTCAGCGGGTAGGTGCCTTTTGCCGTCTTGTTGTCTGGACCGCCCGAGCCGCAAGCCGCCAAGGTAACGCAGATGATGATGGCCGAAACCATTGCCAGGCGGGTGCGGAACCGCTGCGTAGACCGCAGAAGGAACAGCAGCATCAGCACAAAGAAGAGCGGCACAATCCGCAGCATGTTGAGCGGCGGCGCCGGCTTGGTCATCGGCAGCGGCACGAGCATCGCATGCGCGGTAAACGTGAGTGCGGATGTCGTGGGCGGTGTGATGGAAGGCGGGTTGAGAGTGCAACTGGATTTTGCAGGCGCTCCCGCGCATGTCAGCGCGACGGCTGAATTGAAACCGTTCGTGGGATTCACCGTAATCGTGACGGGAGTGCTGACCGCACCTCGCGCGACGGTCACGGTGGTTGGCGCTGCACTGAGCGTGAAATCCTGCGGCGTGTTCGTGCCCGTTCCCGTCAGCCCCACGGTATGTGGACTGCCGGCGGCATTATCCGTGATGGTCAAGGTCCCCGTGCGCGTTCCTGTCGCAGTTGGTGTAAACGTCACGCTGATCGTGCAATTTGCGTTTGCGGCCAGCGTAGCCGGGCTGATTGGGCAAGCAGTCGTCCCGGTGCTCGTCTCCGCAAAATCTCCGGATGCGGCAATGGAGACGATCGTCAGAGGGCCCGTACCCGTATTCGTGAGCGTCACGGTTTGCGCAGAGCTGGTGGTATTGAGTAGCTGGCTACTAAAGGTCAGAGTCGTCGGCGCGAGCATCACGACCGGAGTGGGATTTGCCCCTATCCCGCTCAAGGCAATGTTTTGCGGGCTGGTACTGTCGCCGTCCGTCAGGACCAGCGTGGCCGGTCTAGATCCCACCGCCGATGGCGTAAACGTCACACTCACAGTGCAAGTATTTGTAGCGCCAAAGGGGATGTTGCCGCCACACGTGTTAGTGGCAGCGTAGTCGGTGCTGGGGACGGGCGGATTTGCTGGTGGATTTCCGTTGTAAGCGATAGCGCTCGTGAACGTGATCGCCGCGCTCGTGTTATTTGTCAGCGTTATCATCTTTGCCGCGCTCGTATTCGGAATGAGCACCGTCCCAAAATCAAGGCTCGTCGGGGCCACCGTCAAGGTCGCGATGGGGGTCAGCTTGGCTACAAACGCATCGGAAGTCCCATTCAGCGTCGGCTGAAATGCAGTAGGGGCAGTCTTTGGGAAAACAGGAAAAGTTGCCGCTGTCGAATATGTTTGACCGGTCACGTACGCGTTGGCGGGGTTTGATGTGTCAATGGCGATCGCGAAGATATGATCTGATCCTCCTCCAACGGAATTATTTCCGCTTCCACCGAAGTACGTCGAATAACCCAAGTCGGCGGTGCCATTACCTCCGGGGTTAAGCTTCGAAATAAATCCAATGCTCTGCGCACCTGGCGGGTAAGTGGGCTCGAATCCGCCCACCCCCGAAACTTCAGGAAAATCTGTTGAAGACGTTGTTCCCCCAACGTAAGCGTTGCCCTGTGCGTCTGCTCGAATTCCAAAACCCGTGGTGTTTCCCGATCCTCCCAGAAATGTTGAATACTTAAGTGAAGGAACCGCAGCCAGGGTAGTATCGATCAGACTTACGAACGCCTTTCCGGTTCCGGATCCGATCGGCGGCCCGGTGGTATCGAACGCTCCAGGCTTTGGGGTAACCGGGAAATCATGCGAGTCCGTAGTTCCCGTAACGTAGGCAACATTGCCCGGCCCAATTGCGATGGCGTAGGCCTGATCAAAGGTCGCGCCACCCAAATAGGTCGAGTAGATCCCTGAAGCGGCCCCACTCTGCGTCGTGTCGATTTGCGTCACGAATGCCGCTCCCTGGGTATTGCCCGTTGGTACGGTAGGCTGGTGGGCATTGCCGAACGTCGGAAAGTCAGTCGAGGAAGTTACGCCTGCGAGGTAGGCGTTTCCGGCGGCACCTATGGCCACGCCAAACGCCTCTTCTCCGAGACTCAAGCGCGCCGCTGAATTCGCACAAGTGCCACCCAGATACGTGGAATAGAGCAGCGAAGCGCTTCCGGATTTTGTCGTGTCAATTTTAGTCAGGAAGGCGTTTCCATCCGTACATTTCAGAGTTGTCTGAAAACCATTCATGACCGGAAAGTTTTGAACTCCCGATCCCGGGGTCGAGTCAGTATATCCGGCAACGTAGACAATCCCGTTGGCGGGGTTCGACGAGTCCACCGCAATCGCTTGCCCAACATCACCTCCCAAGAGGGCTGTTCCGTCGGTGCCACCGATGTAGGAAGAATATACAAGCGAAGCAGTGCCACTCAGCGCGGGATCCAGTTTTGCGATATAACTGGTCCCGTTCGCATTGCTGGCGCTCGTAGCCGGCTTGAAACCGGGGATCGTTGAATTCGTTGGAAAGTCAGTCGCATACGTGAGTCCCGTCACGTAGATCTTGCCGGAAGTGTCGACCGCAATCCCAAACGCTTGTTCGAACGCATTGGAGGTGGTGCCGCTGGTGCCGGCTAGATACGAAGAGTAGAGTAGCTGTGTTCCCGCGGGGTTCAACTCCGCGACAAATGAGGCTCCCATATTGGCTGCTGGGGACGGGGAGACTGCGCCGTGCGTCCCTGGCGGAAAATCTGTTGACCTGGTTTGGCCAGCAACAAAAGCGTTGCCGGCAGCGTCCACGGCGATGGCAGCGCCCGAGTCATCGCCGCTCCCACCTAGGTACGTCGAGTAGTTGAGCACGGGGTCAAGAATCAGAGGTTCGCTACGTTCATAGTCCGCAACCGCAAAAGTCACGCGGTGATCACTGCCGATGGCATAGCTGCTGGCGATCTCACGCCGTTCCCCCTTCACCTGCTGGTAAACCACCGGTTTCTGCAGCAGCACTTCGCCACCCGGGACACTCAGCACCAGGTCTCCGCCCGAGTTGACGCGTATCTTGCGTGCTCCATCCACTTTTAGTGCGATGGCTTTCGGGTCGGCTCCCGGCGCGATCACGAAGTCATATTCAAGCCGGCGCTGATTTCCATAGAAAATCAAATCCACTCCGGGATAGATTCCTACATATTTCACGCGAGCGTATGATGGCACGTCGGTGTGCCACTTCTTGGGATCATTGCCGATGAAATAATTCACTCTGGTCGGCAAACGATCCGCCCCGCTGATTTGTGGGTTGGGATTTGCTCCGTCGAGTTGCAAGCGAATCGCGGTCATCCGGGTTGCTTTATTTGCTTCGCGCGCTGCTCGAACGAAAGCCGCGCGATGGGGTGGTGAAAGGTCGTATTGCGGACTGGAGCGAAGCGCCAGCACCGCTTCCTGCGGTGCCAAAAAGAGTTCGTATCCGCTGCCATGAGAGACGTACCGGACTTCGCGAGTCGTCTGGCCTTGGTTTTCTTCAAAGCTCAATGGCAACTTGCCGTAGGCTTCGCTCCAGTTGAGAGCACTTTTCGTGGCGGAGACTTTGGATGCCTGGCTGGCCGCGACCTGTGACCGTCCCGTTCCAGTTTGCGGAGAGCGTTTCCCCGCATTTCGAAAAGCTGCAACCAGCAAGAGACTGCAAACAAGTCCGGTCACGCCTGCGAACTTCACAACTCTCGCCCAAGAACCCCGCGTCTTCATTTTGGCAATCCTCCTGAATCTATTCTTCACTGCTCATCTCCGCCGCATGCTTCGGAACCATTCCTTGATCTCAATGGACTCCCTAGCCTCTTCGAGTCACGGTTAATCTGGGATTTCTTGGAGAGGGAACAGTCATGGCGCACGCAGCTAACATAGTGCCCCAAATCGGGAAGGCCTGCTCTAAATCTGGAATCGAGACTGTATCGTATCAGATAACTCGTTGGCTTCAGCGCTAGACTGGGAAGAACTCCCCGGGCAGTCAGTTCCTCGCATTGGCCGGGTTGTGTAGCGAAGCGAAATCCTTGCGGATCAGCGCACAAAGCTCTTCAAGCCGCGAAGGGTCTTTATGTGGATGGATGCGGCGAATCGGAACCGTCGTCACCAGCCGGCCAAGAACCGCAAACTCGTTCGCGCGCATATCCCGATCTAGGACCTTGTTCGCGTAAGTGTCGGCGACAAGCGACAAGAGGCCAGCCTGTGGTCGGACTCCCTCTAGGAATGGTGCCTGATCGGGCCGGTGGTCGCCCAGGAGATAGATGGCGCCGAGAGGAAGCGAGCGTTTCTCGAATCGCGTTCCTTGCTCACCCAACGCCAGCCGGCGCTTTTCCCATCCCGCGCTGAAGCGCGGGAGCGCCTCAGAAGAACCAAACAGCATCTCCACCGATTCTGGCCAGAGGCAAAGATGGGGATATGCCGGCTTCACGTGGAATGCGCCATCCCGTTCAACGAGTGCAACAATATCATCGGAAATAACTCCGCAGCCTTGGCGGGCGAACGCGGCCGCGGTCGTCGACTTTCCCGCCCCTTCCGCACCAACGAACGCAACACAACGGTTCTCAATGGAAACCGCACTTGCATGCAGACATGTCACGCCTCGCAGCCGCAGCCAAAGTCCGAATACCGGTCCCAGCAGATACGAAGCGGTATCTTCAAGAGTGGATGCTGCGGGCCAAGCCGCCCACAAGGACTTTCCTTCTCGTTCCAGCCAGAATTGAAAGCCATCGTAGTACGCGAGGCGGAGAAAGGCCCCGTCTGCGGTCTTCCAGATTCGCAGGGCCGGGTTGCCGGACTCATCAGTGTAGGAGCTTGTGTAGGCAAGGTCTTCCGAATCGGTTGCAATTCCTGTTTTCGAGTTCGGCGAAACACCCAAATGGAGTTCGACATCCACGGCTTCGGAAGGACTGCCCAAAGGACGCAGTCCCGGAATGGGCAGATTGGACTGCACGGTCAGGCCGAAGACGATGTGCGTGAAAGCCACTTCTTAGGTCAGCAATCTGATCACTTGGGATCAAGGAGCGCCAAGGCGAGCTTGCCCGTGCTGTTTTCTTGTTTTACTTGTCGTGCTTGCACGCGAATCGCCAGTTCAGGAATCAAAAGCCACCGCGTTCGCGCACCGTTCGCCGGCATTTACTTGCTAGACAGCAGTTCGGGGTGTAAGTCTGCCCCCGCCATCGAGGTTGCCCCGGGCTCCCCGGTTTTGGGTGAGTTCCCCCACCGTCCCATAAAAGGTAAGCGTGGGCTTCGAGTACGGCTTTTTGGGTCCTCGTTTGACGGGCTTACCCATTCCCTGCCTCCGCATGAATATAACGAACCTTTCGCGCCGATTGCAACCAATTGTTGAGGCAGTAGGGCCGCAAGTAAGTACGAATCTGCTCGGCGTTCATCATATCATGCAGCAGCACCAGCGCGGAGCGTTCAATGAAAGCATCTGAATCCTTGCTCCAAGGCATTTGATTTAACCCCTCTGTCCCAGTTTTTTTTAGTTGAGCCGAAACCGGATCGCCCTGCAAGGGCGTTTTTGGACGCATTCGAACGCGCTCGGGAATGCGCTCGGCCATGGCCTCCCGCAGAAGCATTTTTTCGAAGAACCAGGGAAACGGTGGAAGAGATAGAAGGTAATTCACGATCCGCAAGTCCATAAACGGATAGCGTACCTCCAGAGGATAGGGCGTCATTCCGGCGTTCTCCTGTTCGAACATCTGCGCCCAGTGTGGCAGGGATAAAGTCGCGTGGGATTTCGGATGGATGGGATGTTCAAGCGTTAGTTTGGGATGTTCGCCCCATTCCTTCCACCGCTCTTGGAGTTTCAGGCGCTGGGCGAAGTCCGCCTCCAGCCATTGCGGAAACTCCGGCACACCCGGCTCCTTGCCGATCAGTCTCAGAAATCGCGCACGAATGCCACGCCATGGAAATGGCCTGATCCAAAGATAGTTCGTCATCTCCGTCAAAAGACGCTGCCATTCTCCCCTTCGCCGAAGGTCACCCGCGTACGGCCACATCTGAAAGCCCATCAGGTTATCGCTGCCTTCCCCAGACAATAGAACACGGCAATCAGCTGAAATGACGCGGCAGGATTCAAGAAAACCGGCGAATAATGGATCGTCCAGAGGCTCGGGCGCATTCCGTTCGGGATCGTCCCAGCCCGCAAAGAGTTGCACCTGATCCATCGCCAGAAACTTGATCGGAACACGCAGAAACTCCCCCACCTCGCGCGCGTAATCATCTTCGCAATCGGGGATCAGCGATTCATAAATGTAGGTATAGCCGCGAAGCTCGGTGGCTTGGGAACCTTTCCCAGACATTTCCTTGGCCACCGCAGCCACGGAGGACGAATCCAGCCCCCCACTCAAGAGAATTCCGACTCGGTCTGTCTGCAGGCGATCCGCGACCGCAGCTTTGAGGAGCGACTGGAAATTCTCGACATACTCCTCGGGTTTCGAATAGCGTATCCGCCCATCCGTCGGCGGCGCCCAGTAGCGTCTGATCTTCACTCCTTCTGGCGAGATACTGAGCGAATGTGCGGGGGGCAGGCGTTGAATATCGCGAAAGCTGGTCGTGGCATTGTCGCAATTCAGCCCAAACAGCAAGAAATCTCCAATGGCCGCTTCATTCAGTTCGTCCGAAACCTCCGGATGCATGCGAATGCAATTCAGGGTGTTGCTGAAGAGAAAAAAATCTTCCCGTTCGAAGTAATAAAAAGGCTTGATCCCGAAATGATCCCGCGCGCAAAACAGCTGTTTGTTGCGCGCATCCCAGATGGCGAACGAAAAATCGCCCCTCAGGCGCTCCACGCAGGGCGTGCCCCAAGTGGCATAAGCTTGCAGAAGCAGTTCAGAGTCAGGAGCGTTTGGTCGGACCGCCCGGCCGGAGCGTTGCAGCTCGGAGATAAATTCCGCCCGGCCATCGAGTCGCGCGTCCGCGACAATCCAAAACCGCCCGTCGAGGCTCGCAGGCTGGCGTTCGCCGAGGGATTCGTGGGTGGTCCGCAGCATCGCGTGACCCAGCCCGATCGAACCATCCATCCAGCACTCGCGGGAATCTGGGCCGCGGTAGGAGAGAAAATCCACCAGAGATTGCAATAGCGCCTGCTCGACCGGCGCACCGTTCCGGTGGTAAATGCCGACAATACCGCTCAATCTTCTTGCCTTTCTGTCCGAGTGGCTGGCGCTTCGAATGGCGAAATAAGGAGTGGCATGCCGTCATCTTCGTCCACAAAAACGGCATCTCCATTCCGCCCGGGCATACGCCCTGAAGCGGAGTTCTCCGGCACTGAGAATTCCTTTTTTTTACACGCTGCTTGGCTGGGGTCCTATTGTACTGTCAGCTCCCCCCTTGCATCAACCGCGCCCTGTTCCGCAGATTTCATCGGCACTGAGCGGGGGATTTCGCGAAAGGATTGAAAAGCGCTATTGTCGCGCGTCGCAATGGACTTTTGACTTGCAACTCCGGAACGGTCTAGGCACAGTACCGGAGAATGATTCTGCGTCTCTCCAGCATCGCGCAGCGCGGGTTACTTATTGTTGCTTCTTTCGTTGTCGCCTTCATACTCTCTTACTTCAGCATTCGAAATGCACTTGCCGCTCACTACGCTGGTCTTGAAACTCCCGAAGGCTATGAGCGCGCCACGCGCCTGGAGCCCGCTAACCCGCGCAACTGGTATCTTCTGGGCCGCTATTGGCAGTACAACCTCGAGGATCCCGACGCCGCGCGCGCCATTCGCTCCTATCTTTCTGCTCTGTCGTTGAATCCAGGATCGTCGGACGCCTGGCTGGATCTTGCCACCACTTATGAATCGGAGGGCAACATCAATGCGGCGCGGGACGCCTTTCTGCACGCCAAGAGGGTCTACCCACTTTCTCCGGAAGTGTCTTGGCGGTTCGGGAATTTCTTGTTGCGGCAACGGGAACTCGAACCGGCCTTCGCCGAAATGCGGCACGCCGTCGAAGCTGATCCAGGGCGTGGCGCGGAAGCGTTCTCCCGTTCACTGCGCGTCGAACCCAACATCAATAAAATTCTGGATCGTATCCTCCCGCCGGTCGGCGAGGTCTACATCGATGTGATTTGGGACCAAATTACCGGCGGCCAAACCGACATCGCCCTCCAGGTGTGGGACCGGCTCGTCGCATTTCATCCCCGGGTGCCGCTGCGGGATGTTTTTCCCCTGATCAACGCGTTGAGGAATACCAAACGAATCACAGATGCCCGCCGCGTCTGGGACCAGGCCGTGCTTGTTGCCGGCATGGCCGACCTTCAAGGCCCTCCCGGATCGGTCTTGTGGGACGGAGGCTTCGAGTCTGGAGTCACCGGAGGGGGATATTCCTGGCTATTTCCGGAGGGTCTGCGAAATGTGCAAATCAGCATCGATGCCCAAGAAAAACACACCGGAAATCATTCCTTACGGCTGACGTTTGACGGAAAGTCCATCGTCAGTTCCACGGAAATCTGTCATTACGTTCCGGTGCAGCCTTTGACCTCCTACCGTTTTTCGGCGTGGGTGAAAACGAGGGCGGTCACAACGGATCAGGGCGTCCGATTCCAGCTGCGCTCTCTCGGAACAGAGGACAATTCTGTGGCGGTGACGCCGGACGTCCATGATAGCGAGCCTTGGACCCGTATCGAGCTACCTTGGTCCTCGGGAAACGGCGTTCAAGAACTACAAATTTGTTTGGTCCGTTTGCTCAGCGATCAGATCGAGAACAAGATCAAGGGGACAACCTGGGTGGACGACGTCGCGCTGGTACCGGAATCGCCGGAGCATTCCAAGCCATGAGGTTCCTCCGTTTTGGTATTTGCGCGCTGGTCGTGTTCTCAGTGGCAGCCCACGGGGGGGTAGAGGAATGGGCCCAAGCTCTCTTTGAAACCTGCGCGGGTTTGCTTTTCCTCGCCTGGTCTATTTGGATCTTTTTCAACCGCGAAGAGCAGCCTGTTTTGTCATCGCTCCTGCCACCGCTCGCAGCGCTTTCGTTCATCGTTTTAGGGCAGTGGTTTTTCCGTTGGACCGCTTCTCCTTACAACACGCGAATCGAACTGCTACTGCTTCTGGCCGACCTGATCGTCCTTTTTCTCGCGGTTCAAGCCTTTCGGACGCTAGAAGATTGGCGAGGTTTCGTGTGGTTCGGAATGGGTTTCGGTTTCTTGGTTAGCCTCTTCGCTATCCTCCAACACCTGACATCGAACGGAAAGCTCTACTGGTTTCGCGAGATGCGCTCCGGAGGACTCCCTTTTGGGCCGTACGTGAATCGGAACCACTTCGCCGGATTTGCAGAGTTGGTCCTCCCGCTTGCCCTTGTTCCCCTTGTCTTGGGCCGGGTCCGGCGGGAGCGTTGGCCAGTTGTAGGACTATTCGCGGTTCTTCCCATCGGGGCCCTCTTCCTCTCTGCGTCGCGGGGAGGCATCGCCAGTTTCGGCGCTGAGCTGAGTGTGCTGGCGCTGGTGATGATTCAGCGGCGCGAGATGGGGAAGCAGTTGTTCGCAGGAGGTGCTGTCTTGCTGGTTGCCTTGCTGCTGGTCTCCTGGCTCGGAGTCGGACAGATCCTCGAGCGATTATCATCCTTTCAATTACTCGAGGTTTCGTCGGGGAAGCGTGCCTCCATGCGGAAGGACACTTGGCGGATCTTTCTGGACCACCCTTTCGTGGGCACGGGACTTGGCACCCTTCAACTCGTTTACCCTCCCTACGAATCTCTCTACGACGGAAAGATTGTAAATCACACCCACAATGACTATCTGGAAGTCCTGGCCGAGACGGGTCTCCTCGGCGGCATCTGTTGCGCCTGGTTTCTTGGCGTCCTCTTGGTCCAGTCTCTGGAGCGTCTCCGGCAGTTCAATAATTCTTTCAGAGGAGCCTTGCAGCTCTCGGGTTTCGTGGCTTGCTCTGGTTTTCTCGTCCACAGTTTCGTCGATTTCAACCTGCATATCCCGGCGAACGCACTGCTGTTTTTCCTGATGGCGCACCTGGCCACCGCGGAAATCCAGCAAACCGCCCAGCCCACTACATCCCGTCGGCGCCGCCATCACAATTCTCGAAATCCCTGATTGGTTTCGCCCTTCTCCCTGTATAATCACGTGGGGGTCATCCATTTTCATACAGCCAGCCAGACAGTGTGCTTTAGTTTGGTGTTTCGTTTCGTCTGCCCTGCTAGGGATGCTGGTTTTGGCGCCGCCCAGCCGCGCGCAGCAGGCCGTTCTCGAAACGCCGCAACAGACCAATGACCGCATCCGCGCGCTTTCCTCGACGGCACGCATGTCGCCGCACGACTATGTAATCGGCAACGGGGATGTCATCGACATCGAGGTCTTTGATGTAAAAGAACTTAGCCGGGAAGTGCGCGTCAGCCAGACGGGATCCATCGGTATCCCCTTGGTTCCCGTCCGCTTGCATGTTGGAGGGCTGACGGAGGTCCAGACGGAACAAAAGATAACGGAAGTGCTGGAAGCCCATGGTCTGGTCTCTAATCCGCAAGTAAGCGTCAGCGTAAAGGAAAGAAAAAGTAAGCCCATCACTGTGGTCGGCGCGGTACAACACGCCATGGTTTACCAGGCGGATCGGCCCGTCACCATCCTTGAAGTCCTCGCAGAAGCCGGCGGAATCGCCAACGATGCAGGCGACACGGTGATCGTGACGCGTCCATCGCAAGACCCCCCGGCTGATTCCTCAGAGCCTCCGGCAATCGGTGCGGAAGATCCCGCTCCAACGACACCAAAAGAATCGAATCCAACCGGCGCTGCCCGGGCGGAGTCTGCACCCAAGAATGTCTTTGCGGGTCCGGCTTCCACGACCTCCCCAGATACTCCTACCAATCCTCCTGCGTCCAATGAACCGCCTCCCCTTAGCAATACGATTACCATTAACCTCGACGAACTGGTGGAATCTGGAAGCGCCACGAACAACATTATTCTCCAGGCCGGCGATATTGTTACCGTCCCACACGCTGGAATTGCCTACATACTCGGAGCGGTGAGCAAGCCCGGTGGATACGTCATGGCGAATGATCGCTCGCAGATGAGCGCCTTGAAATTACTTGCGCTCTCCGGTGGCCTGAGCCGTACAGCGAAGAAAGATCGAGCTGTCATCATCCGCAAGGACAGTCAAGGCCAGCAGCACGAAGTCGCTGTCGATCTCAAGAAAGTGCTGGAGCACACGAGCGAAGATGTGCGACTCCAGGCCAGTGACATTTTGTATGTGCCGGAGAGCGCCTCGAAACAGGCGATGTATAGGGCTCTGGAATTCGGCCTGGCGCTGGGAGCCGGAGTGGCGCTTTACCGGATTGCGTATCGCTAGAAGATGGCTGAAGAAAACAAACTCGTGCCGCGTGAAAATGGATCGAATGGCGCCATCGAAGTGTTGCCCGTCCCCGCGCGATTGCCAGCCTGGGATCTCTCTCCGCGGGAACCTCACCTCTACGACTATCTACTGATTCTGCGCAAGCACCAGTGGTTGATTCTTTCTTTTTTGCTCGCCGTGGTGACCCTCGTTGCGATCGCCACCTTTCGCATGCGGCCGATTTATGTCGCCACCACCCGCATCGAATTAGACCGTGAAAATGCGAGCATTTTGCCATTCCAAGGACCGGATTCCTACGACCTGATGATGGATCTCGATAACTACATCGAGACGCAGTCCAAGATTCTGACCAGTGAAACACTTGCGCTGCAAACCATTCGCAATAACGGCCTTTCGGCTCGCCCGGAATTTTCGTCGCCGAACGGGCCCTCGGAGGCAATAGCGATCGGCAGTCTCGCAAACCAGAAGCGTCCGCCCGGGCTCGGTCAATTCCTGGGAAGTCTCAGTGTGAAGCGTGTCCCCAACAGCCGCCTGATGGATGTCAGTTTCGAGTCGACGGATCCCCAGCTCGCCGCGCGAGTTGTCAACGCGCACATCGCCTCCTACATCGAGCAAAATTTTAGCAGTAAGTATGAGGCCACAACGCGGGCCTCCGCCTGGCTAGCGGATCAGCTCACTGAGCTAAAGATCAAAGTGCAAAGGGCCGAAGACGCGCGCATCGCCTACGAACGGCAAAACCAGATCTGGACACTCGACGACAAACAGAACATCACCTCCCAGCGGCTCTCAGACATAAACAAGCAATTGACCGAGGCGCAAAGCGAGCGCATGAAAAAGGAATCGCTCTATCAGTTTGCCAAGTCCGGGAATCTCGATGCTGTGCCACAGATCCAAAGCAATCTTGCGCTTACCGAATTGTTGAAGAAGCGCAGCGAAGTGTCCTCAGATTATACGGATGCGTTGAACCAGTATGGTCCCAATTTCCCCAAGGTGCAGCGTCTCCAGGCGCAGCTCAAGGACTATGACCAGAGCATTGAAAAAGAAAAAAAGAACATACTAGCTGTTCTGGAGAGCGACTATCGCGAGGCACAGCAGCGCGAATCGCTCCTTACCCAGGCCCTCGATCAGCAGAAAGCCGAAACCAACCAGATGGCCGAAAAGCTTGTGGAATACAACATCCTCAAGCGCGAGGCCGAGGCGAACAAGACTCTCTACGAAGGCCTGATGACGAAATTGAAGGAAACGGCCATTTCCCAAGGTTTGCGCTCTTCCAACATTCGCGTCGTCGATCCGGCTATGATCCCGTCCGCGCCGGCCCGTCCCGCGAAGACTCGCAATTTGGCACTGGCGTTTCTTGTTGGTCTGGTTGGCGGCATCGGCCTAGCCCTCCTTCGCGAGTATCTGGACAACACTGTGAAAACGCCCGACGACATCGAGACACTTGCGCGGTTGCCTTCGCTCGCGGTCGTGCCGCAATTTGCCGGGTCAAACGGGCATGCCAGGAAGCGCGGGCTGCTGCAGGGCCCTGCCGCGAATGGCCACGAAATGCGAATGGGGCTGGCAGCTCAGCATCTTCCTAAATCGCAGATGTCGGAAGCGTTCCGCGCCTTGCGAACGTCCATCCTGCTCTCGCGGGCTGATCATCCACCCCAGGTGATCTTGGTTACGAGTGCCCTGCCACGCGAAGGCAAGACCACGGCGGCCGCGAACCTGGCCGTCACGTTGGCGCAGCTCGGGGACAGCACCGTGATCGTAGATGCCGACCTTCGCAAACCGGGCATTGGACGTCTCCTCAATCTCGGCGGGGGAAAATATGCCGGCTTAAGTTCGTATCTGGCCGGCGTTTCAAGTCTTGATCAGGTGTGTGTGCCGCACCCCACGATTCCGAATCTTGTTGCCATTCCCACCGGACCGATCCCGCCGAATCCTGCGGATTTGCTTTCGTCATACAAGTTAGCGGATGGCATCGCTGAGCTGCGCACCAAATTCAAGTTTATCGTCATTGATTCACCACCCGTCATGGCCGCTACCGATGCCGTGATCCTTTCCGTGCAGGCTGACGGTGTGCTGCTCGTCGTTCGGAGTGGCGAAACACCCAAGGCAGCTTTCACTCGGACTCGCGATCTGCTGAATAGCGTGAAGTGTCGAATCCTCGGCGTCGTTCTCAATGCTGTGGATTCCAGCGCCCCGGACTACTACTACTCTTACCGGTATTATCCGTATTCGTATGGATATGGTCCCCAGGAAACGCCTGAAGCTCGGCATGAAGAGGATTCCGAGGCCGTTGCCGAGCGCGTCTCCCGCCATCGCGACGATGATTCCGAGGCCCTTTAAGGAGGCCCTTTGCGCTATCTGATCACCGGCGGCGCCGGTTTTATTGGTTCACACCTCGCGGACAAACTTCTCGGCCGCGGCGACCGCGTTGTTTTGCTCGACAACCTTTCGACGGGCAGTGTCGATAACATCCGTCATCTCAAGTCTTCCGGCCGCATGCAATATCACTTAGATAACATTGAGAATCGCCAGTTGCTCGCCGAGCTCGTCGATGATGCTGATGTGATCGTCCATCTGGCCGCCGCCGTGGGAGTCAAACTCATCGTCGAAAGCCCCGTTAAGACCATCGAGAC
>Ga0210400_10003419_pt1 | contig 14076 bp, 12 predicted proteins | sample IncBWH26MmetaG_FD_155456 | JGI IMG/M metagenome (GOLD analysis project Ga0210400, IMG submission 155456) | Forest soil microbial communities from Barre Woods Harvard Forest LTER site, Petersham, Massachusetts, United States - Inc-BW-H-26-M | ecosystem: Environmental > Terrestrial > Soil >...
CAGCTCGCCGGATTTCTCCAGCGCGTTCCGCGTGGCGGCAGGCAAGTGCTTAGCCAGGGCTCCCGGAGTCTTGCTGAAAAACATTTCGATGAGCGCCTGCCGCGCGGTCTGCGGCGCAGCTGCTCCCGCCGCCGTGGTTTCTTGAGCTGACAGGGAACCAGCCCACAAGATTGCAAGACACAATGTCAGCACGAATCGAGGCATGATGGCTTCTCCTTCCCCGATCGTGACACCCTTTCCCCATCCTCTCCAGTTACCGAGGTAAGGCGGAGCCGCCAGGGAGGAACCGACGCTCAATCTGTTGTGATTTCCCACGACCGTGATACTCTCCCTTGAGTCATCCTCAGCATTCATGCGCCAGGACGAAACCAAGCCAGATCCTCACCGCCGCCAACGCCAGATGCTGCGGGCCGTCGCCACCTTCGAATTCTGCAAGGGTATCTTCGTAGTATTGATGGGACTGTGCGCTCTGGCTCTGGTTCACAAAGATGTCTGGCTGTACGCGGAGAGTCTGCTCGCGCTGCTTCACATCAGCACCGATCGTCATTCCGCGCAGCTCTTTCTCAATTTTGCCGACAACGTGACCGACGCCCGTTTGTGGGCGGCCGCCCGCATTGCCTTCTCCTACGCCGCCCTGCGCTTTATCGAAACTTACGGCCTGTGGAAGGGCCGTGTCTGGGCCGAGTGGGTGGCGCTGCTCGCCGGAGGCCTCCTGCTCCCACTCGAAGTCCGCGAACTCATGCGCGGGTTGACCATGATTCGCAGCGCGTTATTCGTCGGCAACCTCGGCGTCGTTCTGTACATGCTCTACATCATCCGTGCCAACCACCGCGAACGGCAAAATGCTGCCGCTAATGCCTCTCCGCCTGAACGTGCAAAGGGCCAGGCCAGCGTGGAATAACCCGAAATCCCGCGCCAGACACCGGATTAGAGCTCAAAGACCTCTGGCATTTTGCCCGCTTTCGTTCCATAATCGCATGGTGAAATGATCGTTCTCGATGATCGTTCTTCAATGATCGTTGCCAGGAGGGCCTTATGCGACTCGCCAGCTGCTTCTTTTCGCTCCTGCTTCTGACCGGAATCAGCGCCGCTCAGGACACCAATTTCTCAGTCGGACCGCAGTATCTCGTTACCAGCGGTTCTCCCATGTTCCTCCAGCCCATCGCCACGCCCTCTCTGTCGCTCTCCACTTCAGCGCCGAGTCCCAGCGCCCCGGCAGCCGAGGCGCTCCCAGAACCATCCTCTCCGTTCGCCGGAGCCCCGCCCCAGCCCAATCTCACCCGTATCTTCTGGGGTGAGCCCGCATCGGAAAAAAGCCCCGAGCAGGTCACCGAAAACGCCGGCGAAATCGAGATCACTTCGGCCCAGCCTTCCCAACCTCTGCCTGCAAGCATCGTCGACCCCGGCGTCACCAGCATGACCACCGCGCAGTCCCTGCGCATCTGGGGATTCGGCGCACCTCTCGGCGAGACGGCTTCATTCTGGAAAACGCACAAGCCCCACGCCTCGCGCCGCTACACTAACGCCGATGTCCAGCGCCTGCACTCCAGCTAAATGCTGGCGAAAGTTCCACAGGCCAAGCTTGTGACATCCAACCTTGACTTAGAAATTCAAAAAGGATCAGTATTCCAACGGTGGCCCACCCAAGCCTGATTTTGGCTTGAGTGCGAGTGTCCCAGACTGCGGGCCATGATTTAGCTGGCTAAGTCCTGAGGGCTCAAGATTTTGCCCCTAAGTTATTGCAGCTTATAGGTAAATTGAAAGAAATCGCGCCAAACCGATGATTCCAATAGGCCGGAGGGGGAGGGGGGAGGGGGAGGGTACACTCCGAATCGAAAAAAAATTCCACGGTGGCAACTGGCTCATCCTAAAAGCTGTTTCGCGATCGTGCAGTACAAATCAATCGATTCTGCCAGTTGCCGCTTCTCGATGTACTCGCCATCGGTGTGCGCCACATGAATCGATCCCGGACCAAGCAGCAGCGGTTCGCCCCAGTTGGTGAGCTTGGGAATGTCTGTGGTAAACGCCGCGATCATCGTCGGCAGTCTATCCACAGTGCGCAGCCGAAGAAAAGGCAATTCCAACGGAAACGTAACCTGCACCCGTTCTCCCGCGGTGGTGAGAATCTGTTTCCGCAAATCGTCTGAGGCGCCCACCAATCGATAGAGCAAGTCCGCGTGCGCATAATCGGGAATCACGTTTGGCGCGCGTCCGCCTTCGATCAGCCCAATGTTCAGCGTGCATGGTCCAATCTCCGGATCGGAGGGCAGTGGCATCGCGCGCAGCCGCGTCAGAGCCGGAATCAACTTGTCAATCGCCGACTCGCCCAACTCCGGATACGCCGAATGCGCCATGCGTCCTGTCGCGGTCACTTCCACGCGCAGAGTTCCCTTCGACGCGAGCGCAATGTGATTCTCCGTCGGCTCGCCGTTCACCAGAAATCGGCTTCGCGAACTCTGACTGCTGGCGAATTTGTTCGCTACTTGTGCGCCCAGGCTGTCGCGTTCTTCTCCCACCAAAAACAACAGCCCGACAAAAATATTCTGCTGCCGCAATCGTTCGGCGGCCGCGATCTGTGCCGCAATGATCCCCTTGGCATCGCAAGAACCGCGCCCATAAATTCGTCCCGCGTCTTCTGACGATGCAATGAACGGAGGAACTGTATCCATATGCGTGGAAAACACCACTGCAGGATGCGGATGATCGTGCGAGCCTGCATACACATTGAAGCGCTCGCCCTCGACCGGCATTTTCCTGGTTTGATAGCCGAGCCGGCAAAGCTCCCCGTAAAGATAATTCCCCACAGCGGCTTCGTTGCCGCTGATCGACTCGATATCTACAAGTTGGCGCGTAAGCGTAACAGCGTCCATGGTGGATAAGGATAACCCACGCGTGTCATCCCGAGCGAAAGCGAGGGACCTGGGTTCTTGCGCTGCCGTGCTGCGGACAAAACACCAATATCCCTCGCGTTGCTCGGGATGACATATTGCGAGGGAAGCGCAGGGCCGCTGGCGCTGTCAATCATATAATCTGAGAGCGTGACTCCTCCGAATTCAACTATCCGTTCGCTCTTCGTCGATGGTCCCGCAGGACGCCTGGAAGCTCTGCTCAACGCCGGAGCTGACAACGCCACGCATGCGGCTCTTGTCTGCCATCCGCATCCGCTGTTTGGCGGAACGCTGCACAACAAAGTCGTCTTTCACACGATGAAGGCGCTGAACAGTTTTGGGTTTCCTGTGTTGCGCTTCAACTTTCGCGGCACCGGATTGAGTCAGGGCGAACATGATCACGGCCAGGGCGAGGTTGACGATGTCCGCGCCGCGCTCGACTGGCTCGATGCGCAGTATCACCTGCCCCTGATCTTCGCGGGATTCTCGTTTGGCGCGGCCATCGGAATGCGCGCTGCATGCGCCGATGCGCGTGTTCGCGCGGTCATCGGCATTGGCACACCCGTCGTTCCCGTGGCCGCAGACACCGAGGAAGCGCGCGTCTACACCTTCGACTTCATGGGAGACTGCGCCAAGCCCAAGCTGCTGGTCAGCGGAGCCCGTGATCAGTTCGGCCCTCGAACCAAACTCGAAGCTCTCGTTTCATCACTCCCAGAGCCGAAGAAGCTGGTCGTGATTGAAGGCGCGGACCATTTCTTCGAAGGCCGCTTTCGCGAGTTGCGAGAAGCGATCGAAGCGTGGCTGAAGGAGCAAAAGATCTCGTAAGCTCCATCCCCGTTCTTCTCAGCGATCTTCGCGGCCTTTCTCAGCGCGCTCCGCGATTAAAAGCTTTTATCGCAGAGATCGCGGAGGACTCGCCGAGATCGCAGAGAAAATCGTCTTCGCCGTCGTGAGCAGGGATTGCTGACGCGGTCTTTATAATTCCTTTCATGCCCGATTACGCCGAGATCCAGTTCAGCGAGATGCGCCAAGCCGCGCGCGACATCTTTCGGCAAGCTCTCGCCGAGGCCTCGATCAGCAAAGGATTCGCACGCCATGTGCACTGCGAACGCGGACTCCTGCGTGTGTCTGAAGACCTTTACGATCTGCACTCCTATTCCCGCGTGCTGGTCGTGTCGCTGGGCAAGGCTGGACACACGATGGTTGAGGCTATGGCCGATCAAGTCGGATCGTCGCTCGAAGGAATCGTGGCGACTTCGGTCGAGCCTGCGGCGCAGGTTAGCGGATTCCGCTATTTTCGCGGCGGGCATCCGACGCCGAACGCGGAATCGATTCAGGCAGCGAGCGCGATCCTGCGCCTGCTCGATTCGCAGCCCGCTTCGGCGCTGGTCATCTTCCTGCTCAGCGGCGGAGGATCGTCGATTGTCGAGAAGCCCGTCGTTGGTGATGACGATGATGAGATTTCTCTCGACGATCTCATCGCGACCTATCGCGCGCTCGTGCATTCCGGCGCGCCTATCGCCGAGATCAATGCCGTCCGCAAACATCTCTCGGCCGTGAAAGGCGGACGCTTGGCGCAGGCTGCGTTTCCGGCGCAGCAAGTCTCGCTGCTGGTTTCTGATGTTCCAGACAACACTCCCGACGCGCTCGCCTCCGGTCCGACGATGCCGGATTCGACGACTGTCGAGGACTGTTATCGCATCGCCGCGAAGTACGAGTTGCTGAAACAATTTCCGCAGTCAACGCGGGAGTTGTTTGAGCGTCACGCCTTCGAGGAGACGCCCAAGTCCGACGATCCGGCGTTTGTCCGCGCCCGCTGGTGGCCGATTTTGTCGAATCAGACGGCAATTGAAGAGGCCAGCGTTGCGGCGGAGCGTGCCGGCTTCATCGTGCACGTGGACAATTCCTGCGACGATTGGGATTACGACAAGGCCGCGGATTATTTGTTGCAGCGAGTGCGCGAGTTGCGAAAGCAGTTTTCGCCGGTCTGTCTGATTTCCGGCGGGGAAGTAACGGTGAAGGTCACAAACGGCGGAGTTGGAGGACGGAATCAGCAGTTCGCGCTGGCCTGCGCGGAGAAGATTGCGGACGAGGAAATCACAGTGCTCAGCGCCGGCACCGACGGAGTGGACGGAAACAGTTCCGCCGCGGGAGCTGTTGTGGACGGTACGACTATGACGCGAGCGCGAAGCCGCGGATTAGATGTCCGCACCGCGCTCGACAAGTTCGACGCGTATCCGCTGTTCAATGCGTTGGGTGATGCGATTGAGATTGGGCCGACTGGGAATAACCTTCGCGATCTACGCATAATGCTGGCGTACTGATTGCTCGAGGCTCGCGGCGCGAGAGTCGCTGCGTCTTGCGGCCAAAAAAGCGAGCCGTTTGCCATGCACGCGAGCGGCCCAGGGTTTATTTGTCAATGCCAAAGGTGAACATCTTGGTGGCCGTAACAACGACATACTCACCGGGAAGAAGAGGAGACTTGGGTGTCATTTTGAAGGCGGATTCGCCGAACTGTGTAATCCCAACTGGGAGGCCCGGGATGGGCGTCCTATCAGACGTCCAATTTGCCTTCAGCTGGTCCTTCGCGTAGTTGGCCAAACGTTGCTGCTTCTTCTGAACGCAGGGGTATAGCGTCACGCTCTCGGGGTTTCCTACTTTGAATACGAACTCGGTCTTCGCATCGGCTCTCACGCGGAAGGCAGATTGATCCCCGGATAGTTGGGCGCTGTGCATGTAACCACTGCTCATCATCCCCATGTGAGTAGTCACGTCTTTCCAATCCTCAGATGGCAGCGGCTTGAGCGCCTGGGTTGACGGGTCGAGAAGGAACACATCACCGATAAGCATTGGTTCTGTTGGCTTGCTGTCCACAGATTGAGCGAAGCAGCTTCCGAAACAAAGGGTAAGCACCGTTGCGACAACAAGATTACGCATGAGCGTTGTCCTCCTCGTCCAGAAGTCTTCCCATTCCCGACCGGCTTGAAGATAGCACAACCGACCTCCATTCCGATGGTTGGGCTCCGGCGTGGAGGAAGAACCTATGCGCCGGCGAATTGCATAGGTCCTTCGCTTCGCTCAGGATGACAGGCCGCGAAGAATGGCATTTCTACGCGGTCTTCTGCATTTTCTGCTGTGCCTTCTCCATGGCGGTGTCCATGCCGTGTTTCATTTCATCAATTGACAGGTCTTTGGTGTGGGTGGCGATGGACCATTTGTGGCCGAAGGGATCTTTCAGTTTGCCGTAGCGGTCGCCCCAGAATTGGTCCATCACGGGCATTTCAACTTCGGCGCCCGCTTTCACGGCGCGATCGAAGGCGGCATCGACGCCGTCGAGGTAGATGTGCAAGCCCACGCCTGCGCCGCCGGTGCTGAGCGGCGAGAGAGCGCCGTATTCGGGCCATTCGTCGCTGAGCATGATGATGGAGTCGCCGATTTTCAGTTCGGCGTGCATGATTTTGCCGTCCGGACCTTTCATGACGCCGCGTTCTTGCGCGCCGAACGCTGCTTTGTAGAATTCGATGGCGCGAGCCGCGTCGCGCACGGTGAGAAACGGTGTGAGTGTGTGGTATCCATCGGGAATTGGCTTTACAGGCATACTACCTCCTTAAGGGAGAACATTTAGCGAAAGTAGTGTACACCAAAAGGCCGGAAAGGAATGTGAATAACAGAAGAAAAAGCAGATTCCTCCGTTTCGCTTCGCTCACTACGGAATGACAAACTCATGAGGGGATGAATCTCAGGCTAGAAGAAGCGGGTTACGCCTTCTTCCATCACTACTACGCGATCTTTGGTGCCTGCGGCTTGGGCTTCCTGGTCGAGCAGTTGCAACGGTTCGTCGACGGGTTCCTGGGAAAGGCGGAACGTGCCGTAGTGCATGGGGATCATCCAGCGGGACTTGAGATCGAGGAAGGCGCGCATGGCGTCGGCGGGATCGGCGTGGACGTTGCGGAATTGTGGCGGATTGTAGGCGCCGATGGGGAGCAGAGCGAGTTCAGGGGCGAGACGGCGTCCGATCTCGCTGAAGCCCGCGAAATACGCCGTGTCGCCGGCGTGATACACGGAGTGCTTGCCCGCCTTCAACACAAAGCCGCCGTATCCGCGGTGCGAATCTTTCAGAATGCGAGCGCCCCAGTGGCGCGACGGCACGTGAGTGACGGACAAACTGCCGCGGCGCGAACTCTTCCACCAATCGAGTTCAATGATTTCGGAGAAGCCGAGGTCGGAGACCAGATCGGAAACATGCGTTGGAATAATGATCGAGGGCGCGGTGCCGCGCGTGCGCAGGTTGTTTTGCACCAGCGCGCGGAGCGACGGGCGATGCAGATGATCGAAGTGGGCGTGCGAAACCAGAACTGTATCGATGGCCGGCAGATCGGCAATGCGCAGGCCGGGACGGCGCAGGCGTTTCAATACGAACAGCCAGCGCGCGAAGTTGGGATCGATGACGACGCTCTGTCCGCCCATCTGCACAAAGAAGCTGGCGTGGCCGATGAAGGTGATGCCGAGTTCTCCGTTGGTGGCGAGGCGCGGCTTGTGGGTCTGTCCAAAGCGCGGAGTGACCGCGGAACGACGCACCAAACGCGAGAACTGGGTGGCGCGCTTACGAAGGGCCGGATTGCGAAGCGTTTGTTTAATCATCCTGCGACTGAGCCGGGGGGATTGAACGTACCCTCAGTCCTTTTCATCCTAACCTGATCGCCTTGAGTGAAGATTCGTAAACGGCGATGTGGCAAGGTTGTGATCAATTATCGATATGTTAGATGAAGGAGAGGCAGTACGGGCTGCTAATTCGTTAGGCGGGCGGTGACTGCGGTAATGTGGAGAGCGCGAATTCGGATTTTGAAAACCACCACGCCTGCGGTACTGATTTCTGATCTGAGCCGCACTCTTTCTGGCTCATCATCACGATCCTGGGAGGGTGACAGAATCTCGTTGCAGTTATGGGGTGACACTATCTTGCTGCATCTACAGCTCAATATCGGCCACTCCCAACTCCCGCATCCCCCCTGCTAAAATTTCATCTATTCAACCTGCATGCTGCCCAAGAGTTTGCGCCCGCTGCTGCCGTACGTGAAACGCTACCGCTGGGGTTATGTCGGGGGCACGCTCTTCGTTTTCCTCACTCAGGGCATCTGGATTCTCTTCCCGCTGGTCCTCGGCAAAGCCGCCGACGATCTGCACAACGGCGTCACCCGCCACAAACTCCTCGTCTACGCCGGAATCCTGCTCGCCATCGCCGCCACCAAAGGAATCTTCCAGTTCCTCACGCGCTGGATCGTAATCGGCGTCTCCCGCGACATCGAGTTCGACCTGCGTAACGATCTTTTTCACAAACTCGAAAGCCTCTCCTATTCCTACTACCAGCGTCACCGCACCGGCGACATTATGGCCCGCGCCACCAACGACTTGAATGCGGTCCGCATGCTGCTCGGCCCCGCGATCATGTATTCGGCCAACACGTTCATCTATACCGCCGGCGCGCTCGCCTTCATGATCACGATCAGTCCCTGGCTCACCCTCTACACGTTTCTGCCGCTGCCCGCGGTGAGCATCGTGATCCAGACTTTCGGACGCCGCATTCACGAGCGCTTCGAAAGAATTCAGGCCATGTTCTCCGACATCTCCGCCCGCGCCCAGGAGAATTTTTCCGGAGCCCGCCTGGTTCGCGCCTATGTTCAGGAAGACGCCGAGATTCGTCTCTTCGAAGCCGAGAATCAGGAATACATCCGCCGCAGCCTGAAACTGGTGCGCCTCATGGGCATGCTCTGGCCCACGCTAGAACTCATGCTCGGCTGCGCCGTGGTCCTCGTGCTCTGGCTCGGCGGACGCGAAGTCATCCACGGACTCTCGCGTGTGCCGCTGGTCACGAATCTGGGAAACTCACACCCGGGAATCACCACCACGCTGTCTCTCTCCGGCTCCATGACCGTCGGACAATTCGTCTCCTTCAGCACCTACATGATGCAACTCACCTGGCCGATCATCGCTCTGGGCTGGGTGATCAACATTTTCCAACGCGGCACCGCGTCGCTCATCCGCATCAACGAAATCATGCAGGAGCAGCCCGAAATCAAAGATGCTCCCCAAGCGCAAGACCACGAGATAACCGGCGAGATCGAGTTCCGCAACCTCACCTTCAGCTACGACGGCAAGCAGGTCCTGCACGACCTGAACCTCCGCATCCTCGCCGGCAGCAGCCTGGCAATCGTCGGCCCCACGGGTTCAGGCAAGACCACGTTGGTCAGCCTGATCCCGCGCATCTACGACGCTGAAGAAGGGATGGTTCTGATCGACGGCCGTCCCATCCGCGACTATTCGTTGGCATCGCTGCGCAAAAATATCGGCTTCGTGCCCCAAGAAACGTTCCTCTTCAGCGAGCGCATCCGCGAGAACATCGCGCTCGGCGTCGACTCCGCGACTGATGAAGAGATTCGCAACGCCGCCAGCGCCGCCAACATCGCCACCGACATCGAAACTTTTCCCGAAGGCTACGACACTATGGTCGGCGAACGCGGCATCACGCTCTCCGGCGGACAGAAGCAGCGCACCGCCATCGCCCGCGCCCTGATTCGGAATCCGAAAATCCTCATCCTCGACGACGCCCTCTCCAGCGTCGACACCCACACCGAAGACAAAATCCTCAATCACCTGCGCGACGTGATGCGCGGGCGCACCACGATATTCATTTCCCACCGCGTCTCGACGGTGCGCAACGCCGACCGTATCGCCGTCCTCCACGCCGGACGCATCGTCGAACTCGGCACCCACACCGAACTCCTAGCCCTGAACGGCTACTACAACGACCTCTACAATAAGCAACTGCTGGAAGAAGAACTCGCCGAAGTGTAAAGTGGCGTCTGAGATTCCGACTTCCTTTTCTTTGTCATTCCGAGCGCCGGGTTATGGCGTTCTTTGTCATTCCTCGCTTCGCTCGGAATGACAAAATGAGTAACTCGATCACCATGCAACGGGTTAATACGCAGGAAATTCTCGACTCCGACCTCTGTCCGCCTCTCGAAGCGGCCGCTTCGCTGCGCGACCTCAGCCGCATGAACCGTTGGTTTGGCGGCGTCGCGACCACGCGCAAGTTGATCGAGCGCGTCGCACGCTCGACCGGGCGCAAACATTTCTCCGTGCTGGAAGTCGCTGCCGGATTCGGTGAAGTGCCCAAGGCCGCGGCTCGGCGTCTGGCGCGTCAAGGCATCACGCTCGACATAACTCACCTCGATCGCGTGTCCTCCCACCTGCTGCCGGGAAACCGCGCCGTGGTCGCCGACGCGCTCGCGCTTCCCTTCCGGGACGCGAGCTTCGACCTGATCAGCTGCAGCCTGTTCGCCCATCACCTCGAGCCCGACCAATTGGCGCGCTTTGCCGCCGAGGCGCTGCGCGTGAGCCGCCACGCGGTCCTGATCAACGATCTGATCCGGCATCCGCTGCATCTGGCGCTGGTGTACGCAGGATTCCCACTGATGCGCAGCTACGTATCACGCTTCGACGGCGTAGCGTCGGTTCGCCGCGCCTATATCCCCGAGGAAATGAAGCGGATGCTTTCCGCAGGCGATCGTCCGCAGAAGATCGAAATCTCGCAACATTATTTATTTCGGATGGGAGTGATTGCGTGGAAGTCCGGCGCGACGAGTTCTGGCAGAGTTCCGTGAAAAGTGAAATGGAACTTCGCCTACCCGATCACGCTTCGCAAAAACCAAAAACTGCCTTGATGCCCGCAACTTCGATTGAGTCACCCGCCTCGAGCTGCTTCTTACCGCTCTGGACCACCGTACCATTCACCCGGACCTTTACGTTGTCGCCAGAAGCAGCGATGTAGTAACCATCATCGGCTCGGTAAATCGACGCTGCGACGTGAGGAGCAAACCACCGCTTGAGCCGAATCCCGGCCATTTTCGATTTTCCGATGACGGTCAGCCGACTGGTCAAAACATGATCTTTCTGTTCAGTTCGCCCCTCGACGATAGTCAGCGTCCCAACCGTCTGATGTACCACCTGCGCGGCAGAACCGGGCGCCTGGCTCTGAGCACCGCCGTTCGTCTGAGCCGCTGCGGAGCCGCTTGAGGAAGCTGAAGCCGAAGCCGAAGCCGCCGCGGCGGCGGCCAGCGCGATCAGCTCTTTCCCTTTCGCCGTATCCAAAAAAGCCGTGCGATCGAGCTGTGGCGGCTTGGCCTTCATCCCTTGCGCCTGCGGATCGACGGTGAATACAGATCCCCGCAGAACGCCTTGCCGCGCCTCCTCACGAAATTCAATCGTGTGCTTGCCGATCAGGGCTTTGTCTCCATCTTTTAGCACTACCTTGGTGATGCGGACATTATTGACGGACGTGCCATTAAAGCTCTCGGCGTCCTCCAGCACATAGTGCCCGCCTTCCGAGTAGACCTTGGCGTGATATCCGGATACCGCAGGATTATCGATGCGCAGGGCGTTGTCGGGCTGACGGCCAATGGTTATGGTGCCGTCGGAAAGAAAGATTTCTTGTATGACTTGGTCTTCAAATTTCAGAAGCAGTTTTGCCATTGCCCAGGCTCCAGGATGCGCAATATGTGAGGGAGCTTTCCGTAGCGCTAGAACTCGATGATCACAGTCTGCTGATCACAATCTATTGTGCCCGCGAAAGCAGGCAAAGAAAGATTACCAACGTACCCGACTCCTGCTTGGGTGCCTGCGGATGAGTCCCTTCAACGCTCGATTGAAGGATTGCAGGCTTGGGCGGGTCGAGCTTATGTTCGCGACGAGAGTCCGCGAATTCTTTCGTCGGCAAGTCCGAACGGGTCAGCCCGACCAAAGTTTTAGATTTCCCTTCACGATCCTTCTCGCGTGGACGTCATCGACTGGAATCAGCGGGAAAGTCGAATTCCCGCAAGCCTCGGGTAAAGGAGAACCCGCACGGTGGCTTGTGATATGGGGATGTCGCGCCAGTTGTCCGTCTGTGTAATATAATCTCCCGCAGAATTCCAATGAGAGCAGTTCATTTCGCCGCGATCATCATCGCTTTTTGTGCCGCCGGTGCCACGGCGGAAAAGCCGAAGACTGTCGATGAGGCGGTGCAAGTCCTTAAGACTAAATGGCTGAAGCCGAAGGACCTTGACTGGATACTGCGCAATCCTAAAGACCAAGTCGTAGGGACTTTATACCGACCGTTCGGCACTGGCGTCCGCAACCAGTTCGGACTGTGGGGTGACAATGCGGCTTTGCATGAGTCCTGCGGCGACAAAGACCCAGAGGGGTGTTCAGTTGTGATTTTCGAGCGCCTGTGGGAATCCGTGCGAGCGGACGCTGATCGCTCTCTCGTTCGGCAACTAGATTGCCAATTCCAAGTCGCACAGGCCATTCACATCAATGAAACAGAGTTTTACAAACTCACAACAGGGGAGTTGGTGAGAGCAATACAGTCTCAGATAAACGATCAATTCTCGAAGCTCGCGATAGCGGGAACGACCCTCTGTCAGACGTCGCTGACTCTCGAAGTCGTAGGTGAGCCAGATGTTCATTGCTTTGTGGACGCTCCGCACGATAAACGAGTCTCCGATCAGGTGAAGGACATCACGTTAGACAGGGCGCTGAACGGACTAGGTTTCTTCAATCTGTTTAAGACGGTTAACGAGCCTCCGAAAATCACGCTTGATTTCGCTCGGAAATGCCAGTTCCCGACGCCACCATACCTGTACGGATCACCCAAATAGGAAGTTTGACCGGACGATTGCTGTTAACAGTGCCAGCGCTCATTGACCCTCTCAACCCGCACAGCCGCGCCGCATTTCGACGTCGCGCCGTCCTGGAATCCGCCCGCCCGCGCTTTGCCGCCCACCCCAGCCCGGTATACATTGTTTCTCGGCAATGTTTCTCGGCAATTTCGGAGGACGTACATGCCTCATCCATTTTCCCGCCGTAAGTGGGCCGCTCCGGTTTTCGCGGCCATATGCCTCGCCGTAGCCACAGCCGCGTACGCGCAGAATTCACCCGGCCCGCAGCCCGCGCCGATGCCTCCTCCCATCGCCGCGCCGGTGGACACGCCCTATCCCGGCACTATTTCCCTGCACGTCGATGCCACCAACATCACCGATCGCATCTTCACCGTGCAGGAGACGATCCCGGTCAAAGGCCGCGACCTTACGCTGCTCTACCCCGAGTGGCACCCCGGAGCGCACTCCCCCTCTGACCCGGTCGCCGAACTTGGCGGCCTGGTCGTCCAAGCGAATGGCAAGCGCATTCCGTGGACGCGCGATCCCGTGAACATGTACGCATTCCACGTTACTCTGCCGCCGGACGCAAAAGCGCTCGAGGTCAACTTCCAGTTCCTCGCCGCGCAGGATCCGAAACGAAGCCGCATCTCCTCGAAATTCGCCGACGTCACCTGGAACAGCGTTCTTCTCTATCCCGCCGGATACTTCTCGCGCGACATCAAATTCGAAACCACGATTCGTTTGCCCGAGGGATGGAAATTCGCCTGCGCACTCGACACAAAATCGCAGGAAGGCAATGTCGTTCACTTCAAAGAGACCACGCTGAATACGCTGGCCGACGCGCCCCTCTACGCCGGCGTCAACTTCAAGCGCGTAGACCTTTCGACTGGCCCGGACAATCCCGTCTACCTCGATATCTTCGCCGACAAACCTGCCGATCTCGAGATCACTCCCGACGAACTGCAATACCACAAGAATCTGGTGATCGAAGCCCAGAAGCTTTTCCATTCGCGTCACTACGATCACTACGACTTTCTTTTTTCCGTCAGCGACATCGTCAGCGGCAAAGGCCTGGAGCACCACCAGTCGAGCGAAGACGGATCTCGCGCCAACTACTTCACCGACTGGAACGCGGGCATTCCCGGCCGCGCGCTTCTGCCCCACGAATACACCCATTCGTGGAACGGCAAATTCCGCCGCCCCGCCGACCTGTGGACACCCAACTTCAACGTGCCCATGCGCAACAGCCTGCTCTGGGTTTATGAAGGCTTGACCGACTATTACGGCAACGTGCTCACCGCGCGTTCCGGCATGCGCACTCCCGAGCAGGCCCGCGATACCTGGGCGCAAATCGCCGCCAGTTTCGAAATCAGCCCCGGACGCACCTGGCGCTCTCTGGAAGACACCACCAACCAGCCGATCGTTTCTTCGCACGGCGCCATCCAGGACGCATGGCCGACCTTCCAACGCGGCTACGATTACTATCCCGAGTC
>Ga0210400_10003420_pt1 | contig 14076 bp, 14 predicted proteins | sample IncBWH26MmetaG_FD_155456 | JGI IMG/M metagenome (GOLD analysis project Ga0210400, IMG submission 155456) | Forest soil microbial communities from Barre Woods Harvard Forest LTER site, Petersham, Massachusetts, United States - Inc-BW-H-26-M | ecosystem: Environmental > Terrestrial > Soil >...
CGACAGGCACAACACCCAGGCTTAGCAACCAACTGATCGCTAAAGGCATTCGGGTTAATGCGGTGTGGCGGACTCCATGGCCTTCGCGACCGTTTATATCTGTATCGATGCCGTTTCCTTGATCGATTGGCGCTTACAATTTGCACATGGTGCCTACAAACGCCGCGCCTGGAAACTTCCGAATTGATTTTTTCGAAATGAGCGATCCGGAATAATTTTGTTCTTGACAGGGTAGCGCCCTCGGGCGAGCCTTCAAAATAGGGGCTGGGCAAAGATGCCCGAAACGGCGCCACCCAATTTGCAAAAGTGTTTCTGACGGCACAGTTTCGCCGGGGCCTGAAACAGCAGGCTTGTTGCGTTGGGTGAAGTGTATGACGCGTCAAGATCTTCAAGTCGGCTATCTCTTCTCCTCGACGGGCTCGTACGAGCTGGTCGCGCGCTCGATGCTGAATGGCGCCCTTCTGGCCGCGGAGGAGATCAACGCGTCGGGGCTCGGCATCCGCTTTGAACCGTCCGTCCTCAATCCCGGCGGTGACCTCTCGCAATATTCCGCACTCGCCGAGAGGCTGCTAGAGCGCAATATCCGCCACGTTGTCGGTTGTTACACGTCGTCGTCGCGCAAAGAAGTTATTCCCCTGTTCGAGAAGCACGACGCTCTGCTGTGGTACCCGTCGCATTACGAAGGCTTCGAGAGTTCCACCAACGTCATCTACACCGGCGCTGCGCCAAACCAGCATGTCTTGCCGCTGGTGGAATATCTCCTGGCGCATCACGGCCATCGTGCGTTCTGCGTCGGCTCAAATTACATTTGGGCCTGGGAAAACAACCGCATCTTGCGCGAGAGCGTCATAGCGCGTCAGGGATCGGTGTTGGCCGAGCGCTATTTCGCCCTCGGCGAAACGGATTTCCCCCAGGCGATCGAGGCGATCATCGAGGCGCGCCCTTCATTCGTATTCCTGACGCTGATCGGCACCTCGGCCTATCAGTTTTTCCGCGACTTCAGGACGGCGTGCCGCGCGCGCGGGATCGACCAGGCACGGGAAATCCCTGTGGCGAGCTGCTCGCTGTCCGAGCCCGAGCTACAAGCTATCGGCGAAGACGCCGTTGATGGTCATCTGAGCTCGAGCGTGTACTTTTGCTCGATCGAAAGCCCGGCGAATCTTCGATTTCTCAAGGCCTACGAGTCGCGGTTTCCGGAAGGGCCCACTGCGTCCGCCGATGCGGAGGCGTCCTATAACGCGGTGTGGCTGCTGGCAAGGGCTGCCGCCGCCGCCGGGACCGACGAACCGCGCGCAGTCAAGGCGGAGCTTGTCCGGCAGCATCTCGACGCGCCGCAGGGCCCCGTCTGGATCGACGAGCAAACCTTCCATGCCTACCTGACGCCACGTATCGGTCGTTCGAATCGCAAGGCGAGGTTCGACCTCGTCAGCGAAGCCCGGGCGCCCGTTCAGCCGGACCCGTACCTCGTGCATAATTCTGCACGGTTCGAAGCCGCCGCCGCTCCCTCGCTGAGGCTGGTGTCATGACCGAGCCGCGGCTGCTCCAGAATTTCAGCGGCGGTCGCGCCATCGTGGTGACGGATCGGGCGTCGTCGCTCGACGTGTTGACGACCACACTGGACCGGCTTGGTGTCACGACCAATCCCGCTGATATTGTCGGGAGCATTGCGGACATCGATCTTGCAACGCTTCAGCCCGATCGCAGCATCGTCTTCATCGACGGCGACATCAGCGATGGGGCTGTACTTCCGCTTAGCGCAATCGGTCGGCTGCCGCCGGCACCGGTCATCGGGTTGCTTGGCGTCAGCGCGCCCAGCCGCCTCAAAGCATTGATGAGGGCGGGCGCGACATCGTTTCTTCGAAAACCCGTTCACGTCGCAGCCGTTTATCCGGCGCTGTTTGTCGGCATCAACGAATATCGCCGCCATCGGCACCTGGAGGCCCTGCTGGAGGATCAGGAGCGCCGCCGCCGAGGCCGGCGGGACGTCGTCAAGGCAATCATCCGGACGATGTCCGAATGCGGCATCGACGATGACGAAGCCTACGATCTGCTTCGTCGACGCTGCATGAGGACGCGTCAGACGATGGAGGATCTGTGCAAAGACTTGGCCCGGTCGTCAGACGGGCAAGAACACGGCGAGTTCGTCCTGAAGAAAAAACTCGCCGACTAGACCCAACAGAGGAGAGTCAGATGCTAGAACGTATTGCGAGGGGCGCGCGTACCGTCTCCCTCATCGGAATTGGCTTACTTGCTGCAGGCTCGGCCTACGCGGCCGACCCGATCAAGCTCGGCGTCCTGGAAGATCAATCCGGCGACTTTGCGCTCGCGACCATCGGAAAGGTGCATGGCATTCAGCTCGCCACCGATGAGATCAATGCTGCGGGCGGCATCGCCGGGCGCAAGCTCGAACTGATAGTCTATGACACCCAGTCGGACAACACCCGCTACCAGGAATTCATGCGGCGCGTGCTTCAGCGCGACAAGGCCGACGTGGTGTTTGCGGGATTCTCCAGCGCGTCGCGTGAAGCCTATCGCCCGATCGTCGATCAGCTCGACGGCTTCGTCTTCTACAACAATCAGTACGAAGGCGGCGTCTGCGACGGCCACATGGTCGTCACCGGCGCGGTGCCTGAACAGCAGTTCTCGACGCTGATTCCGTGGATGATGGAAAAATACGGCAAGCGGGTCTACACCATCGCAGCCGATTACAATTTCGGTCAGATTTCCGCCGAGTGGGTGCGCAACATCGTCAAGCAGAATGGCGGCGAAATGGTCGGCGAAGAGTTCATTCCGCTTGGCGTGTCGCAGTTCTCGCAGACCATCCAGAACATCCAGAAGGTCAAACCGGACGTGCTGGTCACTTTGCTGGTCGGCACCGCGCAGGCGTCCTACTACGAGCAGGCCGCCTCGGCCAACCTGAAGATTCCGATGGGCAGCTCGGTCAATGTCGGCCAGGGCTATGAGCACAAGCGCTTCAAGCCGCCGAGCCTCGCCAACATGTATGCCACGGTGAACTATATAGAGGAGGTCGATACGCCGGAAAGCAAGGCATTCGTGAAGAAGTGGAAGACGAAATTTCCCAACGAGCCTTACATCAATCAAGAGGCGGAGAACTCCTACCTCGCCGTCTATCTCTACAAGCAGATGGTCGAACGGGCCGGCGGTTCGACCAAGCGCGCCGACTTGCGCGCCGTGATCGCCAAAGGCGACGTCTGTTTCGATGCGCCCGAAGGCAAGGTCTGCATCGATCCGAAGAGCCAGCATGCGTCGCATACGATCTACATGGCAAGGGTCGGCGACGATCATTCGATCACCTTCCCGAAGGTCTGGACCGACATCAAGCCGTATTGGCTGGGCGAGGCCGGATGCGACCTGACCAAGAAGGATCCGATGGCGCAGTATACCCCGAGCAATCCGCCACCGAAGCCCTGACGCGTGCGATGTCGAGGGGCGCTTCCTTGCCCCCCGACATTCTCTGCTCAATGCTTCGCCGATTGATGACTGGAAGAGACTTCTCTTGACCAGAGGCCCTGGATGGATTTCCTGAGTTCGCTGTTCGGATTTCTCTACCAATGCGGCGATGCATTCGCATTTCTGGTGCTGGCCGCGTGCGGGCTGGCGGTGATTTTCGGCATGATGGGCGTGATCAATCTTGCCCACGGCGAATTCATCATGTGCGGCGCTTACGTGACGGTGGTGACTGCGCGCGCCGGCCTGCCGCTGCCCCTTGCGATCCTGTGCGGGGCGCTGGCCGCCGGAATGGTCGGGTTGATCGTCGAGCGCCTCGTGGTCCGCCAGCTTTATGACCGGCCGATGGACACCATTGTCGCGACTTGGGGACTGAGCCTGATCGCCACGCAGGGCACCTTGATCGTGCTGGGATCCAGCATGCAGGGCGTCGGCGTTCCGCTCGGTAGCTTCACGGTCGGCGCCTATTCCTATTCGACCTATCGGCTGGTGCTGATGGTCGCGGCACTGGCGATTCTTGCCGGGCTTTTTCTCGCCTTCAACAGGACCAAGTTCGGAATCCTCGCCCGCGCGACGATCCAGTTGCCGCACATGGCCGAAGCCCTGGGTGTCGACACCAAATTTGTCTACAGCATGACCTTTGCATTGGGTGCGGCGCTGGCGGGACTGGTCGGCGGGCTCTACGCGCCGACCATGACCATCGTGCCGACCATGGGCAGCACGTTCATCATGGAGGCATTCGTCACGGTCGTTGTCGGTGGCGCCGATATCTTTCTCGGCACCGCGCCCGCCGCCGCCGTGCTCGGAGTGGTAAAGGCCGCGATGACGTCGTGGCAGGGGCAATTGTTTGGACAGATCGGCCTGCTGATCGCCGTGATCATCGTCATTCGTGTGCTTCCAAAGGGAATCTCGGGCTTCATTCTGCGCGAGCGAAGTTGAGAGAGCGGTTTTGGACATGACACGCCAGCTACCGTTCATCCGTCTGCTTGAGGGTCCGCAGACACTGGGTCGTGGTCCGCTGTTCTGGAGCGCCGTCGGCGCGGTTCTGCTCGCGGCGGTGGCCTATCCGCTGCTGGCCGATGGCTACACGGTCGGCAACACCGTCTACTTCTTCACCTGGGCGTTCATGGCGCTGGGGCTCTGCCTGGTCTGGGGTTATGGCGGCACGCTCAGCTTCGGCCAGACCGCGTTCTTCGGCCTGTCGGGTTATGCCTACGGCGTTCTGACCCTCAACTTCGGCGCGGCTTACGGCTTCACGCTGATTGCCCTGATCGCCTCACTGGCCTGCTCGGCGGCGTTCGCGGCCGTGCTCGGCTATTTTCTTTACTTCGGCCGGATCAGCGGCGTCTTTCTCGGCATCGTTACGCTCTCCGTCACGCTGGTGTTCGAGCGCTTCATGGCGCAGACCGCCGGTCCCGAATGGCACATCGGCGTCGCACGCCTGAACGGCTTCAACGGCATGAGCGGTATGCCGCCGCTGACGCTGCCGTGGTTCGGCGGTGCCATCGTGCTGTTCCCGGATATCGGTCTGTATTATTTCGTTCTGACCTTGCTGGTGCTGAGCTATCTCGGCCTCCGCATGCTGGTGAACTCCAAATTCGGCAACGTGCTGGTGGCGATCCGGGAGAACCCCGAGCGCGCGGAGATGTTGGGCTACGACGTGCGCAAATATCAGCTGGCGGCGTTCGTGATCGGAGCGGTGTTGGCCGGGCTCAGCGGCGTGCTCTACACCGCGTGGGGCCAGTACATCACGCCGTCGAGCATGAGCATTACCGCAGCCGCCTTGCCGATCGTCTGGGTCGCCGTCGGCGGTCGCGGCGACCTCACCGCCACGCTGATCGGGACACTTGCGGTGCTGGCGGCGTTCCAGGCACTGACGATCTACGGCAGCCAGTATGCGCTGGTGGTGATGGGACTGCTGCTGGTCGCGACCGTGCTTATCGCGCCGGAGGGATTGATCGTCAGCTTCGCCAAATTCGTCGGCCGGATGCGGCATGGACCGAAGGAAGCGGCCTGATGTCGATTCTCGAAACGCGCGGTCTCAACAAGCACTTCGGCGGTCTGCACGTCACCGCGGACGTCAACCTTGCGCTCGGGGAAGGCGAGGTTCATTGCCTGATCGGCCCCAATGGCGCCGGCAAGAGCACGTTGTTCCGCCTGATCCTTGGCGAGCACGCGCCGTCCAGCGGCAGCATTTTTTATGCAGGGCACGACATCACGGCGCTGAAGTCGTTCCAGCGGATCCGGCGCGGCATGAGCGTCAAGTTCCAGGTGCCGGGCATCTTCAAGTCGCTGAGCGCACGGCAGAACCTCGAAATAGCGCTGCAGCATCATCTCGAGGGCGGTTCGCTCGACGCGGAGGCCGACCGGCTGCTTGATTTCCTCCACTTGCTGGATGTCGGTGCGCAGCTCGCTGGCAATCTCAGCCACGGCCAGAAACAATGGCTCGAGATCGGCATGGCGATCAGCCTGAAACCGAAGCTCCTGCTGCTGGACGAGCCGACCGCCGGCATGTCGCCGGCTGAAACCTTCGCCACCGGCGAGATCGTCCAGACCCTGAACGCCGAGGGCGTTACTATTCTCGCGGTCGAGCACGATATGAGCTTTGTCCGGCAGGTGGCCAGACGCGTCACCGTGCTGCATCTCGGCCGGATCTTCGCGCAAGGCACGATCGAGCAGATTGTCGCCGACGAGCGCGTCGCGGCGATCTATCTGGGGCACGGCCATGCGTAAGGAAGTCGTCCTCTCCGCGTTAAAACTCCGGTCCGGCTACGGCGGCAAGCCGGTGTTGCAGGGCATCGACATGGATGTAGGTGAGGGCGAGATTGTCGCCGTGATCGGCCGCAACGGCGTCGGCAAGTCGACGTTGATGCGGACGCTGATCGGACTGCTGCCGCCGACCGAAGGCTCCATTGTATTCAAGGGGGAGGATGTCAGCGCGCTGGTGGCGCATCGCCGCGCCCGTCTCGGTATCGGCTATGTGCCGCAGGGCCGCGATGTTTTCCCGCGCATGAGCGTCGAGGAGAACCTCAAGGTCGGCGAAATGATCGGCGGCAAGATCGGTCCCGAAGACTACCAGCGTGTCTACGCCACGTTTCCGATCCTCGCCGAGCGGCGCAGCCAGCAGGCCGGAACCATGTCCGGCGGCCAGCAACAGCAACTGGCGATCGGCCGCGTCTTGATCAGCAAGCCGTCGCTGATTCTGCTGGATGAGCCCTCGGAAGGCATTCAGCCGTCGATCGTGCAGGACATCGCCCGCACCATTGTCGATCTCAATCGCCGAACCACCGTCACGATCGTGTTGGTCGAGCAGAATCTCGACATGATCCGCGCCATGGCACAGCGCTGCTACGTTATGGATAAGGGCAGGATCGTGGCTGCGCTGACGCCCGCGGACCTCGACGATCGCGAGGTCGTGCGAAGGCATCTGGCCGTCTGAAATTTTCAACCAGCAGGAAGGACCACCAACATGTCATGGCTCGAAACCTCCATCATGGCCCACAAGGGCCTCGCGAAAGGCAAGCCGGGCAAGACCTATTCGATCACCGAACAGAGCCAGGGCCAGTATCACTACGTCTACGGTCCGTTTGCGAAACCCGTGTTGAAGGTGGATCCGGGGTCGGTGATATCGGCCGAGACGCACGATGCGTTCGAGGGCAAGATCAAATATGAAACCGACAAGCCCAGCGAGATTTTGAATTTCCCATTCCTCAATCCGCAGAACGGGCCGATCTATGTCAACGGCGCCGAGAAGGGCGATACCCTTGCAGTATACATCAAGTCGATTGTGCCGCGCGGGCCGCAGCCCGTGGGAACGACCTGCCTGATCACCGAATTCGGCGGCCTGGTCGCGACCGGCGATACCGCGCTGCTCAATCCGCCATTGCCCGAACGGGTCAAGAAGGTCGAGGTCACGCTGGAGGGCGGCATCAAATGGAGCGACAAGCTCACGCTGCCCTATCAGCCCTTCATCGGAACCATCGGTACCTCGCCGGAAATCGAGGCGATTACGTCGCTGCAGCCGGACTACTATGGCGGCAACATGGATTTGCCCGACGTCGCGGTGGACGCGGTGATCTACCTGCCGGTCAACGCGCCCGGCGCGCTATTATATCTCGGCGACTGCCACGCCACCCAAGGCGACGGCGAATTGTGCGGCGTCGCGCTGGAGCATCCGACCGTCACCACGCTGCAGGTCGATCTCATCAAGAAATGGACGTTCAAATGGCCACGGCTGGAGAACGACAAGTTCTTCATGACGATCGGCTCCAGCCGGCCGATGGAAGATGCCGCCCGCATCGCCTATCGCGAACTGATCCGCTGGATGGCCGCCGATTTCGGTTTCGAGGAGCTTGATGCGTACATGCTCCTTACCCAATGCGGCCGCGTGCGCCTCGGCAACATGGTGGATCCGAAGTACACGCTCGGTGCGTCAATCCTGAAATCCTATCTCACTTGATCTTAAAGACGGCGGAGGCGGCATCGAAGCGTGGGCGACAGGGTCGAAAAACCCAGTGGAGGCAAGAATGCTCCATCTTGTTGGGCAGATCGGACGTTCAGTTCGCCTTCTCAATCAGGCTTTCCAGAAGCCGCTTCAAATCCGCCGTCGCCTTGTTGCCGTAACTTTCGGCGATGTAGGACTCCTGGCTCAGCGCAAGCGAGTTCAAGCGCTGGGTCAGGGCCTTTCCGCGGTTGGAACCGAACATCAGCACCTTGCGCCGGTCTTCGGCATCCTGGACGCGGTAAACAAGGGAGTCGGACACCATGCGATCGACCATCTTCGTCAAGGTCGGATGATTAAGCAGCACCGCTTCCGCGAGCTCACCCATCGAATGGCCCTTGCCGTCCGAAAGGCCTTTCAGAATGCGCCACTGTTCCACCGGCACGCTGTGTGTACCGAAAACTTAAGCACGGCCATAGTAGTGATGAAGTCCGCCCAGGATGGCGCGTGAACTGATCACACCGGTTCGCTGAACCGGGCGAGAAACCGGCGCCTCCTTGTTCAACGATCGATGTGTTCTGTCGCAATTGTAGTAATCGGAAGATTTTAGAATTCGACGCAAATGTATCTCGCCCAAGGCAATGGCCGGTGCGATGGGCTTGTCCCGAATGCCCATGGCGCGCAGCCGGCGTGCGACGACGGGACCATAGATGCGATCCCGGTCGCGGATCATGTAGCGCGGAGCCTCATTCCACGGGAATGCTTCTGTGATCTGGCGTGCAACCCATTCGGCAGTCGGATGTGTTGTGACGCTGATCCAGACCAGCTCTCTGCGATCCAGCCGCACTATGATATAGGCGTAGAGCAGATCGAAACCGATAGTTGGAACAACGAACAGGTCCATGGCGGCAATGTCTGGCGCGTGATTACGCAGGAAGGTCCGCCATCCCTGACTGGGCGGCCCCCGCCGTTTGACCATGTACTTGGCGACGCTCGACTGCGCGACCTCAAACCCGAGCTTGAGCAGTTCGCCGTGAATGCGTGGCGCGCCCCAAAGCGGATTCTCCATGCTCATTTGCCGGATCAATCCGCGCAACTCCGTGGCGATCTGCGGTCGCCCTCCCAATGGGCGCGACTTCAAACGCCAGTAGCAGCGAAAGCCGGCCCGATGCCAACGAACCAGCGTCTCGGGACGGATGACCGTGAGGACCTCCAAGATCGATGGAAACCAGCGATATAACTGAATGAAGAACCAGCGATCGCTGTTGGCGAGTTTGACGCGCCCGCGCAGCTTGCGCCGCAAAACGAGCAACTGATGTCGGAGCGCGGCATTTTCGGCCTCAAGCCGGATCTTCGACTTGCATGGCGAGGTCAAGGCGGCCAAACCGAAACACAAAAGCCAGATCATTTCGCCAGCTTAGGCGATTCCATCATGTCATCAACCCGGATAGCGTTTTCGGTACACACAACCAGAATCTCCGCGACAAAGCGCCATCGCGGCGTTCCCATCATGCGTGCCGCCTCGATGATCGGCCGCTCGATGTCGCGAATGCCGGAAAATGAATTGATCACCGAAGGCACGAAGGCCGCGAACCAGATCACCATGATCTTGGCGGCGTCGCCGAGGCCGAGCCACAGGATGGCCAGCGGAATCCAGGCCAGCGGCGGGATCGGCCGGATGATGAGGAACACAGGGTTGATGGCAGCCTCCGGGCGCCGGCTCCAGCCCATCCACAGGCCGATCGGCACTCCCGTGGTGACGGCGACGACAAATCCGACCGCGACCAGGATCAGGCTGTGCAAGGCGTGGGTGAAAAGCTCGCCGCCGGCATAGCCGCGGGTCGCGATCTGAACCAGCGAAAACCAAAAATCGGCGGGCGAGGGAAATCGTCCGGCCGAAACGATGCCGGTCCATGTCGTCAAGGCGAACCACAGCAACACGAGGACGGCGAGCGTCGCAAATCCAATCGCTGTCCGGCGCCGCCCGATCATCCCGCGTTTCCAGGAGTTTTATGAAAGCGCTTTCAGCTTCCTAGCGCGAATGGTGCTTGTCAATGTACTTTTCTGCTATTTAACTGCGGCCACCGCGGCGGTAGAAGGACTGAAAATATTTTCAGTGGGCACGGCATGGCTTTCAACCGGCGGATCAAACTTCTTGACGTCGCACGCGACGCCGGCGTCTCGCCGGCCACGGTCTCGCGCGCCATCGCCCAACCGGAGCTCGTGAATTCCGCAACACTCGCGCGGGTCAGACTGAGCGCCGCGCGTCTGGGCTATGTGCCGGGCGGGGCCGCGCGGGCGCTGGCCTCGGGACGCTCGATGACGGTCGGCGCGGTGGTGCCGACGCTGGACAGCGCCATTTTCGCACGCGCGCTGCAGGCGATGCAGACTGAACTCTCGCGGCAAGGCTTTCAGCTTCTTGTTGCCTCTCATGATTACAACGCAGCAGCCGAGGCCGAAGCCATTCGTATCCTGCTTGGCCGCGGTGTCGATGGACTCATCCTGGTCGGCGCGGAACGCCCCGCAACCACCTGGCAACTGCTGCAAGGGGCGGGCGTCGCCATCGTCCTGACATGGTGTGGCGATGATCGCGCAAGTTCGATCGTCGTTGATAACGAAAAAGCAGGCGTGCTTGCCGCACGACATCTCGTCGAACTCGGGCACAAACGGATCGGCGCCGTCGTTGGCGGCCTTCAATTCAACGACCGGCAAACGGCGCGCCTTACGGGAATTCGCTCGGCGCTTCGCGCAGCCGCGCTCGATTTGCCGGACTGGCTGGTTAGCGAACAACCCTTAACCCTCGCCGGTGGTCGAACCGGTTGCTCGTCGATGCTCGCTCTGGAACAGCCGCCGACGGCTCTCATTGGCGGCATCGACATGCTCGCCATCGGGTGCATCGAAGAAGTGCATTCGCGGGGGCTCACGGTCCCCGAGGCGTTGTCCGTCGTCGGCATCGACAATATCGAAATGTCCGCCCACATATTTCCACCACTGACGAGCGTCCATCTGCCGGTCGCCCGAATCGGCGAGGTTGCAGCAAACTGCCTTCTCGATGAATTGGCGGGAAGGGGCGTGAAATCCATGATTGAGCTGCCGATCGAGCTTGTATCGCGAAAATCGAGCGCAAGGGTCAGCTCAAAATGACCGGGTCATTTGCGAAGTGGCGTCCTATGCGACTGGGACCGGAGACTTTGCAAAGCAAGCGGGCGCCGCGCAGTGTTACCTGTGCCGGACTGTGCCCGGCCTTTTCGCGAACCAGCTCTTCAGTTTTTCCTATCGGCAACTTCGCTTGAACCAGATTAGTAGCTGGTGTGCCCTTCGTCTACGTTAGAGCTGCGGATATCGCCGAACAGGAAAGGGATAGCGATGGTTGACAAGGTCTTTGCGGGAACGATCGTTCTTCCTGACCGGATCGTCGACAACGGTTATGTTCTGGTTGGTGATGGCAAGGTGCAATCGGTTGGGTCAGGCGGCTCGCCCGACGGCGAAAAGCATGGAGGGCAAGGATTTCTGGTATTCCCGGGCGCGATCGATGCGCAGGTCCACAGCCGCAGCCAGTTAGGCCAGGAGGATTTCGTCTGGTCGACGCGCAGCGCCGCGGCGGGCGGCGTCACGACCATAGTCGACATGCCCTATGACGACAACTGCCTGATCGCGACTGCCGAGCGGTTTCGTACCAAGGCCAAAGAGGCTGCCGCGCAGGCGCGCGTGGATTTCGCGCTTTATGCGACCATCGATCCGGAGGAGGGCGCGGCGCGGGTCGATGAACTCGTTGAGGCCGGCGCCGCCGCGTTCAAGTTTTCGACCTTCGGCACGCACCCAAAGCGGTTTCCGCGCATCCCGCCGCACATGCTCTACCAAAGCTTCTGCGCCGTCGGCAAAAGAGGGCTGATCGCAGGCATCCACAATGAGAACGACGAGATGGTCCGGGCCTTCATGGCGGAGGTCGAGGCCAGGGGCATTACCGATTACACCGCGCACGGCCTGTCGAGGCCGCCGATCTCCGAGGCGCTGGCGACCGCTGAAGTGTTCGAACTCGGTGCGGGCGCCGGCTGCCCGGTGCATATCGTCCACAGCTCGATCGGCCGCGGCTATGAACTGGCCGCCGCCTATCGCGCGCAGGGCCATGGCGCAACGATCGAGGCCTGCGTGCACTACCTTACGCTCGACGAAGACAACGACGTTCGCCGGCTCGGCGGCAAGGCCAAGATCAATCCGCCGCTGCGGCCGCGTCACGAGGTCGAGGCACTGTGGAGTCATCTCGACGCAGGCAATGTCACGATCGTCTCGACCGATCACGTGAGTTGGTCGGAGGATCGCAAGACCGATCCGAACATGCTGAAGAATGCTTCGGGAATTCCGGGCCTCGAAGCCCTGTACGCGCTGCTCTTGAAAGGGCTGGACGAGCGCAAGCTTTCCCTGACCCATGCCGCGCGCCTGCTGGCCCATAATCCCGCCGCTCTGTTCCGGATCATGCATGCCAAGGGCGCGCTGGAGGTCGGCCGCGATGCGGACATCGTGTTGATGCGCCGCGATCTCCATCGTTACAACGCGGCAGCCAGCGGGAATAACTTCGTATCCTGGAGCCCGTATGACGGAATTGAGTTGCCATTCCGTGCGGTCGAGACCTATCTGCGGGGCGACTGCGTTGCTGCCGACGGGCGTGTGCTGGCCGAACCTGGCAAGGGCCGCTTCGTCAGCCCGCTTCGCTCCCACTAATTACGGAAACCGATGAAAACAAATCTTCCGCTCGACGCCGATCGCCTTTGGGCCGATGTGATGGCGCTGGCCGACATTACCGATCCGGTGCGGCCCTACACCCGGCGCTCGTTCACGGCGTTGTTTCTCGAAGGCCGCGCCTGGCTCGCGCAGCGCTTCGCAGAGGCGGGACTGGTAACCCGGATCGATACGGCGGGCAATCTGATCGGCCGGATCGAGGGCAACAATCCCGAACTCGGCGTCATCGCGATCGGCTCGCACAGCGATACCGTGCCGTCCGGCGGTCGCTTCGATGGCATCGCCGGGGTGGCGACAGGGCTCGAGATCGTGCGCGCCCTGCGCCAGTCCGGCGCGCGGCTGGATCACACCATCGAAATCATCGATTTTCTCGCCGAAGAGCCCAGCGAATATGGCCTGTCATGTGTCGGCAGCCGCGGCATGACGGGCTCGCTGGACGGCAAGATGCTCGATCTCACCGAGCCCGGCGGCGAAACGTTGCGTGACGCCTTGCGGCGGGTCGGCGGCAATCCCGATCGGCTCATCGAGGCCAAACGCAACGATATCAGCGCCTTTCTGGAGTTGCACATCGAGCAAGGCATCGTACTCGAATCGCGGTCGCTCGATGTCGGTGTGGTCACATCGATCGTCGGCATCCGCCGTATCGAAATCGTGTTCCAGGGCGAAGCCGATCATGCCGGTACGACGCCGATGGCGCTGCGCCACGATGCGTTGGCGGCGGCCGCCAACACCGTCGCGGCGGTTCGCCGTGTCGCCGAGCAGCTTGCCGCCGAGGGGGAGAATTATTTTGTCGCCACCGTCGGCATCCTGACGGTCGAGCCTTCGGCGTCGAACATCGTGCCCGGGCGCTGCAGGCTGGTCATCGATGCACGCACCACCAATCCGGAATTGACGGCGCGTTTCGTCGGCACCATCGATCTCGAGAGCGCGGCCCATGCCGCAGCGGCTAAGGTGACGCGCCCCAAATTCGAAACCTTGTCGGATGGCCCCCCGGTGGCCTGCGATCCGGATCTGCGCGCCGCCTTGCGGCAGGGCGCGCATGATCTCGGTCTTGGCGAAATGGACCTGCCGAGCGGCGCCGGCCACGATGCAGCATTCATGAGTCGGATCGCGCCGTCGGCGATGGTCTTTGTGCCTTGCCGCAAGGGCAAGAGCCACGCCCCGGAGGAATGGGCGGACCGCGAAGCAATCGCGGCCGGCGCGGCGGTCATTTATCAGGCGGTCAGGGCGCTCGATCAGTCCTTGCAGCGAAGCCGGGGTGGTGAAGCCGCATAACAGCACAAATTCTCCAAGCGTCTTAGAAAAGGGCATCAGCTCGCTTCGCTGGCTCGGACAATTTCCTTCGCAGCGAGTTGACCAGGCCGCGTTCGGATTCGCTCAGGGTGCGCTCGCCGGAATAGATCACGAACAGCCGCCGCGAAATCGTCGGC
>Ga0210400_10003421_pt1 | contig 14071 bp, 10 predicted proteins | sample IncBWH26MmetaG_FD_155456 | JGI IMG/M metagenome (GOLD analysis project Ga0210400, IMG submission 155456) | Forest soil microbial communities from Barre Woods Harvard Forest LTER site, Petersham, Massachusetts, United States - Inc-BW-H-26-M | ecosystem: Environmental > Terrestrial > Soil >...
ATCCAAATTCCGCTGCTCCAGTGGTCACCCGCCGCGTCGCAGCAGTTCTCAGAAAGGTCGTGTCCATTACGGGCGTGGGAGCCTCTTGAGTCGGCACTCTACGACACTTCGGTTAAGAACCATTATAGTTACTTTGTAATACTTTGCCGGAGCGGGGGTTTTCCGAGGAGAATCAGCAAGTTGTGATGAAGCGCGGGAGCCAACTTCTCTTCTGTATTCACCTTTTGTTCGTGCCTGTCCAGCGTTTTTCCACGACTACCGTAACAGTGGCGTGACAGCTAACCCTTCGGGAAACAACCGAAGGGAGCAGTAATGTTGACATCCCGCACGCGAATCCTAGCAACGGTTTAGCAAATTGCCCGATTCCACAGCCTGGTGTTCGCAATCAATGAGTTACGTTCGGGTGAGAGGCTTCAATTCGACATCAGTGACTTGGAAGACTAGCCTATTCTGACGTCGCACGGCCTGCTCCATCAAAGCACGAGTAACAGATGACGTGCGCGACTATTGAGCCAAGCGCTCCGCTGCAATCAACTGACGAACGCCAGAGGTAACCACCAGGAACAACTCGGCATGGGGTTTGGCTGCTTCGTCCAGGGCTGCTAATTGTTGGTTGCGTTTATCTGTGCTAACGGGATTTCCAGATTCAATAGTATCGAGCGCTTCGAGTCCGGTTGCCCCCAAGATAGAAAGACTTTGGGACAAGGGAAGTAATTCCTGAAGAGAGCTGGAAGACGATAGGAACGGTTGTAGCTGCATGTTGTTATCACGCCAGCGTTTCAGCCACTTGCGTAGCTCAAGCCGTGAATTGGGATCCTGGACTGCTTGCTGGGCCAATATGTTGAATTCGCGTCCAGCATTGCTTTCTGGAGAAACTGCATCTACTAAGCGATTTAGCAGTGTTTGTATGCCGTAGGGTTGCGTCTTTTCGCGTTCGTAATCTTTCACTGGCTCCACAACCGCAGACAGCGTCTCAAATAATGGCCGCGGTGTCTTTCCAGCGATGCGATCCACCATCTTTTTACTGTTCGCGTTATGGAGCAATTGGAGTTTCTCCAGATTGGTGTTGAGAGCGTCCAGCCGTCTATACATCGATGCGGCTCCAGTGACGGACGCAGGGGACCACAGACGTTCCGCTATGGCGCCGAGGCGAGGCCAAAGACGATTGTCAAGAATTTCCGGAGTAACATACTCCGTCCACTGAGCGGCTTCTCCCCCCAGAATTAACGATTTCTGATCGTCAGTTAATAGAGCGCTCTGTCCACTCAAAGGTTCGACGGCATAGTGTTGTGACGCGGGGTACATTAGATCGAGATACCAACCGGCCGAAAGAATCGTGGAAAATCCCATCCGCGCCGCATTTGCGAGAGTTTCCGGTCCACGCCAGGATTGCACCAAGGTATCTTTGGGCAGATCTGGATTAAGAATTTCGTCCCACCCTTCCATGTGTTTTCCGTGTTTGGCGAGAATCGCTTGAACGCGCTTGTTAAAGTAAGTGTGCAGAGCGTGATTGTCTTTTATATCGTGCGCGCGCATCCATTCCTGGAGTTTTTCATTTTTGTCCCAATACCTGCCGTCCACCTCATCTCCACCGATGTGGACGTATGGGTCGGGAAACAGAGAAGCCATTTCGCCCAACACCTTGTCCAGTACTTGATAGGTCTGTTCGAGAGTGGGATCAATAGGCGGACGAACTTCGTCGCTCATTCCGCGCACCAGGTGTGCTGGTGGCGGCGCCGAAGCGATATTTGGATGAGCAATCAACCAGCTGACCGCGTGCCCGGGAATGTCAAATTCGGGAACCACGCGAACGCCACGTTCACGTGCGTAAGCGAGTAGCTCTCGAATTTGATCCTGAGTGTAAAACTGGCCGTCCGAGGCAAGTTCTTGAAGTTTCGGAGCGAGTCGGCTTTCCACGCGGAATCCTTCGTCATCTGAGAGGTGGAGGTGCAGGGTATTTAGTTTCACGGCTGCCATGCCGTCGATGTTGCGCTTGATAACTTCTAAGGGAATGAAGTGTCGAGAGACATCAATCATCAAGCCGCGCCAGGGAAATCTAGGACGATCTTCCACGCGAACGGCCGGAATGATCCAACGGTGCTTATCTTCCTGGATCAACTGAAGTAAAGTTTCGACTCCACGTAAAATGCCGAGCGGGGTAGCAGCCGTCAGCTCAACCTTATTTTCATCAACTAGCAGGTTGTAACTTTCATCTTCACCCAGTGCTTGCAGTTTCTGGCCAGGCGTATCGCAGCGAATGAAAAAAAGAGGCGCTGGATGGTTGTTCACCTTTTTTGTAGAGGGAAAGCGGGTTCCGGCACGCAATTGTCTTTTGAGGCGAGCGATTGCATGCTGGACGCGTTCGTCACCTCCCTTGACTTCAAATCGAGGCGGCCGAGCAAGCTTTAAAAATCCCTCCTGCTGTTCGATTCGCGCCGGCCACGGCATTAAGGTAAATTCTTGTGCGGAACAAGATAGAGAAAAAGTGAAAGCCAGAACGAGGGCGCAAGAACCTATCAGATGTTTTGTTGCACCGAAGAATGCTGTCTTCACATTTTTACCGGAGCAAAGTGTTTTCCATTTTCCATGAGTATTCTTGTGCAGCGTGGAATAGGGCTATTCGCTCATCCAATATTTATTGAAGCCTTTGTAGTCGGATGGTAAGATTGCAAGAATCTTCCGACGTAATTCCAAAATATCGACAGGACCCAGCTTCTGGTACAGCAAATTGCCGTCCGGTGTCAGCAGGACCGTGTAAGGTACCGCCGACTCCCACTTTGGATCGAACGCCGCTTGCAGCGCCGCGGTGTCCTCCGAGGCAAAAAGCAAGTTGCGGCTGGTGGAGTGCATATTTTTCAACAGCCGCAACACGCTTTCCTTCTCATCCGGCATATTTTTAGAAACCGTCACGTGAGCCAAATCACACCACTGTACATGCGGTACGTGTCTTCCAAATTCGCAAATTCATGTATGCAAGAGCCGCACCATGTGGCCCAGAAGCTTACGAGCGTCAACTTGCGTGTTGGATTGGCACGCAGTTTCCTTAAGTCTTCCGCGGTAGCTGGTTCCAGTTGCACCGGCTGCGCATCGAGTTTTTGCAGCGCCTCAATCCGCGAAGACTGTTTTTCCTGCCACTTCGTTGAGCAGCCAAACACGCCCGTATGCTTTACCGGGACTTCCCTGTGCGCCAAGAGAGCATCGATGGCATTGCGCGCATCCTGCGTCTTCACGAGTTCGGTCCGATAGCTATTGTCGACGCGCCCCTCATATTGAAGATGGCGCGTCTGATCGAACACAAACACGTGCGGTGTCGCCTGCGGCCCATAGTCGCGTGTCACGGATTGCATATCACCGTCGTAGAGATATGGATACGTCAGATGCTTGTACTCTACCGGAATCTTCATCTCTTCCAGGCTGTCGCTGATGTCAGACGAGTCCAATTCGTCGATTCGTATCGCTTTCGGGTCATTGGGCTGGATCGCCACCACCGCTACGCCTTTGTCGCGATAGTCCGAAGCGAGCTCCTGCACGCGGCGCTCGTACATCTGCGCAATCGGGCAGTGATTGCACGTGAAAACAACGACAAGAACCGGACTAGACGCGTAGTCCGCCAGGCTATGTGCCTTTCCGTCCACACCCGGCAACGAAAAGGTAGGAGCAAGTGAGCCGATTGCCAAAATCGGATGGGCGCTTTGCCCCCAGACAGTGAAAGGAATCAAAAGAGATACAAGAATTCTCCACATGCTTTCCGCCTCAATCGCCGATCGAACAAATGAAACTTCACAGCACCTATCGGGGTCTCTATAGCGCTAGCTTCCAAGCAAACTCCACTTCCTGCCGCATATCATCTTCTACGCTGCCTTCTTTCTCGTACTCCGCGGCCACGAGCCTGCCAAAATGTTGCCGATGCAATTCCTGCAGCACTTCCGGAATCCTGGAAATCCCTTTTCCCAGCAGCACATTCACTTCGCGGACGCCGGACGCGGCTTCACATCCGCATCCGTTTGGCGCGTAGCCCACTTGATCGCTTCCGTGTACATTTTTTGAATTTGCGGATTATCCCAATTTTCTGCTGGATGTCCGAGCGTGGAGTAGTACACGCGCCCTTTTCCATACGCCTTGGCCCAAGTCACAGCGAAGTCATGATCCGCACGATGCACTCTCGGATTTCTTAAATCCAGTTTGCTCGCGTCGAGTCGCATCAACACACGCAAATTGTCTCGCGAGTAGTTCCTGATTTGATAAATCTCATCCTTCAGCACGAATGATGGTGGAAACTGCTGCATCCCTGGAAATTGCGGATCTTCGACAATAATAGGTGCGTCGAACGTTCCCCATGGATGCCCGTCGAAGTAACCGCCAACCATCTCTCCATATTCCGGCCAATCCGTGAATGTAATCGCCGCACTGTGAATACCGATGAAGCCTTTTCCATCGTCATGTACAAAGGAAAGAAAATCCGCCTTCTGCTGCGCATCCATTCCCAAAGCCCCACCGGTAAAAAAAATCACAGCGTCGAAATCATTCAAATTCTTAGCGTTATACTCGAGGTGTTTCTTGGTCAGCGCTTCCGTATCAGTTCGGATCGTTGTGTCCCACAATCCTGTCTCGCACCCCAGATGATCAATCGTCGCCATCGCATGCGTCACCGATTCGTGCCGATAGCCTTTTTCCTCGCCAATCACCAGCACATGCTTTTTCCTAGGTTGGTCGGTTTGCGCGAAACACAAACTGCATGCCATCCCGCAGAACAGAAACAAAATAAGGCGCCATGTCTTCATCTCGAATGTTCCTCGCGTGCCATTTTTCGCATGCCAACGAACGGGCTAGCACTTGAGCGTATTTGCTGCAGCTAGTTTTTCGCGGTGGCTGTTTTGGGTGGCGGCATTACGTCTTTCGCCGGGATTTTCGCGTCAAAAACCAAATTGAAGAATCCGACCATCATCTCGTCCCAGCTTTGCTGACCCCAAATTACTGTTTTTGTCGGGTCCGGGTTTTCCGGATTGTTTGCTGAATTGTCGAAATGAGCTGTACACTCAATCTTTGTGCCCTTGGGCAGGGTCATCGGCTCTGCAAAGTTATACCAAAGCTGCCAATGCCAGTTGTACGCGGGGACTTTTAGTATCGTTTCTGTCTTTCCATCGGGATAAACGAGGCGATATTCGAAATCTTTACCGCGTCCGTGCATGTGCGGATGCAGCCCCGCCAATTTCACATCCTTGACGATATCGAATGACGCATCTACTTTGTAATTCGGATCGCCCGGTGGAATCTTGAACGTCCCGTTCACCGCGGAAAGCGTCAGGACTCGCTCCTTCGGCGGCTCTTTCGCAAAAATCAGACCAAGCTTCGTACGATCCGTCGTCGCTTTTCCGTTCGGCGTGTAATGCACTTCAAAAACAATGTCTGTGCCAGCTTTGATAAGCTTCGCCTGCCCCGGCGACAGAATCTCCGCAGGCTGTCCCGGCGCGTATCCCACTAGGAAATCGCTTGGCAACGCGCTCGTATCTGTTTTCTCGTCAGACTTTGGCGGTGGCGCCTCAAAGAATACACCGGGCTTTTGATCCTTGAAGTAATTCGAGCCCGGCTCGCGCAAGTACGCGATGATGTGGTGTACCACGGACCGGTCCGTCGGCCGCACTTCAATCATCTGCACCCACTTGTCTTCTGTGAACCCGGTCGGCACAATTACGTATTGATATTCCAACATTCCTGAATTCGGCACGGAAAATGCTTTCGGTAATTGGAAAACCACATCGGGCTTCGGAATTCCCCAGCCTTCCTCGAAATGCGCAGGCGGCGGCATGTCCTTGGGATCTCCCTTTTGCGCGCCGGCGTTCACCCAGGCCACTAGAGTTCGAATCTCTTCCGGGGAGAGCGACCTCTCGTTCGCAAAATGACCGTAGTTGGGATCGGCAAACCACGGGGGCATCACTTTCTGTTGTACGACGCGCTTCATCGTTGTGGCCCACGGCTTTGTGTCTCCGTACGTAAGCATCGAGAACGGACCCGCTTCGCCCGGCCGATGACAAGTCTGGCAATGCTTCTGCAGAATCGGCGCAACGTCCTTTGTGTATGTCGGCGCGGAGCCTTGCGGCGTCTGTGCGAACAAACTTGCTGAGAAGAGAACGGAAACCAGCAACGCGAACGAGAAACGGCACATGAATAACACCCTCCGACGTAGTCTGCCCACACAAGACCGGCGAGGAGTGAAGCCAAGATTCGGGCCTGGGTTTTGGCACCTTCTCCCCCGACGTTTAAGAACTGCACAGACGGACACTATAACAAAAGGAATTCAACAGACAATCGATTTGTCTGAATTCGTTCTCGTACAGGGAAAAACGTCGGAGGTCGCAGCAGAGGCCGGAGACTATTGGCTTCGACTGTATGTTAAAGTCCAGTTTTGCGGAACGCAACCTCTTGTGAAACGCTGCGTTTTGTTTTCTAGCCGCCGATCTTTCTAGGGAAACCACGGTTCCATGTTCCCTTCGTTCTAAAAACGTGATATAGGTTTCAAGCAATCGTTTGTCTAAAGAAGGAGACCTCCGTCGTTCCACGCGAGGCGCAACTCTACATGTCTAAGTGCTCTCAATCACAATGCGCACTGCTTCCACAATTGTGCGTTCGAGACGCAAGTTCCTCGACTGTGGCTTTTTGCACCTCCAGCGAAAAGCTGAATATCAAAGACAAAGACAAGGATTACTGATGCCATTTTCACGCCTAGTTCGCTCATGTCTTTCCTCTCACAGCTGCTTGTGGATGCTCGTTCTGCTGTCGCTGGCCCCAATGCATGCAAGCGCGGCGGAGAATTCCAAACCAACATTCAGGGTTGTTGCGTTGGCTGAACACGGCGGGATCCATCAGCCCTTTGTCGACGCGGCGAAGATTTGGTTGCAGAAACTGGCGACAGATAGCAACTTTTCGATCGATTACATAGAGAATACCGAGAAAATCGACGACGCATTCCTATTTCACTACCAATTGTTCATCCAGCTCGACTATCCGCCGTACGCCTGGACGCCAACGGCTATGACTGCTTTCGTGAAATATATTGAAGAGGGCCGTGGCGGATGGATTGGGTTCCATCACGCTACTTTGCTAGGCGAATTTGACGGATACAAAATGTGGCCTTGGTTCTCTCAATTCATGGGGGACGTCCGATTCACGAACTATATTCCGAAATTTGCAACGGCGACAGTCATCGTCGAAGACACGTCTCATCCCGCGATGAAGGACCTTAGCGGCTTCTTCGCGGTGAAAGATGAAGAGTGGTACACATACAATAAGTCGCCACGCCCGAATGTGCACGTGCTTGCACGCGTGGACGAGGGCACGTATTCGCGGGATACATCCACCAAGATGGGTGATCATCCCGTGGTCTGGACAAACGAACACTACAAGGCTCGAAATATCTATATTTTTATGGGGCACCGCCCCGAGCACTTTCAAAGTCCCGCTTTCACAACTCTTTTTCATAATTCAATTTTATGGGCAGCGCACCAATGAACACAAATTTCCCAATATTCGTTCTGTCGCTCACCGTTTGGTTCTCTCCGAGTGCGGCTGTTGCGCAGCAGCCTCGTTTTAAGGTGCTCGCCTTCTATTCAACAAACGTGGAGCCAGACCATGTTTTGTTCGCGGAAGGCGCCTTGAAGTTCTTTTCAGAGGCAGCACAAAAAAACAATTTCACATTTGATTCGACGACGCACTGGGAGGAGATGAATGATTCCAATCTTGGAAAATATGAAGTGGTTGTCTGGTTAAATGATGAGCCCTCAAAAGCCGAGCAAAAGCGCGCCTTTCAAAATTATATTGAAAACGGAGGCGCGTGGCTGGGCTTTCATGTGGCCGCGTACAACGATAACGATTCAAACTGGCCGTGGTTCGTGGATTTCCTCGGCGGCGGCTCATTCCACATCAATAGCTGGCCACCATTGCCTGCGACGCTGACCGTCGACGATCGCGGGCATCCTGTGACCATAGGCCTTCCCGGCAGTTTCATATCGCCTGACAACGAGTGGTACATCTGGAAACCAAGCCCTCGCGTAAATAAAGACGTGCGAGTCTTGGTCACTTTAGATCCTTCCAATTATCCAATTGGGTTTAAGGATGTCCTCACGAGCGGTGACCTGCCCGTCGTTTGGACAAACACGAAATATAAAATGCTCTATATGAACATGGGGCATGGCGACAAGATATTCACGAGTCCCGTTCAGAACAAGCTGATCGAAGATGGGATACTGTGGCTCGGCACGATTTCGACTCAGGCAGAGATGCCTGTGGCAACAGGCAAAGAAATCAGTCCTCACGCAGTCGTGGTGAACCCAAAAACCAAGAAAGTCTATGCCGTGAATTCCAGCAACGGCACTGTCACAGTGATGGATAGCTTGGCCAATTCCACAACAACGGTAAGAGTCGGATCGGAACCGATGGCAATCGCCGTAAATCCAGTGACTAACAAAATTTACGTGGGAAACACAGGGAGCGGCACGGTATCGGTCATCGATGGGGCAACCGACGCTGTGACGGCGACGGTGAAGGTAGGATCTCTTCCCTACGTGGTCGCGGTAAATCCGACGACCAACAAGATCTACGTCTCGAAAACGTTCAGCAACACCATGACAGTGATAGACGGTGCAACCAACGCCACTAGCGATTTCAAAGCGGGAATTCAGGCGGACGCCATTGCCGTAAACCCGGTAACGAACAAGCTCTATTTGACGAACTACGAAAGCCAAAACGTAACAGTGCTGGATGGCGCGACCAACGACACGGCATCTGTAGCCGCGGGAGTACATCTCTGGGCCATCGCGCTGAATCCAGTGACGAACAAGATCTACCTTGCGAACGCTGGCTCCTCCCATCTAACGGTGATCGACGGCGCGAGCAACACCGTCACCACGGTGAAAACGGGGGGAATTCCTTGCGCGGTCGCTGTAGATGCAGTAGCGAACCGCGTCTACACAGTGAACTATGCGAGCGACAGTGTGACTGCGATTGATGGAGCAAATAATTCGGTGATCGGGAAAATAGGCGTGGGAGCGCGTCCCCAAGCAATTGGGATCAACTCCGTGACTCACACGATCTACGTGGCGAATACACACAGCAACAATGTAACGATGATCGACGGCATAAACAATTCGGTACTCGCAACGGTGGCGACTGGAAATAGTCCCTATGCCATCGCGGTGGATGCGGCAGCCAATAAGGCATACGTGTCTAATATGGGAAAAAACAGCCTAACCGTGATTGATGGGCGACAAGCAACTACCGCAGGCCGTCCGGTAGATGAACGCCCCCTCGTTTCTAGTCCAGAGTGAATTTTCCGGGTTTTACGGGGAAATGGCTTTTCTTGCGGAAGGTTTTGGCGGGTGGCCGACGGCTTGAGTAGATTCGCGGACGACGAGTTCGGGTTCGACCGTAATTTGATCACGAAAGCGCTCGAGGCCATGGAGCCGATTCAAGACGCATTGCGCTGCAATTCTGCCCATATTCGAAAGGGGTTGACGGATCGTTGTAAGCCTGGGATTGCTGAAGGCCGCCAGCCTGATATCGTCGAAACCGATTACAGAGACATCGGCGGGCACGCCGAAGCCCAGATCTTCCAGCGCGCGCATGGCACCAATGGCGGCCATATCATTGAAGGAAACGAGGGCGGTAAACCGTTCACCGCAAGAGAGCAGCTCGCTGATGACCGGGTAGCCTAACTCCGGAGACGAAATATCACGGTCAAGTTGCAGAACAAGTTCTGGTTTGATGGCGATTCCGATTTCCCGAGAGACGGCTTCAATACTGCGCCAGCGTTCATCGGAGTCTGAGCTAAAGGGTTGTCCACGCATGAAGGCGATGCGGCGGTGGCCCAGCGAATGGAGATGCGTGAGGGTAAGCTCGGCGGCGAAGCGATGGTCGAGCACAACGTTGGTGACACCGGGAACAGACCGATGGCCGGCGACAGCAACAACGGGGACAGGAAAAGGGTGTTCCAGGGCAGTATCGATGGCGATGAGGGCTTCCGCGCCCCGGCCAAGAAGCATTTGGCTGTATTCTTCAATCAAGTTCTTGCGATGTCTGTGATGGGCAGTGAAATAAAAGTATCCTGCATCCATCAAATGATCGCCGATTCCGCTCAAGACCTGAGTGTGATAGCCATCACCCAGTTCAGGCACCAAAATTCCTATGGTTTGTGTGCGGCGAGAACGAAGAGAGCGCGCCAAAAGGCTTGGCTGGTAATTCAATTCTTTTGCGGCAGACTTGATGCGTTCACGCGTAGCTTGAGGAATGGAGCGGCCGGGAACCTCGTTGAGAACAACAGAAACGGTTGCGGGATTTAGGTCGAGATATTTGGCCAGCGTCTTGAGGCTGATGGGGCCGTCTATTGGTGGTCGTTTCCGTTTCATTGAGATTCAGTCTGCATGTGGCAGCTGTTCCGCGGATGCGATTCGATCGTAACGCAGAGTGCATCGCATTAGGAAATAGCGAGAGGACACCGTGCGGCTTACGAGAAAGCACTCTGACGGAAGACCTACGCGGTTAGTGTTGGGCGTGCAGCTCTTTTCGTTTTGCCGCCTAGTTTGAGCCAGGTTGAGACATTTCCATGGCCCATACTGCGGCGGGACGCATGTACATGGAGGCGCGGAAATTTCCGTTTACGTCCCACGCTTCCGGAGTGCGGAACCAATAGCCTTTGGTTTCATAGATAACGTGATAGAGGCCCTGCGCTGTTTTGTAAGCCTCGTCCTTCATTCCTTCGCTGAGAAAGAGCGCGGCCAAGCCGAAGCTCGTGCCAGCCCAAACCTCCAGGCCTTGTTCGTTGTCGCTGAGGATGTCGCCTTTTGCGGACATACCGTTTGCAGCGCCCATCTTTCCGTCGCCGAATTTCATGACGTTGAACGCGAATATTTTTTTCAGCGCTGACACTTGCATCTCACGGGGCACCAGGTCGCCCAAGCCGGTCATGTTGGCGTACCACTGACCGGCGAGTTGGTCTGCTTGGACATCGTCACGGCCGGGGCTTTCCATGTCGTAATCGAAATATTCGCCGTTCCAAAGTTTGCTGACAAACGACTTCTGGCCTTTCAGAAATAGTTCATGGTATTCCGCGGCTGTCGTAGGGTCTCCAAGAATGCGAGCAGTTTCTTCCGCAGCGCGCAGAGCGGCCAGCCACAGACTGCCGCAATAGGCGCTCACGCCCCGAACGGTCCAGGAATCGTAAGTCTGATCGGGATAGCCGCTATTTTCCGGTATCCCGCTGCCATGATCGAACTGTTGAAGATAAGAGATGGCTTCCTTCATCGCCGGCCACATTCCGCGGAGAAAGGCGGTGTCCTTGCGTCCCGTCAGCACGTAGTCGCGATAGGCCATCAATACAAATTTCGAATTCAGATCCTTCCAGTCGTTGGTGTCTTGCCATCCGGGTTCGTTGACGTCAACAAACGGGTTTCCTTCAGGCACTCCTAAATCATGGGGAACTGCACCTTTCTTCTTTCGTTTGTGCAGAACGGGGCTGCCAGTCTCCTGGGTCTTCGCCACCCATAGTCCTTTTTCTGGCCACTCGCGCGGAACGGTTTCCGCAAACTCCTGGAGCACCCGCTTGTCGATCTCCGGCCAGAACTTCAGCAGAGGCACCGAAGCATAGAAACGCACATCCAGAGTTGCGTAATACGCGTAATCAAAACACTCAAGAAGTGAAAAGGTTGGAGGAACCTTGTGGTCGGCTCCAACTGGCCGGGCCCAGAACGAACCCACATCCGTTAGAGCGTAGAGTTCATTAAAGAGCATGCCCCGGTACCAGAGTGGTTTGCTCTCGTCATTAACATACGGAGCCTGCCAAGCATCCAGTGCGTCGCTCCACGCCGCGGCGTTTAGAAGGCCGTCGCGTGCAATCTTCCAAGAGTTGTTGCCTGAAGTTCCGTAAAAATCAGTGTAGCGGCGATTCCACTTTGCTCCCTGCCCGAATTCCACCACCGGGAAATCCCAGGCAATCACCATGGGAATCGTTTTCTTTTCTCCCGGCTGCAGTGTGAAGCGCACGGTTATTGCACCTCCCAGCTTTTCACTGGCACTTACCCATGACGCATCGCTATTTGCGAGCCTTCCGTCTTTTGAAAACGGCGCCCAAACCGCTTTTCCGTCGCCGTCTGCGAGAAAGGTCGTTTGATAGGTGACTTCCACGCCGGGGGAGTCGAGCGCGGCAATTGCAAACTGGCCGTCCCATTCATTTTCAACGCCCTCGGCGCGGTTGCGTTCGAACACGACGCCCTTCATCGTTCCCGCTTGGCCGGCGACTTCGCTGGCAAAACGGTTGTGGTTTCCTTGATTGGGAGCACCCTTGAAATCACGAGTGAAGGTGCGGAACCAGCCATCCATGTTGGTCCAGGAAAGAAGAACAGAAACCGTGACCGCACGCTTTGTGGGATTTTCTGCGTGCCAGCGATAGACAGCGACTGGATAGCTTGATTCGCGATAGTTATCGGGAAGAACGGGAGAAAACTGCTCCAGAACCACGTGAGCGGGAAATTTGTCCCACTTATAGTCGAACCAAGACTTGGGATAGAGAGCGGAATATTCTCCGGCACCGACAGGGTAGTTCCATTGCCAACTGGAGAGTTGGCCTCTATGAGGATGATCCGTCATCAAGACTTGCGCGGTACCTCGCGAGTCGCCTTCAGATTGCTGAAACATGGCGAATTGATTGGCGTAGGGCGTTTCGTATTTGTGAACGCCGGCTTTAATGTGCCAGCGCGCAAAATCGCCGCGATAGGTTCTGGAAAATGTTCCGGAGCCGAAGCCCCCCACGGGAGCGCCTTGCCAGTAGCCGTCATCAATGTCGGTGGCACCGCGTTTAACACCTGGATTCTCTAGAGAGAGCCCGATGGGGCGCTTCCAAGCCGCCTTGGGAATCTCATCACCGCCGCGCACGGCGGGTGCTAGCAACAGCAGGGAGGACGGAGCAAGCGCTACGAGGGCGATGGAAGAAACAAGAGACAATCTTCGATTCATGGCAACTCCAGGAAACATTCGAATTGGCTCGCAGAGGCAGATAGAGCAACAGCACCTGTAACGCTAAATTTCAGGAACTCTCGACGAGTTGTCTGTTGCATCCCATACCTCACGGTTCGAAGGGTCTGTTTCCCGTGCACCTGGGAAATCCGAAGACAAACGGTTGTTTTGCTTATATACCAACGCTTAGGGCTTTTTCCAGTATTTAGTATATGAATTTGGCGAAATTCTTTTCTGCTAGAAAAGTGGAGCCGGGCAAGCTCCGATACTTACTAAGATAAACGATTTGTCTTTACCAGTTTTTTTCTTTCTGCCTTGACAGTGGGCGCGGCGCGGTTGCATTGTCTCAAAAGCGCACACCAGTTATCGTTATCGTCTAAGAGCCAAACGACTCGCCAGAGAGGACACGTTCTTTTACTACGATCTCAGGCGGGCCTGGCGCACTTCTACGAGTAGCGCGTTCATCGGGCCGTCAAAGCTTAGTTCCCATCGGAAGGGAATGTCGGCTCCTTCGAACCGAGCTGGCCATAATTGTTTCACGACCTTAGGCTCGGGAGCAAGGAGCCGAAGAAATACGCCGAACGTTAGTGGCTCTTTAGGAGCGAAAAGGTGCTGGCACCTGACGGAGAGCTTTGCTGTTGAGATTGGGAGGGAAAGGTGGCGAGGAGGGAAGTGGCCTCGTCGATTTGCTTGCGCGTCATCAGGTGCGAGAGCTGGTTGCGGCGGTCGGCGCCACTGGCGTCACCTGCGGCGAGCGCACGGGAATACCAAGTGTAGGCAGCGACGTAATCGAGTGGTAGACCTCTCCCCTGCTCGTACAGGTAAGCTAGGTTTGTTTCCGCGCTAGGCAGACCGTGTTGCGCGGCAAGCCGCAGCCATCGGGCAGCTTCCGTGTAATCGAGTGCGACGCCCAAACCTTTGTAGTAAGAAACCGCCAGACCGTTTTGAGCCTCGGCGGATCCTGAATCGGCTGCCGCGCGAAACCACCTGGCCGCTTCTTTATAATCGCGGGGGATCCCGGAGCCCAGGTAGTAAAGTGCCGCCAGATTGCACTGGCCAACCGGATTCCCGT
>Ga0210400_10003422_pt1 | contig 14066 bp, 12 predicted proteins | sample IncBWH26MmetaG_FD_155456 | JGI IMG/M metagenome (GOLD analysis project Ga0210400, IMG submission 155456) | Forest soil microbial communities from Barre Woods Harvard Forest LTER site, Petersham, Massachusetts, United States - Inc-BW-H-26-M | ecosystem: Environmental > Terrestrial > Soil >...
CGGCGGATTTCTTCGTGCATTTTCGTCATTTCGCGGCAGATCGCGGCCTCGCGCGTGCCCATGATGCCGGCGAGATCGGCCAGCGTGTCCTGCACGCGGTTGCCGGATTCGAACATCACCAGCGTCGCGTCGATCCGCGCCAGCTCGGTCAGTCGTGTGCGCCGCGCGACCTGTTTGGGCGGCAAGAATCCCTCGAAGAAGAAACGATCGGTGGGCAGTGCCGCCACCGACAGCGCCGCCAGCACCGAGGAAGGCCCCGGCAGCGCGATCACCGGATAGCCGGCCGCGCAGACCTCGCGCACCAGCTTGAAGCCGGGATCGGAAATCAGCGGCGTGCCGGCGTCCGAAACCAGCGCGATCGCGGCGCCCTGGGACAATTTCTCGAGGATCTTTGGGCGCGCCAATGCGGCATTGTGCTCGTGATAGGGTTTTAGCAGCGCCGTGATCGCATAGCGCTCGGTCAGCCGGCGGGTGATTCGGGTGTCTTCGCAGGCGATGATGTCGACGCCGGCCAGCGTTTCCAGCGCGCGCAAAGTGATGTCGCCGAGATTGCCGATCGGGGTGGCCACCAGATGCAGGCCCGCCACGGCCTTCGGCGCGGTCAGGACGTGACTGCCGACCGAAAATGTCCGCGCCGGGGTTCCCGTCAGGCCTTCTGGTCTCTTTATCGAAACGGTTTTTGCGCGCATAATCCCAATCTAGAGCGTTTTAGGGCGAAGTGGATACCGGATGGCGCGAAGAAAACGCGTCAAACCGGCTCCGGAGGGGCCGCAGCCCCGACGTGCCATTCTGTGTGCCGGGGAACACCGGGCCGCGACGGCGAGGCGACCTTTCCCTGCAACCGGCGTTGCTGCCGCAACGCCATAATCCTTTTGTTTTGGTTAACCATTCGTCGACAATATGCCTGAATCCACCCTTCCTGATCTCGGGAGGTTGAAGTCTCGATTGAAGTCTTGATTGAAGTCTCGATTGGAGTCTTGGGTGAAGTCCTGGCCGATCCTGGTCGGTCTAGAGAAGAGATGCGATGGTGGGCCCGCTAAATCCCGACAATCCGGGTAAGGAATTCAGCAAGGAACTCGGCGAGGACATGGGCAAGAATCCAGGCAAGGATCTGTTGGCCCGGTCCGGGGCAACCCGGCGGACGGCGATTGGCCTCATTCTGGGCGCGCCGCTGCTTGGCGCGTGTTCCGGCATACAGCAGAGCCTCAGCCAGTTTTCCACCCCGTCCGGGGATTCGCAGCCGGCGCCCGGTCCCGGCGGCCCGCCGCAGCAGGCGGTCGCGGTCGGCAGCGGGGGCGTCAAGGTCGGCCTGATTCTGCCGCTGTCGGCGGCGGGCAATGCCGGCGTCGCGGCGCAGTCGATGAAGAGCGCCGCCGAAATGGCGCTGACGGAATTCCTCAATCCCAATATCCAGCTTCTGATCAAGGATGACACCGGCACCCCGCAAGGCGCGCAGCAGGCCACCCAGCAGGCGCTCGGCGAAGGCGCCGAAATCATTCTGGGGCCGCTGTTTGCGCAGTCGGTCCCGGCGACGGCGCAATTGACCCGTGCGCGCGGTACCTCGGTGATCGCGTTTTCGACCGATTCGAGCGTGGCCGGCCGCGGCGTCTATCTGCTGAGCTTCCTGCCGGAGTCCGACGTCAACCGGATCATCGAATACGCGGCCAGCACCGGAAAGCGATCTTTCGCGGCGCTGCTGCCGGAAAATGCCTATGGCAATGTGGTCGAGGCCGCCTTCAAGCAGGCGGTGGGCCGCCGCGGCGGCCGCATCGTGGCATTTGAAAAATACGGCGCCGACCGCACGGCGCCGTCCTCAAAGGTCGCGCAGGCGCTCGGCCAGGCCGACGCGCTGCTGCTGGCCGATGACGGCGATTCGGTGGTGGGCGTGGCCGACGCGCTGACCGCGGCCGGAGCCAATCTGAAGAGCGTTCAGCTGCTCGGCACCGGGCTATGGGACAATCCGCGGGTGTTCGCGAGTTCAAAACTGCAGGGCGGTCTCTATGCGGCGCCGGATCCTGCGGGTTTTCGCGCTTTCGCGGCCCGCTACCGCGCCAAATACGGCAACGAGCCGGTGCGGACCGCGACGCTGGCCTATGACGCGGTGGCGCTGGTCGCGGCCCTGGCGAGAACCCAGGGCGGGCAACGCTTCGCGGCGGATGTGCTGACCAATACATCGGGCTTTGCCGGCATTGACGGCCTGTTTCGCTTCCGCGCCGACGGCACCAACGAGCGCGGCCTCGCGGTGATGCGGGCGGCATCGGGCGGTGGCGTGCCGGTCGCAGGTTCGCCGAAGAGTTTTGGCGCGTAGTCCAGCGCCGCCGCTGCGAAAGCCGGAGCCCATACGCCGCGGCCTATCGGTTAGACGATGGAAGTAGAGACCTTCCTCAACAACTGACGCCTGTGTTGAGGGGTCCCTGCTTCCGCATGCTTTCGCAGGGACGACAGCGCGCAATATCTACGCCGCCAAATCCGCCACCACGGCATCGAGCACCGGAAATCCGGCCTGGGTCACGCGCAGCCGTCCGCTGTCGTCCACAACGATGGCGCCTTCTTCGCGCAGCACGGCGATACGGCGAGGATCGAGCGCGCGGCCCGACAACGCCGCATAACGCTTGGGGTCGATGCCCTCGGCGAGCCGCAGGCCCATCAGCAGGAATTCGTCGGCGCGCTCTTCGCTGTTGAGGAGGTCGTCGGTGACGACGCCGTGGCCCGAAGCCTCGACCCGCATCAGCCACGCTTCCGGACGCTTTTCAGTGGCGATCGCGTGCCGCGTGCCGGCGATATCGAGGCGGCCGTGCGCGCCCGGACCGATGCCGGCATATTCCGCGCCGCGCCAGTACACCAGATTATGCTGGCATTCCGCGCCGGTCCGGGCGTGATTGGAAATCTCGTAGGACGGCAGCCCGTGATGGGCGCAGACTTCCTGCGTGACATCATACAGCGCCCGCGCCGTCGCTTCGTCCGGCGTCTTCAATTTGCCGGCGGTGTGCAGGCCGAAGAACGGCGTGCCTTCCTCGATCGTCAACTGATAGAGCGACAGATGCTCGGCCGCTTCCGAGATCGCGAGCTTCAATTCGTCGGCCCACATCCGCGGCGTCTGATCGGGACGCGCGTAGATCAGGTCGAAGGAATAGCGATCGAACGCGGTGCGCGCGATCGCGACCGCATCCAATGCTTCACGTGCCGTGTGCAGGCGTCCCAGCGCTTTCAGCGACACATCGTCCAGCGCCTGCACGCCGAGCGAGACTCGATTAACGCCGGCGGCGCGATAGCCGGCGAATCGTGTCGCCTCGACGCTGGTGGGGTTGGCTTCCAGCGTGACTTCCACCCCAGGCGCGACGCGCCAATGCTTGCCGATCGCATCGAGAATCGCGCCCACGGTTTGCGGCCGCATCAATGAAGGCGTGCCGCCGCCGAGAAAAATCGACGAGACCTCGCGGCCCGGCGCGCGCGCGGCCGTTGTTTCAATTTCGCGCGCAAACGCGCTGGCGAAGCGATCCTCGTCAACAGGCGCATGCCGGACATGGCTGTTGAAATCGCAATACGGACATTTCGACAGACAAAATGGCCAATGCACATAGACGCCAAAGGCGCTGGATGTGCCGGCGCCGCTCACAGGCAGATCTCCGCCAGTTTGACGAAGGCGCGGGCGCGGTGCGACAGCCCGAGCCCCAAAGGCGGCAGGCCGTGCTTTTCGATGCTGGTCATTTCGCCGAAGCTGCGCGTGTGTCCATCGGGCAGGAACGCCGGATCGTACCCGAAGCCGGCGGTGCCGCGCGGCGGCCATACCAGTGTTCCCTCGACGCGGGCCTCGACCTCTTCGAGATGCCCGTCGGGCCAGGCGACACAGAGCGCGGAAACGAAATGCGCGCGGCGCTGCGCAGCCGTTTTCGCGCCGCGCTCCTGCAGCAGACGCTCGATCTGCGCCATCGCGGCGGCGAAATCCTTGGTTGGTCCCGCCCAGCGCGCGGAAAAAATCCCGGGCGCGCCATCCAGCGCCTCGACCGCCAGGCCGGAATCGTCGGCGAATGCCGGAAGCTGTGTGGCCTTCGCGGCGGCGGCGGCCTTGATCCGCGCATTGGCGCGAAAGCTGTCGCCGGTCTCGTCAGGTTCGTCGAGGCCGAGTTCGCCCGCCGATACCGCCGCAACACCGTAGGGTGCCAACAGTTCGCGCATCTCGGCCAGCTTGCCGGGATTATGGGTTGCGATCACGAGCTGGCCGGTGATTCGGCGATGCATGCGCCTAATCCTATGCGAGGTGATCGATCCGCAAAAGATGGCTCACGCCGTGGCCATTTTTTGCAGATCCACCAGCCGCGCCACGCCCTTGCGCGCCAGCGCCATCAGCGCCAGGAACTCATCCTGCGAGAACGGGGTCTTCTCGGCGGTGCCCTGCACCTCGATGATGCGGCCGTCGCCGGTCATCACGAAATTGGCGTCGGTATCGGCCTCGGAATCCTCGGCGTAATCGAGATCGAGCACCGGGGTGCCGTTATAGATACCGCAGGAGATCGCGGCGACATTGTCGCGCAGCACGTTGCCCTTCACCATGTTGCGGGTCCTCATCCAGCCGATACAGTCGGCCAATGCGACCCAGGCGCCGGTGATCGAGGCCGTGCGGGTGCCACCGTCGGCCTGGATCACATCGCAGTCCACGGTGATCTGGCGCTCACCCAGCGCCTCCAAGTCCAGCGTGGCGCGCAGCGAGCGGCCGATCAGGCGCTGGATTTCGACGGTCCGGCCGCTTTGCTTGCCGGCCGAGGCCTCGCGGCGGGTGCGTTCGAGCGTGGCTCGCGGCAGCATGCCATATTCGGCCGTGACCCAGCCCCGGCCCTGGCCCTTGAGCCACGGCGGCAACCGTTCCTCCAGTGTCGCCGTTACCAGCACATGGGTGTCGCCGAATTTGACCATGCAGGAACCCTCGGCATATTTGACCACGCCGCGTTCCAGCGACACGGCGCGCAGTTCATCCGGCGCACGGCGGCTTGGCCGCATGGGAATCCTCCAAAATTCGACAAGAGTCAGGGCTGGCGTGCTTGTAAGAGGGGGAACGCGCAGCAGCAAGGCCCTTGGTTAACTCTTGGTATTCCCTGGGGGGCCAATGCCTGCTTGTAACCTGCCTCCAAGATGGACAAATTAGGGTCTGTTGTGAGGAGTATTCCGTGGCCCACCACGAACCGATCGGCCTGATCGCGCCGCATGAAGGGCTTGCGCAGCTCAACGAGCGCTCGCGGGACATATTTCGTCAAATCGTCGAGAGTTATCTGGCGACCGGCGAACCGGTCGGGTCGCGCAACATTTCACGCCTGATCGCCGTACCGCTGTCGCCGGCCTCGGTACGCAACGTGATGTCGGATCTCGAGGCGCTTGGCCTGGTCTATGCGCCGCATACCTCGGCAGGACGGCTGCCGACTGAATTCGGGTTGCGGTTTTTCGTCGACGCCTTGATGCAAATGGGCGATCTCACCGAGCCGGAGCGGGAGTCGATCCAGACCCAACTGGCGTCGGTCGGCAAGGCGCAGTCGGTTGAGGCGGCGCTTGGCGAAGCGCTGACCCGGCTGTCCGGCCTGACCCGCGCCGCGGCGGTGGTGCTGACGGCGAAATCCAATTCGCGGCTCAAACATATCGAATTCGTGCGGCTGGAGCCGGAGCGGGCGCTGGTGGTGCTGGTCGGCCAGGACGGCCAGGTCGAAAACCGCGTGCTGACGCTGCCGCCGGGTGTTCCCTCATCGGCTCTGACGGAAGCGAGCAATTTTCTCAATGCGCGGATTCTCGGACGAACGCTGGCGGAAGCGCGTCTCGAACTTGAAACCGCATTGACGCAAAACCGTGCCGAGATCGATCAGCTGACGCAAAAGGTAATCGCTGCGGGGATCGCGAGCTGGTCGGGAGGAGAAACCGACGACCGGCAGCTGATCGTGCGCGGTCACGCCAATCTGCTGGAAGATCTGCATGCGCTGGAAGACCTCGAGCGCGTCAGGTTGCTGTTTGATGACCTCGAGACCAAGCGCGGCGTGATCGACCTGTTGGGCCGCGCCGAGCGCGCCGACGGGGTGCGGATTTTCATCGGATCGGAGAACAAGCTGTTTTCGCTGTCGGGCTCTTCCACGATCATCGCACCCTATAGCGACGGCGCGGGCCATATTGTCGGCGTTCTCGGCGTGATCGGCCCGACCCGGCTCAATTATGCCAGGGTGATTCCGACCGTGGACTATGCGGCGCGCATCGTCAGCCGGATGCTGGGCGGATAATCGGGCCTGGATCGGGCGGCTTGCGCTTGATTTTTGGCGCTTAAAGCACGATATCCGGCCCAGCAATCCCAATCATTCCCGATCACTCACAAAATCAATCTCAAGACGATTTCGAGAAGGCAGCATGATGACCGATCCTGACGGGCAGAAGGACAATCCGGCGACCCCGGCACAGGCCCCCGAACCCGTGGTTTCCAAGCCCTACATCATGCCGGACGATCCCGAGACAGGGTCGGTTGAAGCGCTGGCCAAGGAGGCCGCGGAATCGCGCGACAAGATGTTGCGGACGCTGGCTGAGATGGAAAACCTCCGCAAGCGCACCGCGCGCGAGGTGGCGGATGCGCGCGTCTATGGCATCACGGGTTTCGCCCGCGACGTGCTCGATATCGCGGATAACCTTCAGCGCGCGCTCGATGCGGTTCCGGCCGACACCCGTGCGGCGGCCGATCCGATCCTCAAGGCGCTGATCGAAGGCGTCGAGCTCACCGAGCGGTCGCTGCTCAACGCGCTGGAGAAAAACGGCGTCAAGAAATTCGATCCGTCCGGCGAGAAGTTCGATCCGAATTTCCAGCAGGCGATGTACGAGGTTCCCGATCCGTCAATCGCCGCCGGAACGGTCGTGCAGGTGGTGCAGGCCGGCTACATGATCGGCGAGCGCGTGCTGCGTCCGGCGCTGGTAGCTGTCTCCAAAGGCGGCGCCAAAACCAGCGCGGCCGAACAGAACTGAGGCGCGAGCCGTTCGGTTCAGCCAATAGAAATGTGCTTTATAGCCAAGCTCGTCATGCCCGGCCTTGTGCCGGGCATCCACGTCTTAGTTGCAATTAAAGCCAAGCAAGACGTGGATGGCCGGGACGAGCCCGGCCATGACGAAAGCGCGAAATCGCATCAAACCGCGATATCGCTGGATTGGATGCGATTGACGCCGGCCTTCGTCATCTCCGCCCAGGCCTTGGCTAGCGAGCCCTGTGTGTCGATCCCGCGGCAGGCATCTTCGACCACATAAACCTCGAATCCGGCCTTGCGCGCATCGAGCGCCGTCCAAGCGACGCAGAAATCCGTCGCCAGCCCGGCCACGAACAGGCGCTGCAGTTGGCGCTTTTTGAGATAGGCGGCAAGGCCTGTCGTGGTCTTGCCGTCGGCTTCGGTGAAAGCCGAATAGCTGTCGACGTCCTTGTGGTGGCCCTTTCGGACCACGAGCTCCGCCTGCGGTATCGACAGGTCCTTCGACAGCGCTGCGCTGTCGGTGCCCTGGACGCAGTGATCGGGCCACAACACCTGCTTGCCATAGGGCAGATCGATCACTTCGAAAGGCTTCTTGCCGGGATGGCTCGATGCGAATGAGATATGGCCCGCGGTATGCCAGTCCTGCGTCATCACCACCTCGGCGAATCCCTTGGCGATGCGATTGATCACAGGAATGACCTGATCTCCGTCCTTCACCGCCAGGCTGCCGCCGGGCAGGAAACCGTTCTGAACATCGATGACCAGAAGCGCCGACGCGTTATCGATCTTGATTGGAGTTGCCGCCGAAAGTGCTTTTGGAACGCTCGCGATTGCCATGGTGCCTAAGCCCGCCAGAATCTGCCTTCGGTCCGAGATGCTGCATGTCTCCCTGCAAGACCGGGCCAGCAAAACAGGTTGGCGAACGGTCGTAAAGCAGGCCAGCGGCCGCGGGCGCTGGAATTTTCGGGACCCGGTGCCCTGCGGCAATGCTTGGTATAGGGACATATAGGGACCTGATCCAAAGACATTTGGTGTCCTCGGTGTCCCCGGTTCAGTGTTGCTCGATTCCGTCGCGCACGGCGCGAAAACGTGGAAACGCGCTCGGCCATTGATCACGCGGGGCGCTGCCGATAATGCGGAGCGAGGCCGGGCCACCGAACCGCACCCACTGCACCACGGTGACAGGCGTATTGTCCTTGCCGCTGGTCGCATCGAGGCGCGTTTCATATCCGGGCATGCCGTCGATGCGGACCGGCTCGGACATCGTGATACGCCAGCTGTGCACCCCCGGAATCGAGGTTGCTGCCTGCTCGGCGTAGCGGCCGCGATCTTCCGGTTGGTTCGGCGCGGACGGCATCACGCCAATCACCATGAAGGGCGCAGCTTCGAAGCCGGTTGTTTCATCGCCGTCGGCAAGAATGACGGCGCCGCCCGGCGCCAGCGTGCGGACATTCTTGAAATTGCCGAGTTCGCTGACCTTGAACGGCAAAAGTCCCAATTTCTCATCGAGCGGGACTTCCTTGCGGATCGTCGCCGACGCAAACATCTGCCGGATGGCGTCGTCGGTGTAGATTTTGCTGGCATTCTCAGGGACCTGGACGGCGGCATAGCCGGAGAAGGTGCCGCCCTGCAGGATCATCGAATAGCGCCGCACGGGGGTCGTGCCATTCCTGGCGTTCTCGACGGTGTAATAGGCCACCCCGGCCGAGGTATCGAGGCTCTCGGGCTTGATCCCGCCAGTGCCGGCGGGATTGGCCTTGAAGGCATTCACCACTTCGCCATAGGCCGCGGCCGGCAGTTCCGCCAGCAGCACCTTGACGCTGCCATCCTCGGTTTCAAATCCGATGAATGTCTTGGCGCGGACGAGACCCACCAGCGGCACCATCCCGAGCCGGATGCCCGGTGGGAAAACCGGGTCCGCGGCGAGAGCGGGGCCTATCGCGATGAGGAGCAGGGTAAGCGCGGATAGCAGTCGAATGTGCTTCATCGGCAATCTACTGGGTTTGCATTGAGGCCGTTCCATGGTCTGGCGGCGCGGTCCCCGGGCAGGTCCTCCGGCGGGATCGGTCCGTTGGTTTTAGCGGGTTTGCCGTTCCGGCAACAGGCCGATCCGGCGAGGCCGGTGCTGATTATGCTTCCACGGTCTCGCCCGGCCGGTCCGGAAGCAGACACTATCTTTCAAGGTTAAGGGTTTTCACTGGTTAAGGTTGCGTCTCGGTCCTTGCAGGGCCTGCCCCCCCTCCTATATGAGGCTCACCGTCGCAATATCGCGAGCATTTGATCGTTGGGGGGTTGGATTGGTGCGCCGTCAGGGCCCGGCCAACCTGCCGCAAAAAGAAGGATATGAGGACCATGGGAAAGGTCATAGGGATCGATCTCGGCACCACGAATTCGTGCGTCGCCGTAATGGATGGCAAGACGTCAAAAGTCATTGAAAACGCCGAGGGCATGCGGACGACCCCGTCGATCGTCGCCTTTAGCGATGATGGCGAGCGCCTCGTCGGCCAGCCCGCCAAGCGCCAGGCGGTGACCAATCCCGAGCGGACCTTCTTTGCGGTCAAGCGCCTCGTCGGCCGCCGCTATGACGACCCGATGGTCGAAAAGGACAAGAAGCTTGTCCCCTACAAGATCGTCAAGGCGTCCAACGGCGATGCCTGGGTCGAGGCCGACGGCAAGACCTATTCGCCCTCGCAGGTCTCCGCGTTCATCCTGCAGAAGATGAAAGAGACTGCGGAAGCCCATCTCGGCCAGAAGGTCGATCAGGCCGTCATCACCGTTCCCGCTTATTTCAACGACGCGCAACGTCAGGCCACCAAGGACGCCGGCAAGATCGCCGGCCTTGAAGTGCTGCGCATCATCAACGAGCCGACCGCGGCCGCTCTTGCCTACGGTCTCGACAAGACCAAGTCCGGCACCATCGCGGTGTACGACCTCGGCGGCGGCACCTTCGACGTCTCGATCCTCGAGATCGGGGACGGCGTGTTCGAGGTGAAGTCGACCAACGGCGACACGTTCCTGGGCGGCGAAGACTTCGACATGCGGCTGGTCAGCTATCTGGCCGATGAATTCCAGAAGGAGCAGGGCATCAACCTGCGCAACGACAAGCTCGCCTTGCAGCGCCTGAAAGAGGCCGCCGAAAAGGCCAAGATCGAATTGTCCTCGACCACGCAGACCGAGATCAATCTGCCGTTCATCACGGCCGATCAATCCGGGCCGAAGCATCTGACGATGAAGCTGACGCGCGCCAAGTTCGAGGCGCTGGTCGACGATCTCATCCAGAAGACCATCGAGCCCTGCCGCAAGGCCCTCAAGGATGCCGGCCTGACCGCCGGCGAGATCGGCGAAGTGGTGCTGGTCGGCGGCATGACCCGCATGCCGAAGGTCCAGGAAGTGGTGAAGCAGTTGTTCGGTAAGGAGCCGCACAAGGGCGTCAATCCTGACGAAGTCGTAGCCATCGGCGCCGCGATCCAGGCCGGCGTGTTGCAGGGCGACGTCAAGGACGTTCTGCTGCTCGACGTGACGCCGCTGTCGCTCGGCATCGAGACGCTGGGCGGCGTGTTCACCCGCATCATCGACCGCAACACCACGATCCCGACCAAGAAGAGCCAGGTGTTCTCGACCGCCGAGGACAACCAGAATGCGGTTACCATCCGCGTGTTCCAGGGTGAACGCGAGATGGCGGCCGACAACAAGGTTCTCGGTCAGTTCGATCTGATGGGCATTCCCCCGTCGCCGCGCGGCATGCCGCAGATCGAGGTGACCTTCGATATCGACGCCAACGGCATCGTCAACGTGTCGGCCAAGGACAAGGCGACCGGCAAGGAACAGCAGATCCGGATTCAAGCCTCCGGCGGTCTGTCCGAAGCCGACATCCAGAAGATGGTCAAGGACGCCGAGGCCAACGCCGCCGAGGATAAGAAGCGCCGCGAGGCGGTCGATGCCAAGAACCATGCCGACGCGCTGGTGCATTCCACCGAGAAGGCGCTGGCCGAGCATGGTTCGAAGGTCGAGGAGAGCGAACGCCGCGCCATCGAAGACGCCGTCAGCGATTTGAAGGAAGCGCTGAAGGGCGAAGATGCCGAGGCGATCAAGGCCAAGTCCAATACGCTCGCGCAGGCTTCGATGAAGCTCGGCGAGGCGATGTACAAGCAGCAGGCCGAGGCCGATGCGGCCAAGGATGCCGCCAAGGACGACGTGGTCGACGCGGAATTTACCGAAGTCGACGACGACAAGAACACCAAGAAGTCTGCTTAAAGACGGTCAATGTCCCTCATCCCGGCGAGCACACAGCGCGTCTCCAAGGATGAGGGTCATTTTTCATTAAGCCGAAGGCGGCATTCTCTGGGCCGCATTCCTTCGGAATGAGGATGAACTTCGGGCGGGTTTGACGGATGTCCACCAAGCGTTGCTACTACGAAACTCTTGAGGTCGAACGTACCGCGGATGAGTCCAAGCTGAAGTCGGCGTTCCGCAAGCTGGCGATGAAATGGCACCCGGACAAAAATCCCGGCGATGCCACCAGCGAGGTCCGCTTCAAGGAAATCAACGAAGCCTACGAAGTCCTCAAAGACGGCGACAAGCGCGCCGCCTATGACCGGTACGGTCATGCCGCGTTCGAGCAGGGCAACGGCGGTCCCGGATTCGGCGCCGGCTTCGCATCATCTTTTTCCGATATTTTTGAAGACCTGTTCGGCATGGCCGGGCAGCGCGGACGCGGCGGCGGCCGCGAGCGCGGCGCCGATCTGCGCTACAATATGGAAATCACGCTGGAGGAAGCCTTCCTCGGCAAGACCGCCCAGATCGAGATTCCGGTCTCGGTCACCTGCGAATCCTGTTCGGGCATCGGCGCCAAGGCCGGCACCAAGCCCAAGACCTGCGCGATGTGCGGTGGCGCCGGCCGGGTACGGCAGGCACAAGGATTTTTCACGCTCGAGCGAACCTGCCCGGGCTGTCAGGGTCGTGGCCAGATGATCGAAGACCCCTGCCCTTCGTGCTCGGGCTCCGGGCGCGTGACGCGCGAGCGGACCTTGTCGGTCAATATTCCGCAAGGCGTGGAAGACGGCACGCGGATCCGGCTGGCCGGCGAAGGCGAAGCCGGGGTTCGTGGCGGTCCGTCCGGCGATCTCTATATTTTCCTGTCGCTGGCGACGCATGAGTTCTTTCAGCGCGACGGGGCCGATCTGCATTGCCGGGTGCCGATCTCGATGGTGACGGCGGCGCTGGGCGGTGAATTCGAGGTGCCGACCATCGACAAGGGCAAGACCAAGGTGAAAATCCCGGCCGGAACCCAATCCAGCCGGCGCTTTCGCATTGCATCAAGAGGCATGCCGATACTGCGCTCGCGCCAGACCGGCGACATGTATGTCCAGGTCGTGGTCGAAACACCGCAGAATTTGACCAAGAAACAACAGGAATTGCTGGCCGAGTTCGAAAAATTATCGTCCGGTGCAACTCAGCCCGAAGCCGCGGGTTTCTTCACTAAGGTCAAGGACTTCTTTGGAAACCGCGCCACCACCCAGTGACGGTTCGGCTTGACCGTATCAGCCGCTACCTATACCTCTTTATGACTATTTTCTGACACTGCCCGCAAAGCTGCGGTCCCGCCTGGTAGCGACATGCCCTTGCAATCGTCCGTGCGTGCGTTGAAAAAACCTCTTCGTCTCGACGATGAGGTTCGTTTTCTTCGTTCATGGATCGAGAAGCCGCTGCACATGGGTGCTGTAATGCCGTCGGGGCGGGTATTGGCCCGCACCATGGCGCAGTACGTGGATATCAAATCCGAAGGCCCGGTGGTTGAACTGGGGCCCGGGACCGGCGCCATTACCAACGCGCTGATCGAGCATGGCATCGACCAGAAGCGACTGGTCCTGGTCGAATACAATCCGGGCTTCTGCGCGTTGCTGCGCGACCGCTATCCGCTCGCCAAGGTGGTGCAGGGCGATGCCTACGCGCTGCGCGATTCGCTCTGGGATGTGCTGAACGCCCCCGCATCCGCCGTGGTGTCGGGTCTGCCGCTGGTCACCAAGCCGATGCTGACCCGCCTGAAACTGATTCGCGATGCCTTCCTGGCGCTGGCGCCGGGTGCGCCATTCGTGCAGTTCACCTATTCGGTTGCGCCACCAATTCCGAAATCGCTGCCGGGGGTATCCACAGAGGCATCCGAGCGCATCTGGATGAACCTTCCGCCGGCCCGCGTGTGGGTGTATCGCAAGGGCTGACGCCTGCGCGTGTCACGCAGAATGCGTAGACTTGTCTGCAGTGGAATGCGCGCAACTTATCGGCTAAGAACTCCGCGTTTCGCGCGTCGCGCGTTAGTTGGTCCTGAACGCGATTTTAAATCATGTCGGCGCTGAAAATCCTGGTGATCCCCGGCTCGCTGCGAACCGGCTCGCATAATGCGAGGCTCGCGGCGGCGGCTGCGTATCAATTCGTGCAAGCCGGCGCCGAGGTCACGCGCATCTCGCTCGCCGATTTTCCGCTGCCGATCTATGACGGTGACCTGCAGTCGAAATCGGGTGTGCCGAAAAATGCGATCAACCTCAAGCGCATGATCGGCGCCCATCACGGCGTCCTGATGGTGACGCCGGAATACAATTCATCGGTACCGCCGCTGGTCAAGAATACCATCGACTGGGTGACGCGGGTGCAGGACACGCAGGAAACCCGCGGCCAGGTGTTTCGCGGACGCGCCTTTGCCATTGCGGCGGCATCGGAAGGCCGGCTCGGCGGTTCGCGTGCGCTGGCGGCACTGCGGCTGATCCTGTCCGCCTGCCACGCGATGGTGATTCCGAATCAGCTGGCGCTATCGTTCGCCGGCGAGGCCTATGATGATATGGACAGCTTGAAACATCCCGCTGATATCGAGGCGCTCAATGCGCTGGTGCGGCAGCTGATCGACATTTCCCAGCGTGAGGTGAGGTGACATGCAACTCGCTCAAGGTGACACGCAGGTCTCCACGATCGCTCCCCGCGACCGGTTGATCGTGGCGCTCGATTTGCCGGGCGTCGCAGCCGCGGAAGCCATGATCGCGCGGCTCGGCGAGAGCGTGACGTTTTACAAGATCGGCTACCAGCTCGCTTACGCCGGTGGAT
>Ga0210400_10003423_pt1 | contig 14060 bp, 10 predicted proteins | sample IncBWH26MmetaG_FD_155456 | JGI IMG/M metagenome (GOLD analysis project Ga0210400, IMG submission 155456) | Forest soil microbial communities from Barre Woods Harvard Forest LTER site, Petersham, Massachusetts, United States - Inc-BW-H-26-M | ecosystem: Environmental > Terrestrial > Soil >...
TCGCTGTTCGGCCGAATGAACCACGTGAATCCGTTCGCGCGAGCCACTTATGAGCTGAGCGAGCAGAGCGCCGTGCAGGTAGCGGTAAGTGCCGGAGCGCAGCCCGTGGAACTACTGTCGGGCGGGCCGGAACAGGGTTTAAACCGGGATGGGAACGGCGGCCTGAACGACGATCTGATGGCGCTGGGACAAATGACGCGGATCTCGCGGCGCAACAATCAAGCGGCGGTCGAGCGGAACAAGGTGATTGAAGCCGGTTATCGGGTAGTCCTGGGTTCCCGCACGTATCGGGCATCGGTGTACGGCGAAGAGGTCTCCAATGCGGCGTTTCTCCTGTCGGGCGACTCGGGGTTTGTGGATCCGGGCGATCTCCTTCCTGATTTGGCCTCGCGCGGGATCATATTCAACCTCGGCGACTATCACCGGGTGGGTTATACCGCTTCGGTAACGCAAAAGCTCGGCGATCACGTGGAAGTATCCGTAGCGGCGGGCCACACCGACGGACTACGGCTGCAGAATTCGCCGGATACGCTTCCGGCCGGCGGGGACGAACTTCGTTCCGCGGTCCGCACCGCGCCGCGGCCTTGGGTGTCCGCGCGGGCTGACGCCTCCCTGCCGGTCACCGGGACCCATCTGGCAACCAGCTACGGCTGGACCGATCCCGGCGTCCTGATGCCGCTTCACGTGTCCTTAACCGGAAAGAGTGATCAGCAAATCGGGTGGAACATCTATGCCCGGCAGCCGCTGCCCTCGATCGGCGGCGTGCACATGGAGTTCACGGCCGACCTCCGCAACCTGCTGGCGCAGGGGTATGTAAACATCCAGTCGAATGGACGCCGCGCCGTTCTGACCAACGCGCCACGAGCCGTCCGCGGCGGCGTCAGCTTCATTTTCTAGGGCAGACTCACGCCGGCTGCTGCTGCGTCATGCAGTGCAGCGTTCCCAAGCCCAGAACCAGATCGCGGCAGGGGATGCCCACCACGGCGCGATCGGGGAACAGGCCTTCTAGCGTAGTCAATGCCGCCGCGTCGTTCTTGTCGCCGAAGGTCGGCGCCAGCACGAGGTTGTTGGCGATATAGAAATTCGCATAGCTCGCAGGCAGCCGCTGACCGGCGAAGTACACCGGCTCGGGCATCTCCAGGGCGGTGACTTTCAAATCCTTGCGGCTTCGCAGGCGCTCGAGATTCTCCTTGAGCGGCTCGTGATTGGCGTCGGACTTGTCAGGCTCAACCATCGTGATCACGGAATCGGCGGCGGTAAAGCGCGCCAGATCGTCGATGTGTCCGTGGGTGTCGTCGCCGGCGATGCCGCGGTTCAGCCAGATGACTTCATCGACGCCCAGGTAATCATGAAATGCCCGCTCGTACTCGCCGCGTCCGAGGCCAGGATTGCGGGCCTGCACGTCGGAAAGCAAGCACTCTTCGGTGGTCAGCAGCTTCCCCGCTCCGTTGACGTCGATACTGCCGCCTTCGAGCACGAGCCCGGTTTCAATGCGAGGCAGCTTAAGCTTACGGGCGATGAACGTGGGCGTGCGCGCATCATCGCGGCAATTGTCATATTTCGCCCAGCCGTTGAACCACCAGTGCGCGATGGCGATCTCCCCGGTTTTACTTTTCACGAACAGCGGACAATAATCGCGAGTCCAGCTCCGGTTGGTTGGATGATGGAAAAACTCTACCGCGTCCAGGTCCGCATGGCATTTCTTGAGAATCCGGCGGACGCTCTCTTCGGCGTCGCGATCCTGGACCAGAATCCGGACTCGTTCCACGCGCGCCAGGTGACGAACGATTTCCCCGTACAGCCACGGGATCGGCGCGAACTTGCCGGGCCAATCGGATTTCTCATGCGGCCAGGCCAGCCAAGTGGCCTCGTGCGGCTCCCATTCCGCCGGCATGCGGAGCGCAGCAGTTACTTGTCGAGCCATCGTTCCAGAATGGGGGCGTAGGCATCGATGCGGCGGTCGCGCAGAAAGGGCCAATTGCGGCGGACCTCCTCTGTGCGGCGCGGATCGCATTCGGCAATCAGGATCTCTTCCTGATCGCAGGATGCCTGCGCGATGACTTGCCCAAAGGGGTCGGCTACAAAGGATGATCCCCAGAATTCGAGTCCATGCTCCGGCGGACCTTCATAGCCCACGCGGTTCACGGCCACGACGTAGATGCCGTTGGCGATGGCATGCGCGCGCTGGATGGTTCGCCATGCATCCAGTTGGGCGGCTCCGTACTGCGCTTTCTCCGAAGGATGCCATCCGATCGCGGTGGGGTAAACCAACAAGTCGGCGCCAGAAAGCGCGGCGATGCGCGCGCCTTCCGGATACCACTGATCCCAGCAAACCAGGACTCCCAGGCGGCCGTACGGCGTGGCGATGCTGCCGAAGCCCAGATCCCCCGGCGTGAAATAGTATTTCTCGAAATACAGCGGATCATCCGGAATGTGCATTTTCCGGTACAATCCGGCGATTTCCCCATCTGGCCCGAGTACCGTAGCAGTGTTGTGATAGAGTCCGGAAGCCCGGCGCTCGAACAGCGACGCCACGATGACAACCCTCAGCTCCCGCGCGAGCTTGCCCAAGGTCTGCGTGGACGGTCCGGGGATGGATTCGGCCAGCGCGAACAGCTCGGCGTTCTCCTCGCGGCAAAAATATTGGGACCGGAACAGCTCTTGCAGGCAGATGACCTGCGCTCCGGCGGCCGCGGCCTCGCGGATCTTCCATTCCGTCTTGGCCAGATTCTCGTTCGGATCGAGCGAGCAGCTCGACTGCACTAAACCGATCCGGAAAGATTCTTGCATAACTTTCTATTCTCGCCGATACTCGGCTTATGCGCGCGGAGACTGTCCGGAAAATCGCCCGCGAGTGTGGCTTCGAGCTCGTGGGCGTCGCGCCTGCCAATCCACCCGAGGATTTCGTGCGATACCAGGACTGGGTCGCCGGCGGCATGGCCGGCGAGATGCGCTACCTGACCGATCGCCGTGTAGAATTGCGGCGGGACGTGCGGAATCTGCTGCCCAGCGCGCGATCCGTTATCTGCGTCGGAAAGTTGTACAACACTGAGGACCCTCCCAGAAAGGAAGGCGATGCTCGGATCTCGCGCTACGCCTGGGGCAAGGATTATCACGTGACCATGCGTGTGGCCCTTGAACGCATGGTAGTCCAGCTCTTACAACGTGCCGCGTTCGATTATAAGATCTGCGTCGATACGGCGCCGCTGCTCGAGCGCAGCTTCGCGCGCCTCGCGGGCTTGGGCTGGATCGGACGGAATACGTGTTTGATCAACGAGCCGCTGGGATCGTGGTTTTTCCTCGGCGAGATCCTGACATCTCTTGACCTGGAGCCAGGATCTCCGCCGCCGGACCGCTGCGGGAGTTGCACGCGCTGCATCGAGGCTTGTCCTACAGATGCGATCGTCTCCGAAGGAGACAGCTTCAAATTGGATGCGCGCCGCTGCATTTCATACCTGACGATTGAGTTGCGCGGCCCGATTCCGGAGGATCTGCGCTCCGGCATGGGCCAGCATGTTTTCGGCTGCGACATCTGCCAGGACGTCTGCCCGTGGAACGCGCGGGCTCCCGTCACCGAAGATCCGGATTTCGCTGGAACCGCTATCCCACTAGCTGAGCTCGCACAGCTAACGCCAGAAACGTTTCGCGAACGCTTCAAAGGTTCGCCCATCGCGCGGGCGAAGTACGAGGGCCTGTCACGCAATATCGCTGTTGCGGCCAGCAACCTGGCTGGTCCGGGTGGCCAGAATCAGTAGCAGCGCGCAGAGATACAGCGCCGCGCCCACCAGCAGCGTGGAGCGCAGGCCGATATAGATCGCCAGGAAAATCGCGCTGGCCGAACCGAGCACGCTCGCGGCCGCGTTAAGCGACCAGGCCCATCGCACCGATGGCGCGTGACGCTTTTCCAAGCGCCGCAGACCGCTCGGGAACGGCATCCCCATCAGGAACGCCGCTGGAGCGACGGCCAGCATGGTCAGAGCTACTTTGGCCTGCAAGGGCCAGCCCGCCGCCGCGGTGACCAGCGGAGTCGATACGAAGGCCAGTATCCCGACCACGACGGCGACCGCGGCCAGTATGCGTACCAGCCGGACGTCGTCGCCGGCGATCACGCGGCCGCTCAGGTAGCTGCCGATTCCGCTCGCTACCAGCATCGAAAAGACAATTACGGTCAAGGCATATGTCGGATGGCCCAGCAGGAGCACAAACTTCTGGATCAGCGCCACCTGAACCAGAATGTAGCCTGCTCCGAGGCACAGGAAATACCACAGGAACGTCATCACGTTCTTCTGTCTGGGAAGCCTGGTCCCCAGAACAAGCCGGGGTAAAACTAAAATTAGACCAGTCACGACCACGCTCAAACCCATCAGTCCGAACAGCAGGGGCACGGCGCGGTTGATCTTGTAGTCAGCGCTTTGCTGGTTGGCGTTCCGGACGAAATTCCATAGATCGCGCGGTTGGACGGTGTAGAAGAAGAACGGGCGATCGTCCCCTACCGGGGAAACATCGTACTGGTAGGCGTTCCAGAAATCGGCCGGATTCGCACTGGCCAGAAGCTGGCTGAACGCGTTGTTAGCAGATGGGTTGGCAGAGTCGCCGGGCAGATACACGACCTCCATGCGCGACTCTGCGGCCAGCCGGCGGGCGTTTTCCAGATCGGCGGCCGAGAACGGCTTGCGCGAGATGAGCACGGTGTCCTGCGCGCCCCAGCCGTTGATCTTGGTGGCGTCGTCGCGAACGGCGATGATATGCGCGGCGGCATTTGGCTCGCCCAATCGTTTCAGCGCGTCCATGGCGAGCGAGACCAGGCGCAGCGATTCACGGGGGGGCTCGAATCCCCAGCGTGTGAAGGCTAGCAGGCCGTCGTCGGTCAGGTGCGACAGATAGTCGTAGAAGGCGTCTGACGTATAGAGATTGTTCTCGGACAGCGCAAATGCGCCCGCGGCCGTGGATGCCCAGGTGTCCACCAGCGTCGCCTGCAAGACTTGATACTTCTCCGTACTGCTGCGCACGAAGGAGCGCCCGTCTTCGACATGCAGGTGAACCTCGGGGCGCAAATAGATCTTGTGGTTCTCCGTTTCCATGACGTCCTGCATGATCTTGTTCGCGATCAGCGGATTGATCTCCACCGCGGTAATATCCTGGCTGCCTGAAGCGAGCGCGCGCGAGACGTCGTATCCGCCGCCCGGACCGATAATCAGGGTCTTGGCGCCGCGCCGTAGCGCGTAGGGGAATCCGGGCCCCTGACGAAGCAAGCCGGCGCGCTGGTCTTCGGTGAGGCCGCGATCCCAATCGTATTGGGCGATGCCCGTGGCGGCGTCGGCATCGATGCGAATCAGCCAGTATCCGCTCCCGTCCGGGTTGCGGTTCTGGATCACGCCCACGCGCGAAAAACTGTTCCACGCTGAAAAACGCTCTTCAGGGATGCGCTCCCCTTTGGCCCAGTGGACATCGAACCAGCGGGTCTTGCCATTGACCACCAGCAGGGTCACCATGAGCAGCGCTGCCAGCACGGCCGCGATCCGCAGGCCGTCTTGCCGGGCTTGGTTGTACCACAGCGCGGCGGCGATCGCGTATACGGCTGCGGCGGCGATCACGGCGCCGGGTCCGCCGGCTACATCCAGAAAAAGAATCAGCAGCAGACAGCCTACGGCCGCGCCCGCCAGGTCGAAGAAATAGGCGCGATCGACGCGTTCGATAGCTTCGGAAATGGCGATCGAGACGATCGTTCCGGCGAGGAAAAACGGGACCGCCGCAGCGAAGTAGACCGCGGTCAGGGTCCAGACCCCGTTATTTTCCCTGGAGAGAATAAACCACAGGACCAGCAGCACCGACACGCTGGCCGCCAGCGCGAGCGAGCCCAGTTTCTGGTACACGTTTCCGGGCCGGGCCGCGACCACATACGAAAATACTCCGCCGGCGCCCAATCCGAACAGAGCCACGGAGATCGCCAGGAATGCAAAGTGGTAGTAGAAGACCACGGAAAAAATTCGCGTAAGCGCCAATTCCATGATGAGCGTGGCCATGGTGGTGAAACCCAGGCCCAGATAAAGCTGGGTCCAGAGGACACCGCTGGCCGAACCCGATGTTGGGGAGGATACGACGCGAGACAATCGTTTATTTTATCAGGTGGGACGCGACGCCGACGATCTGTTTCAAAAAGTTCAATCCGATGCGCGCGTCGATCAGCGCGACCGGCGCGAAGGCCAGCCGCGGCCGGGCGTCTTCCACCGCCAGCAGGACCATCAGCGGCGTCACCACGCGGCCGTAGCTGAACGCGTCTTCCCACACGCTGCGGCTGCCGAGAAAAACGATCGCGGCCGCGAAAAGGTAAATTGCCACGGCGCGGGCGTTCCAACGTCGTGACCAGGCTAGCCAGGCCGCGTGTCCCAGCATGAGCGCCACGCCCGCCAGCGCGATGTAATCCAGCTCGACGGCGGCCAAAGCCTGCCAGCGCGGCAAAGGGTACACCTCGGGACGCGCCACGCGCTCGATCCAGCCGCCGAGCGGGATAAGGTTGGCGAATTCACCCGATGGCTCGGGAGGCGTGTGACGGCTCACGTACACGTACCAGAAGATAGCCGGTAAAGTTGTGGCGACGGTCCACATCAGATCGGCAAAGCGGCGGCGAGAAAGAAGAAACACGCCGTACCCGGCGGTGAGCAGGAGTCCGGTTTCGCGGGTCAAAGCGGCGCAGGCGAGGATCAGGAGCACCTTCCAGCGTGAGGCCCCTTTATGCAAATCATCGGAATACAAAACGAACCCAGCGGTAAGGGCCGCGAGAGCGACGTCCACGGTCATGCGATCCATCGACACAAGCGTTGCTGGCATGACCGCGAACATCAGACCCCAGGCCGGATGCCGGCCTTGTAATACCATGGCGCGGGCGAACCAATACACGCCCAGAAACACAAATCCGAGAATCACCGCCACATACGCCGCATGGATGGCGGAATCGCGGCCCAGCGCCGTGACCCACGCCAGCGCGGGAACCAGAATGCGCCGATAGCGCAGTGCAGGATCATCCATTGCGGCTTCTGCGCCACGCTTGATCCAGGGATCGTGCGCCATGAAGTGGTACATCTGCCCGTCGTAGCCCAGGGATCCCGGCGGAAACGTGTACACGTTCTCAGACGCGAGGAACGTGGGTTTCGGCCAGTTCGGTGCGGTGTTGAAGAGGGCGGTCCAGTCGCCGCCGTAATTGAAGTGAACCGTGGCGAGCTGCCACAGCCAGATTCCTAGAACAGCTGCAAGTGCAAGAACGGCAGGGCGTCGTGTCACATGATCGCCGCGGGCGGAGCGGGATCTTCCGGCCGGCCGCGTTTCGAAAGCGGCAACTTCACCATCAATAGCCCGAGCAGCGCCATTACGATCAGGCCTGGCACGTAGGAAGGCGACGCGAAAGCCTGAGGGATCTCCAGGTCCCTGAACTTGAAGTAGGCCACTACTAAACCCGTGAGCGCTTCTCCCGCGATCAGGCCGCTGGCGATGAGGATGCCGACGCTCTCCACTCGCGCCCTCTGGGCTTCGTTGTTCCCTGCCCGCGTGCTCAACGTATCCGACGCCCAGCGCAGCATGCCTCCGACAAAGATGGCAAACGTCGTAGCAATCGGCAAATACATGCCGACAGCCACGAGCATTGGGCTGCGCACCTTGAGCAGGATCAGCGCGATTCCGAAGAGAATCCCGGTAACAACCAGCGGCCAGGGCATGTCGCCTCCCACGATGCCCTGTGAAAGTACGGCCATCAGGCCGGCTTGCGGCGCAGGGAGCTTGGGATCGCCGAATCCGGTGCCGCCGCCCTTGATATTGGCCACTTGCAGGATGTAGACCGGATAGTACATCACGACGCTTGCCAGAACCACGGCGATCAGTTCGACGATCTGAATCGAGCGAGGTGTGCCGCCCAGGATGTAGCCCGCTTTGAAGTCCTGCAGCAGTTCGCCAGCCACGGCCGACGAAACGCACACCACCGCGGCCACTCCTAGGACCACGGCGACCCCACTGACGCCTCGAACCCCCAAGGCGACCATCAGAAGCGCGGCGATGATCAACGTGGAGAGCGTCAGGCCGGAAATCGGGTTATTAGACGATCCGATCATTCCCACCAGGTTCCCGGAGACGGTGGCGAAGAAAAAGCCCACGATCAGCATCACCACCGCGGCCACTACTCCAGCGACCACATTCCCCGAAATATAGACATATAGTCCGATCATCACCAGGAACATTACACCGATAAGCGACAGGACGGTCTTCGATCCCATGTAGCGTTCGGTGCGCGCGACCGATTCCATCGGTGGAGCGCCGTGGCGGACCTCACTCAATGCGCGGCCCAGGCTGGAGGTAAGTTTGCTGCCCATGCGGATCAGAGTGTACGCGGCGCCCACGAGCATGCCGCCGACTGCTATGGGTCGAACGACGTAGCGCCACACGGCCGCGGCTTGCGCCTCCCATCCGGCTTCTCCCGCGGCTACCGGAATGAACTGCTGGAGCCGGGGGCCCAGGAAGTACATCATCAAAGGAACCAGCATGCCCCACGCCAGGACGCTGCCGGAAAACTGGAGCGCGGCCAGCTCCGGCCCGATGACGTATCCAACTCCCATATAGGCGGGGCTGACGGTGGGACCCGAAAGCACCGATACACCGCCGGTCTGGAGGACGTTGGTGCTGCCGAGAGGACCGAGGCGCACGCCGCTGCGGCCCAACTCGCCAATAGGAACACGGATGTCTTTGTCCGTAGCGAACAGGCCGAAAGTCCCCATCAGCTGCACCAGCGAACCGACGCCGATATTCCAGAAGAGATAGCGGGCGGCTTCGGCGCCGCGCTGCCCCGCTTTGTGGATTTCCGCCGCTGCCAGGGATTCCGGAAACGGCAACGTGGGATCCTCCACCATGACGCGGCGGACAAGGGAGACAAACAGGACGCCGAGAATGGCGCCCACAATCATCATGGATGTGGATTTCCAGTACGCCTCACCCGGCTCGAAGCTGGTCCAGGCGCCGGCGATGACAAACGCGGGCAGCGTAAAGATGGCTCCCGCCGCCACGGATTCGCCGATGGATCCCGCGGTTCTGGCGATATTCTCTTCGAGGACCGATCCCTTCCAGATGCGCAGAACAGCCATGCCGATCACCGCCGCCGGATAAGTGGCCGCGATGGTCACGCCGGATTTCAGACCCAGGTACGCGTTGGCCGCGCCGAGAATCACGCACATCACCAGGCCCAGCAACACAGCCCGCAGCGTGAACTCCTTCATCTTGACGTTTTCCGGAACGAAGGGGACGTGTTTTGGCGTTGTGGGAGCGCTCACCGGACGATCATAGCATTTAGGGGTAACAAACCGGCCCTACGCTAAAATGGGGTCCTGTCCATGAAAGCCGTGTGTTTATTGAGCGGAGGACTCGACTCCTCGACCTGCCTGGGCGTTGCCCGCCGCGAAGGGTTCGAGTGCTATGCGCTCTCGTTCGACTACGGCCAGCGGCATAAGATCGAACTCCAGGCCGCCGCGAGCGTGGGTTGGCACTTTGGCGTGCGCGAGCATAAGGTTGTTCAAATCGACCTGCGAGCCTTCGGGGGCAGCGCGCTTACGGCTGATATTGCCGTGCCGAAAGACAGCTTGGCGCCGGGCATCCCGATCACCTACGTTCCCGCGCGCAACACCATCTTTCTCTCGTACGCGATGGCGTGGGCGGAGGTGCTCGAATGCTCGGACATCTTCATCGGCGTGAATGCGATCGATTACTCAGGGTATCCGGACTGCCGCCCGGAGTTCATCGCCGCGTTCGAGCACATGGCGAACCTCGCTACCAAGGCGGGTGTGGAGGGACGGACTCGGCTGCGGATTCATACGCCTCTTAAACAGCTCGATAAAGCGGGGATCGTGACGATGGCGAAGGAAGTCGGCGTTGACTTCGCGCTAACGCATAGCTGTTATGATCCCGATCCGTCAGGGCGATCCTGCGGGCATTGCGATTCCTGCCTGCTGCGGCAAAAGGGCTTTCGCGAAGCCGGGCTGATAGATCCTTTAGAGTATCGATGAAGTCTCCTCAATGAAGATCAGCGAGATTTTCTATTCGATTCAAGGCGAGGGGATGCTCACCGGCGTTCCCAGCGTGTTCGTCCGCACGTCGGGATGCAATCTTCGATGCGTGTGGTGCGATACGCCTTACACTTCGTGGTCGCCTGAAGGCGATGACGTGACCGTCGAGGGCATTCTCGCTGATGTGCGGTCGCATCCGGCCCGGCATGCAGTCGTCACGGGCGGCGAACCGATGATCGCTCCACAGATTGTCGAGCTGACACACGGAATCCGCCGGCTTGGGCTGCACGTCACGATCGAGACGGCCGGAACTGTTTATCAGCCGGTCGCGTGCGACCTGATGAGCATCAGCCCGAAGCTCGCGAACTCCACACCGTTGGAACGTGAAGGCGGAAAGTGGGCGGCGCAGCATGAGCGCCTCCGCTATCAGCCCCATGTGCTGCGGAAACTGATGTCGGAGTACGTGTATCAGCTCAAGTTCGTGGTGGCGTCGCCGGAGGATATGCGGGAGATCGCGCACACGCTCGAAGAAACGCACGCCGATCGCAGCCGCGTTGTCTTGATGGCCGAAGGCATTACATCGGACGTGATCCGTGAGCGCGCTGCCTGGCTGACCGGGATCTGCAAGCGCGAAGGCTTTCGCTACAGCCCGCGCCTGCACATCGATTTGTGGGGCAATCGCCGGGGCGTGTAGGAATCCTACTGGTGCACCGTCAAAAAAAACGGCTGCTGCTGCAGCGGCTGACCGCCAATCGTAATATTGATCTGATAGTCGCCGTCCGCGAGAGTAGCCGGCACGGTCAGCGTGATGTAATACAGCCCAACGAACGTCGGATACATCACCGCACGAACACCCGTCGCGGCAGTCGAACCGAACTTGACCACGATGGGCGCGTTTAATACTTCTTGACCAGTGGCAATGACCCCCGGAGTATTCGCCGGAGTTGTATCGCCGAGGCCGATGGCGTAAAGCAGAATCGATTCGCCGGGCTTCGCCGGCCGGGAAGGCAGGCCAGGCAAGTTTCCCACGAAAAGGGCGGAAAAACCAAACGTAGCCATCGCATATTTGCTAGGGATGCCAGGGATGCTAGGGGGACCGAACGGCGCCAATATACCGGGCGCAAGGGGCACTTTCTGGAGGTTAGGATCCGTGAAAGCCTTGCTGATCCCGGCACAATTGGTGACGGTTACTGGCACAAGTCCAGTCGTCGCAGGATCGGCCGGCGCTTGCAGGTTGATCTGCGTTGGACTGATATATTCGACGAGCCCCGGCACGCCGTTGACCGATACCGACGTTCCTCCCAGGCTCGGTAGCGCCGCAACGCCGGCATTGAAATCGGCATCCAGCCAGGTTCCCGTGGCCTGGGCCAGATTCGATCCCTTGATCTCCAGCCACGACCCGGATGAGAACGTGGTCCCATCTCCCCAGCCTTCAATTCTTCGAACGGTGGTGATCGTGGGGAGAGTCTGCGCGCAGGTCCCACTCAGCGGCCTGAGCACATATTCTTTGGTGTAGACATGATCGCCGGCGTCCGGCTGATCGTTGAGGTTGACAGCATTGCCCGCGATATAGAAGTGGACCGGAACAGAGCCGTCGGCAGGCGGAATCCACGTAAACGTCCAAGTGCCCGTGCTGGGCATCGAGTGCTCGATGAACTCCACTGGCGCGTTAGCCGGACAGGGAGTGTTGCCCCTTTTTATGTACCCCGACACGCTGCCGTCGTCGCACAGGTCCAGAAGGCCGGGATCGGTGAAGCGGAAGGTTCCGGCCTGGCCATTGACCAAATCGCTCTCCAGCCGCGCGCTCATCTGAAAACCATGCCACATGGATTCCGGAGGATTCGGATCCGAAACAGACACGGTGATCGTAATCGCCTGTCCAGGCGTATAGAACGAGCCGTTGGAGAAGGTAGCAGTCACGTTCCCGCCATAGGCGTTCAAGGGGCCGCCTTTGGGCAGCCCGGTGTGGCAGCCCGATGTAGCACAGGCCAGGGGATCGTCTCCAGGAGCCGCTGTGTGACGCGGATCTGGCCCATTCTTATGAGCGAACATGAGCATGGGGATCAGTCCCGCGAAGACGCTGTACAGTATTCTCTTCCCCGTAGTCATAACAAACCCGCTAGTTCTCCAAACACCGTAGCGCTTTTCTTGATGCGGTGCTTAAGGGGATTTCATCCAGTTTTCTTTCATCCCACCATCGGCAGTTTCGCGGGCACACCCCTATCCGCGCCTCACGAACCTCGAAGTAGTATTGACTGTTGGTAATGGCATGGCGGAACTCACCTAGACGGGGTCCCAGGCGAACGCCCGAGAACACTTCGGGAAGATCCCAGAATCCGGAGACTCGAGGGCTGGGAATCAGCAGGATGCGGCCCTTCCGCCGGATAACCAGCAGGGTCCGCTGCTTTCGCACGATGGCCGGTTTCTTCCGCGGTGGCGGCAGGTCACGTTGTATTTCGCGCTGCTTAGCTACGCACGCAAGCGCTAACGGACAGGCAGAGCACAGGGGCTCGCCGGGCAGGCAGATGGTCGCGCCCAGCTCCATCACCGCCTGATTCCATTGGCCCGGCCTACGCGGGTCCATCAATTGGGTCGCAATCGCTCCGACATCAGCGGTGCTATCCCCTGTGAGACGCATGACCACGCGCCGGACGTTTCCGTCAATTGCGGCGTGCGGCAGCCCGAAGGCGATGCTCGCCACGGCGGCGGCCGTATAGTCCCCCACCCCGGCCAGAGCCCGGATGGACGAGTAGTCTCGCGGAAAGCCTCCCCTCTCGACGATCTGGCGGGCAGCCTTTTGCATGTTGCGCGCCCGCGAATAATACCCGAGTCCGCTCCACAGCGACAGGACCTCGGTTTCGGAGGCCTGTGCGAGATCGTGGACGCGCGGGAAGCGCTTCAGGAATCGTTGGTAGTAGGGGATTACCGCCGCCACGCGCGTCTGTTGCAGCATGATCTCCGATACCCATATGGCATAGGGATCCGTCAATCGGCGCCAGGGGAGGTCGCGTTGATGACGGTTGTACCAACGTATAAGCTTCCGCCGGATGGTCGTTTTCTCCAATTCTCTATACTAGTGGTTAACCCTCCCTTGAACGATTCCATTCGTATTCGTGGCGCCCGGGTTCATAACTTGAAGGGCGTCTCTCTGGCGATCCCCCACGATCGCCTGACCGTGATCACAGGTGTGTCCGGATCGGGAAAATCGTCGCTGGCGTTCGACACCATCTACGCCGAAGGCCAGCGGCGGTATGTTGAGTCGCTCTCCGCTTACGCGCGCCAGTTCCTGGAGCGCATGGAAAAGCCGGACGTGGATGACATTGACGGTATCGCGCCGCCGGTGGCCATTCGCCAGAAGAACACCACGCGCAATCCGCGATCGACCGTGGCGACATCCACCGAACTGTACGATTTCCTCCGGTTGCTGTGGGCGCGCGCCGGCCGGACCTATTGCCCTAACTGCGACGTCTACGTAGAACGTGATTCGGTGGACCAAGTGGCGGCGAGGATGCAGGCTCAGGCTGAAGGCTCGCGCTGGTACGTCCTATTCCCACTTGTGAACGAGAAAATGATCCCGGAGAAGAACACCGAGGCCCTCCGGGATAAATTGTTCGATCTGCGTAAACGCGGATTTAACCGGCTGTATCAGGGCGGCAAGGTGTTCGAATTCTCGACGCCCGAATCGTTGCTGGACGTGAATTTCTCCAAGCCGGTGTTCATCCTGGTGGACCGCCTCGCGATTACACCAGACATCCGCCAGCGCCTGGTGGATGCGGTCGAGATCTGCTATCGGGAATCGGGAGAAGCCCTGTTTGAACCCGCCGGCGGCGGCCAGACGGTCCGTTTCAACGAAAAGTTCTCCTGCAAGCTCTGCAGCAAGACCTTCGAGGAGCCGGAGCCGAGCCTGTTCAGCTTCAACAGCCCTTACGGCGCCTGCAAGCGCTGCCAGGGGTTCGGCAACACCATCGATTATGACCTGGATCTGGTGATCCCGAATCGGGCGCTCTCACTGCAGCAAGGCGC
>Ga0210400_10003425_pt1 | contig 14058 bp, 12 predicted proteins | sample IncBWH26MmetaG_FD_155456 | JGI IMG/M metagenome (GOLD analysis project Ga0210400, IMG submission 155456) | Forest soil microbial communities from Barre Woods Harvard Forest LTER site, Petersham, Massachusetts, United States - Inc-BW-H-26-M | ecosystem: Environmental > Terrestrial > Soil >...
GCTTCATGTTCTCGACCCAGGCGTTCACGCAACTCCTGCATCCCCTGGAGATCGCGGCGGGCATCCTGGCGGTTCGCGCGCATGGCGCGAAGGTCGCGACCCATGGCTTCGACCTGATGGCGCCGGTGATCGAGGCCAAGAACATGTTCCTGGTCCTGGCCGGCATAAATCCGCCGCCGCCGGTGGCCGGACAGGTGACCAATCTCGTCTTCACGGCTCCGCTGGAGTTCTTCTTCACCAAGGTGAAGCTGGCGGCCCTGGGCGCCGTGGCGCTCAGCTTCCCGGTGCTGGGCCAGCAGATCTACGCCTTCGTCGCGCCCGGCCTCTACAAGAAGGAGCGCCGCGCCTTCCTGCCGTTCCTGATCGCCTCGCCCCTGCTGTTCGTGCTGGGCGCGGCCCTGGTCTACTACGCGATCCTGCCCTTCGTCCTGTGGTTCGCCATGAGCCAGCAGATCGTCGGCGCGACCGGGATCTCGGTGCAGCTTTTGCCGAAGGTCAGCGAGTATTTCGACCTGGTGACCACGCTCCTGCTGGCCTTTGGGCTATGCTTCCAACTGCCGGTGATCCTGACGCTGCTGGGGATCGCGGGCCTGGTGAACGCCAAGATGCTGATGTCCGGCTGGCGCTATGCGGTGGCGGCGATCGTGGTCGTGGCCGCCTTCATCACCCCGCCCGATCCGATCAGCCAGTTGCTGCTGGCCCTGCCCATCGTGGGACTCTATTTCGTCTCCGTCGGCTGCGTGAAGCTGATCGAGCTGCGCCGCAAGAAGGAAGACGCGGCGGCGGCCTGAGCCTTGGCCTGCCGCCCAACGCGCTCTAGAGAAGCCGCTTCCGCCCCAGCTAGCGACGCCCATGCACGATATCCGAGCCCTTCGCGAAACGCCTGAGCCCTATGCCAAAGGCTGGGACGCGAAGGGGCTGTCCGGTTCGGCGCTGGTGGCCCAGATCCTTGAACTCGATGCGAAGCTGCGCGCCGCACAGACCGGCTGGCAGACCGCCCAGGCCGAGCGCAACGAGGCGTCCAAGAAGATCGGCCAGGCCAAGGCGGCCAAGGACGAGGCCGGAGCCCAGCGGCTGATGGCCCAGGTCGAGGCCCTGAGGGCCAAGCTGGAGGCCGAGGGCGAAGCCGAGAAGGCCGCCGCCGGGGCGCTGAACGAGCTTCTGGCCAGCCTGCCCAACATCCCGGCCGCCGACGTGCCGCCGGGCGAGGACGAGCACGGCAATGTCGAGGTCCGCCGCTGGGGGACACCCTTCGCCATCGCCAAGCCCAGGGACCACGTAGACCTGGGCGAGGCCCTGGGCCTGATGGACTTCGCGGCCGCCTCGCGGATGAGCGGCGCGCGGTTCGTGGTGCTGAAGGGTGAGCTGGCGCGGCTGGAACGCGCGCTCGGCCAGTTCATGCTCGACCTGCAGACCCGCGAGCACGGCTACCTGGAGGTCTCGCCGCCGCTGATGGTGCGGACCGAGGCGATGTTCGGCACGGGGCAGATGCCGAAATTCGGCGACGACCAGTTCATGGCGGTCCCGGGCCTGAACACTGCCGAGAGCTTCCGCGCCACGGACGGCCCGATAGAGGCTCTGCCCGAGATCCGCTGGCTGATCCCCACCGCCGAGGTGTCGCTGACCAATCTGGTGCGCGAGCAGATCACGCCTGAGGAGGAACTCCCGCTGCGGCTGACCGCGCTGACGCCGAGCTTCCGCGCCGAGGCCGGCGCCTCGGGCCGCGACACCCGCGGGATGATCCGCCAGCACCAGTTCTACAAGTGCGAGCTGGTCTCGGTCACGACGCCCGACCAGTCGGGCGATGAGCACGAGCGGATGGTGAGCTGCGCCGAGGCGGTCCTGAAGCGGCTGGAGCTGCCGTTCCGCACCATGCTGCTCTGCGCCGGCGACATGGGCTTCGGGGCGCGCAAGACCTACGACCTGGAGGTCTGGTTGCCGTCCGAGGGCCGCTATCGCGAGATCAGCTCCTGCTCCAACTGCGGGGACTTCCAGGCCCGGCGGATGGACGCCCGCGCCAAGGCCGCCGGCGAGAAGGGCGCGCGCTTCGTGCACACGCTCAACGGCTCGGGCCTGGCCGTGGGCCGCACCCTGGTGGCGCTGATGGAGAACTACCAGGACGAGGGCGGCCGAATCGCCATTCCGCAAGCGCTGCACCCCTATCTGCCCGGGCTGACGCACATCGGGGGGATGAGCGGGTCTTAGATGCGCATCCTGCTCACCAACGACGACGGAATCCATGCCGAGGGGCTGGCCGCGCTGGAGCGGATCGCGGCCAAGCTGTCCGACGACGTCTGGATCTGCGCGCCTGAGGCCGAGCGGTCGGGCGCCAGCCGGGCGCTGACCCTCACCGACCCGATCCGGGTGCGCGAATATGGGCCGCGGCGGTTCTCCACCACCGGCACGCCCACCGATTGCGTGATGCTGGGGATCAGCGAGCTGGTCGAGGGCGCCAAGCCCGACCTGGTGCTCTCCGGCGTCAACCGAGGCGTGAACCTGGCCGAGGACGTGACCATGTCGGGCACCGTGGCCGGCGCCATCGAGGCGATGGCCATGGGCGTGCCGGGGATCGCGCTCTCGCAGGGCGGCTTCTACGAGGGTGGCACGGGCTACGCCTGCGCCGAGGCCTTCGCGCCGGGCATCGTGCGGCGCCTCCTGGAAGTGGGCTGGCCGACCCACGTGGTGATGAACCTGAACTTCCCCAACCGGCCGCTGGCCCCGGCGCCCGAGGTGGAGGTGACCCGCCAGGGCTTCCGCGACGCCCACGTCCGCATGGCCGAGAAGCGCACCGACCTGCGCGGGCGGGAGTACTTCTGGGTGGGATACAGGCAGGAGCGCTCGATGCCGGACGCCGGCACCGACCTTCGCGCCTTCTATGACGGCAAAATCTCGGTGACGCCGCTGCATATCGATCTCACGCACGGCGAGTCAGTGCACAAGCTGCGTGGCGTTCTGGGTGGGCCGCCGCCCCATGTTTGACGTCGCCAGGGCTTGAGGATGGCGAAGAAAGACGACGACACGGCCGAGACGCGGCTTGCCCGCCTGATCCTCGCCCTGCGCTCGCAGGGCGTGAGCGAGCCCGCCGTGCTGGCCGCCATCGAGACCACGCCGCGCGAGGCCTTCACGCCCGACCTGTTCAAGGAACGCGCCTTCGAGGACTCGGCCCTGCCGATCGCCTGCGGCCAGACCATCAGCCAGCCGTTCATCGTCGGCCTGATGACCCAGGCCCTGAAGGTCGACAAACGCGACCGCGTGCTCGAGATCGGCACCGGGAGCGGGTATCAGACCACCATCCTCTCCAAGCTTTCGCGGCTGGTCTATACGGTGGAGCGCTACCGGACCCTGATGCGCGAGGCCGAGGCGCGCTTCAAGGCGCTGGGGCTGACCAATGTCATCACCCGGTTCGGCGACGGCGGGGAGGGATGGCGCGAGCAGGCGCCGTTCGACCGTATTATGGTCACAGCGGCGGCGTCTGATGAGCCGACGGCGCTGCTCGCGCAGCTCAAGCCGAACGGCGTCCTGGTGGCGCCGATCGGCAAGGGCCCGGTGCAGAGCCTCAAGCGCTACACCGGCGACGGCAAAGGGGGATTCACCATCGAGGCGCTGACCGACGTGCGGTTCGTGCCCCTCCTCGACGGGGTGGCGAAAGAGCTTTGACCAAGACCCTTCAGCGGCCTGCGGCGGATTTGCGGGTTGGCGCGATGGGCCGGCTTAACCCATCATCAACCGTGACGCCCCGACTCATGCCCAAATACAACCCGGAGCGGCGATGACGCATTTCCTCCAGCGATCGGCCCTGATCCTCGTGGCCACGACCGCGCTTTGCGCGGGGCCTGCGCTTGCCAGGACGGCGCACAAGGCTGCGGCGGCCACCGCGCCGACGGCGGCGAACGGCAAGATCGTCACCCTGAAGGGCGAGCGCGGCGCCTATGTGGTCAAGAAGGGCGACACCCTCGAGAAGATCGCCGACACGCTCGACACCACCGTCGCCGAGCTGATGAGCGCCAACGGGCTGAAGAAGACCTCCGTCCTGCAGCCGGGCGACGTGATCAAGGGCCCGGTGGTCACCAAGAAGGCCTATGTCGTGGCCAAGGGCGACACCGTCTTCTCCATCGCCAAGCGTTTCCACGTGTCGGTCGACGAGCTGCGCGAGGAAAACGACCTCACGGCCAAGACCGCGATCCGGCCCGGCCAGAAGATCCGCCTGCCGGCCGACTACAAGGCCCCGGCCGTCGAATCCGCCGACGACCGGTCGGACGACAAGGCCGACGCCGCGCCCGCCAAGGCCGCCAAGGGCCGCAAGGGCAAGGCCGCGGCCGAGCCCGCCGACAGCAGCGGGGCCGCGCCCGACCGCTCCGCCCAGGGCTCGGTGGTCACCCGCGAGGCCAAGGGCGAGACCTACAAGGTCAAGAAGGGCGAGACCCTGGCCAAGGTCGCCGACCGGCTCGACACCGACGTGAGCGTGCTGAAGCGCCTCAACCACCTGAAGGGCAACGCCGTCCACGCGGGCCAGATCCTGCACGGCCCGAGCTTCGCCGAGCACATCTACACCGCCCAGCCGGGCGACACCCTGGCCAGCATCGCCCAGCGCTTCAGCGTCAGCGTCGCGAGCCTGCGGGCCGAGAACGAGCTTTCCAAGCGGGTGCTGTCGGTCAAGTCCGGGCAGAAGGTCTTCCTGCCCGACGGCTACCGCGACCGCAACGCCCCGGCTGAGGAACGCCCCGTCACCCGCTACCCGCAGCCCTACGTCCCCGGCCGCGGTTCGGAGCTGAGCCTGCCGGCGCACCCGATCCCCTACGCCCCGCCCGGCGGCCAGGCGCCCTCGGCCACGCCCACCGCGCCCAGCACGCCCGGCCCGACGGACGCCCAGATCTCGCAGATGGGCAAGGGCCGCTTCACGTGGCCGCTCACCGGCGCGATCCTCTCGGACTTCGGCCCCAAGGCCGGCGGACAGCGCAACGACGGGATCGACATCCAGGCCGACGCCGGCGCTCCGGTGCGCGCCTCCGCCGACGGCGACATCGTCTACGCCGGCGACCAGGTCCCGGGCTTCGGCAACCTGGTGCTGATCAAGCACGCCGACGGCTGGGCGACCGTCTATGCGCACCTGTCGCGTATCGACGTGAAGATGCAGCAGAAGGTCACCCAGGGTCAGCAGGTGGGCCAGGTGGGCGCCACCGGCGGCGTGCCCGAGCCGCAACTGCACTTCGAGGTGCGCTACACCCCCAACCCGCTGGAGCGGGCCCGCTCGGTCGATCCCAAGCTGGTCCTGCCGAAATAGGCGCTTTCCCTCCCCGGAGCGGGGAGGGATGGGCGTCACAGCGGCAGGCTCTTCCCCAATTCCCCCGCCAGGTCGCGGATGAACTGCCAGGCCACCCGGCCGGAGCGCGCGCCGCGGAGCTGCGCCCACTGGAGCGCCCGGCGGTCGAGGTCGGGGGCCTTCAGGCCGTAGCGCTTGGCGTAGCCCTGGACGGCGGCCAGGTAGGTCGGCTGGTCCATCGGCGGGAAGCCGATCCACAGGCCGAAGCGGTCGGAGACGCTGACCTCCTCTTCGGCGTCCTCGGCGGCGGCGACCAGGCCGCGGTCGTCCTGGCCCCCTCTCTCACCGTGAGATCGGGGCATCAGGTGGCGGCGGTTCGAGGTGGCGGCGAACAACACATTGGCGGGCGGGCCGCTGACCCCGCCTTCCAGCGCCGACTTCAGCGCCTTGGCCGCGTCCGCGCCCTCTTCGAAGGAAAGGTCGTCGCAGAGCACCACGAACCGCTCGGGCCGCGCGCGCAGGGTGTCGAACAGGCCGGGCAGGGCGGTCACCTGGTCGCGGTCCACCTCCACCAGCTTCAGGCCGGAGGCCTTGGCCGCCACGTCCATGAAGGCCGCCTTGGCGAGCGAGCTCTTGCCGGTCCCGCGCACGCCCCAGAGCAGGGCGTGGTTGTAGGGCAGGCCCGCGGCGAACCGCTGCAGGTTTTCGACGAACCGCGCCTTCTGCCGGTCGACGCCCACCAGGGCCGCCAGCGGCAGGGGGTAGTCCGGGGCCGCATGGAAGACGCCGCTGGCCGGGTCGTGGCGGAACAGATGGGCGGTTTCGAACGCCGGCTCGGGAGCCTGGGCGGGCGCCAGGCGTTCCAAAGCGGCGGCGATCCGTGTCAGCACGGGTTCAAGCTCATGTGTCATCGTTGCGACGCTTAGCCCGGCCTCCAGCGGCGTTCCATTGCAAATCGGGGTCGCAGCGCATAGCTTCCGCCGACTTCGAGCGGGGGTCCTCTGGAGGACCGCCGCCGCACTGATTTCCGGAGAGTCCATGTTCGCGACCCCAGCCTATGCTCAAGCCGCCGGCGGCGCCCTCGGCGGTGGCGGCCCGATGGACATGCTGGTCCAGTTCCTGCCGCTCGTCGGCCTGGTCGTGCTGTTCTATTTCCTGATGATCCGCCCTCAGCAGCGGCGCATGAAGCAGCACCAGGAGATGCTGGGCGGCCTGAAGCGCGGCGACAACGTGATCCTGTCGTCGGGCGTCCACGGCAAGATCGTCCGGGTGGAAGACGCCGACGTGGGCGTCGAGATCGCCACCGGCGTCACCGTGAAGGTGCGCAAGGGGATGATTTCCGAGGTCCAGGCCCGCGGCGCGCCGGCCCCGGCCAACGACGCCAAGACCTAAGAGCGTCCTTCCCTCATGATGAACCTTGCCCGCTGGAAGGTGATCGTCGTCGTCCTGGCGACGGTGCTCGGCCTCCTGTTCACCCTGCCGAACCTGCTGCCGGCGAACGTGCGCGAAGGCCTGCCGGCCTTCATGCCGAAGACGCCGCTCAAGCTCGGCCTCGACCTGCAGGGCGGTTCCGACCTGCTCTATTCCGTGGACACGGTGGCGCTGCGCAACGAGCGGCTGACCAACATGGCCGAGGACGTGCGCACGTCCTTCCGCGACAAGAACATCGCCTTCACCGACCTGGCGGTGAACAACGGCGAGATCGGCCTGCGGATCACCGATCCGGCCCAGGTCACGACCGCGGCCAACACCCTGCGCAACACCGTCGGCGCGCCGCTGGCCGGGACCACCGCCGGGCGCGACGTCACGGTCTCCACCCTGCCGGACCAGCGCATCCGCATCGCCTTCGTGCCTGAGGCCTTCGACGCGGAGGCCTCGCGCGCGGTGGAGCAGAACATCGAGGTGATCCGCCGCCGGATCGACCAGATGGGCACCAAGGAGCCGGACATCTCCCGGCGCGGCAAGGACCGCATCGACATCCAGGCCGCCGGCGAGAACGATCCGGAGCGCCTGAAGAACGTCATCGGCCAGACCGCCAAGCTCACCTTCCAGATGGTGGATGAGCAAGCGTCGCCGACGGACATCGCCGCCGGCCGCGTGCCGCCGGGCGACGAGGTGCTGCCGGCGACGGACGGCCGCGAGCCTTTCCTTGTCGTCAAGAAGCGTGCCCTGGTGACCGGCGAAATGCTGACCAACGCCCAGCCGGGCTTCGATCAGAACAGCGGCGGGTCCACCGTGGAATTCCGCTTCAATGGCGTCGGCGCCCGCCGGTTCGGTGACGCCACCCGCCAGAACGTCGGCAAGGTCTTTGCGATCGTGCTCGACAAGAAGGTGATCTCGCACCCGGTCATCGAGGGCCCGATCACCGGCGGCTCGGGCCGGATCACGGGCAATTTCACCACCGAGAGCGCCAACGACCTGGCCGTGCTGCTGCGCGCGGGCGCCCTGCCCGCGCCGATGAAGGTCGAGGAACAGCGCACCGTGGGCGCAGAGCTCGGCGCCGACGCCGTCAAGGCCGGCACCACCTCGGCCGTCGTCGGCCTGGCCGCCACCATGGTGTTCATGGTGCTGATCTACGGCGGCCTGTTCGGCGGCATCTCGCTGATCGCGCTGGCCGTGAACGCCCTGATGATCATCGGCGTGATGAGCTTCACCCAGGCCACCCTGACCCTGCCGGGCATCGCGGGCCTGATCCTGACGCTGGCCGTGGCCGTCGACGCCAACGTGCTGATCTATGAGCGCATGCGCGACGAACTGCGATCCGGGCGCACCGTGATCGCCTCGATGGAGGCGGGCTTCTCGCGGGCCTGGGGCACCATCTTCGACGCCAACATGACCCACATGTTCTCCGCCGCGATCATGTTCAACATCGGCTCGGGGCCGGTGAAGGGCTTCGCCTGGACCCTGTCCATCGGCGTGCTCACCACCGTCTTCTCCGCCGTCCTCGTCACCCAAGTGCTTCTGGCCTGGTGGTTCAAAGCCGCCCGTCCGAAGACGCTGCCGATCGCCTAGGAGGCCTTAAGAGATGAGCTTCTGGCCCCTGATCAAGGTCCTTCCCGTCCGCACCCACTTCCGGTTCGTGCGGCTGGCCCGCGTGTTCGCCACCCTCTCGGTGCTGGCGATCATCGGGTCGCTGTTCCTGACCCTCTATCCGTTCAAGCCGCCCTGCGGGGGCCTGGCCTGCGGCATCGACTTCAAGGGCGGCACGGTGATGGAGATCTCCACCGCCCCCACGCCGATCGACACCGGCAAGGTGAGGGCCGCCCTCGAGGGCCTCGGCGTCACCGACGTCACGGTCCAGGGCCTGGGCGCGCCGTCCTCGGCCATGGTCCGCTTCCAGGCGCCCGGCGGCGCCGACATCAGCGCCACCGTGACCCGCGTGCAGGGCAAGCTCACCCAGACGCTCGGCAAGGTGCGTTTCGTCTCCACCGACGTGGTGGGACCGAAGGTGTCGGGCGAACTCCTGACGTCGGGCCTGATGGGCCTCGGCTTCGCGATTCTGGCGATGCTGCTCTACATCTGGTTCCGCTTCGAGCTGCAGTTCGGCCTGGGCGCGGTCGCGGCCCTGTTCCACGACGTCTTCCTGACCTTCGGCATGATCGCGGTCCTGAGGATCGAGTTCGACCTGCGCTCGGTGGCCGCGATCCTGACCATCATCGGCTATTCGATGAACGACACGGTGGTGGTGTTCGACCGGTTCCGCGAGAACCTGCGCAAATACAAGTCCATGCCGCTGGGCGAGGTGATCGATATGTCGATCAACGAGATGCTGACCCGGACGATCATCACCAGCCTGACGGCGGTCCTGGCCCTGGTCGCCCTGGCGCTGTTCGGCGGGCCGACGCTCTACGGGCTGTCGGTGATCATGCTGTTCGGCATCGCCATCGGCACCTATTCGTCGATCTACATCGCAGCCCCGGTGATCATGCTGTGGGGCGTCAAGCGCGGCGGCGTCGACGAGCCCGCCGAGCCGCTGAAGCCCCAGACCGTCCGGTAGGCGAGGGCGCGCCCGCCGTGGCCCGCGACGCGCCGTCCATCGACGCCTACGGCGACGGCGGCTTCCGGCTGTCGGGCGAGCGGCACGAGGGCTCGCTGCTGATCGTCGGCGACAAGGCCCGGCCCTGGCCCGTGACCGCCTTCGCCGAGCTGACCGTGGAGTCGCTCGCCCCGGTGTTCGAGGCGGGCCGCGCGGAGGTGGAGTTCCTGCTGCTGGGCGTCGGCGCCCGCAACGCCCAGCCGCCGCGGGCCATCCGCGAGGCCCTGCTGGCGGCGGGCATGGGCCTGGAATTCATGGACACGCCGGCCGCCGCCAAGCTCTACAATGTGCTGACGTCCGAGGGCCGCCGCCTGGCGCTGGCGCTGATCGCCGTCTGAGCCGGTTTCCGCCTGCGTCAAAACGACCTATACCTGAGCGTCACGGTAGGAATCGCGAGGGCGCACCAATGGCTGGACTACTTTCCAACTTCCGTAACACCTTCATCGTCGGCCTTTTACTGGCCGTGGTGATGATCTGGGCCTATTCGCAGGGGCCGCAGGGCACGGGCGAGGCCTTCTTCGTCGCCGTGTTCCGCTGGATGCACGTCTTCTTCGGCATCCTGTGGATCGGGCTCCTCTACTATTTCAACTTCGTCCAGATCCGGGTGATGCCGGCGGTGCCGGCCGAGCTGAAGCCGGCCGTCTCCAAATATATCGCGCCCGAGGCGCTGTTCTGGTTCCGCTGGGCCGCCGTGGCGACCGTGGTCATGGGCCTGGCGATCGCCGGCAGCCGGCACTACCTCGTCGAGACGCTCAGCTTCGGCCTGGCCGGCGCCAGCGACGCCTCGAGCCACAAGCAGTACGCCCTGCTGGGCCTGGGCATGTGGCTGGGCATCGTCATGATGCTCAACGTCTGGGGCATCATCTGGCCGAACCAGAAGCGCGCGCTCGGCCTCGTCGAGGCGGACGCCGACACCAAGGCCAAGGCGGCCCGCATGGCCATGCTGGGCTCGCGGACCAACCTGATGCTGTCGCTGCCGATGCTGGTGGCCATGACGATGTCGCAAACCATCTTCGGCTGACGGCGTTACGATTTCCGACGTCGGGAAGGCCCGCCTTAACCGGCGGGCCTTTTCAATAGGGCCATGTCGATGATCCAGACGAGCGAACCGGAAGCCTCGAGCGCCGACACGGGCGACCTCGACGCGCTGATCCGCCGGATCGACCCCGACCGCTGGCTTTCCAGCCGGTTTGTCGGCGCCCTTGAGGCGCGCGCCGACGTGGTGGCCATCTACGCCTTCGACAACGAGCTGGCCCGGGCGCCCAAGGCGGCGTCGAACGCCCTGCTCGCCGAGATGCGCCTGACCTGGTGGCGCGAGGCCGTAGGGGAGATCTTCGAGGGCCGGCCCGTGCGCCATCACCCGGCCGCTCAGGCCCTGGCGCAGGCGGTCGAGCGGCGGGGCCTGGCGCGCGCGGACCTGGAGACCCTGATCGACGCGCGCTACCGCGAACTCGACCCCGAGCCGATGGGCGAGGCCGACATCCTCGACTGGGCGCGTGACACCGGCGGCATGGCCGCCCAGCTCGCGGCCCAGGTGCTCGACCCCAGGACCGAGGCCAAGATGGCGCTCGCCGGCGGCTCGGCCTGGGCGCTGGGCAAGCGGCTGGCGGCGAACCCGGAACTGCGGCCCACCTTCCTGAAGGTGATCCACGCCGCGCGCAGCGCCTCGCGGACCCTCAGCGTCGCGGCCTTTCCGGCCATCGCCCACGCCGCCCTGGCCGGCCGGCCTTCGACCAACGACTTCGCGCGACGGTTGCGACTGACCATCGCCGTGGCGCGCGGGCGGATCTAGCCGCAGAAGCCGGCACGCGGCCGACGAGATGCCCCTTGCCAATCGGGGGGCGTCAGCCAAGCATCACTGGCGAGGCCGCCCGCCAAGAGGCCGCCCTCAGGGATGGGAGGCGTCGCGTGTTCAAACAGCTTCTGACTCCGGTTGGCGACAGCCTGCCGTTGTCGTTCCTGGTCGCGGCCCTGCCCATTCTCACGGTCCTTGTGCTGCTGGGCGCCCTTCGCCGACCAGCCTGGCAGGCGTCGCTGGGCGGGCTCGCGGTGGGGCTGGCGACCGCGATGATCGTCTGGAAGCTGCCATTGACGCTGGCGCTGAGCGCGGTCGCCAACGGGGCGGTGTTCGCGCTCTGGCCGGTGATGTGGATCGTTCTGGCGGCCCTTCTGCTTTACAACATCGCCGTGGTCTCGGGGCGCTTCGAGGCCTTCCGGTCCTGGCTGCTGACCAACGTGCCGAACGACCGGCGAATCGTACTGATCGTCATCGGCTTCTGCTTTGGCGCGCTGCTGGAGGGCGTGGCGGGCTTCGGGACGCCCGTGGCGATCACCGGATCGCTGCTGATCCTCGTCGGATTTCCACCGATGGAAGCCCTGGTCCTGGTGTTGGTCTTCGACACCGCCCCGGTCGCCTTCGGCGCCTTGGGGGCGCCGGTCACCGTACTGGGCTCGGTGACCGGCCTTCCGGCCCACGCGCTCGCCGCGATGATCGGCCGGCAACTGCCGGTGATGGCGGCGATCCTGCCGTTCTACGTCATGACGCTTTACGGCGGCTGGCGCTCGGTCCGGGCGTTGTGGCCTGTGCTGCTGGTGGCAGGGCTGAGCTTCGCGGCAGCCCAGTTCGCGGCCTCCAACTACATCGACTACACGCTCACCGACGTGGTCGCCTCGCTGTTCTCGCTGCTCGCGACCCTGGCCTTCCTGCGGGTTTGGCGCCCGCGGCCGGATCCGGCCTTCGCGATCCCGGACGAGGTGGAGCGCGAGGTCCGCGCCGGTGCGGCGCCCGCCTGGCAGGGCTGGCTGCCTTGGGCGATCATCTCGGCGACGGTGGTGCTGTGGACCACCTTCAAGGTCGCCGCCATCGGCCAGAGGGACATCCATTGGCCTTTGCTGGACAAGGCGATCTCGATCACGCTCTACCACGACAAGCCCTACGCGGCGGTCTGGACCTTCCAGCCCCTGGCCACTGGGACCGCGATCCTGCTGGCCGCCATTCTCACCGCCGCGGCCGTCAGGCTTTCGCCCGCCGCCTTCTTCAACTGCGCGGGGCAAACGGTGCGGCAGGCCTGGAAGGCGGTCGTGACCGTCATGCTGATCGTAGGCCTAGCCTATCTGATGAACTATTCGGGCCTGGCCTACACCCTGGGCCTGGGCGCGGCGTCGACGGGACACGCCTTCGTGCTGTTGTCGCCGTTCCTCGGCTGGGTGGCGGTGATGCTCTCGGGCAGCGACACGTCGGGCAATGCCCTGTTCGGCAATCTGCAGGTCGTCGCCGCCAATCAGCTAAATCTGAACCCGGTGCTGTTCGCCGCCACCAATTCCTCCGGCGGTGTGATGGGCAAGATGATCTCGCCGCAGAATATCGCCACCGGCGTTTCGGTGACGGGCTTGACCGGGCAGGAGGGCCAGATCTTCGCTCGCACCTTCCCGCACAGCATCGTGCTGACCTTGATCCTCGGGGCGCTGGTCGCGGCGCAGCAGTTCCTGATCCCCTGGATCATCCCGACTCACTAGGTTGGCGGCGGCTATTCCGCGGCCAGGGCCGGCGCACCGGCGATCCAGGCGTCCAGGTCCGCCAGGGCGCGTTCGCCCATCAGCCGCTTCTTGGCGCGGCCGCGCTCCTTGTGCGGCAGGCGCTTGCCGTCGGGGCCGTGCTTGGGCCCCTCAAGCGGCGGCAGCAGGCCGTAGTTGATGTTCATCGGCTGGAAGGAGCCGGCGCCGGCGTCGAGGTGTCCGCCGGTGATGTGGCCGATCAGGGCCCCGAGCGCCGTCGTGGCCGGCGGCGGGGTCGCGGCGCGGCCGAGGCGCTCTGCGGCGGCGAAGCGGCCGGCCAGCAGGCCCACGGCGGCGCTCTCCACATAGCCCTCGACGCCGGTGACCTGGCCCGCGAAGCGCAGGCGAGGGTCGGCCTTCAGGCGCAGGCTCCCGTCCAGGAGGGTGGGCGAGTTCAGGAAGGTGTTGCGGTGCAGGCCGCCCAGCCGGGCGAACACGGCCTTCTCCAGCCCGGGGATCATGCGGAAGATGTCGGTCTGGGCGCCGTGCTTCAGCTTGGTCTGGAAGCCCACCATGTTCCAGAGCGTGCCCAGCGCATTGTCCTGGCGTAGCTGGACGATCGCCCAGGCCTTCTCGGTCGGCTTGTGCGCGTTGGTCAGGCCGACGGGCTTCATCGGGCCGTGGCGCAGGGTCTCGCGGCCGCGCTCGGCCATCACCTCGATGGGCAGGCAGCCGTCGAAATAGGGCACGTGCTCCCAGTCCTTGAACTCGGACTTCGGCCCGGCCAGCAGGGCGTCGATGAAGGCCTCGTACTGGGCCTTGTCCATCGGACAGTTGATGTAGGCCGCCGCGTCGCCGCCCGGGCCTTCCTTGTCGTAGCGCGACTGCCGCCAGGCGACGTCGAAGTCGATGCTCTCCAGGTGCACGATAGGGGCGATGGCGTCGAAGAAGGCGAGCTGGCCTTCGCCGGTCAGGTCGAGGATCGCCGCCGACAGGGCCGGCGAGGTGAGGGGACCGGTGGCGACGATCACGCTGTCCCAGGCCGCCGGCGGCAGGTCGGCCACCTCCTCGCGGGCGATGGTGACCAGCGGATGGGCCTCCAGGCGCGCCGTCACGGCCTGCGAAAAGCCCTCGCGGTCGGCGGCGAGCGCGCCGCCGGCCGGCACCTGATGGGCGTCGCCGCACTGAAGGATGATCGAGCCCAGCCGGCGCATCTCTGCGTGCAGCAGGCCCACGGCGTTGCCGGTCCAGTCGTCGGCGCGGAAGG
>Ga0210400_10003426_pt1 | contig 14056 bp, 11 predicted proteins | sample IncBWH26MmetaG_FD_155456 | JGI IMG/M metagenome (GOLD analysis project Ga0210400, IMG submission 155456) | Forest soil microbial communities from Barre Woods Harvard Forest LTER site, Petersham, Massachusetts, United States - Inc-BW-H-26-M | ecosystem: Environmental > Terrestrial > Soil >...
AGTTGTTAGCTTGTTTTTGGGGCTGGCGCTGGTTGCCGCTGGCGTTTACGAGAGAAAGGTGCGCGACCCTAAAGTGATCATCATCTCCGCGGCCACGCTGGCGGGGCTGGCGTTGTGGAACTTTACTCTTATCGGTCTTGCGGCGATGGGCAAGGTAGAACTATTACTGGGTGGCAGAACCTTGTTCTGGGCTATTGCCCAAGCTTGGGGCGCGTATGCAACATGGAAAACCTACAGCACGTACAAAATGCTCCAGGAAAAGTCCGACCCTCTGACTGTGCAACAAGTGCGTGGGTACGTGGATGAGTTGAATAAGGCGAAGCCCGAGCAAAGCGTGGATCTGGTCCAATTCGAGGCAAACACAGGTTTCGTGCAAGGTAACAAGCGTTATCGCCTGAAGCCGATTGAAGATCTGTATCTAGTGGCCCGGTATAAGACGCAGCTTGGCTCATCGCAGCTGGAAGAGGTGAGTTTCGTGCGGCGCGATCAAGTGACGCTCACTCCGGAAGGAGAAAAATGGATGAGCAAGAAGATCAAGGCTAGCGTGCAATTGGGCCCGTTGAAGCTGGACAAAGTAACCATAACGCCGGACATGGCGGCGCGCATTGATCCAACTGTACGAATGATGTCACTCAGCACCACCTGAGACCTTCGGAGTAAGCATCTTCGCATCGAGCCGGCGTGCCGCCTGCAAGAAAGCCTGGTTCTGTTCGGGCGTGCCGATCGTGACGCGAATGCAATTCGGTGCGCCCCAAGGTCCCAGCGGACGCACGGCCACGCCTTCGTCCTGCAAGCGGTTGGCGGCGTCCCCGGCATCTTCCCCCAGATCGCAGAACAGAAAGTTTGCCGAAGTCGGGACGACCCGATATCCCAGCCCCGACAATCCTTGGGCCAGAACTCGCGCCTGTAGGGCATTGTTCTCCACGACGCGCTGAATGTGGATGTGGTCGTCGAGTGCGGCCGATGCCGCAGCCTGGGCCACCGACGACACGGAGAACGTGTTGCGCATGCGCGCGCAATATCCCAGCAATTCCGCGGGGCCCAAGCCGTAGCCAACGCGCAGGCCAGCGAGTCCGTGCGCCTTTGAGAAGGTTCGCAGCACGACCACGCTCGCCCCCCGGCGAACATAATCCAGCGAGTTCGAGTACGTAGTCCTTCGCAACGACGCGAAGTGCAGGGCGAATTCGTAATAAGCCTCATCCAGAACGACGACCACGTGGCCGGGAAGCTGCGCCAGAAAGCGTTCCACCACAGCCGCTTCCAGCATCGTGCCGGTAGGATTGTTGGGGTTTGCGAGAAACACAAGGCGCGTGTTCGAGTCGATTGCTGTGAGAATTGCTCCCAGATCAAAGTGGTCGTCGCGCATGGGTGTTTCGATCAGCTGCGCTCCCGTTGCCTGCACCGCGAGCGAGTACACGATGAATGAGCGCTCGCTGGTGACGGCGTTGAGCCCCGGCGCCAGCAGCGTCTGGCAGAGAAGGCTAAGCAGTGCGGTTGAGCCCGCAGTGACCAGCACCTGCTCCGGCGACAGCTCGTGATGCGTGGCCAGTTTGGCGCGGAGTTGGCTGCAGTCATCGTCAGGATAGAGATTCGCCGCGCCCAGCGCGGTCCTCATAGCATCGATGGCGCGAGCCGAAGGCCCAAAGGGATTCTCGTTGGAGTCAAGTTTGATGAGTTGCGACCGCCGCTCGATCGCCGCGGGCGTTGGGCTGGGAGCAGGAGTAGTTGTCGCGCCCATGTTACGGGCAGGCGTGGAAACCAGATCGAAAAAGCGGCTCATGCTTGCCGCTCATCATGCCACGGAAGGCTTCCTTCCCGCCATCTGTTTGTTGCAGGCGGTCCGCAGGCGATCGACTTCCTGCACGGTCAGGGCGCGGAATCGCCCAGGTGGAACATCTAGTGTGAGCGGACCGTAACGGACACGCTTGATCTTCTCCACATGGTGCCCAACCTTCTCAAACATGCGCCGGATCTCCCGGTTGCGGCCTTCGATCAAGGTCACCTCATACCAGGGGTTGGTGGCCTCCTTAATCAGGCGGATGCCTGCCGGCGCGGTCCGCACGCGGCGACCATCTTCGGTGGCAATTGACACTCCGCCGCGCAACTTCTCCACCGCTTCGTTGCTCGGAACCCCCGCCACCTTCACTACGTAGGTTTTCGGGACCTGCGAAGCCGCTTTCATCAACTTGTTCGCCAGTGCGCCATCGTTGGTTAGGAGGAGCAGGCCCTCGCTCGCGTAATCCAGCCGTCCCACGGGATAGACGCGCTTCTTCACGCCGCGGATCAACTGCATCACTGTGGGCCGATTTTCCGGATCGCTTACCGTGGTGACGTAGCCTTTGGGTTTGTTCAGCAGCAGGTACACGTGCATCTGCGCGCCCTGGAGCAGCTTTCCATCTACGCGAATGTGGTCTGTATTCGGGTCCGCTTTGGTCCCCAATTCCGTCACCACGGTCCCATTCACTTTCACGTGGCCCGCGCTGATCAGTTCCTCGGCTTTGCGACGGGATGCTATCCCGGCGGCAGCGATAATTTTTTGCAGGCGTTCAGCAGGCATGGTTGGGACAACTATTCTTTCTGCGCGGCGGACTCAGCGATCTCTTCCGCTTGGGGAGTATCGGTCTCTTGCGTAGCGTCTTCCGCCGGAATCAACTCTCCCTGGAACGATTCCGCCACCAGCTTCTCGAACTCTTCCATGCTCGGCAGTTCGTTCACGTCCTTCAGGCCAAAGCGCATGAGGAATTCCTTGGTCGTCCTGTAAAGAATCGGACGTCCGATCACTTCCTTGCGGCCGGCAGTGGTGATCAGCTTGCGGTCGAGCAGGGTTCCGATGACTCCGCCAGAGTCTACGCCACGAATCTCGTTGATCTCGGGCGCCGTGGCGGGCTGCTTATAAGCAATTACGGCGAGAGTCTCGAGAGCCGGCAGCGACAGCCGGACCGGCGGCTTCAAGCTCTTAGCGAAGCTGCGCACCATCTCGTGCTGTTCGGGCTTGGTGGACATGCGATAGCCGCCCGCCACCTGGCGAATCTCGATGCCATGATCGGCTCCGCCATATTCGGCGACCAGTTCCTCCAGGCTGGAGCGCACTCGCGACTTCACATCGGCATCGTCGACAGCGCCCGCCGCGACGACGCTTTCCTTCACCAGTTGGGTGATCTGCTCCAGCGTGATCGGCGTCTCCGCCGCATAGATGATGGCTTCGAGTTGAGCTTTAAGACTCATAGTAAGAAGTGGTTGTCCGCAAACCCGGCACTTTGACTGGCCACTGACCACTGGCCACTGACCACTGTTTTTTCATCTCCAATCATCGCGCACGGCGGCCTGCTCGGTCATGATGGCGTCAAATCCAATATGTTTCCGCACCGCAATCTCGCCGAACATCTCGTCCTGCCGAACCTGGATCGCCTGCAACCGAACCATCTCCAGCAACGCTAGAAACATGCACACCAGCGCCTGCCGAGAGGGCACCCGCATCAGCAGCTGCTTGAGACGGATGGGCCGTGATTCCAGCGCCAGCCGCCGCCGCAGATAATCAATCATCTGGCCGACCGTGACGGTTTCCTCGTCCACGTTGATGACTGGCCGGGTGCGCACTCGTTCGAGGATTTGCTGGAAGGTCTTCACCAGATCAATCACGTCCGCTGCGATCTCTGGCTCGGTGCCTTCGGCGTCCATGAATTCCTTCAGCGCCGGATTCGTCAGCACCGCGTCTTCGATCTGCTGCTTCTGCAAAAGCATCTGCGCCGCCGACTTGAACTTTTCGTGCTCCAGTAGCCGGTTCACCAGCTCCGCGCGCGGATCTTCCAACTCTTCCGCTTTCGCCGACGGGTCCCGGGGCAACAGCATCTTCGACTTGATGTGAATCAGAACCGCGGCCATGTAGATAAAGTCGGCCGCCACATTCACGTCCAGCTCGCGAATCTTTTCCACGTAAGCCAGATACTGCGCCGTGATACGAGCAATTGGAATGTCGTAAATGTCGATATCCTGCTTGCGAATCAGATCGAGCAACAGGTCCAGCGGGCCTTCGTATACGTCGCTCACTGAAACCGCAAACGGAGAATCGCTCTCTTCTTTTTCTGGTTTCGCCGATTTGTCGTCGGCTTCCCTATTCGGCTTCGGGAAAGCGGATTGATTTGCCACCAGCACCAGCGGGGCGGACCCTGGGCTGTCGTCCGCAGAGATAACGATCCTGTCATCCATTCTACTTCTCATCTTTTCCTACTCTGCATCTTCCCCCGGTGCCTCATACGCCAGCGACATTCCCATCGCCTCGCGCACGTGGTCCATGGTTTCGGCCGCCGCCTTGCGCGCCCGTTCCGTGCCTGCTTCCAGAATATCCCAAGCCAGCCGCGGATTCTCCTCGAATTTCTTGCGCCGCTCCCGCATCGGACTCAACAGTTGCACCAGTGCATCCGCCGCCCAGCTTTTGCACTCGATGCATCCAATGCCCGCCGAGCGGCAGCCAACGTTCACTTTGTCCATGGTAGCGCGATCGCTGAAAATCTTGTGCAGATCGCCCACCGGGCACACATCCGGATTGCCAGGGTCGGAACGCCTTACCCGCGCCGGGTCCGTCACCATCGTCTTCAGCTTCTGCCGCACCACCGGCTCTGGGTCGGTCAGCAGGATGGTGTTGCCATACGATTTTGACATCTTGCGCCCGTCGGTGCCGGGCAGCTTGGGCGCAGGCGTGAGCAGGGACTGCGGCTCAGGGAAGACACTTCCGCGCTGCCCGTAAAGTCCGTTGAAGCGCCGTGCAATTTCCCGCGTGAGCTCGACGTGCGCCACCTGGTCTTCGCCCACAGGAACCACGTCGGCCTTGTAGATTAAAATATCCGCTGACTGCAGCACAGGATAGCCCAGAAACCCATACGTTCCCAGATCCTTGTCCTTGATGTTCTCCCGCTGCTCCTTGTAGGTGGGAACCCGCTCCAGCCAGCCCAGCGGCGTGATCATGGAAAACAGCAAGTGCAATTCAGCGTGCGCCGGCACGTGCGACTGAATGAAGATCACGGACTTCTCCGGATCAAGCCCCGCCGCCAGCCAGTCGAGCGCCACCTCCAGCGAATTCTCTTTCACCCGCGAAGTGTCGGCGTAGTCCGTCGTAAGCGCGTGCCAGTCGGCCACTTCGAAGAAGCACTGATACTCATCCTGCATGCGCACCCAGTTGTCGAGCGCGCCCACATAGTTGCCGAGATGTAGTTTACCGGTCGAGCGCATGCCGCTGAGCACGCGCTTACGCAATTTGGTCGAAGGTGCCATCAGTTTTTCAACGAGTCGCGACGAGGCACAACAGAAACACAGCGCCCAAATTCAAAAGCTGCAGCATCATGCGAAGGTATTGTCGATACTACCATGCTGGGCGCGGATTTCGAGGGTTGAGGTGGCAAACGAGGCTCGGCGGAAGCACGTCCAGAGACCACCCGCCAGCAATGCTTTATAATTCGCGCCACTCCGCTCGGCGGATCGAATTCATCGGCATGTCAAATCTAGCCCGCAAACTCCGCCTCACCGACTACTTCACGCTGGCCTGGGGCACCATGGTCGGTGTCGGCTGGCTGGTGGTCATGGACGACTGGCTGCTGCGCGGGGGCGCATTGGGCGCGCTCCTCGGCTTCGCCATTGGCGGCGCTCTACTGTTCCCGATCGGCTGGGTCTATGGCAGGCTGGTGGCCGCCATGCCAGACGCTGCGGGCGAAATCGCTTATACTGCCGCAGCCTTTTCTCGCACCATCAGCTTCTCCACCGGATGGATGATGATGCTGGCGTACTTTATCGTCTGCCCGTGGGAAGCCGTGGCAGTAGGCCGCATCGCCGGCTACATCGTGCCCTCGCTCGATTCTCTCGAGATCTACCGCATCGCCGGACGCCCGGTCAATCTCCCACACCTCATCATCGGCCTCGGCCTCACGGCTCTCCTCACCACGTTGAACTACCGCGGCATCCGCCTCAGCGCGACCTTTCAAAACTGGACCGCTTTCGGCACGCTGGCCCTGTTTATCGTTTTCGTCGCGCTCGGAGCAAGTAAGGGTTCGCCGCGCAACTTCCCTCCACTCTTCAGTCATGCGCCGTTGATTTCGTTTTTGCTGGTGGTTCAAATCGTTCCTTATTTCATGACCGGATTCGAATCTGTGAGCAAGGCCGCGGAAGAATCTACCCCCGAGTTTCGCGGACAGGGATTTCTCAAAGCCATCTGGATGGCCGTTCTCGTGGGAATTCTCTTCTACACAGTCGTCATCGCCGCCGTCGCATTCGTGGCGCCATGGCACGAATTGACCAGCGAGAAGTTCATGACCGCGGTTGCGTTCCAGCGCGCAGTAGGTTCGCGCTGGATTGTCAACGTCATCCTGGCGGCGGCGCTGCTGTCGCTGTTTAAATGCTTCAATGGAAACTTCGTAGCTGCCAGCCGTCTTCTGTTTGCTCTGGGACGCCGCGGCTTGGTCGACACACGCGCCGGCTTGATCCATCCCCAACATCAAACCCCGTCGGCCGCGGTTCTCTGCATCGGACTGGCCACCGCGGCGTGTATGCTCATGGGGGATGCGATCCTGGTGCCGATCACCGAGGTGGGCTCAGTCGCCTGCGCCATAGGATGGGCTGCGACGTGTGCAGCCTACCTCCATATGGGGCGCTCGGGAACACTGCCGGGCCAATTAAAGCTGTCGCCGGTCGAATGGTTGGTTGCTGGTCTTGGGTTGCTGGTGGCCATCGCGATGTTGCTGATAAAAGTCGTCCCGGCTATACCCGGCCATTTCACTGGCTACGAATGGCTCGCGCTCGGGATTTGGATTGCCGTGGGCGTGATCGCAAGACGCCGCGCGGCGATTCAAAACTGACAGGCGCGGATCGCAAAATCTCAAGCAGGTCTCAGGGAAATGAAAAAGGAAAACCGATGAAGTTTCGCAGATTGAATGTTTTACTCGCGGTCACGTTATTGTTCGCGTCAGCCCGCCTGTTGCCGGCGCAAATGTCAACTCCGTTTGATCTGGTCATCGCCAATGGACACATCATCGACGGCACTGGCTCTCCCTGGTATTCAGGCGATGTCGGTATCCGCGACGGAAGAGTCGCAGCCATTGGCAACCTGGCCGCCGCACCTCGCAAGCGTACTATCGACGCCGCAGGCAAGGTCGTCGCTCCCGGCTTCATTGACATGCTCGGACAGTCCGAACTGTCCATCCTCGTCGAACCGCGCCTGCCTTCGAAAATCTACCAGGGCATCACGACCGAGATCACCGGAGAAGGTGGCTCCGTCGCGCCGCTCAACGACGCCATCATTCAAGCCGATCGACCCGGCTACGACCACTACCACATCATTCCCGACTGGCGAACTTTTCGGCAGTATTTCGCGCGCCTGGAAAAGCAGGGTATGGGCATCAACCTCGCCAGCTACGTCGGCGCCACGCAGGTCCGCCGCATGGTGCTCGGCGACGACAACAAGCAGCCCTCGCCCGAGCAACTGGAGCAAATGAAAGCGCTGGTCCGCGACGCTATGAGAGATGGTGCAGTCGGCGTTTCCACGGCGCTGGAATACGCCCCCGCTCCTTATGCGAAGACCGAGGAACTGATCGCGCTCGCCACTGAAGGTGGGAAGTTCGGTGGCATCTATTCCACCCACATGCGGAACGAAAGTGACGCCGTGCTCGAAGCCATCGACGAAGCCCTGCGCATTGGCCGCGAGGCCCACGTCCCGGTAGAAATCTGGCACATCAAGGTGGCGGGAAAAATTAACTGGGGTCGCATGCCCGAAGTGGTAGCCAAAATTAACACCGCGCGCGCCGCCGGCGCCGATGTCACGGCCGACACTTACGCCTACACTGCATGGTTTAACGATTTCTCGGCTTTCGTTCCGGCGTGGGCGCACGATGGTGGCGCCGCTAAGCTTGTCGCGAGACTCAAAGACCCCATAACCCGCGAGCGCATTCGCAAAGATATGCTCACGCCCTCCAAAGACTGGGACAACGAGTGGCAGGAGATCCCAGGGCCCGACTCCATAATGATCGGGGTCGTGCAGAATCCCAAGATGTTGCCTATGCAGGGCAAGCGCCTCTCTGAAATCGCGAAACTTTGGAACAAGGATCCGATGGACGCACTGTTCGATTTCCTCATCGAAGATCCGTATGCCGGCGTCGCCGTCTTCGGCATGTCACAATCCGACGTAACGCTCGCGCTGCAGCAGCCCTGGGTTGCGATCGACAACGATTCTTCGGGAACTTCGCCCGAAGGCATCCTGGGCGAGGAGCATCCCCACCCGCGCGCCTATGGAACTTTTCCGCGCATCCTGCGCAAGTATGTGCGCGAGGATAAAGCACTGACGCTGGAAGACGCCATCCGCAAAATGTCTGCGCTGCCGGCTCAGCGCCTGCGCCTCACCGATCGCGGCGTTCTCAAAGCCGGCATGTGGGCCGATGTAGTCATCTTCGATCCCGCGACCGTTCGCGACCTCGCCACATTCGACAATCCGAATCAGCTTTCCGAGGGGATGGACTACGTGCTGGTGAATGGCGTGCCTGTGATCGACCAGGCTAAGATGACTGGAACCCTGCCCGGAAGGGTTCTGCGCGGCGCTGGATATGTGCCGTGAAGCCGCCGCTTACGGTTTCAGTCGCGCTTCTGTCTCCGGCGCCGGAGTCAGTGCGACGCGCGGTTCTGCGACAGTGCCCGTGATGCTATAAACCAGTGCGCTCGCACGCGCAGGCTTCACATCTGTGCTTCGGGTCAATTTAAAATCGAGCACGCGCCCCAGGGAAGCCGCGCCGCTGATCTCATACGCTCCGGCGGGCGAAACCAGCTTGCCCTTCTCGATCTCGATCTTTCCGCCACGCAGGCGCGCCCGCCCCTGCCAGCGCGCGACGCGCAGCGGCCCGTCGTCACCCGTCAGCGAGACATGGGACAAAACTCCGCCCCGCAAATCGAACTGCAGTCCGCCGGCGGCCGATTGCCAGAATGCTGAGGAATCGGCGCCTGATGCCGTGAGCTGATAAGTTCCCCCGGCGGTTCCCGAAATCCACGGATCGTGCATCGCATCCGCCACCTGCTGCAGTGAAACCCCTGTCAGAGTTCCTGTTCCGGCGTAGAGGGGAGATGCCGCCGTGAAATTCGCCTGCCAATCGCCGCGATGCTTTCCGCCCAGCAGATCCGCGCGCAACTCCGAAATCCTTAATTGCCCGCGTTCCAGCTCTAGCGAAGCAGAAACCCGTTCCGCAACCAAGTTGTGAATCCGCAACAGGCCAGCGCTCACTTTGCCGGATGCTCGCAAGCTCTCCAGAAAGGTTGCGGTGGGCTCGGCAGACGTCAGCATTTCGTACCACCGCCGTTGGCTGGGTTGCGAACCCAGCCACTCTGAGAGTTCGCTGAGCCCAATCTCTTCCGTATTCAGGTTGAAGCGGACAAGGCACGCGCCCGGCATTCCACAACCCCGCGCCAGAGCCACCGACCCTGTCCAGTGCGCATTGGCGGCTCGCGCGCTCAACTTTTCCACTCGCACTTCGTCGGGGGCGAGCTCTAATTCCGCCGAAGTAATTTCAATCGGCCCATTCACTCCCCGCACCTGGGCACGGACGTTGTGCAGTTGCACTGTTCCGGTCACCTTGGGCAAAAAAAATCCAGAGCCCGTTCCGGATACACGTCCCGACCACGATCCGGCGATCTGCAGATCCATCTGGGCCATGCCCTCAACACTGGACTTCACCGCGGGCAGGCCAAGCAAGCTGGCCAGTCGCAAAGTGCGCGCCACTTCCCCGTCTCCGCGGACCACCATGCCATAACCCGACCGCCCCACCCAACCTCGCGCCTGCGCCGGCACAGGCGGCCCCAGCGCGACAGGGAAAGGACCGTATTCGACGTGCAGTTCGTCCGGAGCCGGCAAAGCCTCAGCCTCCCATTGGCGAACAGATTTACTTCTCGAAGAAGCACGAGCGCTGGAATGGTTCGAGCTCAGTAAAAACGGTATGCTCCCCGGAGCGAATTCCACTTTAGTGACGGCCGACTGCAAGCGAAGATCGTTAATCTCGCCGCGGCCCCGAAAATCTGGTCCCCGTGGGGATTCCCCCTCGTCCTTCACTGCGAAATTGCCTTGCACACTTCCCGTAGACACAAGATCCGCCGGCAGGTTTTTCTTGGCGCGGCGAGCGAGTTGCGTCACGGCACTCACGGGAACGCTTTCGACGCTCAAGGCGAGATCTACCTTGTGCACTCCGGGCAGACCGGCGTCGCCGCGCAGCGTGATCATGCCATTGCCAACGGGCGCGCTGCAGAGGATCTCGTGCATCATGCCTTCCACCGAGCTGTATCTGCCATCACAGTGCGCCGTCAGCCGCAGTCCCCCGCTGCTCGAGATGTCGTAGCGGTGGAAGTCCTGGATAGACGCATCGGCTGCTATGCTCATGGCCGCCGGGATGCCGCTGAGCGTTGCATCCAACCGAACTTCTCCCCGCCAGCCTTTGTCGTTTCCTGATACCAGCTTGGTCAGTTGCCCGAGTTGCGCGCGGTCCCATTCCAGGCTGAACTGCAGCGGCGTTTCGCGCAGGCTCCCGGCCCGCTGCCATATCCCGTTCATCCGCAGCAGGCCCGTGTCGCTTAAGCTCATGTCGGTGCGCAGCGGTTCCGCTTTCAGCCGCGCTCCCCATGTGTTTTCCGATTCCTGCCACAACGCAAAGTCCGCATTCAGCAGCGCGTAGGGCTTTTTTTCCGGCCCGGACTTGAAGTTGATGCGGCCCGAACTCGCCTCGATATAGGGAAACCCTGGCCGCGGCTCGGACTTCGATTTCGCGGTCGGCGCCAGCGGCGTGCGCGCCGTGCGTTCCAACAGACCTTCCCAGTTCCAACGCCCGTCCGCTCTCCGCACCAGATTCACACTAGGTTCGGTCAGCTCCAGACGGGCGATGTCCAGCCGGCCGCGCAGCAGCGAGGTCAGCCGAACCACGGCCGTAACCTCCGGCGCGCGCAGCATAGGCTCCGCGCCGAACGCCGGATCTTCGTAGACAATCAGGCTGTCCAGGTCGAACCCGGGCTGCGGCAGGAATCGAAAGTGCACGGAACCAATCTCTACCGGACGCGCCACCGCTCGGCTGATCGAGTTCGCAATCCGAGCTTTCAGGCGGGAGACGCCCGGACGCACTAGGAACAGACCCAGCAGAATCACCACTGCCGCGGTCACAACCCGCCGCTTGGAAGAGAAGAGCTTCACCGTACCACTTTCAGCGTTCGCCCCCACCGCGTCTCATCAAAGAAGTGCAACACCACATGCGCCAGGAAACCAATGCGGTCTCCGAAATCGGTCTTCCGGTATTGGTCGCCCGGTGTCTCAAACGACCAGTAGATGAACATCGGACGGCCAATCACATTCTCCTGAGGAATGAACCCCCAGTAGCGGCTGTCCAGGCTCACACCCCGGTGGTCCCCCATCGCGAAGTAGTGCCCGGGGGGCACGACCAGATCATCCCCCTCGACGTGCGACGGCAACTCGCCCTGCCAGTTCGGCGAAATGTTCGGGTCTGACGGAGGCACGGCGGGGAAATTGTTGCGGTAGAAGTCGGAGGGATCGTCCCGATCATGCAATACATAGGGCTCGTTCAGCCTCTCGCCGTTGCGATAGACCTCGCCGTTGCGCAGGTGAATGTGGTCGCCCGGCACACCCATGATTCGTTTCACCACGTAAGTCCCAGCGTAAGCTGCGTCCGGATGCAGAAAGACCACGATATCGCCACGCCGGACCTCGCGATAGGGAAGCAGTGGTCCCATCCACGAAGTCCTGGGCGCGAACTGGATGCGGTTCACAAACACGTGGTCGCCGATCAGCAGCGTGTTCTCCATTGAGCTGGAAGGGATCTCGAACGCCTGCACTACAAAAGTGATGATGAACAGTCCTGTCACCAGCACCGCCGCCAGCGAGGCCAGAAACTCCACCGTGGTCTCACGCGGTTTTTCTTCCACCTCGTCGTTCGTTTTGTTGTCTCTTTTAGTCAGGTGACCAATCCATCCAGTCTCGTTTTTCCCGCTTTGCAACGACTTTCTTAAGCTAAGCCCCGCAGAAGGCTCAATTCACCAGCCGCAGGGTGCGGTTCCAACGCGTGATCTGAAAAATATGTGTTACCGCATAGGCAAAGTGATACAGTTTATCACTCACGGAAAACGGCGCCGTCGTGTCGCCCTCAGCGCCCTGTACTGACCAGTAAATCAAGAGCGGCCGCCCGATAATATTGGCCTGTGGCACAAATCCCCAGTACCTGCTGTCGTAACTATCGTCCCGATTGTCTCCCATCACAAAGTAATGTCCTTCAGGAACAATGAGCTGCCCGTCTTCGACCAGTTTTCGCAGTTGCACCCACCACTCCGGAGTGGGGCCCGGCGCGACATCCAGCCGGGGAAAATTATCCCGGAACAAGTCGTTTGCTGAGCGGCTGAAATGCGCGTAGGGCTCTTTCAACTGCGTTCCGTTCACAAACACCTGCTTGTTCACCAAGCGCACGCGGTCTCCAGGCACGCCAATCACGCGTTTCACGAAATGCTGGGCCGGGTTTACCGGATAATGAAACACCACGATGTCGCCACGCCGCACCCGGCGGTAGGGCATGAAATAGTCTCCCAGGCTGCCCCCCCCGTAGCACAGCTTATTGACCAGCAGGTAGTCGCCCACCAGCAGTGTGTTCTCCATGGATGGGGAGGGAATCTGGAACGCCTGCACGATGAACGTGATGACAAAAACTGCGATCACCACAGTTCCCAGTAGCGACTGCAACGAGCCACTCACGCCCGTGCCAACCGCCCCTGCTGTTTTTTGATCGTCCGGGAAATGCTTGTCTGCGGAATTCATTCACCCCACTTATCCAGCCACTCTACTTGCTTGCGGACCGCGATCCCCGCGCCAGCCTGGCTCCCGCGGATTGCGGCCGCGAAGCCAGATAGGACAGCAACTGCCGCGCCGCGTCCTGCTCCGCCGTCTTCTTGGTGGAACCCTGTGCGCGTCCCACGAACTCTGCCCGGCCTTCGCCGTTCTTCGTATTCAGACGGACTTCCACTGTAAAGGTCTTGCTGTGCTCCGGCCCCGCTTCCTGTACCAGCACATACGACGGCTGTGCCATTCCCAGCCCTTGCAGGGTTTCCTGCAGGGCCGACTTGAAATCGGTCATCGGGAGCGTGCCGCCTTCGCGCTCCATCCGCTCCAGTTCGGGCGTCAGGATCTCCCGCACGATGAATTCCCGTACCGGTTCCATGCCGCCATCCAGGTAAATCGCCGCCAGGATGGCTTCCAGCGCGTCCACCAGCAAAGCCGTCTTGCTGCGCCCGCCGCTCTTCTCCTCGCCCCGTCCCAGCCGAAGATCGTGTCCCAGCTCTAGTCGTTGCGCCACTCGGATCAGGTGGCGCTCACTCACCACATGGGCGCGCAGCTTTGAGAGTTCGCCCTCCCGAAACTGCGGGAAACGGTGGAACAGTTCCTCGCTCGTCACCAGCGCGAGGATCGCGTCGCCCAGAAACTCCAACTGCTCGTTGTCGTTGACTCTGTACTTGCTCTCTCCGGCCTGCTGCGCCTCCTGCTCCCGCGCCTGCGAGCTGTGGGTGAGCGCCTGCTCGATCACCGCCCGGCGGTGGAAGTGGTAGCCCAACGCCGTTTCCAGCGCAGTGATTTCCCGTTCCTTCATGATGAAACAACTAGGTGCTCAAAAACGCTCGTCGGGGTGGCCCGTTTTGAAAGGGCTCGGCTTTCAGCCGAGCCGTAAAGCCCCCAAAAATCAACCGCCGCGTAGCCCCCATCCCGTTGCTCCCACTACTTCACGGGCGGCGCACTGCCGCTGAGCAACAGTGTCAGACGATCCTTCTCTTTGCGCGCTGCGTCCCCGGCAGGTGTACCTTCCTTGGTCAAATCCACCGCCTGGTTGGCAAACTTGAGCCCCTCAGCGTATCTGTTCTGCATATCCAGCGCCACCGAGAGCCGGAACACAGCGATCGGATCCAACTGCTGCGGGAACGCGTCAATGGACTTCCGTAAATTTCCTTCCGCATCCGCCCACGCTTTATTGTTGAAATCAAGAGTTCCCAGAATCGCATATGC
>Ga0210400_10003428_pt1 | contig 14052 bp, 12 predicted proteins | sample IncBWH26MmetaG_FD_155456 | JGI IMG/M metagenome (GOLD analysis project Ga0210400, IMG submission 155456) | Forest soil microbial communities from Barre Woods Harvard Forest LTER site, Petersham, Massachusetts, United States - Inc-BW-H-26-M | ecosystem: Environmental > Terrestrial > Soil >...
CTCGGCAGAAGGGAGGTATTAATTTGAAAACTTTAATGAGGGGGAACCAGGCTCAAACCTGCCCCACGCGCAGGCTGCTGAACTCGTCTCTTCAGGTCCTAAAACATCAGTCACGAGTCGCGCCCTAGGATCGCTGGTCGATCGGCGCGTAACTCCGCGTGTCGTAGCCGAGATAAATCTGCCGCGGCCGCGCAATCTTCTGCTCCGCATCCAGCAGCAGCTCTTCCCACTGCGAAATCCAACCGGACATGCGCGGAATCGCGAACAGTACCGGGAACATCGTCATTGGGAATCCCATCGACTGGTAGATCAGCCCGGTGTAGAAATCCACGTTGGGATACAGCTTCCGCTTCACGAAATACTCGTCTTCCAGCGCAATGCGTTCGCACTCCAGCGCAATCTCCAGCAGGGGGTTTTTCCCCATCAGGTCGAACACTTCATAAGCTACGCGTTTGATGATGCGCGCGCGCGGGTCGTAATTCTTGTAGACGCGGTGCCCGAAGCCCATCAGCTTCGTTTCTCCCGCCTTCACCCGCTTGATGAAATCCGGCACCTTCTGCACTGAGCCGATTTCGTGCAGCATCCGCACCACTTCTTCGTTGGCCCCGCCGTGCAGCGGCCCGTATAGTGCCGCAATTGCCGCCGCCGCCGCCGAATAGGGATCCACATGCGAACTGCCCACCCCGCGCACCGTGTTCGTCGAGCAGTTCTGCTCGTGGTCAGCGTGCAATATAAACAGGATATCCAGCGCCCGCTCCAGCGTCGGGTTCGGCCGGTAGCGCGTCTCGCTCGTGCGGAACAGCATGTTCAAAAAATTTCCCGGATAGCTCAGGTCATTGTCCGGATAAACGTATGGCATGCCCAGGGTATGCCGGTAAGAGAATGCCGCAATCGTCGGCATCTTCCCGATCAGCCGGTACGTCTGTTTCCGGCGCGACTCTTCGTTGAATATCTCTTTTGCGTCGTTGTAAAAAGTCGAAAGCGCGGCGATCGTTGATATCACCATGCCCATCGGGTGCGCGTCGTAGTGGAATCCGTCCAGGAACTTCTTGATGCTTTCGTGAATGAACGTGTGGTGGGTGACGTTGTATTGCCAATCCTTCAGTTGTGCCGCTGTCGGCAGTTCCCCGCGCAAGAGCAGATACGCCGTTTCCAGATAAGTCGATTTTTCCGCCAACTCTTCAATCGAATAGCCCCGGTAGCGCAGGATTCCCTTGTCCCCGTCAATATAGGTGATCCGGCTGATGCATGACGCCGTGTTGTTGTATGCCGGGTCGTAACTGATCAGCCCGAAATCCTCGGGATGCACCTTGATCTGGCGAAGGTCCATCGCCCGGATGGTTTCGTGCGTGATGGGGAGCTCGTAGGATTTGCCGGTGCGGTTGTCGGTGATGGTCACCGTTTCGCGGCGGGATGCACCGGTCTCGGAAGTCTTGGCTTGCGTCGTGGGTAGAGCGGAGTCCATACGAATAACCTCGCCGGAAGCGGCGAACGTCTCGCCGCATTGCCTATCACTTTACACCAAAGCGCGAAGCCGGGGAAATGGACTGCTCCCCGTCGGCTGAGCCATCCGAAGAACGCCGCGGAAGCCTGGGAATTTGCAACGGGCTGAAGCGAAAGGGAATAAGGCGCGGCTGATGGCTTAAGGACTACCCTCTTGACAATAGTCGTGATAACGAGTAATATCATCCCGCAAGTCAAGGAGGCTGCCCATGATTCAGATTCGCAAAAGCGATACCCGCGGTCACGCCAACCACGGCTGGTTGGATTCCCGCTTCACCTTTTCCTTCGCGGAGTTCTTCGACCCGAAGCACGTCGAGTTCCGCACCCTGCGCGTGATGAACGACGACCGCATCGCCGGCGGCGGTGGCTTTCCCACTCACCCGCACCGCGACATGGAGATCGTCACCTACGTTCTCGATGGCGAGCTCGCCCACAAAGACAGCATGGGCAACGGCTCGGTGATCAAGCCGGGCGACGTGCAGTACATGAGCGCGGGCACCGGCGTGGCGCACAGCGAGTTCAACGCGTCGGACAAAACTCCCGTGCACATGTACCAGATCTGGATGTTCCCGGATAAAACGGGCTACACCCCGACTTACGACCAGAAGCACTTCAGCGCTGCGGAGAAGCGCGGAAAGCTGCGGCTGGTGGTTTCACCGGACGGCCGCGATGGTTCCGTGAAAATCCGCCAGGGCAACGAGCTTTACGCCACGGTGCTCGCTCCCGGCGAATCCGTGAAGCACGCGTTGCAGCCGGAGCGCCACGCGTACGTGCAGGTCGCCCGCGGCAGCATAACGCTCAACGGCAGCAAGCTCGCCATCGGTGACGGCGCCGCCGTCTCGCAAGAGAAGGCTCTCGAACTCATCGGCGTCGAGGATGCCGAAGTCCTCCTCTTCGACTTGGCGTGAGTGAAGGAAGTAATCGGTAATCAGTAAAAGAACGGGCGGGAGCGATCCCGCTCGTTTCATTTTTTTCCATCTTCAGCTGATGACTGTCGGCTGGAGACTGTCGACTTTTTTCTTCACGCCGGGTTCGATTTGGAAAATGCCGGGGCGGAGGCGAGGAGGCCGAGGACGATGGCGACTCCAAGTGCGAGCAGGGAAGACGCGAGAGTTGCGGGCTTCACCGTCATGAGGTAGACGATTCCGAGCGCGAGCATGGCTCGAACGCGGATGAGCGTTGGCAGGCCCGAAGCGCGCAGAAGCGCCGTGGCATTGGCGGGGATCGCAGCGCTGCCTTCCGGCAGGGCGCCGCGAATTGCCTTCACGCGCGGCAGGATGAACATGAAGCCGATGCCAAGTGCGATTACGATGGCGATGAAGGAAGCGGAGAGCCAGCCGTTCCTCATGGCGTCAGTAACCTGGGCGAGGTAGCCCCCGCTCAGGATCAGCACCAGCAGGCCGGGTCCGGAAACCGGCAGCGACGTGCGATAGACGCGCAGCCACGCGCGGACCTGATCCGTGGTGGTGGCGCCGCGCAGGAACGCGGAGACGATCCATTCGAGGCCATAGCCGATGAACAGCATGGCCAGCCCAAGGAAATGAAAGAAGAGCGCGATGCTGTAGTTGGTCATAATCTCAGTGTACCCAACCTCATTTCACTGTACCTAACTCCCGCGTTTGTCATCCCGAGCGCGGCGTTGGCGCGAGGGATCTGCCTTTTCTTTCACTTCCGCTACAGAGCTCAACCGCGGGCGCGGTGGAATTCGCGCATGAAATGGGTCAGCGCCTCGACGGCGTCGAGACCGACCGCGTTATAGAGCGAGATGCGCATTCCGCCGACCGAGCGGTGTCCGGGCGTGCCAACCAGATTCGCGGCCGCAGCCTGCTTGGCGAATTCCTTTTCTAAATTCTCATCGCCCACCTGGTTGGAGCTGCCTCCTACGCGAAACACCACGTTCATCAGCGAGCGCGAAGATTTCTCCACCGGGCAGGTGTAAAAGCCGCCGCTCGCCTCGATCGTGTCGTAGAGCAGCTTGGCCTTCGCTTCATTCCGTTTCTGGATTCCCGCGATGCCGCCTTCGCCGGCAATCCATTCGGTGACCAGGCCCAGAATGTAAATCGCGAACGTTGGCGGCGTGTTGTACAGCGACTTTTCCTTGATGTGCGTGCGGTATTGCAGCATGGTGGGGAGATTCTTGTCGGCGCGTTCGGCCAGATCCTTGCGCACGATCACCAGCGTGACGCCGCTGGGCCCCAGATTTTTCTGCGCGCCCGCGAAAATCAGCCCGAACTTGGACACGTCCACCGGGCGCGACGCGATGTCCGAAGACATGTCCGCCACCAGCGGCGCGGCGGAGGCGGGCAGCGCGTGATACTGCGTGCCCTCGATGGTGTTGTTGGTGCAGTAATGAGTGTAGGAAGCGTCCGCGGAAAGTTTGATCTCGTCGGCGCGGGGCACGCGGGTGAATTTCGCGGTTTCGGTGGACGCGGCGATATTATGCCCCGTTAAATTAGCAAAAGGGCCCTTCTTCAACTCCGAGATCGCCTTCGCGGTCCACGCGCCGGTGTGCAGCACGTCCACGGGCTTGCCCGGCAGCGCCAGGTTCATCGGCACCATGGTGAACTGCATGCTGCCGCCGCCTTGCACGAAAATCACCGCGTAGTCGTCGGGGATCGCCAGCAGCTTGCGCAGGTTCTGCTCGGCGGCGTTGTTGATGGCTTCAAATTCGGGCGAGCGATGGGACATCTCCATCACGGACATGCCGGTGCCGCGGTAATCCAGCAGCTCCTCGCGGATGCGCTCCAGCACGGGAAGCGGCAGCGCGGCGGGTCCGGCATTGAAATTGAAAGCGCGCTTGGCGGCGCGGGTGGGTGCAGTAGTAGTGCTCACGGTAGGAAAAGCCTCCGGTGAATAGGATAGCAGAGGAGATGGCCAGTGGCCGGTGCCCAGCGAGTAAACGGAAGAGTATGGAGGGAGGTTTTGTCCGGCGCTGGGAACGCCAATCTCCAGATTGGCCAGTCGAAATGCGCGCCGAGCGCCATTCGGGAGAATGGCGTTCCCGGGAAAGTCGGGGGGACCGTTCGGCCCCGGTGAAGCACGCGGGGCGCAAAACACGCGCTTCGCTCAGAGAAGGCGGGACCGCAGACGTTCGGAAGGGCGGATGGCAGATCACCGGCGGGTGGATTCGTCGAAAGCGAAAATTGGAGGATCGGGGCGGATACCGGTGGGAACGTTCCAGCTGCTGGGGCGCGGGGGGCGATCGCGCTCTTCGAGTTCGGCCTGGAGCTTTTGCTTGACAGCGATTTCGCGCTGGGCACGGAGGATGTTTTGCGTGAGGAAGCAGAAGACGCCGGCTTTCTTGAGGGAGATGCGGTCTTCGGCGAGGAGTTGGAAGATCTTGGCGAGGGCGCGGTGGACGTCTTCGGGAGAGGCGAGGGTGCCGGCGGCTTCGGCGAGTTCGGGGGCGATGATGGGATCGGGTTCGGGCTTGGGTTGGTGGGAGAAGCAGAAGGGCGTGCCGGAAAGGGCGAGCATGCGGCAGCGATGGCCTCGTCCCGTGGTGAAGGTGCAGCGAGGGGGAATGGTGGTGTTGGAATCAGATTTCATTTTTGAACTCCTGTGGGGTGTACCCCCCCATGTTTATGGATCGATGTGAAAGGAAACGGGATAGCGGCGCGGGGTGCCGAGTGATGTGAAAGGAAAGGAGTTAGGAGTAGCCCACAGCTATAAGCCGATAGCCCATAGCCCGGAAAGAGGAAAGATAACGCAGAGACGCCGAGAGCGCTGAGGCTCGCTGAGGAGAGGGGAAGCCGGAGGGAGGTGAGTTGATTCTTCACAATCTACGATAGCACAAATATAGTAACGCTGTCAATAGTTAATTATGTAGTACTGCGTTCGAATGGTTGAGCGTTCGAAAGGGTGGCGTGGGACGAAGGCGGTAATCAGCGATCAGTAATCAGGAAACGAAGAAAGCCCAAGAGCCACCCTTAAACGCCAAGGGTGGGGCACCCGGCTCCGATTCCGGCGGGAACTTGGGTTTTTTCCGGCGGGCGAATTCCCGTGTATCTTCATTCTTTGGATGAAGCACAAAGATGCGGTTGCAGGGGAGGCCATTGCCGGCCAGAGCGTCGACGGCTTTCTCGACCAGCGCGGCAGTGTCGTAGATACCGAAGACCGTATTCACATCCGTCGTTATGTAAGTCATTTCTAAAACCCAGTCATCCCAGAGTCGCAAGCCTAGAAGCTGGGCTACAAGGCGTCTGTCCAATTTCGTACACTGCCAGGTTCAAATTTTGGGGCGTCGCTTGCCTGCCCTGAGTCTTCCCGAAAGGATTGCCCTGAGTCCGTCCGAAGGCCCACGCCGGATTGGCCGGTCATGCAGGCCAGCCGCCGACCCGGTTAGGAATTCTGTTTAAGGTAGGCCTTTCCAATTTCCGTAATTCTGTAACCTTTCTTTCCAACCTTTTCTATGAGTTTGGAGCCACCAAGCGGGGCGCCTTGCAGGTTTGCCAAGGCTAATGCGACATTGACGTGAAAAATTGGTTTGCCAGCCGGATATCTCTGTATAAGCTCGTCCGGGGTAATCTCAAACTGAACCTTCATACTCTCCCGGACTTCTTCAATTGAGTGTCCGGCATCATCGGCAAACACTTTTAGGACCGGTACGAACAATGTTCGGGAATCCGGTATCGACATAAGTTCACCGGCGTGATGATACTCCCTGCTAACGCTTTCCTCCAAGATGAGGAATATGTGACCGCCCCACTCTGCGTTGCTCGCGAGACAGAATATGCAAAGCTCAACTATGCCAATGAGTAGTTGGAGACCCGCCACTGTCCCGGTCACCCACCGCACAAACAAGGTGGGGTGCCCGTAGCAAGTTGATTCGAGGTTTTTAGACCCCCAATGTTTTCCAGTACATCGAATATTGATGTCTGCTCTTGAATTGTTCCACTAACTTGTCTCGGAGTATGCGGAGGAGCGACTGCCTGATTATGAACGAAAGGGAGTCGTCTAAAACTGTGAGGTAATTTACCGCTCCGCCTAGGGTCTGTCTTCCTCCTCCAGGAGCAAAGAATTTATCCGGAATCTTGTCTCCGTGTGCAATGCAGTTCCGGACCTCATTTACGTCGCCCAAGACATCTTTGATAGTTAGCGGGTTGGGTGGAAGAAATTCAAAGTCGGGGTGTTCTTTCGGTTCGTAGATAAGAGTGTTCTCGCCCAAGAACGCTTTGACTCTAGGGACTATTTTCTTCTCGCTATGTGAATATAGGGCGTGGAGTGCAGAAGATCCCCAATACAAAAATCGTCCCTTCCAGTCGTTGATTTCATAACCCATATAGTAATACTGCGTAGCCATGCGGAACGGCCAGTAGGGACCCTGCATGGCTTTAAGAAAGTCAGGCAACAATGTAACCAGTTCTTCCAGATCTTTGTTGCGCACGGCGAACAGCTTGAGTGCCTCAGGGACGTCTAGTGTGTCATGAGGGAAAGTAGTCTGTTTGAACGAGATGCTTCCGCTTGTGATGTCGCCTTGAACTCCGCCTTGTCTACGGTGTGGACGTATCAATCTCAGCAGACAAAAAACGTTGTTCAGCAGATCTTTCTTATTCCTTGTCGTGTCGTCATCGTCCAGGTCGGACAACTCGTATCGGTGAACAAAGCCGTACTTTACTGTGGAGGTAAAATAGCGCAGTTGGTAGCTTCCTACTTCGGACTTCATATACTCGAACTCGGAAGGCGGGAGCAGTGAGGAAACGTCGGCCACCTGAACTCCAGGGACTATCGTAAATGGCAACTTAGAGAGGTCAAAAATTGGGTCGGCTATCTTTTCAAGAGGTATTAGCTGTATACCGATCTGATTTGCGCATCTACTCGACATGAGCGACGCCTTCGCGAGATGGTGATATTTCAATCGTTGCGGCCCGTTCCTGCCAGAGTTTAGCAGCATTCTGGTCGGGCGGTCCGGGCCACCCACCCATGCTTCTCGTGGTTAAAGCTAACGCAACCAAAAATTCCTAAATCTCGTCCGACGCGCCAAGGCGATAGTATGCGTCCGCGAGCCTTGGAGATTTTGTTATCAAATAATTCTTTCCTCTGCTCCGAGGGTCTGTGTGTCCACCTCTCGCGGAAGCTCTTTCAAGCTCTAAGATCTTTTCCCAGTGATTGTCGACTATTAGCCATCGTCGAACATCTGCGGCCGACGCAGGATACGGCAGTGTAGAATCAACTTTCGTCACAAAATTGATGGACATCGCTAGCAATACGGTAGTTTCCTTTAAAGTTGGATTGTCCGATCTGAAATCGTGTAAGAGCCTAGCTACATCGATGTGTTTGTAGCGATCATGAATCGACTGTTTATTCTCAAGCAGTAAGCGCTCCTCCGCCTTGTGTATTTCGGAATTAGAATCGCGATGAACGATTCGGTTTCGCCACTGCGAGACGATCACGGGTGCTACCGCCAGATAAGTCGGGTCAATCTGGTAAGGATTTGCGAGTGACCGAACACGGTCAGCGCGCTTCTGAGGAATGTCAGCTTTGCCTCCCGCGAGAGTTCGATAATTCAGAACACCTTTTGCGTATTCGTTCAGTTCCTCTGCAAGGAAGATTAGGGTTGATCGTAGGATAAAGTGCCTCGCCTCACGAGCACTGCCGACGGGGTCATCTGCTCTCCAATTGATATCTAGATCGCCTGGCTTAATTGCAGTTTTCTTTTCAACGCCTGAAAGTCCGACGATGACGGTGTGAAGGTGATGCTGCACCTTGCCGAGGGAGCCTAGAAACCTGGCCAAGAGGGGACTTTCGATTGGGGGCATGTTAAGTGTGTGCGGCCAGGAGTTGAACCTGAATTCCGGCTTTGAAATGTATTACCGTAATCGGCCGGCGTTTGACCGCAAACTTCCGCACTATTAAATAGTACTCCGTTTCCTACTGGATGCGCGAGAGATTGAGATCGAATTCGCAATTGACCAGGGGTCTGCGTCTAATCGACGAAAACGCAGGTGGAAAAAATGGATTGCCTTGAGGAATTCGTTCTCCCGACACCCTGCATAGGGGCGGAAACCCAACCGCGGAGAGAAAAACGGGAAGAGTCGTTCGTGCGGGTTGAAATCACCGGTCCGTGGGTTAGGGCGGAGAAAGGAACTGGGGGAAGAATTGTTTTGGGGGTGGTTTGCGCCGGGGTTGAAACCCCGGCCTCCTAAGGGGCGGAGAAGAGCGGACCCACCAGGGTACCCGCCGGTCGGGTTGGTTGCTCGCACTTGGGTTTGATTGGGGACTAGGTGTTGCCACGGTGCCTCGACTCCGCGACCCGACGCGCCGAAATGCGGCGCGGAGGAAAATGTCGGACCGCTCCGCTCGGGATGACAGAGGGTAGGACGAAATGTCGGAGCTAAAGCTCCGACCTCCAAAGAAAAGACGAGGAGAGGACCCACCTTTCATTCCGTGAAGGCGATGGGATGGCGCAGAGTTCTCGGAAGAAAGGGTAGGGCACCCGCCGGCATTTAAGAGTGAAGCGGGGATAACCCAAGACCCACACGAACACCGGCGTATGGGGCACCCACCCGGCTGGCTACTGCTTGAACACCAACGGAGGTCCGCTGACTCGCTTCCCTTTGAGGTCGACGATCACTTCGACGCGGTCGGCGATCTTTACCAAGGGGATGCCTTTGTTCATGCCATAATCCTTGCGGTCGAAGGCCATCGTCCCTGCAATCTCGCCTGAGCCTCACCCCCGTTCCCCCGTAAGCGTAAACGTCAGCTTCTCGGGTTTGGTCACTCCGCGTATCGTGAAGTCGCCGACGTAATCAAGCGTGTTGGGGCCGGTCTGTACAATCTTCGTCGAGTGAAACGTGATCAACGGATTGTGCTCGGCGTCGAAAAAGTCTTTGCCCTTCAATTTTCCGTCTTTCATACCGCTTCCGGTATTCACACTGGCTGCTTGAATCTTGATGTCCAGAACGCCTGTCTCCACGTCCGGAGAGGTCATGGTTGCAGTGGCGTCCCACTGATCGAATGTGCCGTCTATCGCCACTGACGCCTTCACGTGGAACTTGATGGAGCTGTCTTCCTTGGTGATCTTGATGACGGGAACCCCAGCAGGAGCCTGTGCTTGTGGCATTGACGGAGACAGGCCACAGGCTAAGAGGCAGAGAATAGCTAGTCTCATAGGGCGAAGTCTGAGCCTGTCCCGCCTTGTTGTCAATTGGGGATTCAGAAAACGAGTAGCCGGATAACCGCGGAGTGGAAAGCGGAACGAATCGTTCATGCCGGTTGAAATCATCGGGCGTACTTTAGGGCGGGGAAGGGATTGGGGGAAGAATTCGTTTGGGGGTGGTTTGCGCCGGGCTCAAGCCCCGGCCTCTTGAGGAGCGGAGAAGAGCGGCAGCCGTCCGCCGGTTTCTACAAAACTGTGCGAAAGAGGATAGCGAGGGAGATCCAAAATCTTTACTGTGAGGTGAGGCCTTAACAATGTATGAGCTAGCGACATCCTTCGCTTTCGTGATCGGGCTGTCTGTGTTGGCGGTCTGCGTGGCGGCAATCGCACTAATTCCGCTTAAGCGTTCCAGCCATTGAATCGGTCTGCTCTGCCTGTGCCCACTTTGGCTGAATCTGCGGAGAGGATGCGAGTCTCCCGTTTGGTGTCGGCGGACGGGCGGCCCAGCCTCCGGTTTTCGGTGCCTGGGTCTTGGGGATTCCGTGCTCGCTTTTCGATTACTGATCACTAATCTCCCCCATATCCAATCTCCCGCAACCATTCGAACGGAATACTCAACAATTAACTATTGACTAAGTTACTAGACTTGTGCTCCCATCGGCTGTGACAGTTGGCCGTCAGTTTACCCTGAGCCTCCGCGCCGAAAGGCCCGTCCGGACCACTCCGGGAACCGCTTTTCCCGCCTCCCCCCTTGCTTTCTCCTCCAGGATCTCCACTAAGTCTCTTGTTTCCCCTACATACAGAATTTCCGCCGGTAACTCCTTTCTTTCCCCTACTTACGCAAAAACAGGGGGGTGGCCCCTCTATGGAAGCAAAACCTTAAAGTTTTGCTTGAAATGTCGGCGCGCCGACATTTTTGATTTTTCCCCTTATTTGTCGCACTTTTTCGCTTCTACGTCGCAGCGTCGCCCGCATCCGGCGTCCGCCCGAGTGCAAGAGCGCTGGCATAATAGCCAGCGCTACAAAGGCAAGATGGCCGGGCGAGCCCGGCCCCTGCACAAGAGCGGATGCGAAGCGGTCGATACGCGGCGGCGGCTACTTGGGCGTTATTTCGCGCGCGAGCTTGCTCATCACCAGTTCGCGGAGATCGTTGCGTTTCTTGCCCGCTTCGATCATGGCGTCGCGCGAGCCATAATGCTTGGCGACGATGGTTGCGCCCTTGGCATCGAGCGCGTCGATCGCCGCATAGTTGGGATACAGCACGCCGATGGCAACGTCCCAGTCGCCCGGGTGATCGGTGGTGTCGTTCAACCAGAATTTGTAATCGCTGAACAGACCTTCTTTTTTCAGCGATTCAAAGATCGGCTTGATGTGCTCGCGAACATCCTTCCAGTAGGCTTCTCCCTGACCCGGCTTGATGTGGTAGTAGCTGACGCGCCACACCGGTCCGACATCGTAATTCGGGCTCTGCGCGTAGGTGGGCAGGGCGGACAGTAACATGACCACAAACAGTGTGGCCCATAGGACTTTTCTCATGAGTTCTCCTCAGTTTTCCGCTGGATGAACTTGGCCCGGGTACCGACCTTGAGAGGTTGGCGGGAGTCTATAGCGCGAACTGGTGGGCGTCAAGGCAGAGAACAGTAATCGGTAATCAGTAATCAGTAAGAGCGATGGGGCTGGAGTTTTGGCGGGTCTCATCGAGCGAGGTAGGACTTCCTTGGTTGCCACGGTCCCTGGGCTTCAGTCCGCAAACGGTGCGGGCCTTCGCTCCCTTCAGCTTCGATCAGGGCAGGCGGGATGACAGAGTTTGGAGAGCACGAGCGAGTGCATCGTCAGGAAGAGGCGAGGGCGAATTCGACGCGGCGGCGGATGGGGTCGATGCGTTCGGCGCGGACGCGGATGCGGTCGCCGAGTTTCCAGGTAAGCTGCAAAGTGGATTTTCGACGAGTGGAGCGGCGGCCGCGGCCGGAGTCGCCGCCGGTGAGGGCGACGATGGCGTGGTCGCGTTCGCGGTAGACGCAGCGGGCGTCGGCGGCTTCCTCGATGGCGGTGATGGGCAGCAGGCCTTCGACGAAAACTTCGAAGAGTTCGACGAAGCAGCCGTATTTCTGCACGGAGATAATCAGCGCATCGTATTCGTCGCCCAGATGCTGCTCCATGAATTGGGCGGTTTTCCAGCTGATGAGTTCGCGCTCGGCACCGGCGGCGCGGCGCTCGGTTTCGGAAGTTTCCGCGGCGATTTCCTCCAGATGCTTCAGCGAATAGACGGCGGCCTCGGTGCCGACAGCGGGCTTGATGTGCGTTGGCACCGGGGCGTTGGGATTCGCTAGCGCCCATTTCAGGATGCGATGGACGATCAAGTCTGGATAACGGCGGATGGGTGAAGTGAAGTGAGTGTATTCGTCGAAGCCGAGAGCGAAGTGGCCAAGGGTTTCGGCCGAGTAGCGCGCCTGCTTGAGCGAACGAAGCATGAGATAGGAGAGGATGCGCTCTTCGGGCTTGCCGGAGAGCTTCTGGACGAGGCGCTGGTAGTGCTGCGGGGTGATGCTGATGTCGGAGGCGGGAAGGACGGCGCGCATCTGGCGTTCGCGTCCGTGGCCGCGGGTGTCGGGTCGGCCGGCTTTGGCGGGTGAGGGAACCTTGCCGTGGCGAACGGCGACTTCGCGCTGGTGGAGATCTTCAACGCCCATCGAGTAGCCGAAGGCGCGGGCGAGTTCTTCGAATTCGAGGACTTTGCGGGCGTCGGGCTTTTCGTGGACGCGATGCAGTGCGTGCAGGCCTCGCTGGAGTAAGTAGTGTGCGACGGCACGATTCGCGGCCAGCATGAACTCCTCGATAAGCCGATGAGCGATGTTGCGTTCGCTGCGGCCGATGTTGGTCATCTGCTGGTGATCGTCGAATTCGATAACCGGCTCGGGGAGATCGAAATCGATGGAGCCATTTTCGGCCCGGCGTGCGTTGAGGAGGAGCGCAAGCCCTTTCATGGCGCGAAAGTGATGATTCAGGTGGGCGTAGCGCGCGGACATTTCGGCGTCGCCCTCGAGAACTTTGTTGACGTTGGTGTAGGTCATGCGCTCGGAGGAGCGGATCACGCCGGGAGTCATCCAGGACTTGAGCATGCGGCCGGAGGAATCGAACTGCATGATGGCACTCATAACCAGTCGCTCTTCGCGGGGCTTCAGGGAACACATGCCGTTGGAGAGGGCTTCGGGAAGCATGGGCACGGCCCGATCAAGGAAATAGACGGAGTTCCCGCGCAAGCGGGCTTCGCGATCGAGCGGGGATTCGGGCGTGACGTAATGCGCTACGTCGGCAATGTGGACTTGCAGGAGCCAGCCGCCGTCCTCGCGGCGCTCCACGTAGACGGCGTCGTCGAAGTCGCGCGCGGTTTCGCCGTCGATAGTGACGATGGGCAGGCCGCGAAAATCCTCACGGCCGGCGAGCTCGGATTCGGAGACCGGCCGGGCGAGTTGTTCGGCTTCGTGGGAAACTTCGCCGGGAAACGTGTGCGGCAGGTGGTGCTTGCGGATGATGATTTCCGTGTCCACGCCGAGGTCGCCGGGGCGGCCGAGGATTTCGATGACACGGCCGATGGGCCCCGCGCCGTTGCGAGCGTAGCGAATGAGTTCGGCGTTGACGACCGCGCCGTCGAGTTTCGGAATGTGGGGGAGTCTCGCGCGCTTGCCGGAGCGATCTTTTTCGCCGGGGAGCAGTTGTTCGCGGAGAGCGGGAGAAAGTTCTTCGCCCGGGGGCATTTCAATTTCGTGCTGGACGCGGGGATCATAGGGAACGACGACGCAGCCGCGCGAGGTATAGCGGAAGAGGCCAACGACGGAGGGATGAGCGCGAGAGACGATGCGGAGAATGCGGCCTTCGGCGCGGCGGGCGCCAGGCGCACCGCTGAGGCGGGAAACTTTGGCGATCACGTGATCGCCGTGCATGGCGTCTTCGACGAAATCACGCGGGATGAAGAGATCGCCGTCGAGATTGGGAATGGCGACGTCGGGAACGACGAAGCCGTAGCCGTCCTGGTGGAGAACGAGGCGGCCTTTGATTTCGTCGCGGGAAACGGCTTTGTGCTGAGGGAATTTTTCGGAAGGTTGCTCTTGAGAGAGACGTGGCTTCGAGGAAGGCTGTTGCGGGCGGGAAGTCTGGCGAAGAAGGAAGCGGCCGTGGGAAAGTTCTTCGACGAGGCCGCGTTTTTTAAGCTTGGCGAGCATCTGAAGAAGGGCGCGGCGGCTGGATTTACGAACCTGGAGAGAGCGAGAGAGGTCCTCCAAGGAGGCGGGTCCGTTTCTAAGTTGTAGAAAACGGAGGATGTTATCTGGACTCAACTGCGACTGGCGAGACATGCAAGGGCCCCTTTCCGGGGGAGCGACAGAGCGCGTATAGATTCTAGTCATTTTTCTGAAATTCGCTGTAACTTTTTTCACGTTTCAGGAGTTTCATAC
>Ga0210400_10003429_pt1 | contig 14047 bp, 13 predicted proteins | sample IncBWH26MmetaG_FD_155456 | JGI IMG/M metagenome (GOLD analysis project Ga0210400, IMG submission 155456) | Forest soil microbial communities from Barre Woods Harvard Forest LTER site, Petersham, Massachusetts, United States - Inc-BW-H-26-M | ecosystem: Environmental > Terrestrial > Soil >...
TCAGCGTGAAACCCAGGCTCTTCAGGATGCGGAAAATCTCTCCCGTGCTCAAATTCCCGCCCAGAATGCGATGCACCTCGGAAAGCCGCAGCACCACCGGCGCCTGATCCATCTTTCTCGACATCACATCGATCACATCGCCAACCAGCTCTCCGCCGCCCGACTCCAGAATCAGCGCCGCCACCAGATCGCACGACAAAATCGTTGACTCAAAATCAGCGCCGCGCTCAAAGCGGTGCGAAGCGTCGGTGTGCAGCCCATGCCACCGCGAACTCTTGCGAACGGTCAGTGGATCCCACCACGCCGACTCGATCAGAATATTTCGCGTCTTGTCGGTGATCATGGTGTCGAACCCGCCCATCACTCCGGCAAGCGCGACCGGCTTCTTCGCATCAGCCACAACCAGATCTTCGGAAGTAAGCGTGCGCTCAACACCATCGAGCGTCTTCAACTTCTCGCCGTTTTTAGCTTTTCGAATGACGAGCTTTCCGCCCTCCAGCAAATCCATGTCAAACACATGCGTAGGCTTGCCGATCTCCCACAAAACGTAGTTCGTGGCGTCAACCGCGTTGCTGATCGGGCGCTGATCCAGCAACGTCAGGCGATGTGCAATCTTCTCAGGTGATGGTTTGATTTTGGTTCCACGAATAACCCGCGCAGAAAAGCGAGGACAAAGTTGTGGCTCTTCAACGACGATCGGAAAGGGCGAGATCGGGAAGGCCGGGATCGGGAAGGGCACGACTTCAGTCGTGCCGTCAGAGCCCCGGGGAGACCCGGCTTTAGCCGCTGAGGCTTGCTTGTGACCTGCAACTGAGAACTCAGACCTGAGAACTGAGAACTGTTTCAACGGCAAATCATAGAGGGCCGCCGCCTCGCGAGCCACGCCATAATGATTCATCGCATCGGGACGATTCGTCCCAATCTCCATCTCAAACACGGCCTCCGCGCCCGATCCGCTGATCCCCTCCACAGCTATCCCTATGCCAGTCAAATCCTCAGCCAGCCGCCGGTCATCAACCGTCAGCTCAACAAACTCCCGCACCCAATGTGGAGAAATCTTCATGACGTTCTAAAAAGCTTTGTCATCCTGAGGCGCGCCCTTTGCGCCGAAGGACCCCATGCAACTGGCTACCAAGGCCGGCCTATCAAGGGATTCTCACGATGTCCTCGTCGCGTTGCCCGACCACTGTCCAGGATCACTAAGCGAATTGCTCCAGAAATCTGACGTCTCCGTTGAAAAACAGCTGAATGTCATCCACCCCATACTTCAGCAATGCGATGCGGTCAGCACCCATGCCAAAGGCAAATCCCGAGACTTTTCTGGGGTCATATCCATTGTCTTTCACGAACTCAAAGACGTTAGGATCGACCATGCCGCAACCGAGAATTTCAATCCATCCCGTCTGCTTGCACGGACGGCAGGGCTCCGCACCGCGCTTCCCGCTCCCGCCGCAGATGAAGCAAGAAACGAACATCTCCGCACTTGGCTCGGTGAACGGAAAGAATGACGGACGAAAACTCGTCTTCACGTTCGATCCAAAGAATTCCTTCATGGCGTGATCGAGCGTCCCCTTCAAATCGCCAAATGTGATGTTGGTATCAACCGCCAGCCCCTCGATCTGATGAAACATCGGCGAGTGGCTCGCATCCGCAGGATCGTTGCGATGCACTGTCCCCGGAATCACAATGCGGATCGGCGGCCGCATCCTCTCCATCGTGCGAATCTGCACCGGAGAAGTATGCGTGCGCAACAGCAACCGCTTCCGCTGCGCCTTCCCCTGCTGCCCTGCAATGAATAAAGTGTCTTGCGTATCTCGCGCCGGATGATTCGGCGGAAAATTCAAGGCCTCGAAATTGTAGTAGTCAGTCTCGACGACAGGGCCATCGGCAACGGAGTAGCCAAGCTTCTGGAAAACGCGAACCATTTCGTTCGAAGTTTTGATAACAGGATGTTCCGCCCCAATCGGCCGACGGACGCCGGGTAAGGAGATGTCAACCGATTCAAACTGAACGGCCAGCTGCCCAGATCCATCTTCGCTGAATTTATGCCAGCCGTCGATCTCGCTCTCGACGTATTGCTTAAGCTCGTTCAGATGCTGACCGAAGTCTCGCTTTGCTTCCTTGGGTGCCTTCTTGAACTGATCGTTAATCTGAGTAAGAATGCCGTTCTTGCGCGCCATCCAAAGATCGCGGAATACTTTCCACTCGGCTTCGGATTTCACCTCACGCATTCCATCCCCAAACGCAAGCTTCGCGTCCGCGAATGTTTTCAGCAAGGTGCTCGCCGAATAATCCGTCAACTTGAAAACGGTGTACGCCATTTGTCGAGGATCCGTCAGACCTTGTCATTCCGATCCGCGTAAGCGGAGAGGAATCTGCTGTCCTCTCACCACCAGCAGAAAAGCAGATTACTCACACGCTCTCTCCGCGCGTTGCGCGGCTGCGAGTGGCTCGGAATGACAAGGATTAAGTTTGAAAGCTGAAAGCGATTAAGCCAGCGCGCCCTTGGCCTGCTCCACGAGAGACTTAAACGCGGGCGCATCCTTCACTGCCAGGTCCGCCAGAATCTTGCGGTCCAACTCGACTCCCGCCTTTTTCAACCCGTGGATAAACTGGTTGTAGCTCAACCCGTTCAGCTTCGAGGCCGCTCCAATCCGCACAATCCAAAGCGAACGGTACTGCCGCTTCCGCTGCTTCCGTCCAGAAAAACTGAACTTGAGGCCGCGTTCTACTGCTTCTTTCGCGGAGCGGTAGAGTTTCGATTTAGTGAGGAAGTATCCGCTGGCGCGGTCTAATATTTTTTTGCGCTTGGCGCGGCGTTTGGTTCCGCGTTTTACACGTGGCATGGTGTTCTCCTTTTTACTTTCTCTGTACTGGCGGCTGGAGGTAAGGATGATCCGCCTTGCGGCGATCTCTGGCCTCTTCACGCGCCTTGCAGGGGCTAGGGGCTAGGGTCTACTGATCCCTGACACCTGATCCCTGCTTCACTGATAGGGAATCATCCGCTTTACTTTGTGGAGATCGCCATCGCTTACCAGCGTGGCCGTTCCCAGGTGGCGTTTGCGTTTCTTGGCCTTTGAACTCAGCATGTGGCGCAGGCCGGAATGTCCGCGCTTCACCTTGCCGGTGGCCGTCTTCTTGAAGCGCTTGGATGCGCCTTTGTGCGATTTCAATTTCGGCATAAATCCTCTTAATCAGCTGCCGGCCGTCAGTTGCCAGCCGCCAGTTGGAAATTTCAACACTACTTTCAATTGCTCTGGAATCGTTGGCGCGAATCGCGCCCGTTCTTACTGAAATCAACCAGGCTGAAATCAACCAGGCGAACGCTTAAGCCTGCGAGACCGGATCTGGAACCTCGGCGCCGGCGGCCGGCGCCTGTTGCTGCTTTTCTTTCTCTTTTTCTTGTTCTTGCGCCAGTTTCTTTTCCTGCTTCGCCTTTTGCTTGGCTTCCCGTTCTCGTTCCTTTTCGCGCTCGACCGCCGTTTTCTTCGGCGCCAGGATGGCGTGCAGCGTGTTGCCTTCCTGTCGCGGCCGGAACTCCACGATGCTTTGTGATTCTACGTCCTTGATCAGGCGCTCCAGTATTTGCCGGCCCAATCCAGTTCGCGTCATTTCGCGGCCGCGGAAAAATATCGTGGCCTTGACCTTGTCCCCTCCATCGAGGAAGCGGAGCACGTGATTCTTTTTGGTCTCGTAATCGTGGTCGTCCACATTGATGCGGAACTTGACCTCTTTTACGGTGATCGTCTTCTGATGCTTCTTGGCTTCGCGCTCTTTCTTTTCCTGCTGGTAGAGATACTTCCCGTAGTCCATGATGCGGCAGACGGGAGGCTGCGCGGTGGGCGAAATCTCAACCAGATCCAGGTTCTTGCTGCGGGCCAACTTGAGAGCTTCGAAGGGAGGCATTACGCCGATCTGTTCACCTTCGTCTCCGATCACGCGAATTTCACGGGCTCGAATGCGGTCGTTGGTTCGAATAAAACGTTTGTCGATACGGTCCTCCGCGCTTTAAGCGACTGGGAATAAAGGATTATAACATGGGGTTGGGAAGGGAGTGCCCGGGGCCGTTGGCCCGGAGAAGGCGCGGGCCTCGGGATGACAACGTTTGGGAGCGGGTGCAGGAAGGACGGTCCCCGGGGTGTGGTGCAAACGCCTTGCTGGGTGGGTGGCGGTGTCGGCGGGTAAGGGATCCTTCGACTCCGCGAACTGATTCGCTTTGCGAATCGGTTTGCTGCGCTCAGGATGACAGGGGTCGAGCGGCGGGGCTAAAGCCCGGTTCTTCTAATCCATCTCTTTATCGCGGCGCTGAAGCGCTGCGCCACCCAAAATCGACTTTACGCGGCGCTGAAGCGCCGCTCTTCCACGGTGCTGCACGCCTGCGTTTGGGTTTCCGATTTTTCCGGGCTGTGGAAAATGTTGTCAATAGGCAGAAATTACGCGATTGGGGTTATGTGTTGGCAAGTAAAGGGAAAATAGTTAGTGCAAAGGTGACGGTTTCACCCTTTGCCGGATGATATACTGGAAGTATAGAGTAAAAATTCCAGAGAAAAGTAAGGTAGTGGCAGTTTGGCTCAGCCGCCTCAGCGGGAGATCCTTCGCTACGCCTGAAAAACGGCTCCGCTCAGGATGACAGTCGTCATGTAATTGACGAAGTGCACCACTACCAGAGAAAGACATTGGGCGCGGCCTCCATCTGCGGATGGAAATCGGTCGCGCCTTTCGTGTTTTTGGGAGACTTTTTGAGGCGAGAGGCGAGCGATGGGACAGCGCGGGAGTCAGTTCAGGAATGCCAAGGAGCGGGGAGAGTGGGCGGAGGTGCGGTTTTTGTCGCGGGCGATGGAGCAGAGGTTTCGGGTGGCGAAGCTGTGGGGGGATTCGGCTCCGTATGACTTGATGGTGGAACAGGATGGGATCGCGCACCGGGTACAGGTGAAGTCGACGATGAGACGGCCGAAGGCGGGAGCGTATCCGTGTCACGTGCCGGCGGGGAAGAGGCGGCTGCATATCCTGGAGGAGATTGATTTTGTGGCGGCGTATATTATCCCGCTGGATTTGTGGTACATCATTCCGGCGGGAGTGGTGGCGATGCGGAAGGGAAGCATCTGGCTGGCGCCGTGGAATCGTAAGGGGAAGTATGAACGATATCTGGAGGCTTGGCATTTGTTGCGGCGGTGGAGAACGGGGACGTATGCCGGGAAGGGCGGCGGGACGGCGACCAGAAGGCGCGGAACGGGAGCTGTTCGGAGGGGTAAGGACGGGGCGGCCGAGGGAGTCTTGTGGCCGTCATCGTCGTCATCGTCAACGTCATCGTCAGCGAGGAGGTTGCGGGTTATTGCTTCAGGTTCGTAGTGCGCATTGAGGTCCACATCGAGGTCCGCACCGAACGGGAGAATGCGACGCCCGGATCCCGCCCTGAACTCGAGCAAAGCCGGTCAAGCATTGATCTTGCGCTGCAAGCAGTAGGATCCTTCGCCATTCCTGGCATCTGCCCCACTCAAGCCAGAGGACGGCCTGACTGAGCCACTCGCCATGACCCGTGCGCCGTCCGCTAGGCCGCTTTTTCGTGGAGGTTGGGCTCTGGGTGGCCGAGGAGATCCTTGCGGAGTTGTTCGAGTTGCGCGGTTGCCTCTTTGATCTGCTGGGCGCAGGCGTAGCCGAGCGGGGGCAAAAATCCGTCGTATTTTTCGAGCAGGAGGCGGGCATTCTCTTCGATGACTGCAATCTGGGCGCGAGTCTGGTCGCCGGCGGCGGACATCTGGCGGATTAGTTTCTCCAGTTGCGAATCGCGCTCGGCTAACGCTTGCCGGCTTTGTGCAGCTTGCCGTTCGAGGGCATGCTCGTGGAAGCGGATGAGCAGAAAGAGGCCGGCGGTTAGCACAAGCAAACACAAATTCGCGGCGATGGTTTGCGACATGGTTTGGCTGGAGTTGGCGTCCCTCTGTTGTTCGAGTGCGGCGAAGCGGCTGTTTTCCAGGGAAGACAATGAAGACAGCAGAGACCGAGCCTGATCTGAGTATTGTTTGCCTTGATTGGTTTGCACGAGCTGGAAGGCGCGGTGGCGGTATCCCTGCTGGCGCAAAGTGATGGTGCGCTCGATCTCGGCTTGCTTCGAGGCGGCGAGGGATTCCAGTTGGGTTTCGAGCGCCTGCTCGGATTGGGGGCGATTGGTTAAGGCGGAGCGAAGATTGGCAAAGTCGGTAGCGATCCCGTTTTTCGCATCAACGTAAGGCTGCAAGTAGGCAGAGTCGTCAGTGAGAAGGTAGCCGCGCTGCCCGGTCTCCATGTCGGTGAAATCCTGCCGGACGCGGGCGATGCCAACTTGCACACTGGAACTTTCGAGGCTAAGCGCCGCAGTCGCCTGGATTCGCCGTAAGTGATCGATGGCAAGATAAGTGTTGAACGCCATCAGGACGAGCAGCACCACGGCTGCAATTTGCAAGGCAGCTTTCCGGATTGTCACGTTGGGCTCCTAGTGCTTTTAGGTTGAGCCTATCCTAGCGCAAGTGGCCGACGGGTGGCTCACTCGAGTTTGGGCTAAGGTCGCCGGGCTTGCTCGGAATTCCGGCGTGTGGCTCAGACGCCGCGCAACCGGAGGTGTTGGGAGGGATAAGGATGGGGCGGCCGAGGGGTTCTTGCGGTCGTCGTCGTCGTCGTCATCATCGCCGTCAAGGAGGCCGCGGGTTATTGCTTCAGATTCGTAGTCCGCATCGAACCGGAGGGCGGGCCGCTTGGAACTCGCTTGAGGTAACGAAAGAAACGAGGCCGTCCCCACTGTTCCCAATAGGGAGAATCCCAGGAATCGACTCCGGGACCGGAGCTCAGCAGGCTGAAGAACGAATGCTGGACGGAATTGACTACGATCCCGGCATGTCCGCGCCAGACGGCCAAATCGCCGGGTTGCGGGTTTACCACTCGGCGGAATTTGTTAATCCCTGCGTAGAGGTCGGATGAGGGAGCGTAATCATAGGGGTGGCCGGTGCGCGCATAAAGACCGTGGACGAGATGCGAGCAATCGGACTCGTGATGGCGGGAATACAGGGCGGCGCGAACAATCACCAATCCCTCATGCCGGGTCAGAGGCCGGGGCGCAGCCGTCTTGTGCTGGCTCTCTTGTGCCGGCGCAGCTGGGACTGCCAGCAGGCTGCACAGAAAGAATGACAGGGCGGCGACTTTGGCATGAGACTGCATCGTTCGTTTATACGTTTATAGCGGATTTTCCCCGGGTGGCACAGATCACCGGAGTGCCGTTGAGTCACGAAGAATGTCTTGATCGCAGATGCACCTTGGGGTCGAGAGTTTTTCCTTTGGCGCGGGTTAACACGGACATCCCGTTGACGTTCCCGCGGCTGCGCGGTGCTGGACCGGCGCTGGACTCTGGATCGGCGTAGATAAATGTTGGCTCCGTTCAGAGAAACAGTAAAAATCTGAACTTCGCTGCCTCATACCTTCCGCCGATCCTCTGACACTGTTCGTCTTCGATAGTCCAAACCTTCAACCTAGTTAGAACGAGCATAGTCGTTCCGGTTGTGAGATGCCATATTTCCGGGATTGGTGCAGCTGCGAAAAAGGAAGGTTTGGACACACATCCGACGGTGGCCGGTCCCAGTCCCGGGTTGGGGTGAATCGCTTGGCTTCGCCTCTTGAAAAATGCAACCAAGCCACACTCATCGGCGTCAAAAAGACGGGTAACCGTGGTCGTTTCGAATTCTCAGAGCCACAGGTTCCAGGCCGCGTTGGAAAATGCTTCCAGGAGATGAAAATTATGGCAAAGCTAACCAAGCCTACTCGTGATCGGATATCAACCAGCAAGTTTGCTTTCCCCAAACAACGCAAGGAGCCTTTGGAGAACGCCTCCCACGTACGTAACGCGGCAGCGCGTTTCAATCAAGTGGAGGGCGTTACCGAGGCAGACCGGCGCGCCGCGTGGAAACGGATCGAGGCCGCCGCGAAGCGCTACGGAGTGGACTTGAAAAAGTCCGCGTAAGGCGAACACAGTGCATTGCATGTGCGGGAGTGCGAACTGTGCGACGGCGAGTGCCAGGCGTTATACGGTCCCCATCCCCGCACAGGATTTTGGCATCAGAGTTTCATGCCAAACTCTGCGCGATTCAAAATGTGCTCGCCCGTCCACTTCAGACTAGGTACTCCTCCGGAACCTTTTCCGCCCCCAATCAAAGAACCGCCGAACCCTCCCGAGAGCCCGGATGCCCCGGTGCGTGAGCCTGATCCCGACAATCCCGAACAGATTTGAATTCCTGATCGGAGCTAACGCGCGCTACCCCTGATCTTTAATTAGTGCCCCGCCGCTTCCATGACTCGGGACGCGCGTGGGGTAGATGCCGATAGGCTGCGCTCGCGTTCCCCTTCTGGAAAACTCCCCTGTCCGCGTACACTGATGTCCGGACGGGGGGGCGAGCGCAGCCTCCGGCCGCTTTTCACGAGCGCCTGACCATGAGGGCTGAACCATGACGCTTGAACACGAAGAACTTCTCCGGGAATTTCAGGACTTTGCCCGGACCGCTCCTACGGCGAAGTCCGTGATGGAGCATATCGCGCAGCGTCTGCACGAGAAGAAGACACGCTATAACTGGGTTGGCTTTTATCTGGTCGACCCGGCGGACGACGGTGTTTTGCTGGTGGGGCCTTTCGTCGGCAGCTTTACGCCCAACGCCCGCATTCCCTTGAGTTCAGGACTCTGCGGCGCCGCAGCCAGCAGCGGGCAGACCGTGGTGGTCCACGACGTGTCGAAGGATCCGCGTTATCTTTCAGGATCGCCCCTGGTGAACAGCGAAATCGTTGTGCCCATCTTCCTGAAGCACAAGCTTGCCGCCGAACTCGACATCGAAAGCTATTTTGCCGGCACCTTCAACTCGTCGGAGCAGGAGTTCGTTGAAGCCTGCGCCGCCTTGGTGGCAAAGCATTTAGGGAAGGGTTAATCGACCGGAGACTGGCGGCTGCCGACTAGCCCGCCGTTTTCTGCTGTTTCGACCTGCGCTGTAATCCAGCGGTTGGGCTCGTGACGTCCCCTTAGATACAGCTTCTGATAATTGTCGGTGAGAGCTTCGGTGAACTCTCCGCGGGAGTTGTTGTGCGTGACGTTGAGCGTGATAGCGTCTAGCGGCTTTCCAATAAACGATCGCATGAAGGCGAGCTTCTTCTCAGCGGCAAGGTCGCGGAGAATCTTGTTGCGCTCGCGAGCCACCTGCACCGGCACTTGATTGGGCATGGTGGCAGCCGGCGTGCCGGGACGCGCGGAGTAAGTGAATACGTGCAGGTAGGTGAACGGCAGTTCTGCGATAAAGCCGCGAGTGGCTTCGAATTCGGCATCGGTTTCGCCGGGAAATCCAGCCATGACGTCGGCGCCAATGGCAGCGCTGGGCATGGCCGCGCGAATCTTTTCGATCTTCTCGCGATAGTGCCAGGGGCGATACTTGCGATGCATGCGGCGCAGCACAGCGTCACTGCCCGATTGCAGGGGCACGTGCGCGTGCTTGGCGATGCGCCGCGAGCAAGCGACGAGCTCGATCAGTTCATCGGTCCAATCCATAGGCTCAACGCTCGATATGCGGAGTTTCTCGAGGTGTGTTTCCGAGAGTATGGCGCGGAGCAGGTGCTCGAAGTCCGGCTGCCGGCTTTCGCCGCGATCCAGATCGCGTCCCCAGCGGCCGAGGTTGATGCCGCTGATTACCACTTCGCGGTAGCCTGCACTTACCAACGCCTTCATTTCGCGAATCGCTTGCGCTAACTGCAACGATCGGCTGTGGCCGCGGACGCTCGGGATGATGCAGAACGAGCAGCGATTATCGCATCCGTCCTGCACCTTGAGGTTGGGGCGAGTGCGGCCGGATTCGTGATTTGCCGATTCATGATTTGCGGATTCGTGATCCGCCGATTCAAAGACGGGGGCGGCCAGGAGCTCGGTGTGAGCGAATATGTCGGAAACGAAGATCCAGTTCTCGGTTCTCAGTTCCTGGATCTCAGTTAGGGTGGAGAGTGGCAGGAATGATTTATTCGAGCGAGTTTTCTCCTCGAGCACGACTTCGGCGAGCTGATGTTTGTGCGAGTTGCCGATCACAGCCGTTACGCCGGGCAGCGCTGCGATTTCTTCGGGAGCGCGCTGGGCGTAGCATCCGGTAACAATAATCTTTGCCAGCGGATTCTGGCGCTGCACGCGCCGAATGGCGGCGCGAGCGTCCTGATCGGCGGAACTGGTTACGGTGCATGTATTCAAGATGACGAGGTCGGCTTGTGCGGGTGAGGCCGCGTTGAGTCCGCGCGATTCGAACTGGCGTTCGAGCGCGGCGCCGTCTGCCTGTGTGGCGCGGCATCCAAAGTTTTCTACGTGGTAGGTGGCCACGGAACTATCGTAGCGCAAAGCGCAGCCCGCGCCCAAGGTCTCGCTGGCGTTCTTCGTCCCGCGTCGTCGTCCTGCGTCTTCCCGGCGCTCAGGATGCGGCGGCGGTCTTTTTCTGCGTGAAGCATTCGCGGCAGAAGATGGGACGCCCTTGCGTGGGGCGGAAGGGGACTGTCGTCTCCTTGCCGCACTGCGAGCAGGTGGCGCGAGTTTCTACGCGCGCGTAGTGGTGCCCGTTGCCCGGAGTGGGCGGGGCGGAGAGAACGGCCACGCGTTTGGATTTGCAAGCCTTACAACGCTTGGGCTCGTTCTTAAAGTGCTTGTCGTAGAAAAACAGTTGTTCCCCGGCGGTAAACACAAATTCGGCGCCGCAATCGATGCAGGTCAGTACCTTATCCTGAAATTCCATTGAGGATGGCTCCCTTGTGCCCGCGATGCGCCGGTCACACGCGGGGAAGGCGGGTGACGCAGAGCAAACACAGGTTGTGTTACATCCCCCTCAAACTACCCCTGGACTCGGCCCGCCACGTCCCTGGAACGGGGCGTGGATACAGCTTTCTTAATGCCGAATGAATGATGAGTATTGAATCCCTGCTGCAACTCTGCCTGGTGGGGGCCAGATCGAGCAGGGCCGCCCCGGGACGGGGCGACCCTTTAATGCTTTAGTCTCACTCCTTCAGCCCGTCAGTCCTGTTCTTTGCGAACCTTCTTGCGAGCGCGCTTGCGAGCGAGCGCGGCTTTCACGCGTTTCTTCTCACCAGGCTTGAGGTAAAAGGAGTGGCGCTTCACTTCTTTAATAATGTCTTCCTGCTGCACCTTGCGCTTGAAGCGGCGCAGGGCGTTTTCGAGGGATTCACCCTCTTGCAGTCGAATTTCCGCCAAACTGACACACCCCCAAACCCGTCCGGAAGGACCGAATAGTTATTACAAGGATTTGACTCGAAGTCAAGTGGGAGGCCAAAAAATTGCCATAGCCTGTAGGAACAGCCCGCTTCAACTTCGCTGAGCCGAGCAGAGGCGGCTGTTCCACAGGATTCGCTGTTCGCCTTTCAGGCTCCAAGGTACATGACGTGGACGTAAGTACCCAGTCTGACGTTGTAAGCCAGGTACCAGCCGTCGTGGTCGGGATCTTCGTAAATGACGATGTCATCGCTGTCCCAGAGCCAGTCGCCGCAGAAGCCAATGTCATAAGGAGCCACACTGAAATAGAAGCCGCCGAACCAGAAGCGGTTGGGGCCGCCTCCGGCCAGATGCCAAACGTGGCCACGGCCGAAGCCGCCGGTAAAGCGTCCGTGTTCCCAGGGATGATCAAGGTGGTAGTGGGGATCGTCACGGCCGGTGTCGTGTCCGACCCATTTGCCGTTGGAGTGGACGTGCGGCGCGTCAGGATGTCCGGCCTTGTCGTTGAAGTGCGGGGCTGCCGGCGCCGGATGTGCAACCGGAGCAGGGCCGTGCGCTGGGATGTTCCTGGCACCACCGCCGACATCATGGTGTTGGGCAAAGGCTGCAAAGGAAAACAGGCAGCAAACTGCCAGCGGTCCGATAAGCTTTTTCATGTTTGTCCTTTCTTTGAACGTCCGGAGGATTTTACTGATGGACGGATCGTGCGCGCAATCTGGGAGGGCAGTGGTGGACTGGCCACTGATCGCTAATCACTGGCCACTGCCTTCAGAATATAAGTTTCAGGCCGAGCTGAACTTGACGCGGAGCGAAGGCGGCGTTGGGCTTCAGGAAACTTTGGGGTTGCTGGTAGTAGGCGGGATAGAAAATTCCGTCGACATAGGCGGAGTACTGCGCGAATGTGGTGGCCTCGATGGTGAGTCCGTTGGAAGTGATTTCAACGCGCTGGTTGTCGCGATTGAAAAGATTAAAGGAGTCAGCGGTGAACTCAAAGCGGTAGCCCTGAGCAATGTGAATTTTCCGCACGAGTCGCAGGTCCGTCGAGGCGTAGTCGGGCCCGGTGAATCCATTGCGGCTGTAGCCGGGAAGTCGGTCGTTGTCGTAATTGCCGTCCTGGTTGGGATCGCCGTCGACCGTGGCATTTACGGGGCGTCCGCTGCCTGCAGTGACGACACTGGAGATTTTCCAGTCGTTGAGCAGGTGGCCGAGGAGTACGTGTTCGCGGTGGAAGGGACGCGGCTCCACTGAGAAAGCCGCAACGAAGCGGTTGCGCTGATCGGTGACGCTGGGCCCACGCTCGCCGTTAGGATTGTACGAATTCTGCACGGTGGCTGGTTCGCCCGCGACCAGCGCATCCTGGCCATCGTCGATCGCGTGGGCGTAGGTGTAAGAGAGACGGAGATAGGCGCCGTGGGCCATGCGGCGGTTAACGGAGAGAGTCAGGCCGTTGTAAACGCTCGAGGCCGCGCTTTGAAATTCGTCGATTGAGCCCAGTTGAGCGATGGGGCGTCCCAGAGCATTAATGCATGGTGGAAACGGGCACGTTAGCGATTGCGTGTACTGCCAGGTGGCGAAGGAATCGACGGTGTAGTATCCGCCCTGAAAGATTGTGCCCGTGGAATCGAACAGCGGATAAGTCAACGCCACCGGCGGCGGAAGATTTACGTCCAGCGCCCGGATGAGATGTTCGCCGTGAACGTAGAGATAGGAGATGGCGACGGTAGTCTGTCCGGTGACTTCGCGTTCGAAGGTCAGGCTGCTTTGCTGCACGCGCGGAGTCACAAAGTTGGGGGCGAACGCGGAGACGTCGTTGGTCACTCCCTGGGTGAATCCGGTAGGAAGATTGCATGCAGCGGTGGTCGTGAGCGGGCAGCTAACCAGCGGATTGGGATAAGTGGGAAAGACTTGATGGTCGTAATAGTTGGAAGTGTTGAGAAAAAGCTGGGCGTCGTTGATGCCGTTCTCCGTGGCGATCGCGGAATTGTAGATCTGCGGAATGCGGACGTAGAACAATCCATAGCCCGCGCGGATCACCAGCGGATGAGTCTTGCCGATGGAATAGGCGAGTCCGGCTCGCGGGCCGAAATTGTGAGGATTGAACGGGACTTTTCCAGCCGGCGGGAATAGCGGGTTCGAAATCAGTCCGGCGGTGGTGAAGGTTTGCAGGTCCCAGCGAACGCCCAGATTAACGGCTAGATGGTTTGTGGCGCGAATGGTGTCCTGCGCGAAGGCAGCGTAGTCGTTGCTGTTGGGATTGGAAGAAGACGGACCGAAACTCTGCAGATAATATTTCGGGACGGAGTGGGCATAAGCGCGAAGAGGCGTGAGCGGCAGCCCCGCTTCCATGGGTTCGAAGGTGAAAGGATCGACCTTAATGATGTCGAACAGATATTCGCCGCTCTGCTGACTGGGGAAGTAGTCGTAGATCCACGTAACCAGCGCGTCACCGCCGAACTTGAAGGAATGGCGGCTGGTGTCGAGGCTGAGAGTTTCGGCAAGCTGGCCGCGGTGTTCGCGCGTGGCGCGGGGAAGTTGATCGGAGCGTCCGATGCCGTCGATGATGTCGGTAACTTTGACCAGGGTGTCGGTGGTATTGGTGAAGGACTGGCGTAGGTCGCGCGAGAACTGGACGCGGAGATGGCTGATAACCCGCGGGGTGAGGCCCGAGATGAGAGCAACCGAACCGGTGTCGGTGGAAACGTCTTCTGTGCCGTTGTCGGAGATGGAATCGTAGGTGACGGGGCTCGCAGGATCGAGGAATACGTTGTTCGACCCCCAATAGCGGGAAGAGTT
>Ga0210400_10003430_pt1 | contig 14044 bp, 13 predicted proteins | sample IncBWH26MmetaG_FD_155456 | JGI IMG/M metagenome (GOLD analysis project Ga0210400, IMG submission 155456) | Forest soil microbial communities from Barre Woods Harvard Forest LTER site, Petersham, Massachusetts, United States - Inc-BW-H-26-M | ecosystem: Environmental > Terrestrial > Soil >...
CGGTTACTCGCTGACGGGACGTGGCGACATTGAAGACGGCGTCCGCGAAATCCTCAAGCCCCTCGATTCGTGGGACATCACCCATCACACGCTCGAAGGCGATATCGGCACGGACAACTGGGATTTCTTTCTGGAAGGCGTTCCGACGCTGGTTGCCGAGCAGGACGAAGCCAACTATTTGCCCAATTATCACGCCGCGTCCGATACCTTCGATAAGGTGGACATCCGCGAGCTGAAAATCAACGCGGCGCTTGCGGCTGTCACCGCCTGGGGCGTTGCCGACCGCGCCGAGCCGCTCGGCAAGCGATTGTCGCGCGTTGAAATGGAACAGCTGGTGAAAGAAACGCATCTAGACGAAAAGATGGGGCAACTCGGCTACTGGGAGCCGTGGCAAAACGGCGCCAGAGGACGCAAACCGTAAGAAGGAAATGCCCACAGAGACACAACGTCACAACAGCGAAAAGACCGCCGGATCAATCCTAGCCGTCGATTACGGCCGCGCGCGCATTGGCCTGGCGATCGCCGAAATCGAAGCCCAGCTTCCTCGGCCTCTCCTCACGCTCGAGCGCATCAATCGCAATGAAGATATGCGCCGGCTCCGCGAGCTTGCGCGCGACTATCGGGTCCGCCAAATCGTCGTCGGGCTTCCTCTCCGTCTCGATGGCACTCGCGGCGAGATGGCCGAAGAGGCCACACGCTTCGCCGCTCGCCTGCGCAAGCAGCTCGGCTTACCCGTCGACATGCTCGACGAGCGTCTCACCAGCTGGGAAGCGGAGCGGCTGCTGGAAGAGCAGTCCGGCAGGACGTTGCACGATGCGAAGACGCAGGGCAAAGGCGGGCGTAGTCCTGCCAAAGCCTCTGTAGACGCTGTTGCCGCGGCCGTGATTTTAAAGGAATACCTGGAACAGCGGCGTGCCACAAAAAGCAGCCCAAACATCTAATTTAGGCGGGTCGCATAGCCAAACCGAGAAATCACGCCTCTCGGGAGCGTAACTAATTTGGCTCTCTCATTGACCGGAGAATTCGATAAACCTTGCGAAACGAGGCAAGATTAATAGATGAAGCTCATCAACCCTGCCAGGGCAAAGGAGCTGGGCTGAATTGAAGAGGACTCTAGCGGTCAGTGCCGTGCTACTGTTGCTCGCGGTTGCCGGTGCCGCGGGCTGGATATGGTATGGCATCGAACGGCCATATCAGGGCTTTTCGGCACAAGGCATCTTTGTGGACCTCCCCCACGGCGCCTCCAGCAGGACCGTGGCGCGGCTGCTGAAGCAGAATGGTGTGATCCGCAGCGCGTTTGCCTTTGAGGTGTACGCGCGGCGCCATCCACGCCGCCGCTTGCAGGCCGGAGAATATTTCTTCGACCACGCCATCACCGGTCACGATGTATTCTGGCAGATTGCCGACGGTCACATTTACGAGCAGCCGTTCACCGTTCGGGAAGGCGAGACCATTTTTGACATCGCCCATGACTTGGAAGCGCAAAAACTGATGACCGGGGACGAATTCCTGGCGGCCGCACAAAATCCGGAACTGATTCGCGACATCGCCCCGCGTGCCAAGACCCTTGAGGGCTTCCTATTTCCTGCGACCTATTTCCTGCCCCGGCATCCAACTCCAACCGACCTAACCGCCGAGATGGTGCGCAAATTCAAAGAGGAATGGCAGCGTGTCGCCCCGCCGGAGAGCAAGCGCGACACCACGGGCCTGGAACATGGCCGGCCTCTGGCCTCGGTCGTCACTCTCGCCTCTCTGGTTGAGCGTGAAACTCCAAAGGCGGAGGAGCGCCCGCTCGTGGCCGGCGCTTTTGAGAATCGACTCCGGCGAAATATACCGCTGCAGTGCGACCCGACAGTCATTTATGCGATGCAAGAGGCTGGGCAATACAAGGGCACGCTCACCGGCGCCGATTTGCACTTTCCGTCGCCGTACAACACCTATGCGCATCCTGGCCTGCCCCCCGGCCCCATCGGCAATCCCGGCGAAGCTTCGCTGCGCGCCGCGCTGGACCCGGCGAAAACGGATTACTTCTATTTCGTGGCGAACACCCAGGGTGGGCACTTTTTCGCCGCCACCCTTGCGGAACACAATCGCAATGTAACGAGGTACCGCCGCCTGCTCGCGGGATTGCCGGCCGATCCGCCGGCCGCGGACCCGCCGACTGCTCCCCCTGCTGCCCACGCGGCTAACGCGGCCCACAAGCAAACGGCGAAGGGCCGGAAGCGCGCCACCACGGCGAAGAACGCCACCGTTGCGAAGAAATCGCAAATCAAACGCAAAGCTCGCTCCAATCAGCAGAAGGTCGCGGCCCAATGAACGAAATGTTGAGCACCAAGCGGGCGCTGATTCTGGAAGCTGCGCGAGCCATCGGCGCACAAAAATTCACTCCCGCGGAAATCGAGCAGGTGCGCCGCCGCCTGATCGCCGAGCATGGCGAAGAAGGAAAGACCGGCGCCGACTATATCGCCGATGTTTTGAAAAGCGCAGGGTTCCGCGTTGTACTATCGCAGCAGGAAGAAGCGGAAGAACAGTACGAGGAAGAGTTTGAAGACTTGCTGCACTTCAAGACGCTGGAGGATGCGGAACTCAGCATCATGCGTCTGGACGAGTTGATGCGCAAATTCCAAGTTCACGGCGAGCGTGCCGCCGTTGAGCGCGTCTTGAATGTCGCGCGCCTTGGCAAGCGCCGCGCCGAAATGATTTCTCGCAATCCCAAGGTCGAGGCCAACAAGCGCGCCGAGAAAGTCGAAATCGCCAGCTGGTTTCGCATTTGGCTCGAAACTCCGGACGCCTTCTTCGACTGGCTCGACGTCCGCAAGCAATCGCCGGATTTTCAGGCTAAATTCCCTCAGACGGAATCCGAAGTATGAGCGCCCCCGGTAAGCCGCCCCTCGATGCAAGCGCCTTGGAGTTGCCGCCGTTCTCCCTGGATGTGGAAGCGCTCGACCTCGGCGCGGATGTCAAGTCCGTCGGACTCGAGCTGCTCGGAACCGAGAGCCGCGAACCCGTCCGCGGCAAGGATGCGGCACGTATTTGGGCGACCGTCTTTCCGGCTCTCGCGGCGAATGAATTTTTCGTCGTTGATTTCTTCAGCCACCTGGAGCGCGTTCGCGAATTCTGCAAGCTTCACGAAATTCACTATCGCGAAGCCGCCGAGCGCTGCCTGGTGCTGCCGCAGCCCGGCGAGACGCAGCTTGAGGAACTGTTCCTGCGCTTCGAGGGAGAAACCTTCGGTGTCCGTGCCGGCGGTCCGGCACAAGACGGCGACGCCGAGCTGGAGAAGGAACTCTCGCGTCGCGGCCTCGATGCCTACCAGCCCGCCTACGCCCGGTACACATTCTGTGGGGTCTGCGAGCCGGAAGATGGCTGGGCGACCCTCCTCAGCCAAACGCTCTGGCCCACCGAGGTGATTCGCCGCATTCGCCCAGCTGTGCAAAAATTTGACGTCTACATTGCGCGGCCCCACTGAAATCGTGGCCCATGGCTCCGCTGGGTTTGACGCGCATTCCTATGGTTGCTAGATTGCTTCGTTTGGATGAATGAGGACGGTCGGATTGAATATACGGGTGTTGACATGGATGGTCTGGGCGACACTGGCGTCGTTTTCATGCGGCTGTGGTGGCGGCGCCATTAAAACGTCCACCACTTTGTCCCCTCGGGCAAAGCCGGTGGTGCTCGACGCAAATCGCGACGAACTGCTCGACAAATACAACGAAATCGCGCGCAACGTGAACACTGTAAACGCCACCGTCGAACTCAAGCCCACCGCCGGATCGAAATACAGCGGCGTCATCGAGGAATACCACGAGGTGAAAGCCTTCGTTCTGGCGCAGCGTCCCGCGGAAATCCGCATGATCGGCCAGGCGCCTGTGGTCGGCACTACGATCTTTGACATGTCCAGCGACGGCGACGTCTTTCGCGTCTCTATTCCTTCGAAGAACAAATTTCTCGTCGGTTCGGTAACTGTGGAGCGCATCAGCGAAAAGCCTATCGAGAACCTCCGTCCGCAGCACCTAGTTGATGCGCTGCTCTGGCCCGAGGTCCGCAAAGAAGAAAGTGTGCTTTTCGAGGAATTCAACGACGAGACCGCGCGCTACTATGTCCTGACCGTTTTGCGGGGCGGCTATCGCACGGAGATACTGCGCAAGATCTGGTTCGATCGCTCTGATTTGCAGGTTTCCCGGCTGCAAACCTTCGGCCCCAAGGGTATTTTGCTCTCCGACGTTCACCTTTCGGATTGGCAGCCGCTCAACGGCCAGGAGCCTCCGGCATCCCCGACGGCCAGCGGCGGCATCCGTGCATTTCCGCGCCAGATTCGCATTGAACGTCCGCACGACGACTACCGCCTCGATTTGCAAATCGTCAAGCTCTCGCTCAACGAAGCGCTGCCCCCAGACCGCTTCAAGCTCGAGCAGCCCCCAGGCACTGAGGTCGTGCGCGTAGGCGAGACCACCGAGGAAAAGCCGCGATGATGGGTGAGCTCATCGTGCGTAATTTGCTGCACCGCCCGTTGCGCACCATGATCGGTGTGATGGCCGTAGCGGTCGAAGTTGCCCTCGTGGTGCTGATCGTCGGCCTTACTTCCGGCCTTCTCACGGAAACCGCCAAGCGCATCGAGGGAATCGGCGCGGACATCATGTTGCAGCCGCCCGCCGCCTCTATTTTTCTGGGCTTCAGCGGCTCGCCCATGCCTATCAAGATTGGTGACAAGCTCGCACAGATGAAATACGTGCAAGCGGTTGCTCCCGCGCTTCTGCAATTCAACTCCACCGGCGGTATCGAAGTGATTTACGGCATCGACCCCGAAAATTTTCGCGCCGTTTCCGGAGGCTTCGTCTTCCTGAAAGGCCACGATATGGAGGGCTCGGACGATTTGCTGGTCGACGACTGGGCCGCCAAAGCCAAAAACCTGAAGGTCGGCGACACCTACAATCTTCTGAATCACGATTGGCAGGTAGTAGGCATCGTCGAGCACGGCAAGGGGGCTCGTTTATTCGTGCCCATCTCCACCCTGCAGGATCTGGTCGGCGCCCACGACAAAGCGTCCATCTTCCTGCTGAAGTGCACGCGCCCGGAGCACACCGAAGAAGTGATGGAGGGTATTCGCACTGTGCTGCCTGGTTACACCGTCCGCCCGCTTCGGGATTTCCTGTCGCAGTATTCTTCCACGAACATCCCCGGCCTCGAAACGTTCATTCACGCCATGATCGCACTGGCCATCGCCATCGGCCTTCTGGTGATTTTTCTCACCATGTACACCACGGTTATCGAGCGCACGCGCGATATCGGTGTGCTGAAATCGCTCGGCGCTAATCCCGGCTTCATCGTGCGCGCCCTGCTCACCGAATCTGCTACGCTCTGCGTTTTCGGCATTGTCGCCGGCATTGGACTAAGTTACGCAGTACGTGCGGCATTCCTTGCCGGCTTTCCGACACTTTCCATTCTGATCACCACGGAATGGGTGCTGCGCGCAGGAGGCATCGCTTTGGCCGGGGCCATCGTTGGCGCAAGCTATCCGGCCTGGGTGGCCAGCCGCAAAGATCCCGTCGAGGCGCTTTCGTATGACTAGAAGTGGGAGAATTTAGCCATGAGCGCTGCTAGGCAGCACCCGGCAATCGCGGCTACAATAGAAGAACCTGCCGGTACATTGATTTCTCCTGGGCAAAATATATTGGAGCCGATACTCAAAACTGAAGGTTTGTGGAAACTTTACCGGGCTGGCAAAGTGGAAGTGCCGGCGCTCCGTGGCGTTAATTTTGAGGTCTTGCCCGGAGAGTCTGTTGCGGTCATGGGGCCCTCCGGCTGCGGGAAGTCCTCTCTCCTCTACGTCATTGGCGGATTGGCGCAGGCCACGCGCGGCCGCGTGCTCGTCGACGGCAATGATTTGACGGAGCTCAGCGACGCGGCGCGTACCAAGCTCCGCCGTCATAAAATCGGCTTCGTTTTCCAGCGCTTCAATCTGTTGCCCACCTTAACCGCCAAAGGCAACATCGCTATCGCCCAGTTCATTCACGGCGATGGCTTCGATCCCCATCGCTTCGACGTCGTCACCAAGATGCTGGGCCTCGAAGGCCGCCTGCATCACAAGCCTTCCGAGCTCTCCGGCGGCGAGCAACAGCGCGTCGCCATCGCCCGCGCCATCATCAACGAGCCTAAAATTCTCCTTGCCGATGAGCCCACCGGCAACCTCGATTCCAAAAATTCCGAAATCGTCCTGCAGATGCTGCGTCAGCTCAACAAAAATCTGGGACAAACCATCGTGATGATTACGCACAATCCGGAGGCGGTCACCTACTTTGACCGCGTCGTGCACATGCGCGACGGCGTGATCGTCGATGGCATCCCGGCGGACTGATATGGCCGGCCTTAAGCGGATTCTCTCTAAGACTCTCTTCTGGTCTTACGAACGAGGAACCTGGCAGTATGACGTCGCCGTAGTTCTCATCCTGATTTTTGTCTTGCTTACGCCCCGCGGCTGGTTCCGCGACCAACCGCAGGTCGGTATGCCGGCCGCATCGGATCAAGTCCAGCTGGTCCTTTTCTCCGATGATGGCCATCGACAAGAGTACCGCGTGGATGCTCGCGTTCTGGCGCCGCGTGAGCAAACCCCCGCATTACAGAACGAACTGCATCAGGCTCTGCAGCGCGGTCTCCCGGATTTGCGGGATGGCCATTTCTCCATCACCAAAATCGAAGCGGTGCGCGACGAAAACGGCAACGTGATTGCCTATGAAGTCGAAATACGCCGTTGATTGCTGCGCGCCGTTTTCTTGTTCGTAAAACTCCTGCCTCGGCGCAAGCATCCATTGCTATGTGCTACGATTACACCCATTTCAAAAACGTCGGCGCGTCGTTCCCGCCGCAGGGGTCTAGCTTGAAAAGTGTGCTCTCTTTGGTCGTGGCGGTGGGGCTTTGCACGCTCGCCTGGGTTTTGCAATCGCGTGCCTCTGCCTCGCAGGAAGGCTCTCGCTGGACCACGGAGAGCGTGCTGAACAGGATGGATAAGGCCGCGTCTGACTTTCACAGCCTGACCGCGGACATCGAGCACATCAAATACACCGATGTCGTGAAGGATACTTCGACGGAAAACGGCCAGATCTTTGTGCGCCGCGATCAAAAAATGCGCATCGAGTTCAACAAGCCCGACCCTCGCGTTATCCTGCGCACCGGCGACTCGCTCTTCGTGTATACGCCCAAAATCAATCGTGTCGAGGAATACAATCTGGGCAAGAACCGCGCTCTCGTCGATCAGTACGTGCTTCTCGGCTTCGGCACGAAAAGCCAGAATATGCAGAAGAGCTACGATATTGTTCTGACCGGCGAAGAAGAGATTGACCAGCACAAAGCTTTTCTGCTCGCCCTCGCTCCAAAGTCCGAAGACGTTCGCAAGCAAATTACAAAAATTCAGATGTGGATTGACTCTTCGTCTTGGCTGCCCGTTCAACAGAAATTCTTCGAGGCCGGCTCCGGCGATTACTTCATCTTCAAATACTCCAACATGATGAAGAATCTGAAGATTGCCGATTCCAAGTTCAAGCCCGACTGGCCCAAGAACGCCGCGCGCGTTAAGCCCCGCCAATAACGCGGGCTTTATTGCACTCAGTTCGTGATCTCGAGCTACCGCCTTTAGTCATTAGCGCGTTCGTGCGCCAGTAATTGCTCCTTGCGCGAAAGTCCCCAGCGGTAACCCGCCAGGCTGCCGTCTTCGCGAATCACGCGATGGCAAGGCACCACAATCGAAACCGGATTCGTGGCGCAAGCTCGGGCTACGGCGCGCACCGATTTCGGGCTCCCCAGCGCCCGCGCAACCTGCGTGTAGGTGCGCGTGCTGCCCCGCGGGATCCTCTGCAGTTCTTGCCACACGCGTCGCTGAAATGCCGTCGCTTGCAAATCGAGTGGCAGCTCCAGCCTGGGCGGATTTCCCTCCACGCGTTGCACAATTTCTTTTACCCACCGTTCGAACGAATCGCCGGCAGCGGAAATCTCTGCCTTTGGATACTCGTCGCGTAGCTCTTCCACCAGCTTTGTGTCAGCGTCTCCCAGGTAAACCGCCGAAATGCCTCTCTCCGTCGCCCCAACCAGGATCTTCCCCAGCGACGATTTCGCGATGGCGTATCCGATCTTCATGTCTTTGCCTCCTTTTCGATACGTTGCCGGAGTCATGCCCAGTTGCGCGTTGCTGCTCTCATAGACGCGGCTCGTTGAGCCGTAACCCGTCTCATACAGCGCCTCCGCGATTCCTTTACCCTCTCGCAGCATTTTTTTGAAGCGGGCGAGCCGCAGCGCCGCCGCCAGTTCGCGCGGACGCAAGCCTGTCACTTGCAGGAATGCTCGTCGCAATGTTCCCGGAGTGGTGCCCAGCCTTGCCGCCAGCGTTGCGAATCGCACGCCTTCGTCTTCTCCGAAATTAGCCAGTTCGCGTGACGCGCGTTCGACCAGCGCCACTGGCCCCGCCACTTCATTCGGCCTGCAGCGCCGGCAGGGCCGGAATCCTTGCTTCTCCGCCTCGGCGCCGGTATGAAAAAAGACCACGTTGCGCCGCAACGGACGCCGCGCGGGGCAAGACGGACGGCAGTAAATGCGCGTCGAACGCACCGCCAGCACAAAAGTGCCGTCGGCGCGCGCATCGCGGGTAATCGTGGCGCGCCAGTAGCGCGCTGCGGCCTGCGCTGGAATGTTGCTCTGGATTTGTTGGTTTTTGTGATTCATGTTCATACATCAAACTTAGCAACAACACACAAACCAATCTATCCGCGAACGCCCGTCAAAAACAGCTCTTTATTCGCGTGGGATCAGGCTTCCGCTGCTTCCGTCACTCGGCCTACCGCCCGCGCAGGCGCGGGGTGCGGCGCGGTAATCACCAGCAAAACAGCGGTCAAAATCACGGCCGCGGCAATCACCGTGCGCAAATTGATGGACTCCCTGAGGAGAAGCCACCCAAGAAAAAGCGCCACCACCGGATTCACAAACGCGTAAGTCGCCACCCGCGTCGCTGTGCTTTTTTTCAGAATGTAGATGTACGCCGTGAAACCCACCATCGAGCCAAACACGGTCAGATAGCCAAGCGCCGCCCAGGAACGCCCCGAAATCGCCCGAAGGTGGAGTTCAGCAACTTCTCCCGACAGGATCCCCGCAATCCACAAACAAGCTCCGCCCGCAAGGCTCTGCATCGCCGTTCCCATTAAGGGTGAGCCGGAGAGTCCGCCAGCATGCTTGGAATAAACCGATCCGCTAGCCCACGCCAGTGAAGCAATCACCAGAAGTCCCACGCCAAAGGGATCGACGCGCCCGGAGCCTCCCAGGTTCTTCGGCCCGACCAAAAGCGCCATTCCGCCAAAGCCCAGCAGTAGCCCGGCCACCACACGCGGTCCTGGTCGCGTGCCTCCGGGCCGCAGCCAGTCGACCAGAACCATCCACAACGAAACCGTCGCCACAAGGAGCGCTGTGATTCCCGAAGGAACCGTGCGCTCGGCCAGGCACACGCCGCCATTTCCCAGGAACAGCAGTAAGAAGCCGGTAATGAAGGGCATACGCCAGTGCACCGCTGTCGGCCGCACTCCCGTCTTCCAGCGCAGTATAGGATACAGAATGGAACCTGCCAGCAGATGGCGTGTACCAGCCAGTAATAACGGCGGGAAAGACTCGATCCCTATGCGAATCGCCAGATACGTCGATCCCCAAACGACATACACGAGCCCGAACGCGATGATTACCAATGTGGACGTTCGCGCAGGCGGTTCAGCGACGGGAGCCAACGGCGCAGGTTCGCGTTCGAGCATGCTGGTGGGCATCATTACCTCACGCTAAAACCACAAACGTAAGCGGCTAGACTCGGCCTGTACAGCGCCATATTGGATGAAGGACTCGCTGCCCACGCGCCGGCAATGTTCATCAACAGAGCGCAATTATGCGGTCAGGTACTATAACTAAGTGTTTCGGGTTAAGACACTTCCGGACTTTTCCACAGGTTGACCTCTACTCGCTTTAATGGCATTTTAGCGAGCCGCTTCCCTGTATTGAATGGCAGTTCGGGCCATTTCTTAGGATCTAGACAGCACGAGTTACCGCATCTCCTGAGGGCGAGATGAGTGCCAAGAATCGTGCAAGACCACTGTTGCCGCTGACGGAAGACAGCGCTGCAAAAACTCGGCCGGTGCTTGCCGCTGCTCCGCAAGCGTCTAAGCCTGGGTTAGTGCCGCATTTGCATTTGCCGTCGTATTCTCCAGAGACTCACCCCCGCCGCTTCGCACGCGTCCCCACCCACGCCGTCGGCGTTCATCCGGAGCACCGCGAATACCCGCGCGCCACCCTTAAGCTTCCGCTGCGACTGCGCAGCGTCAACAACATCGCCGAGGAATTTCCCGTCACTCTGGTTACCCGCGACATCAGCTCGACAGGCGTCTACTTCCTTTGCCCCAGACCGCTCGCCATCGGCGCCTCGCTCGAGGTAGAAATCGTTCTCGTCAGCAAGCCCATGGGCCACGGCAACGTAGTGCTCGCCACCAGGGCTCATGTGCAACGCTGCGAACCCGCCGCCACGCCCGGATGGTACGGAATCGCCGCCCCCTTCGACGATGTGCAATTCGATCGCGACGATCGCGTCCCCGCGCGTTTCCTCAAGCCCTGAATCGTCCGACCGATTTTGCGCCAAAACTTTGCAGGCCCATCCATGGTGTCCACCCTGATGAGCGCCGCCTGCCTCTCTTCTGCCGCTCTCTTCACCCGCAAATTTTTCGATGCCTCGCTTCCAATCTTTCCACAAACCTCGCCCTTGCTGTTTTGAACGCTCTTGACCTAAACTCTCCCTCATCTGGGTTCCTCGTGTTCTGAAGTCATCGCAAGCCTTTGCGATTTACGAAGTGGGGGAAAGTGTCAGGGGGAAAAATGAAAAAGTTAGGGTGTGCCTTCGTTGTGTTTGTGTTTCTGCTCGCGTGCGCCTCTCCAGGATATGCGCAATCTCAGACCACCACCGGCACCGTCCAGGGCGACGTTGTCGATGAGCGCGGCGGCAGTGTCGCCGATGCCCTCGTCGAAGCCAAAAACCTCGATACAAATTTCACGCAAGCCGAAAAGACGAACCCTGACGGCCACTTCGCTTTTCTCAGCCTCGCGCCCGGCCGCTATCAGCTGACCGTTAGCCACGCCGGCTTCGCCAGCATCCTCCAGCAAAACGTAAACCTCACCGTTGGTCAGGTCATTACCATCCCCGTCACCATGCGAATCTCGACCGTTTCGCAGCAGATCATTGTTTCCGACGTCCCGGTCGTCGAGGTCACGAAAACCGAAAACTCCTCCACGCTCGATGAATCCGCTGTCGCGCAAACTCCCGTCCTCGGCCGCAAGTTTGAAGATCTGCTTACCTTGACCCCCGGCGTCAGCATCAGCCAAGGTCCCGACGGCGACGAAATCAACATTAACGGCCAGCGCGGCATTTTCAATAACATCAGCCTGGACGGCGGCGACTACAACAACGGCTTCTTCGGCGAGCAAATGGGCGGCCAGCGCGCTGCGATCGACATCACGCTGGAAGCTGTGAAGGAGTTTCAGGTCGTCGCCAGCGGCGCCAATCCTGAATTCGGCCGCACCGCCGGAGGCGTCGTCAACGTCGTCACCAAATCCGGCACCAATGACATGCACGGCAGCGCCTTCGAATATTTCCGCACCGAAGCTCTCACTGCCGCAACTTCCGACGGCAAGCCCCTCGATAATTTCAGCCGCAACCAGTTTGGCGGCAGCTTCGGCGGCCCCATCATCAAGGACAAGCTCTTCTTTTTCGCCGCCAGTGAAGGCATCCGCGAAGACCTCACCCGCCAAAACCTCGGCGCTCCCCTCGGCGCCGCCTGCGCCAATGGCACCCCAGTGATTACGAGTCCCGCGGATGAGGCCCTTATTAATGGGAGCCCAGAGTGTCAGCGCGTCGCCCTACTTAATTTCTTCAAGAACGCGCCTTTCCCGTCGTCCATCAAGAACACTGACGAAGGCCTGCCCGTTGACCACTCGATCCGCAACGCCTCGGTTTTCGGCCGCGTCGACTACAACCTCAACTCCAAGAACCAAATCTTCGGCTCCTACAATTTCGATTGGTCCAAAAACCCCAACCAAACCTTCGACGTCCCCACCTATGGCACCTCCGCCAACGGCATCGAAGGCCCCTCCAAAATCCAAGCCATCAGCACCAACTGGTTCAGCACTCTATCCAACAGCATGCTTAATGAAGCGCATTTCACCTATGCGCGCGAAACTCGTCCACGCAGTGCTGTCAATACCTCTAGCGTCCCCGACACCGCCATGGGTTTCAGTCCGAACTTTAGGTTCGGCGAACCCTTCTTCCTCGAACCCACGGTTGACGAACTCTTCTATCGCACTGACATTCGCGACAATTTCTCCCTCATCAAGGGCAAGCACACCTGGAAGTTCGGCGGCGAATGGATTCACAGCCGCAACTCCCAAATCTTCCGCGGCTTCTTCACCGGCCGTTACATCTTTGACAGCGTCACCGGCTTCCTGCGCTATGCATCCGCTCCAGCGGCCAATGGCTTCGGTCCCAACGCAGGAGAGTGCTTGGACGCCAAGGGCAATTTCACTGGTTGGATCACTCAGAATGCCCCCTTCAATCAGAATTGCCCTGCTGGCAGCACCGTGGGCGGCCCGCTGCTCCTGTACTTGCAGCACGGCCCGACCAGCGCTGGAGAGACGCTCGACCAGTCTGGCAAGGCCGACATCGCCAATGAAGACTATTCACTCTTCTTTCAGGACACCTGGAAACTCTTCCGCAATTTCACGCTGAACTATGGTCTCCGTTGGGATGCACAGAAATTTCCCGACCCCACGGTCGCTCCTGCGCAAACCGCCTACGGCGCCAATCTCAGCGATCCGAATTTCCCGTCCACCGGCAAATTGCCCAATCAATATAAAGAGTTCCAGCCTCGCGTCGGTTTCGCTTGGGACATTCGCGGCAACGGCAAGTCCGCACTGCGCGCCAGTTGGGGCATTTTCAACGCACGCCAAAACATGCTCACGCAGACGGGCGCCATCACCACCAACGGCGTGCAGCAGCAGGAAATCGCAGCAGGGAGCTGCCTATTCACGATTGCCGGTGTTTGCCAGCAAAATTCAGCCGGCGGACCTGCACCAACCTATCCCGGCACGGTTCCGATTACGCCGCTGCCCGCGGGAACTTTCCCCTTCCAGCCCGGCGTTACCGTGTTCAGTAAGGACTACGCAAACCCGCGCATCTACACCACCAACGTTGGCTACGAGCAGCAGCTCGTCGGCGACTATGCCGCCTACGCCGATTTCACGCTATCCAAGGGCGTGCACCTCACCCGCTTCACTAATCCCAATGTAGGCCCCGTTTCCGTCATTCCTCAAAATGGCGACACCGTGAGCTACTCGGGCACCGCCCCGTTCGGCAATCTCGGCGCAATTACCGACACGGTCAGCTCCGCGAAGTCTCTCTATCGCGGCGTTACCTTCGGCTTCCGCAAGCGCATGAGCCATCGGTTCCTCTTCGACGCGAACTACACATACTCGGTCGACAAAGACGACGATTCCAACGAGCGCGATCCTTTCACTTTCCGCTACGCTGATCTTCACAATCTCGCCGCTGAGTATTCCAATTCCGACCGCGACGAGCGCCACAAATTCAATTTCTACACCGTTTCCAATCTCCCTTACGGCTTTGACGCCGATGTGCGTATGCAATCGCACTCCGCTCAGCCCATCACCGACGTCGCCAATCTCAATCCCACTGGCGCGCCCTGCAGCATCACCAACTCCAACACGCGCTTTGTCAACGGCATTGATTGCGGCCGCAATCACCTCCGCAAGGACAACGCCTTCTTCACCTTCGACTTTGGCGTCGCCCGCCCCATCCATTTGGGCGAGAGATTCCGTGTCATTCCCAAGCTCGAAGTGTTCAACGCCTTCAACAACAAAAACAACGTCAACCCGCTGTCCTCGCCGCAGCTCTTCGACTTCAACGGCTTCCTCCGCGTTGGCGTCGGCGACCCGCGCCAGGCCCAGCTAGCCGTCCGCCTCGAGT
>Ga0210400_10003431_pt1 | contig 14041 bp, 6 predicted proteins | sample IncBWH26MmetaG_FD_155456 | JGI IMG/M metagenome (GOLD analysis project Ga0210400, IMG submission 155456) | Forest soil microbial communities from Barre Woods Harvard Forest LTER site, Petersham, Massachusetts, United States - Inc-BW-H-26-M | ecosystem: Environmental > Terrestrial > Soil >...
AGACTGGAGGAGCGGGAGTTGGAGCCGGGACGTCGGGGTGAGCGGATCCGTCCGGAGCCACGGAGGTTGGGGTTGAAGTTGTGGCCGGCTGAACCCGATCCGGCGCGCTTTGGGCGGGCTGAGGCGCGGGAGTCGGAGCGGTGCCGGGCTGGCTTGTGTCGGGTGGTGCAGAAGTGGTGTTTGTTCCTGCGGGCTGCTCGGAGCCTGCGTCGACTGTCATGGGTTTCTTAGCCGTCGGATCTATGACGGGGAGTACGCTGATCTGCGATGGATCGGTAGTGGCGTCAGGAATGTTCTCAGCCACGGGGAGCTTGTACTCGTCACCGGGGCGGCCGAAATCCTCGTGGCTTGTGGGTGCCTGGGTCACGGCAGTTACGGGCTGCGGGTTGAGCCAGCCGTGGAGCGCATGCCGCCCGCGGCCGGTCAGGCCTGCGAGCTTTCCGTGCCAGGGTGCTTGCGGCGCGGCCACAATCGCACCGGCCGCCAAAACGAGAGCGAAAATAATGGCGCCCTTGGGAATTCTGAATCGCGATTCCGTCCGTCCGGACTTTTCCGGGTGCTCCCCCGCGATGTAGGAAAAGAGGTGCGCTTCTTCTTTCTTCTCCTGCTTTTCCTGCGCTGCAGCGTGCTCGATCTCAGCGGCCGGACTGCGTTTGGCTAATCCAGGTTCCCGGGGGGCAGGTTCGCGGGAGGCAGGTTCCGCAGCGGGGGAAGGCGCATCGTAACCAAGTAATTCAGGTTTTTCGCCAGCCGGCGGAGGCGGAGCCGGAGTAGCTCCCAGAACGGATCCGGGCTGCCGTGAGACTCCACGAGCTTTCAGATACCATTCGAGACCTCTGGGCTCATCCGATGAAGAAGGCTGTGGCGGTGAGAGCCGCTCTGGCATGGCTGAGGCCACCGGCTCCAAGTCTTTCAGTGGATTGGTTTGTTCTGCGGCCGATTGTTCCTTGAATATGGCTACGGCGGAGTCGGTTTCGAACTGACCGTCGGTGGGTATTGGAGTCGAATGCAGAAACTCTCCACCCAGGGAAGCTGGTACTGGCAATCCGCCGGGAGCCGCCGAAGACGAAGCAGCGGCGGCGGCCGCAAGCGTCGCAGGGGCCACCGACTCCTGGCGCGAGCGTAAAAGATCGCGGGCGGTTTTTAGAGTGTCGGTGACCTGGTTCAAAATCAGCGGCTTGCGGAGAGTGGAATTGACGCCGGCCTGAAGCGCCTTCGGTGCGCTGGCATCATCGCTGACGATGGCGAGAATCAGGGGACGCTCCGCGGCTTTCCGTTCGCGGGCTGCCGATAACAGCATTCCGGCTTCCGGCTGCTGGTCCCAGTCGATGACAACGAGTTGAAACAGTTCCTGCGCAAGCTTTTCAACGGCGGTGGTCGCCTGACAGCAGGACTCTCCCTCGACACCGAGGCCGGTCAAAACTTGGCGGATTAGGTCTGACGTCCCTTCGTCAGAGGAAAACAGGAAGCAGCGCAAGGCCATGTCCATTCAGACTAGGGTGGGCGCGTAACCACAACAAGATTACCGAGGTGGCCGAAAGAGCAGCGATGGAAGAACGCGAGGACATGTACCGTTGCGCGGGAGTAGAACTTCCACCGGGTGGACCAAGGCTGCGAAGTGAAAGACGGCAGCTGGTATGTTGACCCCGGCTGTCCAATTCCGTACACCCTGGTCCGTCGATGGTCAAGATTCCCCCTCGAATGCAACCTACTGCCTTCCTTTGCAACCGATTACGGCTTGAGCGGTTGGCATCGGACTTGCACTGAATCATCAATCGGATACTGCTATGGAAACGCTACTGCACGACCTTCGCCACGCCTTCCGCATCTTGCGGCGCAGTTCCGGTTTCACGGCTGTCTCGGTCATCACCTTGGCACTCGCCATCGGCGCCACCACTGCCATCTTCAGCGTGGTCTACGGAGTCCTGCTGCGTCCTCTGCCGTACAACGATCCCGACCGCATCGTGGCCGTATTCGAGGTCAATACTAAGGGCACTTGGTCGCGCCTCGCCGACCCGAACTTCGACGACTTCCGCGACCAGAATCACACTCTGCAAGCTATGGCGAAGTACGGCGCGAACATCGTGTCGGTATCGGGCGGCTCGCAGCCGACGCGCACCATGGTCGCAGCCGTCACTCCCGAGTTCCTGAAAATCTTTCGCGTTCAGCCAATCATTGGTCGCGATTTCGTTGCTACTGACGCGAAGAAAGGCGCCGCTCCCGTTGCCCTTGTTGGTTACGCATACTGGAACCAGTATCTCGGTTCTTCCTCCGATCTCGCGCAGCTCCATCTGAAAATTGACAAAGACATCTTCGCGGTGATCGGCGTTCTTCCCCCCAATTTCCAATTCCCCGCCGATACTGAGGTCATCGTTCCCGCCGACCGTGATGGCGAAAATCCAAGCCGTAGCTCGCATAATTACAACGCTGTTGCGCGTCTCCGCGACAATGTAACGCCACAGCAGGCCAACGCCGAGATTAGCACCATCGCCCGCCGCATTCACGATTCCTCAACCGAGCAGAGCGACTATCTCCTCAAAGACGCTGCCGTCATCCCACTCGAGGAATCAATGACCGGCCAAGTCCGACCTGCTCTGCTGATCCTTCTCGGTGCGGTAGGATTTCTTCTCCTGGTGGCTTGTGCGAATGTTGCGAACCTTCTGCTCGCGCAGGCTTCGGTCCGCCAGCGCGAACTAGCTGTTCGTAGCGCTCTCGGCGCCGGCCGTGGGCGCCTCGTCCGCCAATTCCTTACCGAGTCACTTTTACTCTCGCTGATCGCGGGCGTCCTCGGACTATTCGGGGCGTTCTCTGGCGTATCGGGCCTGATCGCACTCGCTCCGCAAGACCTGCCGCGCCTCGACACCATCTCCATCAACATCCCAGTTCTTGTCTTCGCATTCCTGCTGTCCACAGCAGTCGCCGCCGGACTCGGTATCTTCACCGCAGTACGTGCCACCGCGGGGGATGTTCGCGAGGCTCTCGGCGAAGGCGGCCGCTCGCAATCTGGCTCACAGCGCACCCAGCGTGTTGGACGCGCCATCGTTGCGGCACAGATCGCCATCACGCTCGTGCTCGTCATCGGCGCGGGACTCCTCGGCCGCAGTCTGAAGAAAGTACTTGAAGTAGACCCAGGCTTTCGTGTGGATAAGATCGTCACCATGGACGTCAACCTGCCTTGGCCGGACTGGGCCGACAGGAAAGGCAAGGCCGGCCAGGCGATCTTCTTCGCCCAGTTGATTGATCGGCTCAGGCAGATCCCGGGCGTGCACCGGGTCGGCGCCATGAATGGGCTGCCCATGAACGGCGGCCTTCCCAATGGCATGTTCCTGCTCATGAACCCCGACGAACTCCCCAAAACTCCAGATAACCTCGAGGAACTGTCTCGGCAATTCGATATTTTGTTTAAGCAAAAGGATCGCCAGGGCAACGCCGAATTCGGAGTTGCTACCAGCGGATACTTCCAGGCGCTCGGGATCCCTCTTCTTCGCGGACGTCTGTTTGACGGTCGTGACACCCCCGACTCTCCCCACGCTGCCGTTATCAGCGAATCCCTGGCTCACACGCGCTGGCCCGGCCGGGATCCCATTGGCCAGACAATCGAATTCGGAAACATGGATGGCGACATTCGCCTCTTGACCATCGTGGGTATCGTCGGTGACGTTCACCAGTACGGGCTGGACGCCCCGGCGCCTCCGACGGTTTACGTCAACCTCTTCCAGCGTCCCGTGCCCTGGATGACGATCACCATGTTGACCGACGCCGACACGCAACTGGTCACCACCTCCGCGCGCAGTATCTTGCAGGAACTCAAACCGGAGATTCCTCCTCGCTTCCGGACCTTCGCGCAGGTCTATTCCGCGTCGCTAGGCTCGCGCCGCTTCAACCTCATCCTGATCGCCTTCTTCGGAATCGTGGCACTCCTGCTCGCGACCGCCGGAGTCTTCGGCGTGATGGCCTACTCCGTAAGCCGCCGCACGCGCGAGATCGGAGTCCGCGTGGCGCTCGGAGCGCGCTCTCGAGATGTGCTGACAATGATCCTGACCCAGGGCATACGCACGATCTTGATCGGTATTGCCATCGGCTTGGCCGGATCTTTCGCGCTGACGCGGACGCTGTCGTCGCTCCTTTTCGGTGTAACAGCCACCGATCCGCTAACGTTCGCTGCGGTGATCGCGCTCCTGATCGCGACAGCGCTGCTCGCGTGCTACATTCCTGCACGGCGGGCGACCAAGGTCGATCCCATGGTCGCGCTCAGATACGAGTGACGAGCGATCATGCATGATGTGGACTAAGAATGCTGCAGGCTTCGTCATTAGGTAGCGGCACCTTTCGCGTACTCATACTTCTGTAATTCCGAATTCTTCTGTCATTCCGACATTCTTTTGTCATTCCGACCGGAGGGAGGAATCTGCTCCTGGCCGGCACCGAGGGGCTGCAAGCGCCCGCAGATTCCTCAACGGCTACGCCGTTTCGGAATGACAAGAATGTAGATATCGGACGCCGAAAGACCTACAAAACCGGCCCGACACCTACCCCTCATCCACTGCCTTCCCCGTACGCACCCCACGGCGCACCAAATAATGCTTGCAATAATTCATCGCCGCCTGCATCCGCGCCAGCCCTGGACCCATGAGAAGCAGATTCCTCGGACGATAAAGCCGCGCTCGGAATGACAAGGCTTAGTTTTTTCCGCACGAGAAAAAAGGGCACGGCTGAAGCCGTGCCCTAAGAAAATCCGTGCGATCCCGTGGCTAGACGCTCGCTTCGCTCGCGGGGCGGACGAAGGCGTCCGCCCCTACACGAGCTTGTTAGTCCCGGACTCCATCCATGAACGCGCGCAGCTTTCGCGAGCGCGAGGGATGGCGCAACTTCCGTAGCGCCTTGGCTTCGATCTGGCGGATGCGTTCGCGGGTGACCGCGAAGCTCTGCCCGACCTCTTCCAACGTGTGTTCTGAACCGTCTTCCAGGCCGAAGCGCATCTTGATGACTTTTTCCTCGCGCGGGGTCAGCGTGCGCAGGACCTGTCCTGTCTGGTCCTTCAGGTTCACGTTGATTACCGCTTCCGCCGGTGAAACTACCGCGCGGTCTTCGATGAAGTCGCCCAAGTGCGAATCTTCCTCTTCGCCGATCGGCGTTTCGAGCGAAATTGGTTCCTGCGCGATCTTGAGCACCTTGCGCACTTTCGCGACTGGAATATCCATGCGCTTGGCGATCTCTTCCGACGTCGGTTCGCGTCCCAGTTCCTGCACCAGCTGCCGCGAGGTGCGGATCAGCTTGTTGATCGTTTCGATCATATGCACCGGGATGCGGATCGTACGCGCCTGGTCGGCAATCGCCCGGGTGATGGCCTGCCGAATCCACCACGTGGCGTACGTCGAAAACTTGTAGCCACGGCGATATTCGAATTTGTCGACGGCCTTCATCAGTCCGATGTTGCCTTCCTGAATCAGGTCGAGGAACTGCAGTCCGCGGTTGGTGTATTTCTTGGCGATCGAAACCACAAGACGCAAGTTGGCCTCAATCAGCTCCCTCTTGGCCTGCTCCGCGTCCATGTCGCCCTGTATGATCTCGCGCTGCGTGCGCTTGAGCTCGGGGAACGACACTCCGGTTTCGAGTTCCAGCTTTTCGACTTCACCGCGAATCGCGCGTGCTTGCCGGCGGTATTCCTTCTTCTGCTCTTCGCTGCGGGTGGCTTCGGACTTGCGCTCGAGGTTCGTAGCCTGGCGGTCGAGCGAGCGCATGCCGTCGACGGTTTTGTTGAGCCGCTCGATCAGCCGCTTGCGCTCGGCGTTGGTAAATCCGAGCTTGCGAACCGCGATCGAAGTAGCGACGATCGCGCGCGCCAGCTTGCGCCGGGTGCGGCGATGATCGCGCGGATTCTTCTTCTGCGAAACTTCCTTGAACTTCTCTTCGAGCACGCCGGCCTTTTTGTACAGCTTGGCCATGTCGTCGATCTTGCCGGTGAACTCGTTGAGGCGGTTCTGCAGGATCTCGTCAGTGATCTCTTCTTCGTCGAAGGTAACCACTTCCTTGATCGAGCGGACGTTTTTCTTGAGGTCTTCGCCCAGGGTCAGCAGCTCGCGAATCACAATGGGTGAACGCGAGAGCGCCTTGAGCACGCGAATCTGTCCGCGTTCGATGCGCTTGGCGATTTCCACTTCGCCTTCGCGCGTGAGCAGCGGAACAGTTCCCATCTCGCGCAGGTACATGCGGACGGGATCGTTGGTTTTTTCGAGCGCGCCGGGGGTGAGGTCGAGTTCGACGTCCTCCCCTTCTTCCAGTTCTTCGAAGCCTTTCTTATCGAGTCCCGCGGAAGGCAGCTTGGGGCCTTCGAGAACGTCGATGCCTTGCGTTCCAATTGTAGTCAGCAGATCGTCGAGGTCTTCGGGACTGTGCACGTCATGCGGTATGAGGTCATTGACCTGGTCATACGTGAGATATCCCTTCTCTTTTCCTGTGTCGATCAGCTTTTTGATGTCGTCGAACTTATCGTCTAGAGCCAAAAGGTGTCCTCTGAAAACTCAATTTCACTCACGCTGGGTGCGTGTGGTACATTCCGGATAGGTGGGAATTTGGGTCCAGCGGGATTGTGCCAGCTGGCACAAACTTACAGAGTTTAGCACCTCTGGTGCCCCCTGTCTATCGAGCGCCCTCGGTATTCGCTCTCTCCGCGCCTATCCGCAATCCTCCTAAATAGTTAGATGGCAGCCAAAGCTGTTTTGTTTCAAGCAGTTTTCGGGTTTCGAGGGCCTGTTACGACGCCTTTTTCCCCTCTTCTGGCTGGCTGGGGTCGCGCAGAGCGCGGCTGATGCGCTCCAGTTCGGCCAACAGCAGCCGCAGACGGTCTTTATCGGCTGCCAGACCCGGCTTCTTGAGCTCGCGCTGAACCTCTTCCTGACGGCGGCGCAGATGGACGCGACGCAGGGCGCGGACCGCAGCCTCCAGTACCTCGGCGGTGAGTTCCTCTTCTTCTTTCAGCAAGATAGCGGCGAGCATACGGCGGTCGGGCTCGGACGCGGGGATTTGCAGGATGTCTGGAGCCTCCGGACTGGCATTGAGCAGGCATTCGGCGAGTGCTTCGGTTGCCAGACCGAGGTGCAGGCCTTCATGCAGAAGGACGAACTGAGCCTGGCGGGCTGGATCGAATTCCTCTTCGGCGCCGTCGCGCGCCGAAATATGCTCTTCTGCGGTTTGAATCTGGCGAGCTGAGGCCAAGGCGCGGATTAAGACCTTCTCCGCCTCGGTCACCTGAGCTTCGGCGGGAGCCTTTACCGCCGATGTGGAGCGAGTACTGGCGGCGTGACGGAGTTCCTGGCGCAGGACGGCGGAGTCGACCTGGAGTTTCTGCGCGATCTCCTGCGCAAGTTCGTCGCGCATGATGCGGCTGGGGACGCGCTGGATGTGTGGCAGGAGATAGTTCACTGCTTTGTGTTTGCCTTCGGCGCTGCGGATGGGGAACTGCGTGCGCGCGCGCTCGATCAGGTAGTCGAAGTATTTTTGCGATTGGCGCAGGGCTTCGCTGTAGGCGTCCTTACCTTTGCGGCGGATGTAGAGGTCGGGGTCGAATCCCTGCTCGAGGGTCAGGACCTTGATCTGGAATTCCTCTTCGATGAGCAGGCCCAGGGTACGCTCGGTGGCCTTTGCTCCAGCCGTGTCGGGGTCGAAGTTCACGACTAGGTTCTTGCTGAAACGGCCGAGCAGCTTGGCTTGCAGCTCGGTGAAGGCGGTGCCGGAGCTCGCGATTACGTTCTGGAATCCGGCGGCGAAGACAGAGATGCAATCCATCTGGCCTTCGACGAGGATCGCATAGTCGAACTTCTTGATCCATTCCTTGGCGAGGTCGAGGTTGAAGAGCACTTTGCTCTTGGAGTAGATCGGGGTCTCGGGAGAGTTCAGATATTTTGGTCCGGACTTCTCGTCGGTGGAGAGAGTGCGACCTGTGAACGCTGTGACTTTGCCCGCTTCGCTCGAGATAGGGAACATGACGCGGTTGCGGAATTTGGAGTACATAGAGGCGGACGTCGGACCTCGGACTTCGGACCTCGGCAAAGGCTCCGTCGCTGAGCCTGAGTCAAAATCCCCGCCCTGTCCGTCCAAAGACCGGACGGACAAGGACGGGGCACCCGTGTCTGGCTGAGGTCTGGGGTCTGAGGTCTGACGCCCGCTGTCATCCTGCTTCCACGAAAATAGGCCGCTTTCGCGCAGGACTTCTTCGCTGAACTCGCTCTTCAGGCGGTCGCGCAGGAGGAAACCGGAGTCGGGGGCGTAGCCGATGCGGAACTTCGCGATCATTTCGTCGTTCAGGCCGCGGCCGAGCAGATACTCGCGGGCACGGGCGCCTTCGGGACGGCGCAGGCATTCCTGGAAGAACGCGAGAGCACGCTCGTGAACGTCGAGCAACTGTCCGCGCAGGCGGGCTTCCTTGGCTTCGCCTGGAGTGGAGTAGCTGGCCTTGGGCAGCGGAATTCCCAACTTTTGCGCGACCAGGCGGACGGATTCCGGGAACGTGATGTTCTCGATCTTCTGGACGAAGCTGAAGACGTCGCCGGAGACGCCGCAGCCGAAGCAGTGATAGAACTGGCGCGTGGCGTGAACGGAGAACGATGGCGTTTTCTCGCCGTGGAACGGGCAGAGTCCGGAGAAATTCTGCGCGCCGGCCTTCTTCAGCTTGACGTAGTCGCCGATGATGCGGACGATATCCGCCTGCTGCTTGACCGTGTACGCGAAATCACCCGGGTTCGCCATTTACAGACAGAACTCTCCGTTGGAATTGTCAGCTAGAAAGCCGCTGAGTTGAATATAGCGGAAGTTAATTAACTGTGAAGAAGCTGTGGATACGCCTGCTAACTCGTGGACGGTGGAGGAAAACCCAGTAATTTCGAAAGAACCTGGGGCTCAAACGGTTTCTTTGGCGCGGTCTACGAACGCAGCAGATTGAGCGAGAATCGTCCGATAAACTTCGGCCGGATTCTCCACTCCGTAAAGCCCGAACTCCCCCGTCCTGAGTTCAGGGTTGAACATAGTGTTCAGTTGCTTGGTGATTCCGTTGACGCTGAGTTTGCCCTGAGTTTGAAAAATGACATCTCCGATAGCGCCGTCGGCGCTGGCCCGAACTTCGATCGGAGCGTCAGAGTGCGGCCGACTCATCTCAGAGACTCGCCAGATGCCTCGGCGGATGATTGTCCTCCGACTAGTGACCGCGTATTCGATGTTTCTCCACTCCAGCCAATTCCGCACGTAGTGGCCGACCAACAGATAAAGCGCTTGAAACACAAAGATCAGTCCGAACGCTGGGAACAACCATGCCACTAACCCTGCCTTCTTCGGAATTCGCAGGGCTAAAGACATCCAGAAAGTTATGAAGACCGCGACAGGGATGCCGCCAAATGTCAGCTTCGCATCCTTCGTTGTGTATTTGGTCCGAAGTGGCCTACCCCGCCAGACGACATTCTCGCCTGCATATACTGCCGGCCAATTCATCCGCGCTTGTCGAGAATAGCTGTCGTCGATATCGGGCACAGTGGAGGCTCAGGAGTCTTGGATACTGATCGAGATAGATGTGCTCAGATTACGTTGAGTGGCATCAGTGTACAACGGAAACCGGCGATTCGTCGGAGTCGAAGCATCCCAAAACGCCTCTGAAACCTGGCACTTCATCAAGCAATGAGGAAAGATGAAGAAGATCTTCTGGAGCCTGTCCAAGTTTCTCGGACAAGATCTGCCGGTGCAGCCGCGGACGGCATCGATTCCGTGAAGCCTCTTGGCATGAGAGTGGACTTCACTCGAGCCGAATCCTCCTGACCAGAGTGCCGGTCCGACAGGCACTTGATCCCACCGTTCGGTGTCAAATGAAATGATGACTTGAACCGGGTGTTGAGTAGAATCCTGGCATGAAAGAAGGGATGACATGCGGCCTCAGGCTTCTGTTTGGATCGCGGTGGTTGCTGTGGCTGCAACCCCCACGCCGGCGCAAGCTCCACAAGGAAATGAGTCCTCAAGCCGCTCTGCTTTGATCCGTTCAAGCAAGCCAGAAATATCCATCAGTGCGAAGGTGCAGACCAAGAACGGCACCCCACTCGCCGCAGCGCGCGTCGAGCTTGTCCCTGTGGGCCAACTCAGCAATCCAAAGGGTTCTCACATTTCTGTGACGACTGCGCCGGACGGCACGTTTCAAGCAAATGTTCCCTGGGCTGGCGACTACATTTACGGGATCTCTCTGGGGATTCTGTTGTGCCAGGGACGCATGCTCCCGCCTTACTTCCAGCGGGGACGAACCCTTTCGTTTGCACGCGGGGAGCAGAAGGCTGGCGCAGTATTTGAAGTGGAAGGCGGGGGCGTTCTTCAGGGTGTACTGCAAAGCCAAAGCGGCAGAGGCGTGGCAAAAGGGGATATCACACTCACTCAGCGCGTTCGAGTAGGAGAGAAGACCTACAGGTGGCTCGACGTGGGCTCGATTCAAACCAATGACAACGGCCAATATGGGTTCTGCAACGTGCCGCAGGGTACGTATTTCGTTAATGCCCAGGGAACCATGCGGACGTTCGGCGACAAGGCAAGTACCGAACCCCTGTCCAAGGATTACGTCCAGACGTTTTATCCGAATGTGCTCGAGGTGGAAGCTTCTCAACCGGTGCACATTACAGCCGGTGGAGTGCAGAAGCTGGACCTCGTATTGCGCGATGCGCCAACCCATCACGTCCGGGGACACGTTGTCTTGCCGTCAAACAGAACCCTGCTGCAGCCTTTTGTGGTGTTAAGCCATGTGAACGCCGGGAGTTCCACATACGTCGGCTATCACGCGCAGGTCAACAGCTCGGGAAACTTCGATCTCGCCGGGATTCCGCGAGGCAAATACAAAATCGCGGTGGTTGCCGACACGGGCGAGCGTGAACCCAGGAGGAACCCTGGCGAAGCCGACTTCAAGAAGGAATGGGGTGCTACCGCGCAGATTGAAATCGAAGACAACGACGTGGTCACGGAAAATTTGATTCTCGCACCAAACGGAAGGGTGAGCGGGCAGTTCCGCAATACTAGCAGCGAAATATTCAAAGCCGGCAATCTGGTCCTGAGGTTGGTGAATGACGCCGGCCGCATTGTGACGCGCACCGTGGAAGATGGCCGGGAGCTGCCGCTGGACGCCTTGGAAATTGAGCCCGACGGACACTTCGTCCTCCACGAATTGCCGCCGGGGAAATACCGGATCGGCTGGTTGGGACAAATGTGGATAAAAAGACCTCCCATGGGCGAAGCGGCGATCTATCTCGCTGGAGGGAACATAGCGGGTCACGATCTGTTGCGAGATGGTTTTGAGGTGAAAGCAGGGCAGGAAATCACCGATGCGTCGATCGTGATCGCCACTGGCCCGGAGGGAATCAAAGCGAAAGTGCGAGATGAGACTGGGAGGCCGCGCTCGCGGGTGGTCGTGCTTGTAGTTCCGGTTGAAGAAATGAAAATGCAGTGGCACCGTTACCAGTCGGAGTGCAGCTATCCAAACGGGGACGTTTACTTCTACAACATTCCGCCCGGCGATTACAGAATCTTTGCGATGGAGGCCCCGCCGGTTACCCATTACATCGAGCCGTGGAGCTGTGGGGCCGTGGATAAGCCGAGATGGGAAGACCTGAAAGTCTACGAGAAGGATTCGACTCTCATTCGCATTGTGCCGGGAAAAGCGAATCAGCTCGATTTAGGCTTGATTCGCGCGCGGTAGGGCGACGAAAGTTCTCATTTGCAGATGTCAACGGGTTGGGAAAGAGCATCAGCATCTCCTGATGCTTCACCCCGACTGGGGCTGTAGCCCGGTTTCATTTCGATCCGACTAACGCGGCCCCCCTGAAGGGCCGCTGTTCAGAGACTTTGCAAGCCAGGTCTCTACGAAGCCAATGGGTCACACACTGAGTTCGACGAGCGTCGCTCCGCCGCCGCCTTCGTTCTGTGGGGCCTCGGTGACCGATGCAACGTGGGGATGCTGTTGCAGCATCTGGCGGAGGGCTTTGCGGAGGATGCCCATGCCGCTGCCATGGACTACGCGGACGCGGGGCAGCCCGGCCAGAAAGGCACGGTCAACGAACTTTTCAACCTCGCGGCTCGCGACGTCAACGGTCTGGCCGATGACGTTGATTTCCATCGGCATGTTGGTGCTTTCGCTCTCGAGTTGCACCGAGATGCCTCGGGATCGCGCCGCGTTCACTGGCGTCTCGACTGCGCGCGTACTCGAGAGCACTTCGGCGATGTCATCGCGGGCGATCTTCATTTTCATGGCGCCCATCTCGACTTCGAAGTGCGTGTCGTCGATCTTGCGGGCGATTCGGGCGGTGCGTCCGGTGGATTTCAGCTTGACGGTGTCACCCTCAAGAACGTGCTTGACGACCTGCGGCTGGGCGTGGGGATCGCCTTGATCTGCACCAGTGGAATGCGCCACGACCGTCGAGTCGAACTGTTCTCGAAATTCGCGGCGCAGCTTGGCGATGCGGCGCTCGGCGTCTTTGGAAAGTTTTTGCGCGGCAGCGCGATCCTGGATGGCGTTGACTGCTTCGCGGGCGTGATACTCGAAATCGCGCAGCACGCTGTCGAGTTTCTTCTCCATCTCACGGACCTTGGCCTGCTGGTCTTTCTTTCCTTCCGCATCTAAGCGCTTCTTCTCCCGCTCCAATTCCTCTTCGCGTGTTTTCAGCCGCAGTCGCTCGCCTTCGGCGTTGCGCAGTTCGGCGTGAAGCTTGTCGAGAAATTGGCCAACGTCGCGGGCTTGCGTACCGAGACGGGCACGCGCACTCTCGATGATGGACGGATTCAATCCGAGCCGCTGCGCGATGTTGATACCCGCCGACGCACCGGGCACCCCAACCTTCAGTTCATAGGTGGGTTGTAGCGTTCGCTCATCAAACCCGACGGAGGCGTTAAGCACGCCAGACGTGTTCGCCCCGTAGACCTTCAGCGATGTGTGGTGCGTCGAGATGATGGTCATCGATCCAATGTGTCCGAAGTGGCTGGCGATGGCGACGGCGAGAGCAGCGCCTTCTTCGGGATCGGTGGCGGAGCCCAGTTCATCGAGCAGCACCAGCGAATGCGCAGTCGCGGTGCGCGAGATGAAGTCGATGTTGGTGACATGCGCGGAGAATGTGGAGAGATTCTGCTCGATGGACTGGTAGTCGCCGATGTCGGCCAGCACCGCGTCGAAGACCGGAAGCTCGGCACGATCGGCAGGAACTGGGAGGCCGGATTGAGCCATCAGAGCTAGGAGGCCGGCCGTTTTCAGAGTGACGGTTTTGCCGCCGGTATTTGGGCCGGTGATGATTAGTTGGCGGCGGGCGCCTTCGAGTTCGACGCTGACTGGAACTACCGAGTGGCCCTTTGCTTTCAGATTGCGTTCGAGCAGTGGGTGACGGGCGTTGTGGAGAAGGAGGCTGGCGGCTCCCGGTATTTGGCTCTCGGGAGAGGCGGCTCGCTTCGCTTCGCCGGACAGCCGAAGGCGGCTGTCCCCACATAGTTCTTGCTGGCTGCCGCTCAGCTTCACTTCGACGCAGTTGTAGTCTTCGGCGAATCTGGCTTTGGCGAATTGCAGTTCCAGTTCGGATAAAACTTCGACTGCAGCGAGGATTGGCTCGGCTTGAGCGCCGATTTGCTGCGTCATTTCGATGAGGATGCGGTGAATCTCCGCGAGTTCCTCTTCCAGCAGGCGCACGAGTTCGTTGTTCTGCTCGATCGTCTCGAGAGGCTCGACGAATACTGTTTGACCGCTGGAGCTGGCCCCATGGACTACGCCCTGCACGCGGCGCTTCTGCTCGACTTTGACTGGGATGACGAAGCGTTCGCCGCGGATGGTGATGAGTTCGTCCTGCACCGTTCCGCCTTCGGAGAGGCGGCGGAGGTATCCCTGCAACGACTGCTGGATGGCGCGGCGTTGCTTTTCAATCTCGCGGCGGATGCGGGCGAGTTCGGGCGAGGCCTTGTCTTCGAGTGTTCCGTCGGGCTGGATTTTGTTGCGGAAGGAGCAAAGAAATTCACCGAAGTCGATGATGCGCGCTGAGAGGGAACGGACTTC
>Ga0210400_10003432_pt1 | contig 14038 bp, 14 predicted proteins | sample IncBWH26MmetaG_FD_155456 | JGI IMG/M metagenome (GOLD analysis project Ga0210400, IMG submission 155456) | Forest soil microbial communities from Barre Woods Harvard Forest LTER site, Petersham, Massachusetts, United States - Inc-BW-H-26-M | ecosystem: Environmental > Terrestrial > Soil >...
TGCTTCTGAAGTCGCCGATCTCACTCAGCCTGAGTGGAACCCTCCACAAGATGCTGCTCTGCCGTCGCTTACCATCGTGGTTCCGGCGCGTAATGAAGAAGTTGAGATTGAAGCGGCGTTGCGTTCTCTTCTGCAACTCAATTATCCGCAGTATCAGGTCGTGGCTGTAGATGACCGCTCTACCGACAAGACTGGCGCAATCATGGAACGCCTCGCGGCAGAGCCTGCCTCGGCCGGGAAACTGCGCGTGATCCACATTCGCGACCTGCCCTCAGGCTGGCTGGGCAAGCTGCATGCCATGTGGCTGGGTTCGCAAGGAAACGCCTCCCAGCAAGACCAAAGCGACTGGCTCCTGTTCACTGACGCTGATTGCGTCTTTCATCCCGATTCGGTGCGTCGCGCGATTTACTACGCCACCGCGAATGCGACACCTGCAGACCACCTTGTGCTTTTTCCCACGGCACACATGAAGACTCTGGGCGAGCGCATGATGATTTCTTTTCCCCAGGTCATGTCGAGCTTTGCCATGCGTCCCTGGAAGATCCGCGATCCCAACGCCCACGACCACATTGGCGTCGGCGCGTTCAACCTCATTCGCCGCTCCGCATACGAGGCCATCGGCACTTACGAGAAGCTGAGGCTGGAAGTGGTGGACGACCTCAAACTGGGTGAAGCCATCAAGAAAGCCGGCCTGCGCCAGGACGTCGTCTTCGGGCCCGACCTCGTGAGCCTGCGTTGGGCTGTTGGCGCTGCCGGCGTGGTCGCCAACCTGGAAAAAAATCTATTTGCGTTTCTACAGTTCCGGATCAGTCTGGTGCTGGCTGTCTGCGCCGTTATTTTTTTTCTGTGCGTTTGTCCCTTCTTAGGTCTTTTCCTGGCGTCCGGCTGGGCCAAAACAGGGTTTGCGGCCGCCGTAGCCATGATCGCCCTGGCTTACACCCTCACCGGACGCTACATGGGGAGCTCTCCGCTATTGTTCCTCACCTGCCCGATCGCGGCCATCGTATTCGCTTTCGCTACTTTGCAGTCCGCTTTCCTTGCACTGCGCGATGGCGCAATCACCTGGCGCGGAACAAAGTATCCGCTGGAGGAGTTGAGGAAGAAGCGTTGAAGCTTCGCCCCAGACAAGCGCAGATCAGAAAAATTCAGCCGCGAATCAACGCGAAAAAACGCGAATCTGATTTGATTCGTGGTCATTCGCGAAATTCGCGGCTGGTTCTTGATCCGCGTAAATCCGCGGTAAAAACTACCGAAACAGGTTCTTCAAAATAAAAATCGCGTTCGCCGGACGCTCCGCCAGTCGCCGCATCAGGTAGGGATACCACTCCGTTCCGAAGGGGATGTAAACGCGGCAGCGCCAGCCTTCTTTTACCAGCTTCTGCTGCAAGTCGCGGCGTACGCCGTAAAGCATCTGGAATTCAAACGCCGACGCGGCGATCTTTTCTTTCTGGGCAAACTCAATCGTGGCGCGGATCATGTTCTCATCGTGCGTGGCGATCCCGTGATAGACGCCGCTTTTCAGGAGCATCTTCATCAGCCTGATGTAATTCGCGTCAACATCGCTCTTCTTCGGAAACGCCACCTCCGGCGGCTCTTTATAAGCGCCCTTGCATAAACGGATGCGAATGCGCTCCGCCAGCAATTGCTCTACGTCTTTTTCACTGCGGAAGAGATAAGACTGGATCACCGCGCCCACGTGCCCGGCATTTTCCGGCTGGCTGTGCAGCCGATGGACAAAATCCAGCGTCCGCTGCGTATACGGCGCACCTTCCATGTCAATGCGGACAAAATTACTGATCCGCGCCGCGTGCTGAACCACGGCCGATGCAATTTCGTAGGCCATCGCCTCATCCACATCCAGGCCCATATGCGTGAGCTTTAAGCTCACGTTGGCGTCCAGCCCCTGGGCGCTCATCTGGTCCAGCATCTGGTGGTAGAGCTGCGCGCTGTGGCGGGCTTCGTCGGCATTGGTCACGTTTTCGCCCAGATTATCCACGCTCACGCTCAGGCCAAGCTTGTTCATGGCCTGTGTGGCCGCGAGTGCGTCTTCAATGGTGGTGCCGGCCACAAAACGGCGTGAGAGCCGCTGGCCAATCCATGTTTTCTCCGCCGCCGAGCGCAGAGATTTGCTTTCTGACAGGGAAATGAACGCGGCCCTTAACAACGGCGCTCCTGAATTGTTTGAGATGAGGGCATAGAAGGGAACTTACTTTTTTAACATACTGGCTGGATTCGGAGAAATGGGTGGATGGCAATTGAGTAATTTTGTAATTGAGTAAATTGCACAGACATTGAATTATCTTTGCCGAAAATTACCAAATTACCCAATTACTAATTACTCAATTCGGTCACCTTCCGTGTTCTTCCAGAAACTTCTCCGCTTCGATTGCGGCAGCGCAGCCTGATCCCGCAGCTGTAATCGCCTGGCGATAGCGGCGGTCCTGCACGTCACCGCAGGCAAACACGCCGGGGACGCGTGTCATCACAAAGTCGCGGGTCTTGAGATAGCCATCATCGTCCATGTCGAGCTGGCCCTTGAACATTTTGGCATTCGGCTCATGGCCGATGCCCAGAAACATGGCGCTGGTGGGGAAGTCCCAGACTTTGCCAGTCTTGAGATTCTTCAGCTTGAGCGCGGTTACTTCCTTCAAGCTTGGGTCAAGCACGTCTTCCACCATGGTGTCGGGGAGGAATTCAATCTTCTCGTGCTTTCGGGCGCGATCCAGCATGATCTTGGACGCGCGGAAGTACTCCCGCCGATGGATGATCGTGACCTTCGTGGCAAAGCGGCTAAGGAACAAAGCTTCTTCCATGGCCGAATCTCCGCCGCCGATGACTGTAATTGGCTTGCCTTTGAAAAAGAATCCGTCGCAGGTGGCGCACGAAGACACGCCATGGCCAATCAGCTTATGTTCGTTCGGCAATCCCAGCCATCGCGCCGAAGCGCCGCTGGCTATGATGAGAGTGCGAGTGGCTACAGTCTTGCCGCCGCCGAAATCGAGCTTGAACGGACGCTCGGTTAAATCAGCCTTCACCAGGTGGCCGCGCATGTATTCAGTGCCAAAGCGCTCCGCCTGTTTGCGCATGTTCTCAATCAGCTCCGGACCCAGTATACCTTCAGGGAAGCCGGGGAAGTTTTCTACCAGCGTGGTGAGAGAGAGCTGGCCACCCGGCTCGTGGCCTTCAATCACGAGCGGCTTCAGGTTGGCGCGGGCAGCATAGATGGCGGCCGTCAGGCCGGCGCAACCGGTACCAAGCACCACTGTATCGCGAACGGAATTTTCCATGGCATCCATTAGATTCATGCCCTTCGATTTAGTTTCAGTGCTTTCCCACGGCCGGCTTGTGCTTCGGGCCCGGCGCCGCCGGCTTGGCGGCGGGATTGAGCCACGCAATATCTGAACGGAAGGCCGTCCGCAGGCCCAGCGCCTCGCGATAGTGCGCCATAATGTCCGACGCCTGGCGAAACACCGGGTCGTAGGCGCTCTGGTCCACGTCGGGGCAGCGCGTCAGCACCGCTGAACTCTTATTGAACCGTTCAATCCTCACCCGCGAGGTCGGAGTATCCACCTGCAACAGTGAGAGCGGCTTGGCCGCATCCGCGGATACCCGGTCTTCCATTACAACCTGAAGAAAGTCTTTAGGATCGCGCGGCCGGAGCACCAGAATTTCAATCGCGTTCGTAGCGTCAGTGCTCATGGAGTACTGGGCGGTCAGCAGCGGCGATTCCGGCGCAAAATCCCGGCGCAACCGCACGTATTTTGCGTCGGGAGCGTCATTCAGCGAGGTGCGTCCGCGCGAAACCTCAAAGTCCGCGCTGAACGCCGGCTTGGACTGCACCGCCGCCAGAACGCCCTTGATGATTGCCTCCTCATCCGTTCCCGGAGTGCAGACGTTCAGGTAATTCACCTTGACCTGAGGCTTGCCCTCAGGCGCCGGAACAGTTGGTTGTGCAGCGGGCGGCTGTTGGTCCTGCGCCACGGCTGTCGCCAGCAAAAATAGAATTATCAGTGCGTGTTTCAACACGGTTGGATTGTAGCATTTGGTTCTTCCTGAGATCCCACAGCTTTTTCTGAAACCTCGAAGCGAAGCGAGAGGCCCCTATCTCCACGAGCATCTCCAGCAAGCCGAATTGTCCTGAAGCCCTATTGAGGCAATGGGGCTCCCTCACCCGCTACGCGGGATTCTGGATTTCAGGAAAAAGCCGTCATCTTTTCAGGTACGAATCCACCCACCCATTCACGGTTTTGTACCAGAGCTCGCTATTTTGTGGTTTTAGCACCCAATGTCCTTCGTCAGGGAAGTAGAGCATTTTAGATGGCACCTTCAGCCGCTGCAGCGTGGTAAAGAGCTGGAAGCCCTCGGAGACGTCAAGCCGGTAATCAAGCTGGCCGTGGACGACCAGCGTCGGCGTCTTGAACTGCGCGGCAAACAGGTGTGGCGACCATTTGCGATAGCCTTCGCGGTTCGCCCAAACCGTGTCGCCAAACTCCCATTCCGGGAACCACAGCTCTTCTGTGGTGCCGTATGCGCTTTCCGTGTTGAACATTCCGTCATGCGAGACCAGGCACTTAAATCGATTGGTATGGCCCAGGATCCAGTTGATCATGTAGCCGCCGTAGCTGGCGCCCAGCGCGCACTGACGGTCTTTGTCGATGAACGGATAGGTTTTCTCCGCGTAATCAAGGCCATTCATCAGATCGATGTACGGCTTGCCGCCCCAGTCTTTGTTCACGCCATCGACAAATGCCTGCCCGTAGCCCGTCGACCCTCGCGGATTGACCATGATCACTACATAGCCATCGGCGGCAAACAGCTCGGCGTTCCAGCGGTACGACCATTCGTCACCCCACTGGCCTTGCGGCCCTCCATGGATCAGGAACTTGACCGGATATTTCTTGTCTTTGTTGAAGTCCGGCGGCTTCACCAGAAATCCCTGGACCCTGGTTCCACCCGCGCCAGCAAACCAGAATGATTCCACCGGTTGCATGGCGACTTTCGCCAGCACCGTATCGTTCAAGTGGCTGAGTTCTTCGACTTTCTTACTATCGAGATCCATCTTGTAGATTTCGTTTGGCGCTTGTGCTGAAAGGCGTGAAAACACCAGCGTCTTGCCATCTGCGGTGATGCTCAGATCATCGTTCACGCCGCGGGTAATTTCCTGAATGGCATTGGCGCGTATCCGGGCAGCCGACGGCGGGGCGGTCGCGGCCGCAAGGTCAAGCCGGTAAATCGGCGCTTCTCCCTTATTTTCGGACGTGAAGTAGATGGCTTTTGAATCCGGCGACCACGCGATGGTTTCCACCCATTGATCAAAAGCCTCCGTCAGATTCGTAATCGTGCCTGACTTGCGGTCGTACACAACCAGCCTGAACCGATCGCTCTCATAACCGGCGCGTTTTTGCATGCGCCATGCCAGCCACTTGCCGTCGGGCGAATAAAGCGGTGTGGAATCGCCGCCAGGGCTGGTGCTGAGCTTTTTGGGTTCTCCGCCTGCGATCGGCACCACAAAGATGTCATTGTTTGTGCTGGTGGCGCCTACTTCGTCCCAGTTGCTGGTAAAAGCCACTTCCTGCCCGTCAGGAGAAACAGCATACGGATCCTGGCCGCCCAGGCTGAACGGCGGGACATCATGATCGCCCGGCGTCAGGTCTCGTGCCACTCCGCTTTCTGCCGGTACAACAAACAGATGGCTTCGCTTCCCGCTGGTGTAGTGGTTCCAGTGCCGGAACAGCAGATGTTCGAAAACCATCGCCTTGACCTTTGAATTGGCCCGCTCCTGGTCGCTGAACTTATTGCATGAGTCATCCATGCAGCCGGGAAAAACTTCGGAAGTGAAGACAATGTTCTTGCCGTCGGGCGACCAGATGGCGCCGTCGGCTTCCGTGGAGATGCTGCTTATCTTTCTAGGCGCGCCGCTAGGCATGCCAGAAGCCGAGTCAAAGCCGCTGATCCAAACCTGCGAGCCGCCTTCCGTCGAACTCAAGTAGAGATAGCTCTTTCCGTCGGGTGACCAGCGTCCGCCGCTCTCGCCCGCCGTGGTTGGGGGAAGTTGTCGCGCGATTCCGCCGGCCACCGGGACCACCCAGAGATGAGACGTCCTTTTATTCTCTTTCAGGTCAACATCCACGGCGGCAAACAGTACCCATTTGCCGTCGGGCGAGACCACCGGGCCGCCAATCCGCTTCAGGGACATCATGTCCTCAAAGGTAAAAGGCTTTTTTGCCGCCGGCTGGGCGGAAAGCTGAACAAAATCGCCTGCCATGAGTAAAATAGCCATGGCTGAGACGATCGCGAGCATAGAACGGCGCATGCGGCCCTCCTCAAGAGAAGCATGCCAGTGTAAAACCTTTTTGTGGTTTCAGGCCAGCATGCAATCATAGACTCGGTTTGTTGGCGCTCATGTGTTCAGTTCAAGACGTTTAAAGGAAACCGAATGAAATTTCCCAACGTTGCTGTGCGTCGCGTTCTCATCTCTGCTTTCTTGCTGATGCCCGCCGCCCTGGTAGGCCAGACCAACTGCGATGAGGGCACGGGGCCGCTCAATCCTGCGCAGCCGCAGGGCATGACGCCGCAGCAGATCATCGAGAAGTTTGCTGCACGCGAGGAGATCTTCCGCCAGGCTCGGAACAATTATGTCTATACCCAGGACATCACGGTCCAGGAACTGGATGGCAATACTGTAAGCGGCGAATTCCGCCTGGTGCAGGAAATCACGTATGACGATAAAGGCGCGCGCATTGAGAATGTAACTTTCGCGCCGCAAAATTCATTGCGCCAACTGAGCCTGACCCGCGACGATTACGAGGATTTTCGTTACAAGATGGCGTTTATCATGACCACCTCTGATCTGCCGCAATACAACCTGCTTTATGTTGGTCAGCAGCACCAGGATGAAATCGACACCTACGTCTTTGACGTCGCGCCCAAGACCTTCGTCAAGGGGCAGCGCTATTTCCAGGGACGGATCTGGGTTGACAATCATGATTTGCAGATCGTGAAGAGCTGCGGTAAGACCGTGCCGGATATTATTGCCAACAAGAAAAAGAAGAACGCGGAGGAAAATCTCTCGCCCAAGTTCGTAACTTACCGCGAGCAGATTGACGGACAGTACTGGTTCCCCACTTATATCCGCGCAGACGATACCCTGCATTTCCGCAATGGCGACATCCACATGCGCGAGATCATCAAGCTGACCAATTACAAACGTTTCGGCTCGAAAACCCGAATCATTTATAAGGGCGAAGCCAAGGAAGATCCGAAAGATAATCCCAAAGACAATCCGAAGACCCCGGACAAGAAACCCTAGAACACCCTGACCAGACTTAATTCCAAAGGGCCATCCCGCTTTGATGGATGGCTTTTTCGTTTTTATTTGTTAAGCCGACACACTGCATACCGCTGCTGGCGCTCATCCGGCATCTAAGCGAGTAGAAATCCGGTAGGAAAATTATGCCGCACCCAAGACTCACGTTGCCTGTGTGCGCAACGAACTTCGCCCCGAAGAACTTTGGCCTTAAGTTCGTTGCCCTGACGATCTGCATCCTGCTTTCCCCACTGGCGTTGACAGCTCAGACCAATTGCGAGGCCGGCAACGGCCCGCTGAATACAGCGCCGCCACAGAGTGTCAGCGTCCAGGACCTAATCCAGAAGTTCGCCGGCCAGGAAGCGGTTTTTAAAGAAGCGCGCAATCACTACACCTATACGCAAGAGGTGACGGTCGAAACTGTGGATGGCGACACGGTTGATGGCCAGTTCAGGGAAACCACCGACGTTCTTTACGACGACCAGGGAAAACGCATTGAGAATGTGACTTATGCGCCCATGAACACCCTCACGCGGGTGATGCTGACCAAAGAGGATTTTGACGACTTCCGTAACCATCTGCCGTTTGTGCTGACCACGCAAGACCTTCCCCAATACAACATTATTTACGCCGGCCGGCAGCATGTGGACGAACTTGATACATATGTTTTCGACGTCGCACCAAAGAAAGTGGACAAGGACGGCGGGCCGCGCTTTTTCCAGGGACGCATCTGGGTGGACAACCGAGATTTTCAGATCGTGAAAACGTGCGGCAAGAATGTCCCAGACACTCATAAGAAAGACAAAGAAAATTTGAGCCCCAAGTTCGTGACGTACCGCGAACAGGTGGACGGTCAGTACTGGTTCCCCACCTATACGCGGGCTGATGATGTTTTGCACTTCAAGGGCGGGTCCGGGGACGTGCACATCCGAGAGACACTGAAGTACACGCGCTACAAGCGTTTCGGTGTGAAAACCCGAATCATCTATAACGGGCAACCGATCAAGGGCGGCGGATCGGAACCAAAATAGTGGAAAACAAGCCGCGAATGGCCGCGAACAAACGCGAATCAAAATAAGGAAACAAGCCAGGGTGGCTGAACTTGTTCTTTCGATTCGTGTGGATTCGCGCGATTCGCGGCTAATTGCTACAAACTAGAGCCAGCGGCGAGGCCAGAGTGTCGCCGAGCCGCGCGCAACAAGCGCAGAAATGATCTTTGTCCGGGAAATGACCTGTGGCGGTGTTGGAGCGACGCGACAGAAATCCTAATGATGCAGCAGCCACATAAACCAACCGGCCAGGAACAGGCCGCCCAGGGCCATGACAAAGCAATAAGCGCCATAGCGGACCATCTCATTCGGCGTGTTGCGCTGGGTGATGCCGAACACGATGGAAAAAAAGAATGCAAACAGCGTGGCAGCCGTGAAGTGAGAGAGTTGCAGAGCCAGCATCATTGTTTTTTCCCGATCGCGATATGGTAAGCGTCCACCGCTGCCATGATGTTCAAGAGACCCGCCACCACAATGAATTTGGTTCCATAGTCGGCGACGGCGGACGTGATGGAAGTGCCTCCCCATTCAAAAATCCGCGCCATAAAATAAAACGCCCCGGAGCCCAGATCGCCGATGAAGCCGAGTATGTCGAGCAGGTCGCCCGTGTTGGGCTGATAGACCTTGCCCTGCATGGCCAAGCCGAAAGCAAACATGCCTGCCACGGAGCCCATCAGCAACAGGCCGCGTATCCAGCGTTTCTGGATCAAATGGCCAGCGCCGGGGATCAGCCAGCCGATGACCGGGGCCAGGGCCGCCATTCCGGTGAAGGGAACTGCTGCAGTTGTGGGTTGCGCGTCCGGTGTAGTGGTTTCTATTTTCGCCATCAAATAAGGACCAGTTCGTTCTGTATTTTACCTGTTACCTCAGCCGCACCGTTGCGGGTGAGGACGTTCACTTCGCTTCGTACGCCAAACTCAGGCAGGTAAATGCCCGGCTCAATCGAAAAACAGGTGTTTGGGATGATTTCGCGATCGTCTTTGGTTTCAAGGTTGTCCATATTGGCGCCGTTGCCATGCACATTCACCCCGATAGAATGCCCGGTACGGTGCGTGAAATATTGTGCGTAGCCGGCGGCGTTTATGTGCTCGCGCGTGGCATGGTCTACTTCCCAACCGGCGATCCGCCTCTTACCGGCAAAGGCCTCTACAACTTTCTTGACGCCGGCGTCACGCGCGCCGCTGACGATGTTGAAGATCTCAACCTGCTTGTCCGTCGGCGTGCCCAGAACGCCTGTCCACGTTATGTCGTAATAGACGGCGTTCGGCGTGTTCTTCTTGGCCCATATATCGAGCAGCACAAAATCGCCTGCTTTAATCGGAGATGAAGTTTCCGCGCTCGGTCCGTAATGCGGGTTGCCGCTGTTGGCATTCACCGCCACAATCGGCAGGTCTTCCGTGACCAGGCTTTCGCGGCGAAATGCCTCGGCCAGCCACTGCTGAATTTCGTACTCCGTAGTGCCGCCCTTGCGGACGCGGCGGCCAATCTCCTGAAAGCATTCCGGAACAATGGCGTCAATGGCGTCGCGCGCGGCAAAATGGCTGGCGATCTGTTCTTCGCTCCAGGCGGCTTCAAACCGCGCCACCAGGTCGCCCGAGCTTACGATCTCCTTGCCAAAGCTGCGGATCAGCTCCACCGTGCCTGCGTCCACCAGTCCGATGTAGGGAATCAGGTTATTGGGCGAATATTGCATGGCCACCGTGCGATGGCGGACGAGCATGGCTTGCAGATTGTCCCAGAGTTCGCGCCAGGAAGAGTATTCGCGCTTGGCGCCGGGAAGAGAATCCAGGTGACCGGCTTCAATGCGGTGCACCAGTTTCGTGGGCTCGCCTTCGCGGGGAATAATGTAAAACCAGCGGCGAGTGACCATCAGGTTTTCCGCCAGTCCCAGAACCTTGTAAGCAATGGGATCGCGATGGTGATGGTCATAAAACAGCCAGGCATCGATATTGCGCTCATGCAGGGCTGACTGAATAGCTTTCAAATCCATAAGTGGTTCTTCTATTTAAACACAGAGCGGACAGTATCAGCACATTGCGCGCTGATAGCTCTCATTGAAACCGGTAGGTCTTGTGCAGTTCTCTGGTCCGGAGCTGAGTTAACCGGAAGAGGCATCCCAGGTGGGCCGCCGGTCCCCCGGTGCCTCCGCCCCATTTGGCATATTCAGCATCACATTGTGCATCGCGATAAATGATCCATACTCTTTGCGCCTTTTTCAAATTATCGGATTCTTTAACCTCGAGGCCTTTAAACGTAAGTTTGTAAATGCGGTTTAACTCAGCATCTGCCTTGTCATACTCATTCGACATGCACCGAGTGGTATCGGCAGTTGTACCGGCTTTTTCGCACTGGGCAAAAAGAGTTCTTGAGAATACAGTTCCTGAAAAGATAAGGAATAAAACAATTGCCCAATTCTTTTTCATGGTCTCGATTAGCCTTTTGCTGCAACCTCTTTCGGCATCATTGTCCGGTCATAAATCCACAACAGCAGCGCGGTCAGTACGCCGACAGCAATCACCGCCCACCACATTTTTTCCGGTTGGTGCGTGACCTCGCCAAAGTGATGAATCAGCTTTCCCCCGAACCAGCCCGCGATCAACGAGCCAATGCCGATCGGCAAAAAGGCAAAGCCCATGTATGTGCCCTGCTGCCCCGGCGGAGCGAGGCGAGAGATGTATTCGTAATAGCGCGGCGATTGGATGATTTCACCTAACGCGACAACGCCAAGGGTGACGTACGCCATCGCCACAGTGGGATGAATGATCAGAAAAATCCACGCTACCGCGGAGATAAGTGTCCCTAGCGTGATGGCGCGAAACGGGGCGACCTTCTGCGTGGCTAGGTTCATCAGCACCGTCAATGCGATCACGAGCAAAGGGCCGGTGATTAGCATGATTTCAGTATCGGTGTTTGGATTGATGTAGTCGTGAACGTAAATAGGCAGAATGATGAATTCCTGCCAGTACACAATCCAATATCCGGAAAAGATCAGCAGGAACAGCATGAATCTCGGGTTGGTCAGGACCATGCCAAAGTTCTTAAGCGATTCTCCAAGGCTGGCGGTCTGTACCTCGCCGGAGCGGCGCGGCTCGCGGAAGAAAATCAGCACCGCAAAAAACATCAGGAAGACGCTGCCGGCCGCGACGCGGAATACATTTTCCACGCTCATGTGGCGATGTACCCACGAAGCCACGTACGGCCCAGCTGCTCCGCCGATGTTCACCAGCGTGTAATAGATCGAGTAACCAATGGAGCGAACGTTTTCTTTGGAAGCTCGTGCCGTGGTGCCGACCACCGCGGGTTTCACCAGGGCGATACCAAGCGCGGGCAGCGCCAGAACCACGCTGACCAGGACAATCAGCGGCATGTGGTCGCGCAGCGGCCCAAGCCAGGGAGAGCCGAGTGAACCCAGCACAAAATAAGAGCAGCTCAGGATCAGGTATGCCAATGAGAGCGCGCGGCGGAATCCCAACCGATCGGCAACCGTGCCTCCGAAAGCGGCCATGAACCAGACCAGCCCGCCGAACAGTCCCGTAAGGCTGCTGGCCTGCTGCACGGGAAACTTCAAAGCTTCATGCAGATAGCGCGCCAATGAAGCGAACGCGGCGTAGTACGAAAGCCGCTCGAACAGCTCTGTAACGTTGGCGACCCAGAATGGCCGTTCAAAGCCGGTCTTTATCTGCTCCAGGCGTTCAGAAAAGGACAAGTTGTTTCTCCTTGGCCGCAAATTGCTAAACGGTCAGCGCCTCGTTCAGGCGTTGTTCCACTGCAGTCCGGCTCGGGCCGGAAATTCGGACTATTTTGTTTCGGCTGGTTTCACCGCTGGCTATGGTAACGGAGGAGCGCGGAATTGCAAACAACTCAGCAAAGAATTCAACCACTGCCTGGTTCGCTTTGCCGTCGACGGGCGGCGCGGTGATTGCAAGCTTGAGCGCGTCACCTACTACTCCGGTGATGGCGTTCTTGCGGGCGCGAGGGTGGACCTTCACGGCAAACGTCACACCGCTCGCAGATTCCTTTATCGCAACCATTGCAGGAGGGACAGTACGAACTCAACGATGAGCGCGGCCGCCAACACGATCACCTGCGGATTGGCTTTCAAGTCGTGGCGCAAGATCCATGGAACCACAGCCACGAACACTGCCAACAGTATCAGGTTGACGATCACGGTCAGGCCGGCCACCAGACGGTCGGCCGGGCGGCTGATGCGCGCCAGGTTGAACAGCGCGCCGAAGATAACGGCCAGCGCGCCACAGAAGAACCACACAGCGTCAATGACCAGCGTCTTGTAGACAAGGAATGTTCCCACGCCGTGCACGCAGCCGAGCAGCAGCAGAATCCAGGCAAAAATCCGGTCAAGAATTTTCATGGTTTTGACCTCGCTCCAAAGATCGCCGCGCCCACGCGCACGCAGGTCGATCCTTCTTCAATGGCGACTTCAAAGTCATGCGACATTCCCATAGAAAGGACCTCCATCTGGATGCGGGGCAGTGTGCGCGTAGCGATCTGGTCGCGCAGGTCGCGCAACAGACGGAAATACTGGCGCGCGCCTTCAGGATTTTCAGTAAATGGCGGCACGGTCATCAGCCCGCGAATCTGGAGATTTGCAAGCTGTGGAGCGGCGCGAAGAAGATTTTCCAGTTCGGGTGAATCGAGAGGTATTCCAGCTTTGCTTTCTTCCTGGCCGACCTTGATTTCGATCAGCACATCAAGTTTTCTGCCTGATTCGCCTGCAGATTGATTCAGCCTCTCCGCCAGCCGCAAAGAGTCCACCGAATCAACGGCGTGAAATAATTCCGCCGCTTTCTTGGCTTTGTTGCTTTGCAGATGGCCGATCAGGTGCCATTGCGCGTCTTTGAGTCCGTTAAGTGCGGAGGACTTTCCTTCGAACTCCTGCACGCGGTTCTCGCCAAAGACGCGCAGCCCCGCGGCATACGCCGCCTTGATTCGATCCGGTTCCACAGTTTTGCTGACGGCCATGAGCGTGATGGAATCCGGTCTGCGCCCAACGCGGCTCGCAGCGCGAGCGATGCGTTCGCGAACGTCGGCAACATTGTCAGCGATAGACATTTGGAAGAATTATAGGAGACAAACCCAAAACGGAGACATGGAGGCACGGAGAAGAGATCGGGAGGTCTGGTGATCGAAAAAGCCAGGCAGCGATGTCCCGGAGAAGAGAATTTCCCGCATGCCTCAATACCGCTCAGGACGCTAAGGCCGCAAAGCCGGCAACGCTTCGCGACCCTTGCACTCTTTGCGGCCGAGACTTATTTCTTTTCGCCTTCCAGCGGCTTGCTGGCGAAGTGATACAGGGAGTAAGCCAGCACGCCAAACATAATTACTGACAGCAGGTTGCTGTTGGCCAGGAATGGAATTTTCTGTCCCCAGCTAATTGCTCCTTCGGGGAGCCAGTGTTTGGCTTCGGCGACTTTGATGACCATTCCCGCCAGGCCAACGATTCCGCCCGCAGCGATCAAGCCGCTTGAATAAAGCGAACCGGGGCTGACTTCACTCTCTTCGACCTTATCGCCCGCCTTCCTGGCTCGGCGCTCCACCAGCCAGCGCACCACACCCCCGCAGAAGATGGCCAGCGTGGTCGCAATGGAAAGATAAAAACCAACGGCGAAAGAGAGAGAGCGGATACCCAGGAGTTCCACCGCTACCACCATGAAAACACCAAGAA
>Ga0210400_10003433_pt1 | contig 14037 bp, 11 predicted proteins | sample IncBWH26MmetaG_FD_155456 | JGI IMG/M metagenome (GOLD analysis project Ga0210400, IMG submission 155456) | Forest soil microbial communities from Barre Woods Harvard Forest LTER site, Petersham, Massachusetts, United States - Inc-BW-H-26-M | ecosystem: Environmental > Terrestrial > Soil >...
AGCGGAGACCAGGCAGGGCCCCGTTATCTGGATGCATTGCGCTTCGCTTGGCGAATTCGAACAGGGCCGGCCGGTGCTGGAAGAACTGCGCAGAAAGTCGCCGGACTGTCGCATCGTTCTAAGCTTTTTTTCGCCTTCCGGGTATACCACCAGAAAAAATTATGCCGGGGCGGATCATATCTTCTATCTGCCGCTGGACGGCCCCCGGAATGCTAAAGCATTCGTGGATCTGATGAAGCCCGACATCGTACTGTGGGTGAAGTATGACTATTGGTATTACTTCCTGGTGGAATTAAAGAAACGGAATATTCCGCTGCTGCTCATATCGGGCATCTTCCGCGAGGACCAGCCCTTCTTCAAGTGGTATGGCCGGCTGCACCGGTATATGCTGGAATGCTTTACCCATCTTTTCGTCCAGACCGAGGCATCGAAGCAGCTGCTGCGAAAGCTGCGGCTGAAGGAGCAGGTGACCGTCAGCGGGGATACCCGGTTCGACCGGGTGATCGAGATCGCTGCGGCCTTTGAGCCGCTACCGGTGATCGACCGCTTTTGCGGGCGGGCGCCGGTGATCGTAGCAGGGTCCACCTGGGAGGAAGATGAAGAAGAACTGGATCATTATGCGAATACCCATCCGGATCTCCGGTTCCTTGTGGCGCCCCATGAGATCAGCGAGGCCCGGTTGCTTGAGGTGGAGGGCCTCTTCCGGCATTCCGTCCGGTATTCCGACTTTGCCGGGACGACGACTCCCGCCGCCGCGGGCCGGGGAGCCTGGCCAGAACCCAATGTCCTGATCATCGATAATATCGGGATGCTGAGCCGGTTATACCGGTATGCCACCATCGCCTATGTGGGCGGGGGCTTCGGCGATGACGGGGTTCACAATGTGCTGGAGGCGGCAGTGTACGGGAAGCCGGTGGTCTTCGGACCGGTCATCGAGAAATATATCGAGGCAGTGGAGCTGACGGACTGCGGCGGCGGGCTGATCATCGACAGTGCCCTGGAGGCCGAAAAAGTATTTAACCGCTTGTTACAGAACCCCGAAGAGTGCCGTGAGACGGGTGAGGCATCCAGCCGGTATGTGCAATCGAAGAAAGGAGCTACGGAGCAGATCGTCCGTTATATTCAGGAGAATCGTCTTTTGACCAATTGATAGAAGTGCCGCGTCGTCTCGCGGTTCTCGTCCCAGCCCAGCTTTACTTTTAACTCGCGTTCCATCCAGTATTCAGCCTCCGGCAGGATGCGAAATCCATTTATCGTCTTTATGCTTCTCTCGTACATTACCTCGTCTCCCCTAAATAGTTGATTTATAAATACATATCGATCATTTACCCCGATGGCCTTTTTCAGGTCGCGGACCGGCGTATCGTTGAGGGCCGACTTGAGGTCGGTGACCTCCGATTTCAATTTATCGTTGAGTGAGGCGGAACCATTGAGGGCGATGACATCGTTGACCTCGCGCGACCGCTGAGAGAGGGTGAACCGGTCAGTTGGCTTGTCTGCCAATGGGTTGAACGGCCAGGTACCCCGATCCTGGAGCTTTTCCAGCGTGGCGGTTGCGGCCGGTGCCTGAGCTGCCGTCTGGACGGCCTCGCCAGGGGCCGGAGCCGCGGCGGGAGCCGGAACGGCGGGTGGCATATAGCGGGCATCCGGGCCTTCGGCGGTAACCGAAACAGGGACGGGCGCATTGACAGGCGGGTTGGCAAGCGGCTGCGGGTTGGCAAGCGGGAGCGGATTAGCAAGTGGCGGAAGCGGGTGTTCAGGATACACCCCATTGCGTTGGTTGGCAATGTCTTTTCGCGGTTCGCCCTGTGTTTGGGGGGCCGTTTGGGGGGCGGGCTGGCCATTCTGCTGTCCGGCATACATTTTGGAAGCGGATGGCATCATAACCGTTATTTTTGTCGGCATTACCCTGGCCGACTGGGGCTGGTTGGCCAATTGCTGGAGCTCGGCTTCCAGGAGCCTGGTGGTATCAAGCATCAGGGCAGCATCGGCCTTGCGGTCGAACTGCTCCTTCAATTGAGTGATCAGTTCTTTAAGTCGTTCCATGGTACAAGCTAAACAGCACTTTAAGGGTTAGTAGAAGAGCCTATATAAAGTTATAACAAATTCCGAACCTAATTTATACCTATCTATGTTCATAGAACCTCATCTGAAGGGTGAAAAGCGCGGCTGGATCGAAGTCATCTGCGGGAGTATGTTCTCGGGTAAAACCGAGGAACTGATCAGGAGGCTAAAGCGCGCTAAAATTGCTAACCTGAAGGTCGAGATCTTTAAACCTGCTATGGACACCCGATATCATGAGCAGCATATCATTTCGCATGATGAAAATGCTATCCAATCAACGCCGATTGACAACTCGCAGACGATCCTTTTATTGGCGGGGGATGTCGATGTCATCGGCATCGACGAGGCCCAGTTCTTTGACGATCAATTGCCGGAGGTCTGCGACCAGCTTGCAGTTCGGGGCATCCGGGTGATCGTCGCCGGCCTTGATATGGACTATTTGGCTAAACCCTTCGGCCAGATGCCTTACCTGCTTGCTAAAGCAGAATATATAACCAAGTTGCATGCCATTTGTGTCAAATGTGGAAATATTGCCAACTATTCCTACCGCAAAACCGCGCGATCCGGACAGGTCCTGTTAGGCGAAAAAGAGGCGTATGAGCCGCGTTGCAGGCATTGTTACTACAATAAGATTTAACGATTTATTTGGTTTTATGATCAAACACATTAAAAATATCACCAATCTTTTACGGAAGGACCTTTTACTGGAGATCCGGCAGCAATACACCTTTTATGGCGTATTATTATATGTGGCGGCTACCATTTTCGTGCTCTACCTGTCGATGGGTCAGCCGGAGGGACCGGTATGGAAGGGGCTTTTCTGGATGATCCAGCTCTTTATCTGTGTGAATGCCGTGGCGAAGAGCTTTTTGCAGGAAGGCCGGGGGCGGCTCTTGTATTTCTATTCGATCGCGGGGGCCAGGGATTTTATCCTGGCGAAGCTATTGTTCAACGGACTCCTGATGATCCTGATGAGCGGCGTGAGCCTGGCCTTGTTCCTTTTCATGCTGGGTGACCCGCTGGGCCATGTAGGCTATTTTGTTTTGATCACCTGCCTTGGAGGAGTGAGCCTGAGCCTCGTCTTTACTTTTCTTTCCGCATTGGCCGCGAGAGCGCAGCAAGGCGCCGCACTGATGGCCATCCTGGGTTTCCCGGTGGTGATCCCCCAGTTACTATTGTTGAACCGGATCTCGACCATCGCCTTTGAAGACGTACTCCAGGGAGGACTTGGCTGGCTGCTGGCGATCCTTGCGGGACTGGACGGTCTGCTGGTGGCGCTGGCGATCATTCTTTTTCCATTTTTGTGGAAGGACTGATGGTTTCAATTCCTACCTTTGCACTCCAAGAAGAATGATATGCTTCGACAGACCTGGTGGAAAATATTGTGCGTCATTTTATTAGCCTACACTGTTATTGCCGGTTTTCTGGGCGCTGTTCCCGCCAAGCCCATCGTAAACGAGACGATCCGCAATTTATACTTTCACGTCTCCATGTGGATGGCCATGATGGTCTTTCTCACCGTCTCGGTCATCTTTGCCGTGTTGTATCTGCGCAAACCCAAACACGCATACGATATCTACTCCCTTGAATATGCGAAGGTGGGGATCCTCTTCGGAACCCTTGGGATCATCACGGGCAGCGAGTGGGCCGGGTTTACCTGGGGTGCTTTCTGGAGCAACGACCCCAAGCAGCTCGGGGCGATGATCGCCATGCTCATCTATTATGCCTATCTCGTCCTTCGCAACGGCATACCCGACCTCGACAAACGGGCCAGGCTGGGTTCCGTGTACAACATTTTTGCGTTTGCGATGTTATTTCCCACGATCTGGATCCTTCCGCGAATGACGGAGAGTCTGCATCCAGGCGGGCAGGGGGGCAATCCGGCCTTCAACGATCTCGATCCGCGGATGGCGATGGTCTGGCTTGTCGGAGCGATCCCCGGCTGGAGCCTGCTGGGCGTCTGGATCGCGACCCTGCGTATTCGGCTGGCGCTGCTAGCCGAAAAAAAACTCTATAATATTTAGGTAAGAATGTATACAAAAATGCGCACGCTTTTACTCCTGTTCTTTTGCTGGATGATGACCCTGCCGGTTATGGCGCAAACCGATACCACAAAGGTCGAAATGGCCGATGGGATGCGGGCCAATGGTAAGATCTATGTCGTTGTCCTGGTATTGGTAACCATCCTGGCAGGAATGATCTTTTATGTGGCGAGGCTGGATAGGAAGATCGGCAAGTTGGAAAAAGAAACGAAATAGTCACACATCATAATTAGCAAGCCAAATGGAATACAAATTTTTTGAAGCCGTAGAGAAAAGCTTTGATAAAGCAGCAGCCTTTACCAGTTGGGATCCCGGCATCCTGGAACAGATCAAGCAATGTAACGCAGTATACCGCATGTTCTTTCCCGTTAAAATTGGCGATAAGATCGAAGTCATCAAGGCCTATCGGGTGCAACATTCACATCACAAGACACCGTGCAAGGGGGGTATCCGGTTCGCGCCTTCGGTGAACCTGGACGAGGTGATGGCGCTTGCGGCGCTGATGACGTTTAAATGCGCCATCGTGAACGTGCCTTTTGGCGGGGCCAAGGGCGGGATCACCATCGATCCGAAAAAATATACGCCGTATGAGCTGGAAAAGATCACGCGCCGATATACGTCGGAGCTGATCAAGAAGAACTTTATCGGTCCCGGTACTGATGTTCCGGCCCCCGACTATGGTACGGGTGAACGGGAAATGGCCTGGATCCTCGACACTTATATGAGTATGCGCCCCGGCGAGATCGATGCGCTTGGCTGTGTAACGGGGAAGCCCGTGAGCCAGGGCGGGGTGCGGGGCCGGCGGGAAGCCACCGGGCTTGGGGTCTTTTATGGCATCCGCGAAGTCTGTAACATGGAGGATATCATGAAGAAGCAGGGATTGAAAACCGGCGTGGAAGGAAAGACGGTGGTCGTACAGGGTCTGGGCAATGTCGGTTACCATGCCGCCAAGTTCTTCCGCGAGGGTGGCGCCAAGGTCATCGCGCTGGCGGAATTCGAGGGTGCGATCATGAACCCCGCGGGGCTGAACGAAGAGGAGGTCTTCCAACACCGGAAGAAAACCGGTAGCATTTTGAACTTCCCCGGTGCGACGAATCTCCCCGGCTCCGGCGATGCGCTTGAACTCGACTGTGATATCCTGATCCCGGCGGCCCTGGAGAATGTCATCAACGGGAAGAACGCCCCCAGGGTGAAGGCGAAGATCATCGGGGAAGCCGCCAACGGGCCGCTTACACCCGAGGCCGACGAGGTCTTTGCGAAGAAGGGCATCCTTGTGGTACCCGATATGTATCTGAATGCGGGCGGCGTGACCGTTTCCTACTTCGAGTGGCTGAAAAACCTGAGCCATGTTCGTTACGGGCGGATGGACAAGCGATTTACGGAGAACATGAATATGCATATCCTCAACCAGATAGAGGGGCTGACGGGAAAGAAGGTGTCGCAGAAGGAAAAGGAATTCATCGGTCATGGGGCCGATGAGATCGACATTGTGTTCAGCGGTCTGGAGGATACGATGATCGCCGCCACGCGGGAGATCATGGAGGCATGGAAGGCCAACCCGAGCATCCCGGATATGCGGACGGCGGCGTATGTCGTTGCCATCAATAAGGTAGGAACCTCGTATGCAGAGTTGGGGATATTTCCGTAATCGGCGCTGTTTTATTCCGAATAGGCGGGGAGGGCGGCGATGCCTTCGAAATCGACGAGTCCTTTCACGAAGGCGTGGCACTCCTCGCCGTTTGTAACAACGAGATATTTTATCGGGATGGCCATATTATAGCGGAGCACTTGCCAGAGGACGCGGCTGTCCAGTTTCTCCTCCATGGCCTTGCATTCTACCAGCATCCAGGGCTGGGCGGCCTTGTCGAAGACGAGGAGGTCGAAGCGCTTGTTCAGTTCCCCCAGTTTCATCCTTCGCTCGACCGCCATATAAGCGGCAGGATAGTTTTTTACCAGCAGCAGGTATTGGATGAAGTTCTGGCGCACCCATTCTTCGGGGGTGAGCCGGACCCACTGCTTCCGGAGTTCGTCCCAAATTTCCTCTTTTTTTCTTTCGGGTTCGCGTATCTTGAAGGGATAGGATGGATAGTAGATTTTAATCATGGGCCAAAACTATTCATTAAATTTACGAAATGAAGACAAAAGAAGAGATTGTCAATAACTGGCTGCCAAGGTATACAGGGGAGAAATTAGAGAATTTTGGTGAGTATATCCTGTTGACAAACTTCGATAATTATGTGCAGCTCTTTGCCCAATGGCATGATGTGCCGGTGATCGGCGAGCATAAGCCCATGCAATGCGCCACGGCCGGCGATATTACGACCATCAACTTCGGGATGGGCAGTCCGGGCGCCGCGACGGTCATGGATCTGCTCACGGCCATCCACCCAAAGGCGGCCTTGTTCCTCGGAAAGTGCGGGGGGCTGAAGAAGCGGAATAAACTAGGCGACCTGATCCTGCCGATCGCCGCCATCCGGGGCGAGGGTACTTCCAATGACTATTTCCCACCCGAGATTCCGGCCCTGCCGGCCTTCGCGTTGCAAAAGGCGATCTCCACGACCATCCGGGAATATGGGGTGGACTATTGGACGGGCACGGTGTACACGACGAACCGAAGGGTGTGGGAGCATGACGAGAACTTTAAGGAATATCTGCAAAAGGTTCGCGCTTATGCGATCGATATGGAAACGGCGACGATCTTTTCGGTCGGTTTCTATAATAAGATCCCAACGGGTGCGCTCCTGCTGGTCAGCGACCAGCCGATGATCCCCGAAGGGGTCAAGACGGCGGAGAGCGATCTCAAGATCACAAGCGAATTCGTGGAGCGGCATATCAGGATCGGCATCGACTCGCTGAAACAGCTTATCAATAACGGGCTTACCGTCAGACACCTAAGATTCTAGGTATGCCCGACCTGTTATCTATCCAACAACTAGGGATCGGTTTTATCACGGAGGACGGCATGGCGCCCGGCGTCGAAGACCTGAGCCTCGACCTGCGGCGTGGAGAGATCGTCGCCCTGGTGGGGGAGTCGGGTTCGGGAAAATCGATCACCGCTCTTTCCATTTTACAGCTTTTGCCCGCTCCCCCCGCACGGTATGTGTCGGGGAAGATCCTTTTTACGGGCAGGGACGGGCGCACTGTCGATCTGCTGGGGCTGGATGCAGAGGCGCTTCGCAAGATCCGCGGGGCGGAGATCGCGATGATCTTCCAGGAACCGATGACCTCGCTCAATCCCGTTCAAACCTGCGGGCGCCAGGTGGCCGAGGCGATCCGGGCGCACCGGAAGGTGTCGGCGGAGGAGGCGAGGCGCCAGACCATCGCGCTTTTTGAGCAGGTGCAGCTGCCCGATCCCGGCGGCATGTACGACCGGTGGCCGCATCAGCTTAGCGGCGGTCAGAAGCAGCGGGTCATGATCGCGATGGCCATGAGCAGCCGGCCTTCGCTGCTGATCTGTGACGAACCTACAACGGCGCTGGACGTGACGGTACAAAAGACCATCCTGGAACTGATCCGGCAATTACAGGCGACGGAGGATATGGGTGTGATCTTTATCACGCATGATTTCGGCGTTGTCGCCCAGATCGCTGACCGCACCCTGGTGCTGCACAATGGAAAGGTAGTGGAACAGGGTCCGGTTCGGGAGGTGTTTCAACATCCCCAACATCCCTATACCCAACGTTTGTTGAACAGCCGGCCGGAATTGTTGGTAAAAGAGGAGCCGGCGCCGGCAGGAACCGAGGCCATTCTGAGAGTGGAGGATCTGCGGGTATGGTACCCGGCGAGAAAGAGTTTCCTTGGGAAGACACTCCGTTACAACAAGGCCGTGGATGGCGTCAGCTTCGAAGTATTTAAGGGCGAGACGCTCGGGCTGGTGGGCGAGTCGGGTTGCGGTAAGACGACGTTGGGCCGGGCCATTTTGCGCCTGGTGGAGCCCACGGGCGGACGGGTCTTTTTCGAAGGGACCGCCCTCGGCACGCTGTCCCCCGGTGAACTTAAGCGGTTGCGAAGCCGGATGCAGCTTATTTTCCAGGACCCCTATTCCTCCCTTAACCCGCGGCTGACGATCGGTTCGGCCATCGCCGAGGCAATGAGGGTCCATGGGATGGGGACAACGGAGAAGGACAGACGCGACAGGGTGGTGGAATTGCTGGAGAAGGTGAGTCTAAGCGCGAGTCATTATAACCGGTGGCCGCATGAATTCTCCGGTGGTCAGCGGCAGCGGATCGTGATCGCGCGGGCGCTGGCGCTGGAGCCTTCGTTCATCGTCGCCGACGAATCGGTTTCGGCCCTGGACGTGAGTGTCCAGGCGCAGGTGCTCAACCTGCTGAACGATCTCAAACGGGAATTTGGGTTTACCGTTGTCTTTATCTCCCACGACCTCTCGGTCATCCGCTATATCAGCGATCGCATCCTTGTCATGAACAAAGGACGGATCGAAGAAGCCGGCGACGCGGAGACCATCTACCGGCATCCCCGGTCGGAATACACCCGAACGCTGATCGCGGCGATCCCCGCTCTCCGCTGATCTCAATCCTCGTCCTGCTGATTATTCCGGTATTCGCTGTCCCGGAAGAACGAGGCCGCGCTCCTGCGCCGGGACATCAGCAATTTCCGCCACTGCTCTTCGAATTGCTGAACGGGGGGCGTATCCTTCTTCAGCTTTTTTGCGGTAAGCGTCACGAGGGTGGCGTCGGTGCCGATATCCTTATGATTCTGGGGCTGGATGCCGCTGAGCCCGATCTGCCATTCGTCCTCCTTGCTGACCTTGTATTTGAAGAAATAGACCCAGCCCTTGACCGCCTTGAACTGCGTCGGACGCTTGTCGACCAATTCTATCGCCGCCAGTTCGTTTGCGCCATGGCTGGCGACGAGGAGGCTGCGGGCGATATCTTCCTGGGTCCGGTAGCGGCGCGGGAAACGGTCGGCGCTGCCGAAGGCGGTGAGTCCCTGGAAGAGGAGGCTGCGGGAAGCGTCGTTCGCCGCGAGCGCAAGCAGGATGGAGTCCGCGACGGGCCGCTGATGACGGAGCATCAGCAAGCTCGTGCTCAACCGCAGGAGCGGATCACGGCTTTGCAGCAATTTGTCGAAGAAATGGGGGATGGTGGAATTCTTATCATAAAAGGGCATCAGCAAAACCGCATAATCATCGAGTTCATTGGTGGCAGGGTCGTCGCTCTCGCCATCGGCGTTCTCATCGTTCTCCTCTTCCTTTTTCTGTAGCCGCCGCTCGTCTTTCCCTTCCTGTTTTTTCCATTGGATCTTGGCGGCGAAATAGATCTGGCTGAACCAGGGTTCGTAGTCGGCGGCCTGAATATAGTTGCTGTCCACCAGGTCGGCGAGCAGGGACTGGATATTGGACTTGTAATCGTCCACCGTGGAGAGCCGGAGCAATTCGGGGAAGAGGGTGCGGGCGAGGGACAGGGAATCGCCGATATCCCGGAAGAGGCTCGTATATTCCGTGGCATTGTCGAATACGGGCGGGTCCTGGATCATCAGCTGTTTGAGCAGGCGGTAGGCGGCCACCGTGCGATGGTGGGCCAGGGCTTTCAACACCGCATTCTGGAGAAGGCTGGTGTCTCCCGCCCGCTGATAGATATGTTGCAAACCCGAGACGACGCCGGGAATGGCCATGCTGTCGTTGATATACCCCAATTCGTTTATCAGCTTCGTCTTTGTCTCGAAATAGTCCTTGCCGTTATAGGGAAGGTTTTCAATGGCGTTCAGCAGGCGAGGCACGCCGTTAGGACCGTAGTACACGTTGGAGAGGGCCTCTTTTGCACGTTTTGCAATGAGGGAGTCCTTGCTGTAGAAGTCGCGAAAGAACTGATCCAGCTTGCTTTCGAAGACCGGTGCACCGGAGGGCGGGGCCAGGGGCCGGAAGCTGCTGTAGAAGCGGCTGAGGAAATCGCTGCGGGCCATCAGGGAATCGGTGAGGGAGATGATCCGGAAGAGATGACCGCCCTTCAGAAAGACCCACATATCGATTCGGCGGGTGGTATTGGTATCGGCGACGATATACCGGTAGCCGCTCTCGTCCCCATTGACATAGGGTTCCTTGCTGGCAATGATCAGATCGCGGCGGAGCCGCTTTTCATTCGTCTCCTCCAGCCAGAAGGAACCGGTGTCCTTCGGGTAGTAATATTTTGGGAAGGACTCCACCGAAACATAGACGGCTTCGCCCGTGGAGTCGTCCTGGAAAAGCGCGGTCTTTGCCCGGGGCCAGTAATTGTTATAATCGGGGATGGAGTTGAGGAACTCCTCGCTGCTGGCTCTTTCGATGATGCCGCGCATCCCCGTGTCGACGTCCGGCACCATGGGTGTGGTGACGCTGATGCGGATGAAGGTGTCGACATAATTGCGGAAGCCGGGGTAGCGGTAAGGCGTGAAGACGAGGGAGTTGAAAAAGCTGTTGAAGGACTTGTCCCTGTTATGGCTATGCACGGCAAGAAGATAATAGTCGGCGCCGTGGAGGATGAACCGGGCCCGGAGAAAGGAGCCGTCTTTTTCCTGATAGACGGCGTCGAGACAGGCGTGCCCCTCGATCGTCCCCGGCCGGCGGGAAAGGAATTTGTCGATAAAGTCCGAGTTGCGGAAGCTTTCTTCCATCAGGGCCAGGTCGGCGGTGTCCTCTTCCATGAACCGGTAGTTCTGGACGGTCTTTTTCCAGAGCAGGAAGGCGTCCCCCGTGGTAGAGTCTACGGCTTCGTATTCCCAACGGGCGATGCCGTCGGTACCGGCGGTGTTCTTATTCTGGGTGGGCGTGTGAGGGAACCGGACGCGGAATCCGCCGCGGCCAGGGCCGAAGTCGACCCAGGAGCTGGGGGCATTGTTCCGGAGGCGGATGGAGCCGAAGAACTGTTCAGCCTCGGATCCATCTACATAGTTATTGGTTCCGCTCATCTTGAACACCCACACTTCGGCGGGGGTGACCAGGATATTATAGCGCTGGATATCCCCGCGGCGGGTCCTGGCGGTGATATCGAAGCCTTTGTAACCATTGCGGGTGATGGGCGTTTTCTTCAGGATCTTGCCGGGGATATTCTCATAGAGAAGACTGTCTACTTTTTTGAGGACGGATTCGTCCCGCTGGCCGAGGAACCCGCTATGGGTTTTTACGCGGCCGATCATATAATAGGCGCCGTTACCCATATCGGCATATTGCCAGGAATCGGGCGAACGGCTGTCGGTGCGCCGGTATAGTTTGCCGGGAAGCTGGACGGAGAAGTCCCCGTCCTCGGAAGTGAAGGTCGAAAAGCTGACGGGGACCTTGATCCGGTCGATATCATCGCGGCGGGTGGCGTCGCGGTCGGTCATGATCACGGGGCGGAGCGTGTACCCCTTTTTCCGGAGCAGTTCGATGACGCCGCGTTTCCCGGGGAGATGGGCCGCTCCAACCCCGACAAAAAGCGAGTGCCGCTGGACGATACTATCGATGGAGGCCGCCTGGATCTCGTTGCGGCGATAGAGGAATTTCTCCATATAGGCTTCCGAGGGCTCCATGAGGCGTTCGAGCGAGTCGAGGAGATCGAGATCGCCTTTGCGGTAGGCTTCCTGCGTCTTGCGTTCGATGTCGTAGCCGGATTCCCCTTCGAGATCGGGGCCCTTCTTTTTCCGGTCTTTGAGCATATCCTGCGTGGCTTCCATCACGAGCCGCTCGGTCTGAAAATAGTTCTCCACGCCGGTAGCCTGTTTGCCGAGCTTCTTGCCGGTCTGGTAGATATAGAGATCGAGATAGGTGTCCTCTTCGAAGTCGGCCTGGGTGCGAAAGGTTCGATAGAGCAGACCGTTGATGACGGTGGGTTCCTCGCTGAGGGCGCTCTTTAGCCGGTCTTCATATTTCTCCAATTGGAAGGAGCGCTCGTTGATGAGGTCATTTGGCGCACCCTGGGTATAGTAGCGGAGATTGGACTGGAGGTTCTCGAAACGGAAGAGCTGGTCCTGCCAGAGCTGGGGGTCGAGTTCGAGCGCTACCACGTCGGCGTTGCGGATATCCAGGTAGAAGGAGTCGCTGAGATGGAAGACCAATTTGCTGCTGACATGCATGGTCCCGAAGAGATAGGATGGTTTATTCAGGCCATTGCCGGTGATCTCCCATAGGAGGGCCGGGTATTTCTTGTCCAGCCTGCGTTGGGCGGGGAGGGAAAATGCCAGGAGAAGGAATATCACGGTTGCCGGCGCACAGAACCTAAGGGGGATACATCTCATTATAAGGAGTTATGCTAATAACCGATACGATACAAATTCCACAAAAGACGTCAATTCCGGAAAATTATTTTACGGACGGGTGAGCAAATTCCGCGGTCGCCGGCAACCGCGGACAGACCCGTCAAAAAACTATATTTGGAAATGCCTGTTTTTTAACCTACCTTCGCCCGCTTGAAAAATCATGCCGTAACATGATAGCAGATCGGGTACCGTAAGACCTGGTTTGTGCAGATAAGGCTCTTAATAGACTACCCCCCTGATATCATGTGTGAATCATATGCGCCGATGATTTGATCAGTAGATATAATAAAAAATCAACATTCCACATGAAGCTTTCACAGTTCAAATTTGATCTTCCCTTAAACCTTATTGCCCAACACCCTGCGAAAAAAAGAGAAGACAGCCGAATGATGGTGGTCCACCGCAAGACCGGCCAGATCGAGAACAAGCACTTCCGGGACATCCTGGACTATTTTGACGACAAGGATGTGTTCGTAGTTAATAATACCAAGGTTTTCCCCGCCCGCATGTATGGCCGCAAAGAGAAGACCGGCGCCAAGATCGAAGTTTTCCTGCTCCGTGAATTGAACAAGCCCAACCGGCTATGGGACGTCATCGTCGACCCGGCCCGGAAGATCCGTGTCGGCAACAAGCTGTATTTCGGGGACAACGACGAGCTGGTAGCGGAGGTGATCGACAATACGACCAGCCGCGGCCGGACGATCCGTTTTCTGTGGGACGGCAATGACGAGGAATTCCGGCAAGTGCTGGAAATTTTGGGCGAGACGCCGTTGCCGAAATACATCAAGCGCAAGCCCGACGAGGAGGACAAGGAGCGTTACCAGACGGTGTACGCCAAGCATGAAGGAGCCGTTGCGGCGCCGACGGCAGGATTGCATTTTAGCAAAGAACTTATCAAACGTTTGGAGATCAAAGGGGTACGCTTCTCCGAGATCACCTTGCATACGGGTCTCGGCACGTTCCGGCCCATCGAGGTGGAAGATCTGAGCAAGCACAAGATGGATGCGGAATACTATCGGATCGAAGAGGATGCCTGTAAGATCGTGAACAAGGCCCGGCTTGGCGGCCATCGCATCTGTTCCATCGGAACGACGACGATGCGGGCCATCGAGTCCTCCTTTACGGCCGAGAAGCTGTTGAAGCCTTCCGAAGGCTGGACCAATACATTTATCCATCCGCCTTACCAGTTCAATATCGCCGACGCGCTGGTGACGAATTTTCATCTGCCGAAGACCAGCCTGCTGATCATGGTCTGCGCATTTGCGGGGTATGATCTGGCGATGGAGTCGTACCGGAAAGCGATAAAAGACAAGTACCGCTTTTTCAGTTATGGCGATGCGATGCTGATATTGTAAATTACGACCCCGGCCAACGCCGGGGTTTTTTATGAAATACCTCCTTTTCCTTCTCATGCCCTGTATGGCCACAGCACAACAGGAAATACCGTTGTACGGGACGGACCCGATCCCCAATTCGCGGCCGGCCGCCAATGCCGAGACCATCGATTCCTCCGGTCATCCCATACGTTATTCCTATAGTAAGGTAAGCCACCCCACCCTTACGGTCTGGCTGCCGCCCGTTGAAAAGCGCACGGGTACGGCCGTTATCGTCTGTCCCGGCGGGGGATATGTGCACCTGGCCATGACCCACGAAGGGACCGATGTAGCCGCCTGGCTCAACAGTCTTGGCATCACGGCCTTCG
>Ga0210400_10003435_pt1 | contig 14035 bp, 5 predicted proteins | sample IncBWH26MmetaG_FD_155456 | JGI IMG/M metagenome (GOLD analysis project Ga0210400, IMG submission 155456) | Forest soil microbial communities from Barre Woods Harvard Forest LTER site, Petersham, Massachusetts, United States - Inc-BW-H-26-M | ecosystem: Environmental > Terrestrial > Soil >...
CGCATCAGGCGGGCGGGCTGCTCGCGCGCGCCGCACAAGAGGAAGCCTCGTCCGGAATCGTGTACGAGGTCCGACAAATTCTCGAGGGCTTGCAGGCCAGTGGCATCGATCGCCGTCATGTTTCGGAGGCGAAGAATTACGATGGGAGGCAGATCTGAAAGGCGGTGGACGATCTCTTCGATCTTGTCCGTGGCTCCGAAAAGAAAAGGACCGTGAATACGGAAGATGGTTACGTAGGGAGGAAGCTCCTTGTGCTGCAGGATATGTTCGTGCCCCTCTCTTACGTACTCGTCGGTAACTTGGGCTACCGTCGTCGTGAGTGTGACTTTCCGTATGAACACGAGAGCGGCCAGAATCATTCCCGCTTCGACGGCCACGGTCAAATCCGCGAATACCGTCAGTGAAAAAGTGATCAGCCAGGTGCCGATTTCCAGCGTTGAAAGTTTCAGAAGCTCAGGTATTTCCCGCCATTCTCCCATGTTGTAAGAGACCACCAGCAGGATTGCCGCCAATACAGAGAGCGGAATGAATCGCGCCAGAGGCGCAGCGAACAGCACAATCGCCAGCAGGGTCAGCGCATGGACCATTCCGGCGACCGGCGTCTTCGCTCCGGAACGGATATTCGTGGCGGTTCGCGCAATCGCTCCCGTGGCAGGAAGTCCGCCAAACAGCGGCGAGAAAATATTGGCGATGCCTTGACCCACCAGCTCGACGTTTGGATTATGCTTGCCTCCACTCATGCGGTCGGAGACGACTGCGGACATAAGGGACTCAATGGCACCCAGCATGGCGACCGTGATCGCCGGCGAAATCAATGGGCGCAGCAAATCGAAATGGAACTGCGGAATCTTGATGCCCGGGAAACCGGAAGGGATTCCGCCGAACCGGGTGCCAATCGTTTGAACCGGGAGCTTGAAGAGCATTACCAGCGCTGTGGCCGCAAAAAGGGCCACGATATATCCTGGCACGCGTTTCACAAATCGCATACATACAAGAATCAGCACAAGCGCAAGAATGCCGAGGCCGGTCTCCAAGACTGAAAACGAACGGAAATTTCGACCGAGAATTTCGATGCGAGCCAGAAATTCCCCGGGGACTTTCTCGACTTTGATGCCGAAAAAATCCTTGATCTGTGTGCTTGCGATCAGGACGGCAATCCCATTCGTGAAACCGACAACAACAGGGCGGGGAATGTACTTGACCGCTGAACCCAAGCCGGTGGCTCCCAGAATGACTAGGAGCACTCCAGCCATGAGCGTGCACAGGAACAGTCCATCCAAACCATACTTCGCGACAATACCGTAGACCACGACGACAAAGGCACCCGTGGGGCCGCCAATTTGCGTGCTCGATCCTCCCAGTGCTGAGATCAGGAACCCCGCGACGATGGCGCAATACAGTCCCGCCTGGGGCGCGACGCCCGATGCAATCGCAAATGCCATCGCCAGCGGGAGAGCCACGAGGCCGACGGTGACTCCCGCAAGAGCATCCGCGGCGAATTTATTCCAGGTGTAATCCTTCAAACTTAATATGGATCTTGGCAGCCAGTCGCTCATCTTCGAGTTCCGGGGTTGTCGCAGGGGCTTCAGCGATGATTCAACATCGAATTTATTATAGCGCGGCGAGACGGATGGCGTTCAGTTTGCGTTGCGGAGTTTCGTGAAAGAAAACAGAGGGTCGAAATGGAAGGAGAATCTTCCTATAATCACGATAAGAATCCGCGCGTCAGACCCACCTGCCGCGAAGTGCTCAGGGCCTGAGAGGCACGCTAGGCCAACTTCAAGACATTGACCCAAGATGCAAAGGCCGTTACTTCAAGATTGCATCTGCGAGGGCTTTTATATCGGTGCAGTTGATGGTGGGCTTGGGGCCCAGCGGAAATGGCGTAATCCCGTTTCGCGCGATGAATGCTGTTTGCCAACCCGCCTTCATTGCGCCAAACACATCCCACGGATGCGCCGCCACGAGCAGGAGTTCCGCTGGTTGTGCGCCAAGATGCGCCGCCGCGCTCCGATACGTTTCCAAATCGGGTTTGAACCGGCGGACGGAGTCCACGGAAATAGATTCGTCGAAAAACTGAGTAAGCCCTGCGTTCTGCAGTTGCGCCTTCACGGCGGACGGACTGGAATTGGTCAGCGTGACCATGCGGAAGCCTGCGGCGCGCAGACGTTTCAGGCTTCCAGGAACGTCAGGATGCGCAGGCATCGTGAGGACGCCCTGCAAAACTCTCGTCGCATCCTCGGAAGATAGTTTTATTCCTTTGGTAGCCGCGAGCATTTCGAGGACGGCCCGGCCCACGGTCGCGAAGTCGGCATAAGCGTCCGCCACGGTTACCACCAGGGAGTAATGCAGAAGAAGAGAAAACCACTCATCGAGCGCCTTGCCATCACCAAAAACGCGCGCGAATTGCGGCCGCAGGGCGTTCAAATCGAGCATCGTCTGGTTCACGTCGAAAACGAGTACTTTCGGCTTCCTTTGCAAACTAGCCTGCGATTGCCCGGTGGCGCCGGCAAAGGGGAAAACACCGGAGGTCCCGCTACTCATATTCCGACGGGCGTCAACTAGAGCCCGAACCCGTGCCGCGAGAGCGTTCCATGGGCCAGCGATTAGAACAGACCCTGCCAAGGAAGCGGCCAACGCAAACTTTCTTCTGCTCATCAGCACATTCATTTTGTTTCTCCTAAGAGTTCTACTCAGCCCGCCACGGAGAACGTTCCGGCCAATGCCGCATGGCGTCGGCTGCCCAGGCGGTGGTCTTGTCCGCGTGGCAGGAGGTACATGGGTTGGGAATCTTGTATTTGTCCGTCATCGCTGGGGTGATGAATTCGAACGTGTGCGCGCTCACGAACACGCCGGGAATCGTGACTTCAATTTTCGGCATGTGGCAGGCCACGCATACGCTGCCCGTGGAGCCGTCTTTGTGGTGCGTATGCGCAGCAAATGTCGCCGTGCGGGGACCGTTCCGCGAGCCGGGGGCGTGGCAATCCAGGCAAATCTGGTTTGCGGGCTTTCGCAGTTGCGCGTAATTCTCCGTGCCATGCACATCGTGACAGTCAAAGCAGGCGACGCCGCGGCGGTACATGACGCTCTGCACAAAATCATTTCCCTGCATGCGGTTTTTGTGCGCGGTACCGTCCGGAAAATGCGTGAAACTTAGCTGGCCGAGCGTGTGCTCCTCGAGCTGCCAGTATTCCCGCAGATTCAGGCCCACGTGGTAGCCGACCGGCCAATCGTAATACTTACCATCGATAGGATTGGTGAGCGGACGTCCTTGCGAGTGGCATTGGATGCAGGTGTCGCTCGCTTGGACGTAGTCCATTCGCGCCGGATTCAGGATGTTGGCGCGCGTGGCGTGCTCCACATGGGCGCTGCCTGGACCGTGGCAGCGCTCACAGCCTACGTTCCACTCCGCCACCTGCCTGGTTTGAATATTGTAGTCGACCGAATGGCAACCATCACAGGTGGGCCCCGTGGGACGCTTCCTGTTGTCGGGGGGATAGAACGGCGCCCACCAGTCCGTTCCGTTCGCAACCAGGTAGGGCCGCCAGACTTTGTTGGTAACGTCCCATTGCGCCGGCTCCGGAAAATAGTCGTCGCCGATTTTTGTGAAATAGCGCTGCTTCCAAACACTTCCGTAAACAAATGCGACCTGATCCTTGGTGAACTTCGGACTGACATTATTAGTGGCCAGATTGGGAGTAATTGCGTCGGGGTGCTCGCGTGGGTCGCGTACGACGTTAGCCATCGGCGTTTTCTTCCAGCGGTCGAAGATCTCCGCGTGACATTTCTGGCATGCGGCGGAACCCACGTAGTGCGCCGCGGACGCCGTTGTGACCTGCTCGGCCTTCTGCTGCGGTGTCAGTTGCGATAGGGAGCGAATGAAAAGAACAAGCTTCCAGGCGTCATTGTTTTCCAGGCTCACATGTGGATTTCCCAATGCGGGCATCCCTGTGAGGCGAACACCGTTCCTGATGATGTAGTGGATTTCGCCGTCGGTAAGATTCTGCGTCGGCGCCGCGCGCAAATCCGGAGCCTTGGGATAAAGATCCTGGCCGATTTCAGATTGTGCGTTGCCATCCTGGCCATGGCAGCCCGCGCAATGGTTGGTGAAAAGCTGTTGTGCTTCTTCGAGCGTTTCCGGGGTGGCCGTCCACGGATTTTTTTCGCCGCGCGAATCGCGCGGGATGCCGAGATTCCGCACCGTTCGGGAGACAACCGTCTCTAAAGAAGAAGGCTGATCGGCAGCGCTGAATCCTCGCCGGATCACTGCGGCCCCGTAAACGACCGCCAGGATTGCGATCGCAACGAGCAAGAGAACGAGTGCTTTCCAACTTTTCATGTTCACTTTTGGCCTCACGAAACTTCCACGTTCTTTATGCCTGCAAACTCCTGTTCGTATGAGACATGCAGGTACGATGTTACCAAATGAGTTTTAGTGCCAACTGAATCTGGCGCGACGTGGTTTGTGTGGAGGTGATGAGTCCCGCGCTTGGAACGGGCTGGCCATTCTGGTCGAACACGGCAAGATTATCGGTGGGCGAGGCAAAATTTGCTTTGTTGAGAATATTGAAAAACTCGGACCGGAATTGGGCGTTAAAGTTTTCTGAGATGCGCTTCACGTAGTTGTTTTTGAAAACGGAGAAGTCCAGCTTCGACAGACCTGGCCCAATCAATGTGTTGCGACCGAGAGTCCCCCAACGATTACTGGGAACCGGGAAAGCCAGGCATTCCGTCTTCATAAAATGGTTGGGATTGCCGGGGTTGGTGAGTGTCTGGCAGCCTGAGCCGCCGAGCTGATCCGGAGGCTCACTCGTTTGGTCCAGCTTCATCCCAACAGCATCCCCGCCGAGGATTGGTGTAAACGGTTGCCCGGTGCTCAGCTTATACAGGCCACCCAGCTGCCACCCTCCCAGGGCCCATCTCGGAAGGTTCGAACCCGTGGATGGACCCGGCACCTCCCACGTGAAACTCAACACCAAGGTCTGGGCGACATTGAAATCGGAGAGCCCCCGAGTCGTGCGCTGGTCGAAGAAGAGCTGATTAAATAGCCCATTCGGAAAGGCGTCATCGGCCTCTGTAGCCGAGAGGGTGTCTATGCTTTTGCCCCACGTGTACGCACCATGAAATTCAAAGCCACGAGCTAGGCGTTTCGTGACGTCCACTTGCATTGCGTCGTAAAACGAATTGGCTTGCCAGAGAGTGGCGTTGATGCGGCCGAAATTGGGATTCAACGTTTGGCTGGTCGAAGAGGACGGAAAAACATAACCGGCGCTGGTCAGTGTCGGTAGCACCATGTCGAGGTTGTCCACGCGGTAAGGCTGATGGACTCCCCGCGAACCCACGTAACCGACTGTGACGGAGAGCGTGGATGACAGCTCGCGTGCCACGCTCAGGTTCCATTGCATTACGTAGTTCCGTTTGGGGTGCCGCTGCACGTAGCTGGCAAGGCCGGAATTCGTTTGGCCACCAAATTGATTAAACGCTTCCGTCGGAAATGAACCGGGAGAGAGATTGTTCGCCGATATCGTTTCGACGAACGGCACCGCGCGCTGAAAAGAAATAGAAAATTCGTATGGCAATGCAAGCACGTCGAAAATGCCGAATCCCCCGCGGACGAGCGTCTTGCCGCCGGCCGGATTCCACGCGAACCCCAAGCGCGGCTCAAGATTTCGAAGCGTGGGGTTTTGGAAAAAAGGTGATCCGATAGCCGGTTGTGGGTCGGTCATGTTACGCAGGTTGGAAATTCGGTTGTGCGCCTCAGTCGGGACGGTCACCATCTCATAGCGCAGACCCGCGTTCAGAGTCATATTTTTTTGCATCCGGATATCATCTTGCACGTAGGCGCCGAAAAGTGTTTCCCGCATCCCAACGTCGGGTACCGAGACCGTGCCATTCCCTGAAAACGTATGCGGCTGGTTCGCGAGAAATCCCGACAATGAATCGAAACGGAAAGATCCGTTTTCGCTGATGGAAAACTGATTGTCCTGCATTCGTTCAACGAGGCCCCCGAACTTCAGGGCATGCCTTCCCAGGGTGACAAATGCATCGTCGCCCCCTTGAAAGGAATTCCAGAAAAGAGATTTGCTAGCGGAGAGAATTCCCTGCGTGCCTGGCACCCCCGAAAAGTTAGTCACTCCGGGCACAGCCCGTATGCCCCCGGCAAATCCTCCGGGCACGAACGAATAAGAGTGATCCAGCAAGAGAGGGTTCAACACTTGGGACACCCCTCCCACAATCCCTACGGCGCGGCTGAAACCGAGTTGAGCAGCATTCAGAAACGAGGAGCTGAAAATGTGCTGTTCATGAAGGGTTACCACCTGACGGCGCGAGACTTCGTTGGATAGCAGTTCGCCGAATGTGCCCGGCTGCACGGTATTGGAGTTGTCGCGCATATAAGTGCCGGAGAGGTTGTCCAGTCCGGAAAACTTGTGATCCACTCGAATGGTGAAATAATTTTCAGTAGTAACCTCCTGGGCGGCAAAGGTGAAAATTCCGGTGTCACCAACTCCCAGCAGAGGCCCATTCGGCAACGGATAGAAGGCCGCCAGAAATCGCGCCACCGCTTTGTCTACGCCCGTTGTTGGGTCTGGGTCGATAGCGCCGGTGAGAGGATGCGGCGTACAGGGATTTGGGGGCCCTTGTGGGATCGAGCACAAAGTAGCCGGACCAGGTCGACCGCCTGGCCCGGTCCCAATGCCACGCACCGCCGCTGAGGGCACGGTATCTACTGACGTCACACCCAATGACTGGCGAAGTCCTTCATAGTCTCCAAAAACAAAGGTGCGGTCTCTTTGGATGGGCGCTCCTGCGGAGCCGCCGAACTGATTGCGCTTGAAGGGAGGAATCTTTCCGTCAAAAAAGTTTCGCGCGTCGAGAGCGCTGTTTCGGAGAAACTCATACACGTCGCCGTGGAAAACATTTTTTCCCGACCGGGTTACTGCATTGATGACGCCTCCGGAAGTTCGGCCGTACTCAGCTGGATAATTGCTCCCTAATACGGACACTTGCTCGACGGCGTCGATTCCCAAATTGTCACCCAGCACACTGCCGGGAGCGCCGTTTGAATAATCATTGATGCTGATTCCATCCAGCCGATAGCTATTCTGGTCGGGTCGCGCTCCCGAAATACTTATGGCAGCTCCAAAACCGCGATCGGTATTTCCTCCGGCGGCTTGAACGCCGGTGACACCAGCCTGCAAAGTCGCAAGCTGGGCCCAGTCGCGTCCGTTCAGTGGAGTATCGCGAACCGTCGAGGCGTTGACGTTTCCTTCCATTGTAGAGGAGGCCGAATTGATCTGCGCGGGAGGCGCAGTGGTTCGCTCCACCTGCTTGGGATTGCCCGGCCGCATCACGACATTGAGGACGCGCTCGGCGCCGGCTGCAACGGAAATGGCCGTCCATACTTGGGTGACGAATCCAGAACCCGAAACGGTCATTTCATAGCTTCCAGGCGGCAGATTCGGAACTGTGTAGAATCCCTGTGTATCCGCGGTGACCACGCGCGTCGTGCCGGTTGCCAGATCGTTGACGCTGATTCGGGCGTTTGGCAGAAACGCACCGACCTCATTCGTGATCGTGCCCGAAAGCGCTCCTCCGGAGACTTGCGCGTTCACTGGAGCCGTGAAGAATACCAGCAAGAGCAGCCTTGCGATTAGAACGAATAGCGCCCTGCAGTCCTGCCGGTGACGGTTATCGCGTACCTTGTTCCCGCCAGTCTGCCCTGCGAAAAGGATGTGGGGGTTTGAGCGTGTAGGTCCGAACTTCATTCTTCGTCCTCAAATAGGCCCGGCGGAATAGCGTAAGCGCCCGAGTTTGTGTCCAATGTCTTTACTCTTGCACTGTGTAAATCCTCATTTCGGCGCTGTGACCTGCGCTTGCCGGAATGGCAACGAAAAAGCGGTGCATATTCTTTCCCTGCCTTCCAAAGTATCCGGCAGTGCGTCCGCCGAGCGCAGTGGGAACTCTGGCGAGAAGCTGATAATGGTCAGGATCATTCATTTGAAAGACGTCGATAAAACCCTCTCCTCCCGGCATGTAAATACGCTTATGCTCAGCATCGAAATAAAGGTCATCGGAGTCCGCGACAGCGGGCAACAAGGCGACCCTGTGACCAGAGGTCGTGTCGAACACGGCCAGGCGCGGAGGTTCGCGTATGGCGACGAATACGCGGTGATCGGCTTCGTCGAGCGCCATGGGAAAATTCATCAACAGGCCGGTCAAGGGCCATCGGGTGATAGCCTTCGTGTCGCGATTGATCACCGCGATCTGCTTCAAGTCGGGGATGTTCACATAAATATGGGGGCCTGACTTTTCGAGTTGGAAGGACTCCGGTTCGCCGCCAATTTTGTATTCATCGATACGTTGGTTCGTCATGGCATCGACGACGGCGATAGCGCCTGTCTTTTCGTCGTCGCCACAACCGACATAAACACGTTTGGTTGCCGAATCGTACCGCAAGTTATCGGCGCCACCCGGAAAATCAAGCGTGGTGATGAGATTAAACGCGGCGGCGTCATAGATGTACAGCTTGCCCTTTTCGCTGGCCACGAAAAGCTTGCTGGCCTCGGGCGAAAAGGCGACGCCTTGCGGACCCGGCACCCCTGTAATGGTGTGTTCTACTGTGCCGCCAAAGATGCTGATCACCTCCACGGTATTATTGCCGAGCGCGGAAACAAACACTTGGCCCTGGCCGGAAGCAAAGTGATCGAAACGGCCCTTTACACCTTCCATGGGAACGGAGCCAGATAAGATGAGCGGTCTTGCGCGCTCCGGGGAGGCCCTGTTTTGACCGCCGGCGGAACTCTTTGCGGCGGAGGTTGAGTTCTTTTTGGCGTCCTGCTGAGCAGCCAACAGAGCCGCGAACGCAGTGAGCGCCAGTGCTAAACAAACACCACAAAGCTTCTTCATTGTGTCCTCCGTAATGCTCGAAATTAACAGGTCTTATACAGCAAAGTCGCTGCGGATTGCCACCGTTTCGGGTCCTTCGTCGCCTCGAGCCTGAAATTTCCCTGAATCCGATATCTTGTCACTGAATTAAAATGAATTAAAATGAATTTGACATTCCGGTCTTTTTTCAGTACGGTCCTAACAGTATGAATCACGACGTCCAGAAGACCATGCAGGCTTGTCTGCGTTGTACCTGCTGTCCATGTGTGTCTTCTGGCGCCGGGAGGCTGAAGCTCTAGAAATCGGATCATAAACCGAGCAATTCTAGAATCCCACCGTCAGAAACGATCTGGCGGTGGGATTTTTCTTTTTGGAGCCCATCCTCCGCGAGAGAAGAGCAGCAGCAATGAGCAAAGCCGGCACCCAGATGCAGACGAGAGGCCTGGGGAACTTTTCACTTTTGAGAAGAAATTCGAGGAGAAATTTAATGACCCGACCGAATACGAGCAGAGGGCTTTGGAAATGGATCGCAGGTTTATTCTTCTTGCTTCTCGCGCTGACGCCAGGGAGGGCCTGGACGCAGGGAGAAGCTTCGATTGGCGGTGTCGTCACGGACTCGACAGGCGCAGTCATCATAGGCGCAACGGTAAGAGTGAAGAATGTAGAGACCAGCGCGATTCGCACCTTGGTCACTGACTCGTCGGGGCGGTACGACGCGTCTTTGCTGAGCGTGGGAAAATATGAAGTGGCCGCCGAACAAACCGGTTTCCGCGCGGAATCGAAAACTGGAATCACACTGGTGGTCGGACAGCGAGCGGCTGTGGACCTCCAGCTCGCGGTTGGAGGAGTGCAACAAACCATTAACGTTGAGGAGACCGCCCTCGAATTGGCGGTGACCACGGCGGATTTCTCGGGGCTGGTGGGCGAGCAGCAGGTCAAGAATTTGCCGCTGAATGGCCGGAGTTACGATCAACTTCTCACGCTAAATCCAGGCGTGGTCAACTATACCTCGCAGCGTGCGGGTGGGATTGGGACCTCGAATTCCGTGGTGGGGAACATGTTCTCGGCTTCGGGACGCAGGCCGCAGGAAAATCTATACATCCTGAACGGTGTGGAATTCACGAGCGCATCGGAAGTCAACAATACGCCAGGTGGAACCAGCGGCCAGCTGCTGGGCGTAGACGCGGTGCGGGAATTTGCGGTCGTCAAGGACGCGTATGGCGCGGAATATGGAAAGCGCCCCGGCGCGCAGGTCAATATCGTCACCGCTTCGGGCACGAACCAGCTCCACGGAAACGCATATGAGTTCCTGCGCAATAGCGCGCTGGATGCCAGGAACCCCTTCGATCAGTCCCAAATTCCTGACTTTGAACGCCACGTGTTCGGCGGCTCGCTCGGAGGACCGATCAAAAGAGACAAGGCGTTCGTGTTTGGAAACTACGAAGGGTTTCGCCAGGTTCTCGGACTGAGCGACGTTACGCTGGTGCCGGATGCCAATGTGCGAGCCGGGTTCCTGCCTTGCAGCGCACTGACTACCATTCCCAGCTCTTGCAATTCGTCGACGCCTCTCAAGAATGTGAAACTGGCTCCCGGTATTGGCGGCAACACAGGTTTGTTGAATTTGTGGCCAGTGGCCAACGGTCCGGAGCTGCTAACGACGACGGGATTGCCGAGCGGGATCGCCGAAGCGTTCAGCAACCCGCAGCAGCACATCCGCGAGGATTTCGGGACTGCACGATTCGATCAAACTTTTTCGAATAGGGATTCGTTCGCCGGCGTTTACACCGTGGATGATAGTCAATCTCACTCGCCAACAGCCAATCCGTTGAGCCAGGCTGATATTTTTCTGCGGGAGCAGGTAACGAGCCTCAGTGAAACCCACATCTTGTCGCACAACATTCTCAATAAAGCTACATTTGGGTTTTCTCGCGGAGCGTTTTATTTCAATAGCGGAGTTTCAGGTACGGCCTCTTCCGTCCTCGGCGGATGGCTTGATACCACAGGCGTGCGTGTGCCTGGCGCCGTCGTGGTTGGCGGAGGAACAACGCTGAATGGTGCGTCGCAACTCACCAATGGTGGCACCAACGCAGGTAGCAATCTCACAGCCGTACGCAATCTCTTCACGCTGACGGATCAGGTCAGCATTACCCACGGCAGGCACTTACTCAATTTCGGCGTATGGTTCGAGCGCCTTCAGGCGAATGACAATTTGATTCAGGACCAATACGGCCAGGCATCGTTCACCAATCTGCAGACTTTCCTACAGGGTACGGTGAGCACGTATACCTTCGCTCCGTCGTACACGCCGCTAGCCTGGCGCTCGCTGGAAGGCGCCTTTTATGCCGAAGATGCCATCCAGCTAAAATCGAACCTGGAGCTTCGTCTCGGCTTTCGAGGAGAGTTCACGAATGGCTGGAACGAAGCGTACGGCAGGGCATCGAACTACGCGTTCGAGGCGAACGGAATAGTTATCACCAACCCTGTTGTCGGCAACTCCGCGATCAGCGTCAACCATGCAAAGTTCCTTCCGGCGCCGCGAGCCGGGATTGCGTGGTCGCCATTCAGATCGAAGAAGACCGTAATCCGCGCGGGCGCCGGCCTGTATTACGCGCTCGTCGACAATCTCAGCTATCGTCTGGACCAGAATGGCCCCTACAATACAGTGGACGCCGCCAAAGGCGTCCCCATCGCAGCGATTCTGGCGGGCGGCTCAAATACAGCGATTTCGGGGCAAAAGGTTATCCCCAGCGGCGTACAACCGGACCTCAAGACACCGACAGTAATTTCGTATGACTTGAAACTCGAGCAGCAGATTTTCCAAAATACGACACTCAGCATCGGATACATCGGTTCGCATGGCTACCGCGAAATTCTTTCGATCGATGCCAATGTCCCCACCAATGTCGTGATTTGCCCGGCGTCGCCGTGCCCTGCGGCCTATCCGGTGGGAGCTTATTTCTACTACTTCACCGCGGCCAAACCTTTTGGGGGGACGCCTCCACTTGCTAACAATGCCATTTGGAACACGACGCATTGGTTCTCGCAAGGCGTTAGTTCGTATAACGGACTGGAAGTGGATGTGAGTCACCGCTTCAATCATGGGCTGCAATTCCGCGGAGTTTATACATTCTCGAAAGCGCTCGATGACGGCGACAGCATGAATACCAGCGTCGCGACGAATTCTCCGGCATTTGCCTCGAATCCTCTCGATCCGAAGGGATCGGACTACGGCCGCGCTTCGTTCGACATACGGCATTCCGCGGTCATCAATGCTACCTACGACCTGCCGTTTGGCCGGAAGAATGCCTCCGGTAAAAATCCATGGTGGAATGCGGTGGTTGGAAACTGGCAAGCCAGCGGAATTGAGACAGTGCAGTCTGGCTTGCCTTTTACTCCACAGCTTTCCTACAACCCGTCAAATGACGGTGACACCCGCAATCCGGTGCGACCGTCCTTGAATCCGATTTTTACAGGACCGATTATTCTGGGTGGACCCGGGCGATATTTCGATCCAAACGCGTTCATCGCGCCGCTGGCGAATACGTACGGCAACGCACCGCGCAACTTTTTGGTGGGCCCAGGGCTCGTCGAAACCGATTTTTCGCTGGCGAAGAAATTCCTGTTCACGGAACGGTACAACCTCCAATTCCGCGCCGAACTTTTCAACATTTTCAATCACACAAATTTCAACAATCCGAATCCAGTGGTACTCACTTCCGCGACCTCTGGGACGTCTCCCACGGCCGGCGTCATTACTTCAACTTCCACCAGTTCGCGGCAGGTCCAGTTTGGATTGAAGCTGCTATGGTGAGCGTGAGGTGCAATTCATCGGGAAGAAAGGTAGAGCTAGAGCCCGGGCGCTTGAAGATATTTCAGCAAGCTGTTAGACCTAGTCACGGCATTACTTTTCCGCCAAGGGTGGAGTGATGCTGGGTTTTGTCTCTGGTAGAATAGGAGCGTCCAAGGCGCGGTCGCCAAGTGGTAAGGCAAAGGTCTGCAAAACCTTTATCGGCGGTTCGATCCCGCCCCGCGCCTCCAAATTTGGGGCTATGATCAACTCCCACGGCGAACCTGGAGTGACAAAACCTCGCCAATTAGTACATTGACTTGGAACGTCCCTTTCTGTACCTTTGAGTCATGATTTTCGACGTCCAGAAGACCAAGCAGGCTTGCCTCTGTTGTACCTGCCGTATGTGTGCGTCTTCTGGCGCCGGGGGCTAAATAATCTAGAATCATAACGGGCAATTCTAGAATCCCACCGCCGGAAGAATCCGAGCGGTGGGATTTTTATTTTTGGGGCAAGAATTCAGGAACTGAAGGGAGCCAGCCCATGAGGGCAGGCAGCAAAGAGAGACCGGCCAACCGACCAGCACCAGCTGGAGGCTTGCAGTCGGACCTATCGAGATGAAGGGATCCTCCATGGCCCGACTGCTGACCAATAGAGGGATCTGGAACCTGGTTGGGGGTGTACTCCTGGCCGCGTTGAGTATTCCCGCGCAAGGTGCGGACGGAAGCCCTCGCAAATTAGCGCAGCCCCAGTCTTCAGCAAATGACGGGTCGGTAGCCGCGACTCCCTTGGACTCGGCCAAATCGGCCGGAGTGAACGCAGGCGCTGCGCCTGTGCGCTCAGCCTCCGAGCCTTCGCTCGAGCAAGTTATGGAGCTTTTGCAAGCGCAAGGCCGGGAACTCGAAATGTTGCGGTCTGTGCTGCGGGAACAACAGGAGCTGACCGCACGGCTCGAAGCCAAACTCAACTCCACTAGCGCTAGACCCGTGGTTGGGGAGGCTGTTGCGGAACCGGTTCCGGCCGCCCAGGCGATCTCGGCATCCGGCGCCCCTCCCGGAGATCTCGCCCAGAAGGTCGCGAAGCTCGAAGCTGACTTGGGAAATTCGCAGAAGGGCATTGAAGAAAGATTGAAGTCGCTTGGCCCCTTTGTCTTGAGCGGCGACCTCCGGCTGCGCGCGGAGCCCACTTTCGGTGGGCCGGGCGATCGATCGCAGGACCGGTTCCGGGAGCGGATACGGCTGCGGTTTAATGCGGAAGCGCAGTTGAATGACCAACTCAAAGGCGGCTTCTCGTTAGCTTCCGGCGATCTGAACAATCCTATATCCACAAACCAGACCGCAAATCAATACGCCACGCGCAAAC
>Ga0210400_10003436_pt1 | contig 14034 bp, 8 predicted proteins | sample IncBWH26MmetaG_FD_155456 | JGI IMG/M metagenome (GOLD analysis project Ga0210400, IMG submission 155456) | Forest soil microbial communities from Barre Woods Harvard Forest LTER site, Petersham, Massachusetts, United States - Inc-BW-H-26-M | ecosystem: Environmental > Terrestrial > Soil >...
CGCCGGGTTGTGCGGCCATCATGCGGCCGCGGGCTGCGATAAGGTGGAGGCCGTCTTTCAGGCTGAATATGCCGGCGAGGTGGGCGGCCACGAATTCCCCGATGCTATGTCCGGCGAAAGCGGCGGGGGTGATGCCCCAGCTTTTCCACAGGCAGGCCAGGGCGTATTCTATGACGAACAGGGCGGGTTGGGCATAGAGGGTATTGTTGATGCGGCCGGCTGTTTCCGGGGTATCCTGTTTTGGATAGAGGATCTCGCGGATATCCTCGTCCATGATGGGTTGGAGGAGGCGGGCGCATTCGTCGACGGCTTCGCGGAAGACAGGTTCGTTCGTATAGAGGTCACGGCCCATGTTTACCTGCTGGGAACCCTGGCCGGGGAAGAGGAAGACGATATCGGTGCGGGTTTCCTGGAGGGTGGAGGTGGTCGAGGGAGGCGGGCTTTGCTGCTCGAGTTGCCGGATCAGGTCGTTTTTGTCGGAGGCCAGGATAAAGCGGCGATTAGCGAAATCCGCCCGGGTAGCCTGGAGGGAGTAAGCGATGTCGGCCAGGCAGTTGCCGGCGGCGGCTGGGGTTGCGACGGTTGCGGCTGGGGCGGCGGCTGCGTTGGTGGCGGCTGGGGTCGCTGCGGCGAAGGCAGCGAGGCGGTTGCCGTAGGCTTCGCGGCTTTGCGGGGTCCTTGCGGACCAGGTGATCAGCTGGACCGGTCTGGCGGCCGGGGATGCGGGTGTGGCCGGTCGCGGTACTTCTTCGAGGATGACGTGGACGTTTGTCCCGCCTACGCCGAAGGAGCTGACGCCGGCTCTTCTTAGGCCGTCGGTTTTCCAGTCGCGGAGGGTGGTGTTGACGAAGAAGGGCGTCTGGCTGAAATCGATGGCGGTGTTTGCCGAGGTAAAATTGATGGATGGCGGCAGTTGCCGGTGCCAGAGGGCCAGGGATGTTTTGATGAGGCCTGCGACGCCTGCGGCGGCGGTGAGGTGGCCCATATTGCTTTTTATGGAGCCCAGGGCGCAGTATTGGTTCGCTTTCTGTTCTCCGAAGGCCATGGTGAGGCCTTCGATCTCTATCGGGTCGCCGAGGGGTGTTGCGGTACCGTGGGCTTCGACATAGCTGATGGAGGAGGCGTCGATGCCGGCTTCGGCGATGGCCATCGCGATGGCGCCTGCCTGGCCTTCGGCGCTTGGGGCTGTGAAGGAGCCTTTTCCGCCGCCGTCGTTGTTGACGCCTGCGCCTTTTATCACGGCATAGATAGTGTCGCCGTCCAATTCCGCCTGGCGCCGGGTTTTTAGCAGGACTATGCCGGCGCCGTCGCTAAAGGTGGTGCCTTGTGCTTCGGCGTCAAAGGGACGGCAGTGGCCGTCAGGGCTGAGCATGGCGCCTTCCTGGTAAATATGGCCGCTGCGGATGGGGGCGGTTACGGAGGCGCCGCCTGCCAGGGCGATATCGCACTGGCCTTTCCGGAGGCTGTCCATGGCCTGGGCGATGGCCAGCAGGGAGGTGGAGCAGCCCGAGTGGATGCTGACGGCGGGACCTTTCAGATCGAGGATATAGGCCGTGCGGCTGGCCACATAATCTTTTTCGTTGTAGGTCATCACCTGGAAGCCGCCGACGCGGTTCACCAGTTCAGTGTTGGGGATGACATTGTTGAGATAGTAGCTGTTATTCCCGGAGCCCGCGAAGACGCCGATGGAGCCGGGGTATTTGTCGGGGAGATAGCCGGTCTTTTCGAGGGCCTCCCAGGCTATTTCGAGGAAAATGCGTTGTTGGGGGTCCATCAGCTCCGCGAGGCGGGGGTTGATGCCGAAGAAGCCAGCGTCGAAGGTGTCGGCGTTTTCGATGACCCCGCGGACGGGCACGTAGTCCGGGTCGTTGCGGAGGGGTTCCGGGATAGACGCGTCCAATTCTTCTTTTGTGAAAAAGCTGACGGTCTCTTTTCCTTCTCTTAACAGGGCCCAGAGTTCTTCGATGGTAGCGGCGCCGGGGAAGCGGCCCGCCATGCCGATGATGGCGATATCGTCGTTGCCGGCGGCAGCCGCCTGTTGTCGGCCGTGGTCTTTTGGCAGGCGGAGGCGGGCCTTATTGCCGCCATCCAACCAGGCGGCGAGTGCTTTTATGGTGGGGAACTGGTAGAGTTTGGTGATCGGCAGGTCGAGTCCGTGTTGTTGCTGAAGGGCCGCCACTGTCTTCAGGGCCACGAGAGAGTTGCCCCCCAGTTCGAAGAAATTGTCTTCCGATCCTACGCGGTCCAGCTGGAGCAGGTTGGCCCAGAGGGTGGCGAGCAGGGTCTCGGTCTTTGTGGCCGGGGCTTTATAGAGAACGGTCAGTTCGGGCCGCTTGATCTCGGGTTTTGGGAGTGAGCGTTTGTCGATCTTTCCGCTGGTGGTGTGTGGGAGATCTTCGAGCCAGACGAAGGCTGCCGGCATCATATAGTCGGGCAAGGCGCGGGCGATCTGCCCGCGCAGGGCGTGGGTGTCTTTTTTGCCGTTGCTGCTGACCATATAGGCCACGAGTCGTTTTGTTCCCGGGACGTCTTCCCTTGCTACGACAACGGCCTGTTGGATGTCCGGAGCCTGGTTGAGGACCACTTCGATCTCGCCCAGTTCGATGCGATAGCCGCGGATCTTTACCTGGTCGTCCATGCGGCCGAGGAATTCGATGTTGCCGTCGGGCAGGTAGCGGGCGAGGTCGCCGGTGCGGTAGATGCGGATCTGTCCTTTATCGGGATGGGTCCACTGTTGGTATTTCTGGGCGGTGAGTTCGGGGCGGTGGAGATAGCCTGCGGAGAGGCAGAGGCCGCTGAAGCAGAGTTCGCCAATTTCTCCGTCGGGGAGGAGGCGTTGCTGGGGGTCGAGTATCCAGGCGCCGGTGTTATCGATGGGTTTGCCGATGGTCGGCAGGGCGGGCCATGCGGCGGGGTCGCCATCGAGGACGAGTTCGGTTACGACGTGTGTCTCGGTCGGGCCGTATTGGTTGTAGAGCACCGCGCCGGGGAGTGCCGAGAAGAAGTTGACCACCTGGGGGGTCACTTTCAATTGTTCGCCTGCGGTCATCACTTCGCGCAGGCAGGATGGAAAGAGTTTTGCCGCGTCGGCGGCTTCGGTGATGTATTGGAGTGCCACGAAGGGCAGGAAGATGCGGTTGATGTTCTCTGTGCCGATGAAGCGGAGGAGCTTTTGCGGATCGAGGCGCAGTTCGTCTTCGATGAGTACGAGGGTGCCCCCGGTTGTGAGGGTGGCGAACAGTTCCTGGAAGGATACGTCGAAGGTGAGTGGGGCGAATTGGAGGGTACGGGCGCCTGGTCCCGCGGTGGAATGGCGGTGTTGCCATTGGAGCAGGTTGACGAGGGGGCCGTGGCCCATGCACACGCCTTTTGATTTGCCGGTGGAACCGGAGGTATAAAGGAGATAGGCAAGATTTGGTTCGCGGGTAGCTATGGCTGTTATGTCGATGGCCGCCGGCGGTGCTGCGTCGAAGGGGAGGATACCCAGTCCATGCAGGGATGCGAGGGTGGCTTCCATTTCGGTCGGGAACGCGAGGCAGGTGTCGATACCCGAGTCCGATACGATCTGTTGCAGGCGGTCCGCCGGATAGGAAGGGTCGAGGGGCAGATAGGCTTTGCCGGCGCGAAGGATGGCCAGTACGCCGATCACCATTTCGGGTCTGCGGATGGTGCTGATGCCGATGGCGGCGGAGTCGGGAGAGCGGGAGATGATCGTTTGTGCAAGGCGGTTAGCTTCGCGATCCAGGTCTGCGTATGTAAGCGTGCGATCGCCAAAGCTGATGGCAGTGAGATCGGGTGTCAGGCGAAACTGACGATCAAAAAGTGAATGGATGCACATTTCCATAGCGACTACGATGAAGCGGTTAGCATTCGAAGGGCAAAATACAGTTCTGCCCTGCATTTTAGGGGTTTTGACAGGCTTTCAAATATACAAATAACTCTGTGATTTTTTTAACCTTTTGGGTCTTTCAGGCATTAAAAATTACGTAAAAAGTGTATCTTCACCACAATTTTCTACCCTCAGTTGGTTGTTCAGAAGGTGGGTCCAGTCTCCGAATGATACCGCCCAATTAAAAATACCCATAAACAATTAGCCCCATGCTGCAGCAAGAAGCATCGCGTACGACCTTTACCAAGGCTGCCGAGTCGATAGACCGGAGGTCGAACCTGTCGCGTAAAGAACTGATCAAGGAGTATATCGAGCCATCCCGGCCCGTTATCCTTACGGATGCGGCAGATCAATGGCCCGGGATGGGCAAGGTGACGCCGCAGTTCATCAAAGAGAAATATGGTCATCTTACGAAAAAGATAAAAGGGGTCGAATACAATTTTTCCGACCTGATCGATCGGGTGCTGGCGTCCTCGCCGGAGAACCCGGCGCCTTATCCCTTCAATATCAATGTGGAATTTTATTGTCCGGAGATGCGGAAGGAGTTCAAGCCGGAGATCGTGTATGGCAAGGTGGACAGGATCAATCATCCGTTGTTGCCCCGTTTTATGATGCATGGCACGGAGGTGTATGAATTCTTTATCGGCGGCCGCGGAGCTTCGTTCCCATTTTTGCATATCGATGAGCTGTTTCTGCACAACCAGCTGACGCAGTTGTACGGCAGTAAGGAGTTTATTATGTTTCCGCCGGATCAGACGCAGTATCTGTATCCCGAGCCGCATAACCCAAAGGTGTCGCAGGTGGATGTATTGAACCCCGACTATGCAAAGCATCCGCTGTTCAGGGAGGCGAGACCGATACGGGTTACGATCCAGCAGGGGGAGACCTTTTTATTTCCGACGGGATGGTGGCATACTACCCAGATACACGAGCCTTGTATCTCGCTTGGGCGTTGTCACCTGAATGCCGCCAACTGGAGTGATTTTGTGCGGGACGAGGCGAAGGTGTGGAAGCGCAGGTCTTCCATGATGTCGCTGGCGGTTCTCTTGTATGGGAAGGCGATCGGGAAGGTGATGGATCTGCAGGATGTGTTTATCAAGGGATAATAGATCAGGACACTGACAGAATAAAAAAAAGGGGCTTAAACGCCCCTTTTTACATTTAGTCTATCGCCGGTCTTGCAGATCTGGCCTGCAAACCAGGCGTAGGAATACATTTGGATGGCCTTCATGGTACCCTGCCGTTTTTTGAACACCCACACGTCCTTCATGAAATCCTTGTAGTTCTTGCGGTTGAGCTGGTCGAAGGCGACGGAGATGGTAGGTGTCAGCGAATAGGCGCTATGCCAGGTGCCGAAGGGGATGAAGAGGGTTTCGCCGGCCCCGACGGTGAAGTGGATGGGTGTGGCGTTCCTGTATTTTGGGTGTTTTTCGTAATCGGGTTCGAAGATATTGATATCGGAGCGCCAGGGATCGTCGGGTTTTGGATAGAGGAATTCTTCCTGGCCGCGGGGGAATACGGTGAAGCGTTTTTCGCCGTAGAGCTGGTTTATCCAGGCACTCAGGTGGTAGTAGTCGAGGTGTACGTAGGGGAATCTTCCGCCGGGGCCGCCGATGAAGAGTTCCGTGACGCCGCCCCAGTGGCCTCTTTTGAACCAGGGGCTCTCGAGCCAGTTGGGGAGGGCATAGTTCAGGCTGAGGGGTTGGAGGAGGGGGGTCAGTTCCGGCAGGGTCTCCGGGATGTTGTAGATGATGGGATAAGGGGCGGGGTTTTGTTCGGTGCTGTTCTCCACCATATCCATCACTTCGCGCATGGTGTATGTTTTTCCCTTTACGTCGACGGTGCGGTCGCCATAGTTCTGGCGGAACCAGTCGGGGGTGAAGAGGCCATTTGCTTTCCAGACCTTCGATGCATTTTTGAAAACGACGGGGGTCCCCGTCAGGTAGAACTCGTTGTAAAACTCTTTTGGGGTGATGTTGTCCACCTTCTGCACTTCCATTTTGAACGGTTTATGAGTTGAAAAATACTTCTTTTTTCCCGTTAATCATAGGCGCCGCGGCAGTTTCTTGCCGATGCGCGGACGAACATAATTCCGATAGAACTCAGGATAGAATTGGACGGCGTAGACAAAGGTATTCAGGAAATTGATCTTTAGCTGGTTGGCCAATATCACCTGCATGATGACGAAAAAGATGACACAGGCTGCGAGGGTTGCATAGACTGCGCCGATCATTCCGAAGGCGATGATGAAGTACCAGGTAAGCACCAGTTCCGTGGTGGTGAAGAGGATGATGATGATGAAGTTTATCCGGGGTTTGCCGATGGAGTCGAGGATGGTGCCGAAGAGCCGGCTATAAGGAGTGAGCAGGCAATACAGTACCGTAATACGGATGATGGGTATGGTTTCAGGGTATTTGCTGCCGGCGACGGTATGGACGACGAAATCGGGGAAGATGAAGAGAAAGCCAAGAGAGGGGATCAGGATGGCGAGGATGGTGCCGACGGATTTTTCATAGAGGTATTTTATTGCGCTTTTGCCGTCGGCGGCGAAGCGTTTTGCGCTTTGGGGAAAGACGATCGTTCCGAGGGCATTCGTGGGAACTTCGGTGAGGGTGGTGATCCGTACGGCGACGTTGAAGGCGCCTGCCGCGTCGGCGGAGAGCAGGCCGCCGAGCATCATTTGGTTGATGGTCCCGGTGAGGATGCCGCTGATATTGGTGCCGAATACGTATTTGCCATAGCTGAAGAGTGTTTTTACCCAGTTACGGTCGAGGGTTTTCGAGAGGACGAGGTTGTCGCTGACGAAGAGGTATTGGATGAGCATGGCGACGAAGGCGCTGCCGGCCTGTGCCCAGATGAAGCTCAGCAGGGTGTAGGGCCAGTGCAGGAAATAGGTAAGGACGATATAGAGGAAGAAGCCGCCCTGGCGGATGATGCTGGTCAGCAGGACGCCTTTGAAGCTGAAGTTGGCTTGTTCGATCCACTGAAACTGGTAGAGGATGCCTTGCAACAAATAGACGATGTTGAAGGCGTAGAACATGTTGATGAGTCCCTGGTCCTTCCAGATATGGGCCAGGTAGCCTGCGATGCTGAAATTGACGATGATGCAGGCCACCATGAGGGCGCCGCTGAGGTAAAAGGAGGCGGTGAGGATGAGGGGGTGCTCTTTTTTGTCGTGGTCGGAGAGGTATTTGATGAGCGCATTCTGGATCATGCCGCTGCGGGCCGAGTCGAAGATCGTGGTGGTGGCGATGAAGAGGGACCAGATGCCAAAATGGGGTTTATCCAGCATCCGGACCAGAAAGAAAAAGCTTCCAAAGCCAAAAAGCAGGTTTTGGAAATTGATCATCAGGCTCAGGAATCCGGACTGCAGCCAATAGCGTCGATTAGGAGTGCTCATGCCGGGCGCCGGTCAGCTTATTTTTGATTTTACGAAGCCGACGCTGCGGAGGTACATGGCGTAAATGGAAAAAAGGCGCGGGCGGTAGCTATCCCTTTGTAAATAGTCTACCAGGTCGGGCCAATTGGAGGAGTTGGAGAGGCTGATCACCGTGCTGAGAGAGGTTCCGGGTACGCGGGTCGTATGCCACCAACCCGAGGGCATGAAGGCGCTTTCTCCGGCTTTTACGACAACGCGGGCTGCGGAAGCTTTTGCAAAGAGCGGATATTTTTCGAGATCGGGATGGTCAACGTCGACTATTTCCGAGAAGCGGGAGCCGGGTTTCCGGTAAAGGTAGGGTTCCTGATCCGGGGGATAGACGACGAGTTCTTTATCGCCGTAGTGCTGGGTGATGAAGGCATGCACGCCAAGGTCGTCGATATGCAGATAGGGAAAGATCCTGCGGCCGCAGAAGTTCACTTCGATGAAGGATTCGCGGTTGAGGCGGCGGGTAACGGAGCCGACGAGATAATTCCCGCTGAGCCAATTCGGCTTGACGTAGGCGGGTGTCGGCTGGACATGGTCTATGAGGTCGGGGAAGACATCTTTCAGCGGCTGTTCGCGAAGGAAGGGACCGGGCTTGTCGCTGTTGTTGGTGATCGCGTCGATGAAATCTTCCATGCGCATTTCGCCCTGATCGGTCGTGAGCATTTTATTTGGATATCGTTCCCGGAAGAATTGCGGAGTCCATGTGGAGGCTTTCCATGCGGCGGTCGCATCGGTGAGAATAACGGGTTTACGGGGTATAAGGTATTCGTTTTTAAACTCCTCGGATGAGAGATTGCTACGACGGTCGACGGTAACCATAATCTACGGTATAATTATTGCCAAGATATATATAATTTTAGGAAATTTTATACCTTTTTGTGAGCAAGGAACAAAATACCACAAACCGGGAACGAAGCACGCATGAGAAGGTGGTCATCCTATTCATGGCGGTCATGCTTATATTTGTTATTTTAAAAGTTTGCTTTCTGTAACCTATGGCGAATAACTATGCTCTCCCCAGGCGGAAACAGCGGGTCAGTGGGAGGTTCAGCAAGTGGCTGACGCGGACCTTCCTCGATGAAAAGCTGTACAACTGGTTCGGCTGCTTACTCTTAGGGATCGTTGCGGCCGGCTTCGGCTATCTTCTTGCCAAGCAGGATGCGGTCGGGATGAGCCTGCTTTTGCTGGTGCTGGGGCTTTGCGCCATCCTCCCCTGTTTTGCCAGCGGGGCTACCTCGCTGTATTTTATCCTGATATACAATTACTTCATTTATATCGTACCGCGGTTGCTGGAGGATGAATCGATCAAGGTGGGGATCGGTTATGACGCCCTGCTCATCATTGCGATGCTTGGTTTTGTGTTGCGGCGCGAGCATCTGAAGAAGGCGTCGAACCATCTGTTCCAAACGCCCGTGATGATCTGGACGCTCGTGTTGTATTTCTACAATGCCATCGAGCTTGTCAATCCACTGGCCCACTCCCTTACCGGCTGGTATATCAGCTTCCGGGTTACCACGGAGAGTTTTCTTTTATTCTTCATCGCCTATCAGGTGTTTACTACCTGGAAGCGGATAGACGATTATCTGTTGATGTTGTTCTGGGCTTCCTTCCTGGTTGCGATCTATGGATGTATCCAGCAATGGCATGGCATGTTCCCCTTCGAGATGCACTATATCAGCCGGATCAAGGGTACGTCGCTGTACTATGCCGGGCAGATTCGGAAGTTCTCCACGACCTCCGGCCCTACGGCATTTGGGATGGATATGGCAGGGGTCGCAGTGTTATATATCATTCTTGGCCTTAATGAAAAACGAAGACGGCGCCAGGTGCTTTATTTCTTCGGCGTGATCGTCATGATCCTTTCCAGTACTTATTCGGGAACGCGTACTTCGAATATCATGCTGATTGCCGGATTGGCGGTGTACGTGTTGCTGCAGGCCAACAAGAAGCAGACGCGCATGTTTGCCGGCGTGGCCATCTGTCTATTACTCGTCATCATCAGGCTGCCCATCTACAGCAACGCCACGCTCAACCGGTTTCGGAGCAGTTTCGAAGGGAAGCATGATGATTCCTATCTTGTGCGGGAGGTGAACCGGAAGCGTATTCAACCGTATATTTATTCGCACCCCATTGGCGGCGGACTTGGGACGACCAATGCCGCGGGCGTTGTCTACAATCCGGGCCATTACCTGGCCAATTTCCAGACGGATGACGGGTATTTGAAGACGGCTTTGGAGATCGGCTGGATCGGGTTGCTGATCACCGTTATCCTCTACTTCCAGATCCTTCGAACGGGTGTGACGGAATACTTCAATACGACGAATGAGCGGAACAAGTCGGTGCTGGCGGCCTGTCTTGCCTGTCTGTTCTCTTTTATGCTGGCGGATCTTGCGCAGGAGGGCATCAATGAGATCACCAATGTCGTGATCTATTATCCGGCCGTCGCCATCCTGCTGCGACTGAACTATGTCTCCTAGAGGTTTCCTTTTTTCAATTCGGCAACGGCATAGTCGCATGCCCGGGCCGTCAGCGCCATGTAGGTAAGGGATGGGTTTTGGGTGGCGGATGAGGTCATACAGCTGCCGTCGGTGATGAAGATGTTCTTTACGTCGTGCATCTGGTTGAATCCGTTCAGGACGGAGGTTTTGGGATCGTTGCCCATGCGGGCGGTGCCCATTTCGTGGACGGCGGAGCCGCCGGGTTGGGCATGGCTATAGGCGTTGATATTTTTGAATCCTGTCCGTTCGAGCATTTCCCGGGTACTTTCTTTTACATCCTTTTGCATGGCGGTTTCGTTCTCGTGGTATTCGAAATCGATGCGGATGATGGGCAGGCCCCATTGATCTTTTTTGTTGCCATCGAGGGTGACCTTGTTGGAATAGTAGGGAAGGGTCTCGCCCCAGCCGCCCATCCACATGATCCATGGGCCTGGCTGGACTAATTTATCCCGGAAGCCGGCGCCGAAGCCATCGAGGTTGGCCAGTTGTTCGGCGCCTTCGAGGCGGGTTGCATAGCCTTGTATCCCGTAGCCACGGATGAAGTCATTGTGTTTTGTGGCGGGGTTGACGTTGCGATATCTTGGGATATAGATGCCGACGGGTCTTCTGCCGGAGAAATACTCATCTGCAAAGCCGTCATATTCGCCCTGGGCGCCGCTTCCGGTGAAATGGTCCATGAGGTTATGGCCGAGTTGGCCGCTGGAATTTCCGAGGCCGTTTGGAAAGCTGCGGGTGGTGGAATGGAGGAGGAGGGCGGCTGTGGCGATGGTAGAGGCGTTGACGAAGATGATCCGGGCGAAGTAATCGGTGACGGCTTTTGTATGTGCGTTCATGACCCTGACGCCGGTGGCCTTGTGTTTTTGTTCGTCGTAGAGGACTTCTATGACGATAGCGTCGGGCAGGAGGGTCATATTGCCGGTTTGTTCCGCCGCTGGAAGGGTGGCGGCGTTGCTGCTGAAGTAGCCGCTGAAGGGGCAGCCGCGGGTGCAGAGGTTGCGGAACTGGCAGGGGCCGCGGCCTTTCCAACCCTGGGTGAGGTTGGCGACGCGACCCATGGTAACGATACGGTCGCTATACTGCTGTTTGATCTTTTTTTTGAATTCGGTCTCGACGCAGGTCATTTCCATCGGGGGCAGGAAGATGCCGTCGGGGAGGTGGGGGAGGCCTTCCGCCTGTCCGCTGATGCCTGCGAAGGACTCTACGTAGTCATACCAGGGAGCGATGTCTTTATAACGGATGGGCCAGTCGACGGCTATTCCGTCTTTGGCGTTTGCCTCGAAGTCGAGGTCGCTGAGGCGGTAACATTGCCGGCCCCAGGTCAGGGAGCGGCCGCCTACCTGGTAGCCGCGGATCCAGTTGAAGGGTTTTTCCTGGATATAGGGGTGTTCTTTGTCGCTGACGTACCACTGTTTGCTTCCTTCTCCATAGGCTCCGCTCTGGATCGGGTCGTCCTCTTTGTTCTTGCGGGTATTCTCGAGGTGGTGAGGAAACTGCCAGGGGGCCAGGAAGGCCGTGGTGTAGTCTTTTACGTGGACCACGTTCCTGCCTCGTTCCAGGACGAGGGTTTTCAGGCCTTTCTCGCAGAGTTCTTTTGCGGCCCAGCCGCCGCTTATGCCGGAGCCTATGACGATGGCGTCAAATGTATTTGCGCCGGCGCCGTTTGTATTGAGATTTGGTATCTGCTGTTGATCGCCCATGCGTGCTCATTTTGTGGCCCATGCCCGTTGGCCCGGCGTTTTCGGGATGCATCCGTGATAGCTGCCGGGGACGGCTACATAGGCCAGTCCTTTGGTTGCACCCAGTTCCGATGAACAGTAACCGCTGACCGTGTAGTCTCTGAGAAGGAAGAAGAAGGCTTTGCCGAGGTATTTATTCTGGGCTTTGCCGAGGATGCCGTTGAAGGGGCGGCCTTTTTCCTGGAACTGTGTCAGGATCGCGATCTGCTCGGTTGGGGTACAGGCTTCGAATTCTTTTTTATAGGTTGACTTGCTATAGTGGACCAGGTCATTTAATCCATCGATGAAGGTGTTGGCGTTATGGATGTCGACGCAGTCCCTGACGAGGCGGATGATATAATCGTGTACGCCTGCGTCGGCGGCTCCGGGGATGGAGGGGCCAGGCGGCAGGATGGTTTGTACCAGGGCTGCCAGGGTGGCGCGATGTTTATCGAGGTAGTCGAAGTCGGGGGATCTGCGCCATTCGTACCATTCGTAGCCGGAAACGGCACCTGCGCCGATGGCGCCGGTGAGCAGGATGCGGCGAATGGCTGTGCGTCTTTTCATGTTAGTTGATGACCGATTCCAGGCGAACGCCGATGACCTGTTCGATCTCCAGCTTTTGCAGATCGGCCTGTAACTGGTAGTTCAGGAGTTTGGTCATTTCCACGGAATAGCTGCGGGAGGCCTCGCTATAGGCTTCGATGGAGACGGACCCGTCGTTGAATCGTTTTTCTATCTGGAGGAAGGCGGCATGGATGTCGTCGGCCACCTGTCTTTCGAGCAGGACGAGGGAGTTGCTAACCCGCCATTGCTTGTATTTGGACAGGACGTCGGTCCTGATCTTGAGGGCGGCGTCGATCTGGTTGTCCTCGGCGATCTTCACTTCTTCTTTCGCAGTTTTTACCTGGCTGCCTTTTGACAGGATGGTCCCGATGGGGATGGTGACGCCGTAAAAGTATTTCGGGTATACGTAGGCTACGTTGCCGACCTGGGAGGTCTTTTTGAAGGACTGATCATTGAGTTGGGCGGTGAGGGTCAGCAGGTCGAACCAGGAGTTCTTTTCCTGTTTGACCTTGTATTTTGCGATGGTGACCAGTCTTGTGGTAGCGTCGTAGGAGACGTTCTGCAAGGCCAGTTGTACCAATTTTTCCTCAACTCCGGTGTCCTTTATGGGGAGGGACCGGATGGGGCGTTTGCTGACGGGCGGGGTATAGGGCGCCTGGGGTTGCTGCGCCGGCGGGTTTTGGGCCCTCGCGGCTGTGGAAACGATCAGCAGGGTTAGGGCGATCAATAGTGAATATCCGGTAATCCGGATGGGTTTGGCGTGATTCATAATTGTATTTATGCCTTAAGAAACGTTAACCATTTCCAGGTCGACCTTATTCAGGATGGCCCCGCTGAATTTCCCATTCAGTTCATGGAAGAATTCCAGGGATTCCTTGTCGATTTGTTTGATGATCTGGTCGGCGGAAAAGATGCCGATAACTCCATCCACATACTGTGCCAATTCCCGGCTATCGGAGTAGTCGTTCAGGGGCGGCCCTTCCAGGAAGATGTAGTCATAATCGTGGGCCAGATTCCTGAGGTGTTGAAGCAGGTGTTTGCGTGGCAGGATCTCGGAAGGGGTATAGTCGCCGCCTTCGGAACCGATGATGAAGACCGTTTCGACGCCGATATCCTTCGAGAGATTGCGGATCTGCTCCGCCAGGCTCTCGTCGTTGCGATCGTTGGGGACGATCTTTTCGAGGATCGGCGGGGCTTCGAAGGCTACGGTGAGGTCGTTGTTGCAGAAGTTCGTATCGATGATGAGGATCTTCTTTTTGCTCATGCTCATGCTATAAGCGAGGGCCTGGATGATGGTCGTTTTACCCTGGCCTTTCTTTGTGCTGGTGAACAGGAAGATCTTTTTGCCGCTTTTCTCGATCTCGTAGCGCAGTTTGCGCAGGGATTCCCGGAAGACGTTGTGTCGTTGCTTGTCCTTGGGGTCATAGGTGGTGTCGAGCGAAGTAATCAGTTCGTTAAGGGTTTTTTGCTTCAGGTTCATGAAGTTGATCATGCTGATCAGCTTCAGGTTCACGACCCGTTGAAAGAGGCGCGGGGTCTTTACGGAAGAGTCGAGATAGGCCAGTACCAGGATGATCAGGATCGCCGTCACTGCCGAACCGATGCCGGCGAGGGCGACGATGAGGATCTTTTTCGAGGGTTCCGGGGCAATGGCGGGCTGGCCCGCCGTGACCTGGCGGAAATTATTTAGGGATGAGCTGGTGTAGTCGATAGCGTCGTTGTACCGCTTTTTGGCTTCCAGGTAGTCTTTGTTTGCCTGGTCGGCGTCCTTCATCAGGGTTTCGGTTGCCACTTCCTGTGAAGCGTCCCGGGAGGCGCCGTTCCGCAGGCCATTTACCCTGATCGTAAGAGAGTCGATATAGCGGTTGCTTTCCTGGATATCGAAGTCCAGATCGTTCTTTTGCTGGAGGAGATCGGCTTTTTTTATCGCGGGGTCTT
>Ga0210400_10003438_pt1 | contig 14029 bp, 9 predicted proteins | sample IncBWH26MmetaG_FD_155456 | JGI IMG/M metagenome (GOLD analysis project Ga0210400, IMG submission 155456) | Forest soil microbial communities from Barre Woods Harvard Forest LTER site, Petersham, Massachusetts, United States - Inc-BW-H-26-M | ecosystem: Environmental > Terrestrial > Soil >...
CAATTAGCGACGAAGAATGGGACACGATGCTTGCGACCAACTTGAAAAGTGTTTTTTTGTGTTCGCAGGAGATTATGCCGGTCATGATACGGCAGGGTGGGGGCTCGATCATCAACATTTCTTCTTCCGGCGGACAATTGGGCGGCATGCTTGCCGTGCATTACGCGGTCAGCAAGGCGGGAGTGATCTCGCTGACCCGGTCGCTAGCGCGGGTCGGCGCTCCAGACGGCATTCGTGTGAACTGTGTGACCCCGGGCTTGATCGAGACGGAAATGTCCCAGAAGGAGATCCATTCTGAGGCCGGTCAACAAAAAATCAGTAAAGAGATTCCACTGCGCCGCGCCGGGCAGGTAGAGGAAGTGGCAACTGCGGTAGCATTCCTGGCTTCCGATGAAGCCTCGTACATTACCGGCCAGAGCATTAACGTCAACGGCGGATTGTACATGGGCTAGACCGGAACAATCGGAGGCTTGCAGTTCCTATGAACGCGCCTTCCGCCCCAATGCGCGCCGCGCCGCGGCGGCGATAAAAGCTCCGGTCAAGCCATACTTTTCCGCCAACTCATCGGGTTCGCCCGATTCGCCGAATGTATCCTGGACGCCAATCATTTCTATTGGGCACGGGCGGTTTTTCACTACCGCTTCGGCGACTGCGCTGCCCAGTCCTCCGTGGATGTTATGGTCCTCCGCAGTGACTAAACAGCCCGTTTCCTCGACGCAGCGCGCCACCAACTCTTGATCAAGCGGCTTGATGGTGGACATGTTCACAACCCGAGCGGAGATTCCGTCAACCGCCAGCAGGTCAGCCGCATCGAGCGCGCGCGCGACCTGAACTCCGCAAGCTATGATAGTGACGTCACTGCCCTCGCGTAAAATTCGGCCCTTTCCGATTTCGAATCTGTAGCCGGCGCCGAGGATTCTTCGCGTCTTACTGCGCCCGCTTCGCATGTAGACGGGGCCATCGTAATTGAGGATGGCTTCGGTCGCTTGTTCGATTTCCAAAGGGTCGGCGGGAGACAACACGACCATGCCGGGAATTGCGCGGAAGGCTGCCAGGTCTTCCGTGGCTTGGGCTGAGGCGCCATCGGGACCGGTGTCCAAACCGGGATGACTGGCTACTATCTTTACGTTGCGGCGGGCATAGGCAATCGAGAGTCGGGCTTGCTCCAGGGCGCGGAGGCAGAAGACGGCGAATGTCGTGACAAATGGGATGACGCCCGTACTCGCGAAGCCGCCAGCTGCAGCCATCATGTTTTGCTCTGCGATTCCGAACTGAAAGAAGCGGCCCGGATACGCTTTACGAAAATGATGCACGCCGGTGCCGCCGGCAATGTCGGCATCGAAAACTACGAAATTTGAATACTTCGGAGCGAGTTGGACTAAGGCCTTGCCGAAGGCTTCGCGAAGCGAGTCACCGCTCGTGCCAATCAGGAGCGGTCCTGCGCCGGGCTCAGCGGTTGTCGTTTTGCCAGATACTTCCATCCAGATATCCCCTTACATGGTTCTCTGCAACACCCAAGTCGCTCAGCGCCGTCGCCAGTTCCTCATCGCGAAGCTTTACGCTCCCGTGCCAGAGCGGAGACCCCTCCATGAATGAGACGCCTCGACCTTTGACGGTGTTTGCGATAATCACCGTCGGTTCAGCCGAATTTGTTTTCGCTTCCGTGAACGCCGCATTGATCTGCTGGAAGTCATGGCCATCGATCTCAATTACGTGCCAGCGAAATGCCTCCCACTTCGCGCGTAGTGGTTCGACACCCATGATGTTCTCGTTGGAATCGTCGCTCTGCAGTTTGTTGTGATCGACGACCACGCACAGATTGTCCAGTTTGTAGTGGCCAGCGCACATCGCGCCTTCCCATACTTCACCTTCTTGCAATTCACCATCGCCGAGCATCGCGTACACGCGAGCCTTGCTGTGCTGATAACGCAGGCCCAGAGCCATGCCGATGGCGGCTGAGAAACCCTGTCCCAGCGAACCCGTGCTGGTTTCCACCCAAGGCGCGTCGAGCACGTGTGGATGACCCTGCAATGGCGAACCAAGCTTTCGAAACGTCAGCAGCATGCGGTGGGGTATGAGTCCGCTTTCGGCAGCGGCCGCATAGAGGACAGGACACGCGTGTCCCTTCGACAAAACGAAGCGATCGCGCGTAAGGGCGTTTCCGTTGCTTGTGGGCCATGCCAATAAGCGGCCGCTGATGTAGCTCATGAGATCCGCCGCTGACAGCGCCCCTCCGGGATGTCCAGAGCCGGCATGGTAAATCGCCACGAGGCTGCCGATCCTAAGGCGTTTTGACAGGTCCTCGAACTTTGAGAAATCACTCTGCTGGCTTTGCATAGATGGGCACGTTCGACGTCCATTCCAGGCGGATGAACAAGCTTCTCACCGCTACGATTCTTCACACTCACGATGTCACAACCCGCGACCGATGGTCAAGACAGGGCCCCGAGGTGTAGTGGGGCAGTTTGCGAAAACCCTTAACCACCAAGGACACGGAGGTACACGAAGGAAACAACTGATACCAAGAGCCTTCGTGCGTGACACTGACCCGATACGCCGCCCGGCCTAACCTTGGAAATGGGGTGGAAGACGTTGTATGCTCAGGTGCAGCGCTCTTGCTCTCCAGGAAACACTTCGCCCTATGCCTAAGAACCTTCTAGTTGTCGGTGGCGGCATTGAGGCAGTGCCGGGCCTCGAACGCGCCAAACAAATGGGATTGCACCTCGTGGTCAGCGACAGAGACCCAGAGGCGCCGGGTTTTGCGGTCGCCGATGACCGGCTCCTCGCCAGCACCTACGACATTCAGGCGACGGTTGCCGCCGCCCGCCGCTACCATAGTGAAGTCCGCCGGTTCGATGGGGTGATGTGCATCGCCTCCGATATTCCAAGAACGGTTGCAGCGGTTGCCGCTGATCTCGGGCTGCCGGGAATCAACGAGGAATCAGCCCGGCTTTCCAGCGACAAGCTCGATATGAAGTTGAAGTTCCGGCGGGATGGCGTGCCGGTACCCTGGTTCAGCCTTGTTGAGTCCGCGGCCCGGTTACGCGAAATCGTCATGACCCGAGGTTTTCCCCTGGTCCTCAAGCCGGTGGACAGCCGCGGTGCACGCGGTGTGCTGAGGTTGACCGAGGCGGTCGATCTGAAGTGGGCTTACGAATTTTCCGCGAGTCAATCGCCATCCGGCCGCGTGATGGTGGAAGAATTCCTTGACGGTCCACAGATCAGCACGGAATCGATCGTCCTGGAAGGCGTCGCTTACACTCCTGGTCTCGCCGATCGCAACTACGAATTTCTGGACACGTTCGCTCCTCACATTATTGAGAACGGCGGTGACCTTCCCACGCGGTTGTCGACCGAAGAGCAACAATCGATACGCGACCTGATTCAGCGGGCAGCGGCAAGCATGGGCGTCCGCAATGGAGTCGTGAAGGGTGACGTCGTCTTCCATGACGGTAAGCCCTTTATTATCGAATTGGCGACTCGCCTCAGTGGCGGATATCTTTGTACCCACGAGATCCCGTTGAGCACCGGTGTGGACTTCGTTGGCTGCGCTATTCGGCTTGCACTTGGGGAGCGAGTAAGTCCAAATGACCTTGCACCGCGCTTCGAGCGATACATCTCGCAACGATATTTGTTTCCGAGTCCGGGCCGCGTAGTCGGAATTGCGGGCGCACAGCGTGCGTCGGAACAACTTGGGGTCGTCTTCTGCCAGGTACGACTAAGAGTGGGAGACATCGTTGGGCCAGTGAACAGTCACCCAGCCCGCGCCGGATTGGTGATGGCTACCGGCGAATCGCGAAGGGAAGCGATGGAACGGACCCGAGCCGCAGTAGAGTCCATCGAGATCGCGACCGTCTCGACTGCTGCCACCGACCCGGTAGGCGCGCGTCGATGATGGTGAAAACGAAGATGACGACCGGGCATTTGCGACTCTTCGCATTTTTCCACTTGAACCTGGCTTATTCCTCGATCGAAGAAGAGCAACGCCCCGAGGTAATTCAACGTTGTTATTGGCCGCTGCTGCGTCTGGTCAGGACTCTTGAAGTCCCGGTTGGCATCGAAGCGTCGGCCTACACGTTGGAGTGCATCAGAAGCATTGATCCGGGATGGGCTATCGAATTTGCAGCGCTGTGCAGCAAAGGTTTCTGTGAGCCTATTGGCAGCGGATATGTGCAACTGATTGGTCCACTGGTGCCGCCGGAAGTAAACGCTGCGAATCTTCGCCTGGGAAATGAAGCGTATGAGCGGCTTCTGGGAATAAGGCCGTCCATCGCACTGGTCAATGAGCAGGCTTATTCGGCCGGGCTGGTACAGCACTACATCGATGCCCGGTTCCGGGCGATCATCATGGAGTGGGATAACCCATCACGCTACCATCCGGAGTGGTCACCCGAGTTTCGTTATCTTCCTCAGATTGCCTGCGGACAGCATGGGGAAGAAATACCGCTGATTTGGAACAAATCCATCGCATTTCAGAAATTCCAGCGCGTGGCTCACGGCGAGATGGAACTGGACGAGTACCTGCCATATCTTTATGGGCACTTGTCCGAGACTCCCCGCATGTTTCCGGTTTATGGGAACGATGTGGAAATCTTCGACTTTCGTCCCGGCCGTTACCACACCGAGCCGGCGCTCGGGGAAGTCGGAGAGTGGGAGCGGATCTCACGGCTCTTTGACGCGATCCTTAAAGACGACCGGTTCGAGTTCATTCTCCCCAGCACGACGCTCAACTGGATGGGTGCGCCGGGGGCCGGAAATCGGCTGCATCTGGAATCAGCGGAAGACCCGGTTCCGGTGAAGAAACAGGAAAAGTACAACATTACCCGCTGGGCAGTGACCGGCCGCAATGATCTTGGGATCAACTCGAGGTGCCGCCGCCTGTACGACGCTCTCGAGCACAAAGACAAAGAGCGGAGTGAGACCGACGGCGAATCATGGCGTGAACTGTGTTATCTGTGGAGCAGCGATTTTCGCACCCACATTACTGATCAGCGTTGGTCGGCTTATCTCGAGCGCCTGGACGCGTTTGAGCGGCGTTTAGAGATCGGCGGGAGGACTGCGACAAGCGGGACTTCCAGGATTCTGGAGGCGCGACTTCCGGCAGGATTTCGCAGCCGTCGTGAAGGCCGTTTCTTAAAGTTGGAGAACGACTCGGTGCGCGTCGTGCTGAACTGCCGGCGCGGTCTGGCCATCGATTCGCTTGTGGTGAAGAAGATCTCCGAGAAGTCTCTGCTTGGCACTCTGCCGCACGGCTATTACCAGGACATCTCGCTAGGGGCGGATTATTACTCCGGCCACCTGATGCTGGAGACACCCGGGCAACCGAAGATCACCGACCTCTCCGCCGTGGAGCCTCGCATCGGATGCGCGGACGAGGGCGACGGAGTGATCGTGGAAGGCGAGGTGGCGACGCCTTTGGGGATGATTCGCAAACGAATTCGCGTGAGCGCCGAGGGCCAGCTTGCCATTGAATACAAACTTGAGTGGGAGGAAATGCCTCCCGGCGCTTTGCGCCTGGCGCATATTACTTTGAATCCGGAAGCTTTCCATCCTGGGCACCTGTATTTCGAGAGTCACAACGGAGGGTTTCTTCCGGAACGATTTTCCGTGGGCGCGAAGCGGATCGAGCACGGGAGATCCGTGTCATTTCTGGTTTCTGCCGGCGGCGCCATGGGGATGACCGCCGGCGAACTTAGTCTGGGTGACGAAGGGCGGACAGTGAAAGTGCAAACGCACCCGGACCAGGCCAGCGTGGTGGCCCAAGTCACGTTTATCCCGATAGTGGGCTCTTTCTTCTACCGTGCCAGCTTCTCCGCAGCCGAGCTGGATGAAACTTGCCGCAGCCGCCCGCGCGTGGACTTTCCCCGGACTTTGGCATTTACGGTCAGTGCCGAACCGAGCCGAGCGATCAATCAAAATCCGTCAGAATTCTGTGCTTCGGAAGCAGTTGCTCCAAAGTAAGCCCCAAGCCGTTAAAGCCTTATAAGGAGACTGACCAGTCGATCTCGTTCGCTATGACCATCCGTTGGAGTCACGTAGATTCATTTCCCGGCAATTCCAGTTCGGCTGCCACCACCGAGCAACGTCCGTGTCCGATCTGCGACGGTCATCGGTCGCGAACGGTACTGCAATTCGATCAATTCCAGTTTTACTCCGACTCCAGAGAACTTCCCAAGCGGACCGATGTCCGCGAGGTCCAGTGCCTCGACTGCTTCGCGCTGTATCTGAACCCCTGCTATTCGGAATATGGCTTTCGCGTTCTTTTTGCGGAAGCGGGTCGTTCGTACGGATCGACCGTGGGGCATACGTCCCAGCAGATCGACTGGCTGAAAACGCGGGGCCTTCTTCGTTCGGGTAGCCGACTCCTTGATGCGGGATGTTACGACGGAGCGTTTCTGGCGAGACTACCGGAGGACCTGGAAAAGATCGGGGTGGATATCGACGGGCCGGCCATTGAAAGAGGCCGCCAAACGATCGGTGGGAAGGGAATCGAGTTCATCCAAGGGGACTTCGAGAGCTTCCGCTGTAACAAATCGCTGGATGCCATCACCATGTTCCATGTCCTCGAGCATCTGCCCAGGCCGGTCGCTGTGCTGCGAAACCTGCGCTCCATGGCGCATGCTGGAACGCAACTGGTGGTCGAAGTCCCCATTCTGGAAAACGGAATCACGAATGACATTAACGGCTTTTTTACCGTGCAGCACACGACTCATTTCACCCGGGTGAGCTTGCAGAACTGCCTGGCTATGGCAGGCTGGAAGATTATCGAGTCAGTGGAGCATCCGGAGTACAACGGGTGCCGGGTGATCGCGAGCCCGGCGGAACCGGTGCGGACGGCCGAGCAAGACTCGGGCGTGGTATCACTGCTGCGCGAGTACCTCGCCAGTTGGAACCTCGCAGTGAAGGCGGTTGAGGACCAACTTTCCAAACCTATGTGCGCCGTCAAGTGTGTGATCTGGGGAGGTGGGGCTCACACGGAATTCTTGTATCAAACCACATCCTTGTTCCACAAGGGGAGGGCCCGAGAGTATGCAATTGTAGACGGCGATCCGATCAAGAAGGGAAAGAGCTGGCGCGGAATCGAGATTCATTCCCCGGACGTATTGCGAGAGCTTAGCTGGTCTGAGGAATATCTGCTGGTTTCAAGCTACGGCAGTCAGCCGGGCATTATGAAGGCGGCCACGGCACTCGGGGTTCCCCCTGACCATGTCGTGACTCTGTATAAAGAGTTTAGAGTTTACTGAGCGAATCTTGAAGCCGTGAACATTTTTTGGGATCGCTCCAGAACTGGGCAACGCCCTGCACTCGGCCAGTTCGGCTGCTTCAAGAGTCTTGCCAGAGCCAGTTTGATCATAAGATCGAAAGTCATCGGCGTGTGCTGGTCGGGCAGAACCAGCTTTACGACTCAATCACTATAGGTTTCGGTTTTCACAAGATTGAACAACTTATGAGGTCGGATGGAAATCATAGGCGGTGATTCTAGCAGATGCCCGGCGACCGCTTCCGTCATGCCTCCGTCGAATGTTATCCGCCGCCTTCTGCTGCTGCATCCGGAAGACTCAGTGCTGGAGGGGCCGTGGTCGTCCGTGCGCTGGTCCTTCGTTGTAGATATAGGATGGGCCGGATCGGCACAATATGCGGATTGGAGCGCGAAGATCGGCTGCCCGGTGCGCAGCTTGTATAGTTTTGCCGAATGGCACGAAGACGTGCCGCGTATCCAGCAGCTTTGTGGGATCGGAAACAATCGTTTGGTGGACGCCGAAGGGATCGACTGGTGGGAATTGCTCGCACCCAACAGCTACCAGCAGGTGTATGAGTTCCTCCTGTTGCAGAAAGTCGCGCGCGAACTCCAGATTCCCGACGAGGTTCGTGTCACGCGGCCACATCGTCTGGCGCATATGCTGGGCGAGTTGCTAGCTGTAAAAGTGAACCCAGTCATGGCTCAGTCCGAGCGTTCCACATCCGCCCGTTTCAATCGTTTCACGACGAAGCTGCGGACACTGACGTCTGCGCAAATGGTCCAGATCGCTTTCGACAAATGGGACAGCGATTATGGAGTTCGGCGTTACTTCTCGAAGCCCAGGCAAAGCTCGGGATCGGGGAAGAGAGTCTTGTTGCCATCGGCCTACCGGAACGTTTCCCGCGTGCTGACAAAGTATGCCGGGCTGCTGCCAGATCGCAACTTTCTGCTGGTAACCACCCGTGCGGATGGAAAGGTCAAAGATCGGCCTCCAAACGTGGGCGCGACCTCTTTGGCCGCATATGCGCCCTGGCCAAGGAACAAAACTACCGAACGAGAGATCGCATCTCTCACGCGGCAATGGCAGATCGTAAAGCGGGAGCTTTATGAGGCACACCCAATTCTTCTCCGCACACCTGGGCTTTTTGAGGACTTCGATCGGACACTGCAGAACTGTTTGCGGATGCGCGATGCCTGGGTGGGTGTGTTTGAGCGGGAGGAGATCGACTGCGTGCTGTGTGGGGATGAGAATAATCATTACACGCGCCTGCCTGTCTTGCTGGCACGACGCGAGGGAGTGCGGACCGTCTACTGCAGTCATGGCGCTTTGGATGTCAACATATTGTTACGCGGGATGTGTTCGGAAACGTATCTGGCGAAGGGCGAGATGGAAAGCGATTTTTTGGTGAAGGAATGCGGAATACCGCGGGAACGAATCGTTATTGGTGCGCCGCCTGGGCCGTATTTCGGGGCACGGGGGAAAGGGGTCGGTAGTCACATTGCATTTTTTTCCGAGCCTTACGAACTCTACTATGGCCGCACCGAGACACTGTATCGGGAACTGCTGCCCCGGCTGTGCGCGATAGCTCGCGAGCACGGGCGAAAAGTGATGGTAAAGCTGCATCCTTTTGAGAACCTGACAGAACGCTCGCAATTGGTAGAGCGGGTTTTGACGGATGCCGATTTGACGGATAACGACCGGAAACTGGTGGAGGTTATTGCCGACCCTCTTTCGGAGCACGTACTGAGGAAAATCTGGTTCAGCCTGACGGTGGCGTCCAGTGTTGCTGTGGAATGCGCGCTTGCGGGGGTTCCAAGTTTTTTGTGCGGGTGGTTTGATATTGATTTATACAGCTACGGGAAACAATACGAGAGATTTGGCGCCGCCAGAATCCTGGACGACCCGGAGGACATCTCTCGCATACCCGAACTGATGGGATCGCAGCGTCTCGGCGCCGGAGTTCGGAATCGCCTGTACAGTCCAATCACGCGCGAGGACTTGGAACGGGTCTTGCAGGGCAAGGCGGCTGCACTCAGCAAGCAGGAACCACCGGCGCGTTAAACGGCGTGCGCAACAGATGCTAAACTCAGCAAGAGGCGAGCGGCTTGCGACGAATGTTAAGCGGTGGCGAAATCAGGGCGTAACCCACAAAAATCTTGATGATTACGGTTTTCACCCCATCGTTCGCGGACGAAGCGGATACGAACGCGCAGAATCTTACCGCGAAAGAAGTCGTAAGCCGCCTTCCGTCTGATCGGTTCAGGGTAGTGCTTCTCGGCGACGGAGCGCCTGATCCACGGATTCTTGCCCGCGAAAACACTGAAATCTTGCGGTGGACTCGACACGGAAATACGCCACGATGGCTCACCCATGTGCTGCTCTCAAAAACCGATATCTACTTTTTCCCACGCGAAGGACCTCTGGATACCCTGTTCATGTTTTTCAGGCGCTCGCTGGGGCTTCCGATTGCTTTAGTGACCTATGTGGTGATGGCTCTCGATGGCGGCGCCGGGCCAAAACTGGCAAGGTCGATTCGCGAAGCCGACCAGGTGGTTGGGAACTCGCGATTTGTAACCCAGACAGTCGAAGACCGATTCGGGGTTACCGCGAGGACAGTCTACGACGGAATCAAGCGCGAGGTGTTTTATCCACCAACCGGGGGCCGCTCGGCTGGGTCGAACCTCACTGTGCTGTATGCCGGCTCGTTCCAGGCTCGGAAGAGAGTGAATGTCGTCATCGGCGAGGCGGCGAAGTGGCCTGCCGTTGAATTTCGCCTCGCCGGAAAGGGTAAAGCCGAAGAGGAACATAGATGCCGATCTCTGGTGAACGAATTGGGATGTCGCAACGTGACTTTTGTAGGACATCTCTCGCAGCAAGGGTTAGCGGAGGAGATGAGGAGGGCGGACGTATTTCTTTTTCCGAGTGTGTTGGAGGGTCATCCGCAAGTTCTTGGACAGGCGGCATCGTGCGGACTGCCGGCGGTGGCCATGGACTTGTATCGGCCGGAGTTTGTTGTCCATGGCGAAAGCGGCTACTTGGTAAAATCAGAGAGTGAAATCTCAGATAGTCTCGGTTTGCTGCTGTCAGATCACGACTTACGACGGAGGATGTCGGCCGCTGCTGCTCGACACGCCTTGCAATTTGACTGGGACAAAGTTACCCGCGATTGGGAAACCGCGTTCGTAGAGGCGGTCAGCAAACGGCGTGGGGGCATTAATTCGCGGAGGTCGCGGTGGTCCAAGTAACTGCCCGCGCGGTACCAATCGTGGCCAGAGGAGGCCGTAGACTTGGACATGGGAAGGGTGATTGAGCGTTTCTAAGTCTCTGTTGCGCTACGGAGGGTTTGCTCTCTCTGTTACCACCGCCCGCGTTGTCGGTACCATACTTACGGCCGCCACTTTTCCTTTCCTCGTGCGGCGCCTTGGGGTCGATGTATATGGGCTGTGGAGCTACGTGCTCGCAGTCTGTGCGTTCACGGGGCTTCTGGCGAATCCAGGGCTCACCACATATGCCGGCCAGCAAGTGGCCGCTCGTCGCGAAGCAGCTTTTGAGACGATTTCAGATGTGTTGATACTTCGCGTCATGGCGAGCGTCATTGCGGTAGTTGCGGTCCTGGTGGTCGCCAGTTTTGAAGTCCGGCAGGACGCTCGCTTCCTGCTCAAGTGGTACGGAGTGGCATCGGTATTAACCGGAAGTCTGTCATTGGATTATCTGCTGCCTTCGCTCGAACTGTTCCACGTGCAATCCTTCATTTCGATCGCGCAGCAGGGTCTTTATGCGGCCGGTATTTTCGCACTGGTTCGATCTCCCAAAGATGTGATTTGGGTGCCGGTCAGTATTGTAGCTTCCGCGCTCTTGACTAGCCTGATTGGTTGGGCGTTTCTGTGGCGGGCAGGATATCGATTCCGGTTTTCGATTGCCCCGCGGCGCTGGGGCGTAATCATGGTTCCCAGCTTGCATTATGCTGGATCTTCACTCATGTCAAATCTCTATCATCGGAGCGGACATGTAGCGGTTCGATGGTATCTCGGGGAGCACGCTCTGGGCTTGTATGCCGCCGCTGCCCGATTGGCCGATGTGCTGCGTAACTTTCTCTCGGTCACCCAGACCGTTTTAATGCCGCGCATGGCGTTGCGCGCAAATTCCGCGGATGGACTTTTCCGGCTCACAAGGATCGCCGCTTCAGTTCTGATCTGGTTCGGCGTCCCCTTGACTGTAGGTGGCATCGTAACGGCTCCGGTGGTTGTCCCCTGGCTGCTCGGCGGTCAGTTTCAGGAGGCGGCGCATGCCTTTCAATGGGTTACCCCGTATCTGATTACGGCACCGGCAGCGGTGCTGTTCGCGGGCATCATTTACGCTACGGGCCGTCATCGGGCTTATTTCGTTTCCACGCTGGTGGGCGCCATCACTGCCCTCGTCCTTTGTCTCATTCTGCCGCCTTTGTTTGGAATCGCCGGCGCCTGTATCGCTTATGTGCTGGGTGAGCTCGGAGTTGCGCTTTGCGCCTTCTTGCTCTGTCCGCCGGAAGTGCGCGCTGCAGCCAGGACTCCGCTGCTGGGCGTTGCTCTGATCGCAAGTGTGGCGATGGGAGTTGCTTTATGGTTTGCGCTTCCAAGGCACCTACACCCCTTAGAGCTGGTCGGTGTGGGGTGCGCGGTCTATGTACTCAGTTGGGCCGGCATCGGCAGGAAACTATTAAGGAGAGAGTTTGAGGGCATTACATGACGTCGGGTTCGGAAGCCGAGCAATGAGTGAGAAAATGCAATGGCGATCAGATCGGGAGGGGGACTCGAACTAATGTCATCGCCGCGATTGCTCAAGGTCGGTGTACTTCTGTCGGGCCGAGAGCAATTCAGTCCCTTTTACGGAGGAGCGCTTGCCCGCTGGACGTATGAAGTCTACAGCCGCTTAAGGGACCGAATGGAGGTGACGGTGTTCGGCTTCCCAACGTCGGCCGAACATCTGTATGACCTTTCTCACCGTTCTAGCCGCGTGTGGCGAGCTTGCGATGTGATCTACAAGATACCGTTCTTGCGCCGTTGGGACGAACCACTCTGGTTGCGCGGATTGATGAGGTCCTTGCGCCACCTCGATGTGGTGCACATCCATAACCGTCCGCAATGGGTTCGTCGATTGCGCCGACTTGGGTTTAGGGGGGCAATCTGGCTGCACCTTCAAAACAACCATCTGGGGCACTGGACGGCAGCCATGCTGGATGCGTTGGCGCCGCAACTGGACGGAGTCGCTGTCTGCAGTTCTTTTTTGCGCGGAACATTTGCAGATCGCTCGCCGAGCTTGGCGGCAAAGACCAAGGTTATCTTTAACGGCGTTAATACACAGCTGTTTACCCCGCGGGAAGATATCCGCGAAGCGAAGACCATCTTCTTTGTCGGACGCTTTGATGAGGAAAAGGGGATTCTTCAGCTTGTGCGCGCATATGCTCGCCTGCTCGAACGCCACCCGGATGCGGCCTTGGTGATTGGGGGAACCACCGGTTTCGGAGTTCATCGGGAAACCGATTATGTGCGTAAAGTGCGCGACTTGGCGCAGTCGCTGGTCAGCAATCAGAACGCGCGGATCGACTTTCCGGGATATATCCATCACGACAAGGACTTGCCGGCTTGGTTTCAGCGAGCGACGATTTTTTCCAGTCCGTCCTTGTTTCAGGAACCGTTCGGCCTGGTGAACGCTGAGGCCATGGCGTGCGCCACTCCGGTTGTGGGTTCAAATCGGGGCGGCATTCCGGAAGTGCTCGGCGATGCGGGAATCCTGGTGAATCCTGAGGACGTGGAGAAGTTCGCAGCCGCGCTCTCGAGTCTGCTGGAGAAACCGGATTACCGAGCCTCCCTTGGACGCGCGGCATATCTGCGCTCTCGGAAAATGTTTGATTGGGACGTTATCGCGGGGCACTGGGCATCAATTCTGGAGGAGGGCGAAGGCGAAAGCGATTCGGTTCGAACCTTTCCATCTGCAAATTCCGTGAGACAGTTTTGAGGAGAGCCAGTTCATTCTCCGCCAGCTTGTTTTCAAGAAACTAGTTCCCCTCTCCCTTTTCGCCATGTTAAGTGTCCGCTCTGGCAATCAGGTCGAAGCGGCAGGTGTGGGCTCTGCGCTAGAATCAATTTTCCGTTCTTTACGAAGTCGGGGTGCGATCGAGTGGGATCAAGTTCGAAGCGGATTTTATTGACCGGTGGTGCGGGTTTTATAGGATCTCACGTGGCGGAGGCGCTGATTCGCCGCGGGGCAAAATTGTCCATTGTGGATAACCTCGATAACTTCTACGCGCGGAGCCGTAAGCAGCTCAACCTCGAGGAGATTCGCCAGGGCGGCAGCTGCGATGTCTTTGATGCGGACGTGCGGGACATGGACGCGCTGCGGAAGCTCGCGAAGCAGGTCCAACCGGAAATCGTCATTCATCTTGCCGCTCGAGCCGGCGTCCGGCCTTCAATTGAACAGCCTGCCCTGTACGAAAGTGTGAACGTTGCGGGGACAGTTAACATTCTGGAAATCGCCCGCGAGTTTAAGGTTCAGCGGATGATCTTTGGCTCGTCGAGTTCGGTGTACGGCATCACCAACAAGGTTCCTTTTTGCGAAGACGATCTCAATACCCGCCCCATCTCGCCCTATGCGGCCACGAAACTGGCGGCGGAGCTGATGTGCTACACCTACGCGCATTTGTATGACTTGACGACGATTTGCTTACGCTTCTTCACCGTCTACGGTCCGCGGCAACGGCCCGACCTCGCGATTCACAAATTTACCGCGCTCATCGAGTCGGGAAAGCCGAT
>Ga0210400_10003440_pt1 | contig 14021 bp, 7 predicted proteins | sample IncBWH26MmetaG_FD_155456 | JGI IMG/M metagenome (GOLD analysis project Ga0210400, IMG submission 155456) | Forest soil microbial communities from Barre Woods Harvard Forest LTER site, Petersham, Massachusetts, United States - Inc-BW-H-26-M | ecosystem: Environmental > Terrestrial > Soil >...
TTCACTGTCTCGTGTGTTGTGACTTGAAGCATAGAGTAGCGGCGATGGACACATTAGCTCCCCAAACGCCCCAACCCGCCGAAGGGGAACGCAATTTTTGTCAAAGTTTATGGGCGGTACTTCGCGATTTGACGCAAACAAGCACACATACACGGAATGCCGTCCGCCATTACCTTCGTGGAAAGGAAATTAATCTAGGCCGGTGCCGCAGCAGCCCATCTCATTCGCAGCTTTCGTCGCGATCCACTAAATACCGGAAGGCGGCCTCCGCTTCAACGTCACTCCTATATTTGCCCTCTTCACAATTCTTCTTCACGACGGCCAGAATCCGCTGAAATGCTCGGCCGCAAGCAGCGCTCTTGTTGGCTCTAAGTTGGTTAGCCAGGCGATCCAGAAAATCTGTGCTCACGCAAAGATTATAGCTGCTCTGAAAATGGACACCGAACCGCGACCTACCAGACATATGCCCGAGGACTCGGACGCCCACTCGAGGGCGAAAAAAATGAGAATAACCGTCGATTCCACGCAGGCCGTCTCGTCCGAAGATGAGGCGCTCTGCCCCACCTCTGGCAGCTGAAGACATCACAAGCACGGCCCCCGGCGACAATCCTGGCCTTTCGAAGCGTCAACAGCCCTGGGCTTTTCGTGGCGTTCTGCTTCATTTTGCCTCTAACGAATATTGATTCAAGCTTTCCACTCCTCACGCACGATACGTCAGGTTATTTGGCAGGCCGTTGACTCGATGCTAGAGTCCCCATCGCCATGTCTGTCGCGGTCCAAGCCAAAACCGCCTGTCTTCGAAACTTTTGCCACCGGCGGGTTCTAAAGACTACAAACAGCTCCCCAAGCGTGCTCGGCGCGTATACCTGTTTCGGTCGGAGTACATCTTCGAACTTGAGACCGCGGTGATCGTGGAGACGCCTCAGGTGGGGCCACGCGACTTACTTGTTCTCGAAGCCTGTGAACATTACTGAGTTTCTGGCCGTCTACGGAAGTATCACGAAGGACGACATTCGCCAAAATCGGAGCCATGTGGCGGAAGGCTCGGTTTCTTCGGCCAGCTCATTCACGGCCGTAACCCGTCGGCTTGGATGAAAGAATTAGGAAGCCGCCTGGGCGATGTTGCCAACCCTGGCGAGACCCGATTGGTGCCGTTGGAGCCGTGTTAGGGGAAAATCCCGCGTTCCAGATACGTTCCAGTTGAGGGCAATTTTTCCGTTTCCCACGCCTTTGGCGTCTCGAAGAATCAACAACTTACGTGTCTGCCGTACCGCCAAATATTTCGACTCCCCCCGCCTCCACCATCTGCCTTCCGTCCATCTGGAACGCAGGTGGGCCACAAATTTCTGTAATTTATTGATAAAAGTTATCGACGACGAAATCCGCTACCTCACGGCCCAGACGTTCGCCAGTAGTGAGGTCGGAGCGGAAATGCACACCGGCGACAATCCGGCTTAACGTCGCTTCTTCAGCCGCAGCAGAAAAGCTTGTGAAGGAGCGGTCCACTCCCGCCAAAACTTCAGAAACCGTGAAGTCGAAACGATTTCCTCGGAAGAAAGAAATCAGCACGGAAGCCGCACTAGCGCTGATAACCGCGTGTGCGCCCGGATAGGCGGGATCCGGTGTGGTGTTGCCAACCGCCGGAATCCAATTCGGATTGGAAAGTGTTTTGGGGTTGCCGTCCGTGGCAGCCTCGCGGATGGCGGCAACCCGTCACCAGAAGTTACACGTATATATTGTGTTACAGAATCCATTAATTATTCTTGCTGTTCCGTTCACTTCCACTTCTCTTCCCCTTCAACGATAGTAATGTAACGATCGACCGGTAAGTCCGTGAAGCGCTGAGTTAGGCCACTGGGCATTGGCCACTTCACTTCGAGCGAGTCGATCTTTGCACGCTTGCCGAGGCCAAGGACGATGCGCGGGTCGTGTGACGACAAGTAGCTTCCCCCACCGACCTTCGTGCGCGAGCGTTTCAGGTCGCCGGACTGATAAGAGATGTGCGCACCGATGGCGTCGATGTTGGATTTTTTTCCGATTAGACGGACTCCTAGCCAGTGACTCTGCTTGCCCGCATTATTGCGGAGGAGAAGCGGTGCACCGTTGTTAACGGAGACGAGGACGTCGACAGCGCCATCGTTATCGAAATCTCCGAGTGCTAATCCACGCGAGGACAGCGGCGTGGCAAAAACAGGGCCGCTCTGTGCGCTGACGTTTTCGAACGACTTTCCGTTATTGTGAAACAACATGAGTGGCTCTTCATAGGTGCTTTCGCCGTGCAGGGACCTGATGAGGTCGTCTGGATTGCCATTCGCGAGAAACAGATCCAAGTCTCCATCGTTGTCGTAGTCAAAAAATTTCAAGCCCCAACCGCTCATGGATCGCGTCGCTTTGGCAATTCCCATGGGAATTGCCAGGTCATCGAAGGTGCCGTCATGGTTGTTCCGGTAAATGGCAAAATCTTCGCGGTCAAGATTTGCTACGAACAGGTCTTGCCAACCGTCTTCATTGAAATCAGCCGCGTCCACGCCCATCCCGGAACGCGCCCGGCCGGCATCACTGTAAGCAACGCCGGCAGTCGTGGCGATCTCATCGAATTTTCCCTTGCCACGATTCACGAAGAGAAAATTGGCCACCGTGTCGTTGCTTACCCATAGGTCTATCAGTCCGTCGTTGTTGATGTCGGTCGCGACCACGCCCCACACCTTGCCGAGGCGACTGGCAATGCCAGACTCCTTGCTGACGTCGGTGAACGTGCCATCGCCGTTGTTGTGGAACAGCCAGCTGGGCATGGGCGAATAAATCTTGGGAATGCAATAGTGATGGCGGCCGTCGTCGTGAATTCCGCAGGGTTTGTTGAGCTCCTTGCTGAAATCTACGAAGCGACCTACGAAAAGGTCAAGGCGGCCATCGTTGTCGTAGTCGAACCAGACAGCGCTGGAAGCCCAACCGGGAGCGGCCACTCCGGCTTTTTCCGTTACATCGGAAAACGTGCCATCTCCATTGTTGTGAAACAAAATGCTGCGCCCATACTGAGTGACGTACAGATCGGGGAATCCGTCACCATCGTAGTCACCGACAGCCACACCTTGTCCAAACCCACCCCCCGCGACTCCCGATTCTAGGGTGACGTCCGTGAACGTGCCATCGCGATTGTTCCTATACAGCGCGTTGCGCAACGGCGGATTCGGAGTGAAAAAGTCGCACTTGCCGCTGTTCACCAGGTAAATGTCCATCCAGCCGTCGTTGTCATAGTCGAGAAATGCGCAGCCTGCGCCTGAGGTTTCCGGAAGGTATTTTTCGGGTGACTTCCCGTTCGAATGAACCCATCGGATTCCGCTCTTCTGAGGGGGAACTTCCTCGAAGGGAAATTGCGGTGCCTCGGGCAAGAGAAACCCCGGCCATCGCGGCGCGAGCAAGGCTCCGGCCACCATCTTGGAGAAGAAATCGCGCCGTGTTAGTTGCGGTGCACGAATCCCACTTGGAATTTTCATTCAGTCCGTGCCGAGCAAACTCTCAGAGTTTCCAAGTTTTATCATCCGAAATCAAATAAGGAGAAAACTATTGTGGCTTCTCAGGGGCTGGCGCCATTGGCGTCGCTGAATCGAGGCTCCGGTGAATCGCAAATTCCTTTTCTGCTTCTTCCCTGTGACCGGATCGCTCCAAGGCTGTGGCAAGCGCGTGATGGATGGCAGGATTTCCAGGCGTCAGATGCTCCGCCACGCGCAAAGGCGGAATTGCGTCTTCGTATCTCTTGACGGTGACAAGACAACTCCCCCAGCCCAGGTAGGCTTCCGCGAAATTGGAATCGAGCTTTGCGGCCTGGGAAAATCGGGAGATAGCCTCATCCCATTTCTCGTCTCGCCGGGCAAGTTCTCCCAAAATGTACTGGGCGCCAGCATTGTTTGGATCAATCTGGAGTTCCTTTAGGAATTCTTGCTTCGCGCGTTCCATGGCGTCCGCGCCGGCATCAGGTCGTGAGAGCAACAGCCTGCCGAGCAAAAAGTGAACGCCGACTGCATTAGGTTCCTTTTCGATTATGCCTTCATATTCAAGCTGGGCAGGTTCCCACTTCCCTTGCATTTCGAGGGCTTCCGCGTTCAGCTTATGAGCAGCAAGTGATTGCGGGGCGGTGCGGCCGAGATCCTGGGCCGTTCGCGTCGATAAATCAGAGTATGCATGGACAAGGATGAAGAGTACGTCAGGGTCCCGGCCAAACTGCTTGTTGAGCAAGCGGATAAAGTCGACCGTGGAGTCGCGATCGTCCAAAGCTAAAGAGCAGCGCAGTCCAACTATGCCGGCCCTTTTTCTAGTTTCCGCCGGGATTTGGCCGGTCATGGCACGTTTAAGGGCGGAAACGCTCTCAAGGCAATGCCCTTGTTCTGCCAAGGTGAGCGCTTTGTCCAGGGATAACCCAGACACGGCGCCTGCTGTAGCAGTGACTTTCGCTTGCTGCGCCAAAATGACTGGTTCGGACCACAAAAAGCCAATTAATAAGAGGACAGACGCGGCCGTACCCGAGTATCTAGACATTTTGCATTAGGCGTTTCCGCTTCCGAACGTGCCCCTGTGAACGTCACTGCAAAAAAGAAATGAGGCAGGCGGGGGTGATCGCCTGCCTCATTATACGCAGTTTATGTTAGTAGTAGAGCTTCAGCGCTAACTGGATATTCCTTGGAGGCTGGGCGCTGGTAACCTGCCCCAACGCCGAACCCAAGTCCCAAATGGAGGGCGCATTGAGTTGCACGTGGTTAAACGCATTGACGAAGTCAGCTCGGAACTGCAGCTTGAACCGTTCCGTCATTTGGATGTCCTTATGCAAACTCAGGTCTACGTCGGTGTAATGCGCCGTGCGCAGGTATCCGAGTTGATTTGGGCAACTGCCAAAGGTCCCAAGGGCTGGCGTGGTGAAGTTGCCATTGTTGGTGAACCACTGGTAGCCACCGACTCCTGGCGTGGCGATCGGGGTTGTTCCGGTAATGGTCGGGATTGAATTGCAATCGGGGCGCGCGCCGCGAGAAAACGTCCCAGACTGATCAGCTGTACCGCCTGGTGCTATTGCCAAGGGGAAGCCAGTGCGGAACGTGACGATCGGGCTAACCGACCACCCTCCCACAACGGCATTCACGACCTTGTTAGCGTCCTTTGCCAAGAGTTTGCCGCGGCCAACTGGCAGCTCATAAATGGCATATGCGGCAAGGACGTGGGTAGCATCGTAATAGCACGGCGCCCATTCGGCCTTTTTGTTGTAGACGTTCTGCCAGTACGGATAGGCGCTGATGGCATTACTCCAGGCTCCATAGTAACCGGAGTTGTCGGACATACACTTCGAGTAGGTGTATGAGACTTGATATTGCAAACCATGGGCCATCTGCTTCTGGAGAACGGCCTGCAACGAGTTGTACATCATCGTGCCGTTCGATTGCGTACCGGAGACGCTAGCGCCCTCACCGTTCTGGGCAGGGTTGCCAAGGACGGTATAAAGCGTCGGGTTCTTGGCAAAGAATGGGCTCGGAGCGGTGCACGGCGGAGTCCCGCAAGATGAATTGGGAAGCAGTACTCTCTGCGCGTAGTCGAACGGCACCATCAAATGATAGGCTCGCTGACCGAGGTAGCCAATCTGGAAGGTCGTATCGCCCCAGAATTGGTGCTGGATAGTGAGGTTCCACTGATCGTCGATGGCCGGCTGAACGTTCGGATCCCAAACGCGGAACTGGGCTCCAGCGTAACACGCATAGGTGGGTGCCGCGCAGGATGTGCCCGTCGCAGTGCCCACAATGCCGTCAGACGCGCTCGTGGCGGGCAATGCCAGGTTGTTATAGACGGTATTGATTTCGGCTGGAGTAAAGGGCGCGTTCAAGGTCAAACGCAGGTTCGTACCTGTGCCTTCCAGGTACGAGGAGATTGTAAAGGCGCCACGGACGACCGTGTGGCCGCCCAGCATCGCGGGCGTCCACGCGAAACCGATGCGCGGCTGAAAGTCTTTACCGCCATAGAAACCATTGTAAAGACCGCTGCTGGCTCCGTTCTGGTTGGCGAGGTCAATATTGCCGGTGGCCATGTTGTAGTTGGCCTGCTGGTTATTGGTTTCTACCCAAGGAGTGTGCGCCTCGTATCGCAAACCGAGATTCAAGGTCAAGCGGTCCGATAGGCGCCACGTGTCTTGAACGTAGATGCCAATGATATTGCTCGACTGCTCCCAAGTTTTGCCGGTGCTGACACCTCGGCCGTACGAATCGGGAAGGCCAAGGAGGAAGTCTGCTCCCCCATCCCCAGCGCCGGTGGCAGCACCGCCGATGGTGTTGCTGGTGAAGCGGCCATCAAAGTGCAGATAGCCAAGCTGGCCATTGTTACCTGCATAGAAGGTCTTGATGACCTGGTGCCAAACTTGGCCACCAACCTTGATGTTGTGTCGGCCGCGCGTCCAAGTTACCGCATCTTCGAACTGCCAGACGTGGTCATCGAAGCTCTGGGTTTGCTCCGTGGTCCCCAGGTTTTTCAGGACTGAGTTGGCAAAGTTGAGGGCCAGCAGTCCGTTGACGCCTGCAGGGTTTCCATTCCCGATACCAAGCGTATTGCCGAATTGTGCGACGCTCGGAGCCCAGCTATTACCGCTGTTCAGCGTCACATGGCTCCAACCAACACGGGCATCATTGACGAGGTTGGTGCTGATCACGCGGGTCCAATCGCCAACCGTGTTGTAAATTGGCGTCGTTGCATAGCCGTCGGAAAATAGCAGGAACGAGTTTGTCGATGGGTTATTCTGGTAAGCCCTAGTAAAGCGACCGGAAATAGTGTCCTTGTTTGTGGCCTTGTAGTCTACCTTGATGTCGCCCTGATCTACGTTAAAGGCCGATGCTTTAGTGTTGATAGCGTTTTGTTGCAGGCCAGTGCCGATGGCTGCCGGATAGAGGGAGGAGCCAAACAGCGCCTGCGCCACTGGGCTGATCATTGCGGTTGGAATTTTGTTGAACGGGAATATTTGGCGAGTCGTCGCTGCGGTGGAAGAAGGGGTGCAAGGTGCGGTAAAGGATACGCACGGGTTGTATAGTTGGACGTTTCCGCTGCCGCTTGACTTACATGCTCCGGTCGCGTCGAATCCCGCCGAGCACAGTGCGCCAAAGTCCCCACCGCGCTCAGCAGTACTGAATACATTGAACGTACTCGACGCACCGGGAATATCAAACCGTTGGCCTTGGTAGTCCGTAAAAAAGAACAACTTATTTTTGAGGACTGGGCCGCCAAACGTGGCGCCGAACATATTCCAGCGCAATTTGTCCTTGGGAAGCGGGTCCGAAACATAGCTACCGTTAACCAGTTTAGTATTGAAATTATTCGACCAGCTATTCGCGTTCAGCTTGTCATTGCGGAAAAACTCCCACACATCGCCGTGATAGGTGTTTGTCCCCGACTTGATCGTGGCGTTGACAATCCCACCCATAAAATTGCCGAACTCGGCGGAAGCGTTGTTAGTAATCAGGTTGAATTCCTCAATTGCATCCGGTGCAGGCGTGTAACCCAGCAGGTTATCTGACACCTGGTTGTTATCCATGCCGTCGAGTAAGAAATTGTTGGCTTGCTCGCGGTTGCCGTTAATCAGCGGGCGGCCCCCGTAACCAGCGGTGTTGTTGCCATTGTTGAAACTGCTGGGGTCGGTCGATACCGATCCAGGGGCAAGCAGCGTCAATTGGACGTAATTGCGGGAGGCCAGGGGAAGATTATCGTTAGTGGCCGCATTGATAATGGTGTCGACCTGCGTCGCCTCTGTTTTTAAGATAGGTGCGGCGCCGGTTACTTCGACGGTCTGGCTAACCTGGCCGACCTTCAGTTGGACATCGATACGAGCAATCTGGTTCAGCACCAGCGTGAATGCAGGATACAAGGTAGTCTGAAACCCGTCCTTCTCCACGCGCAGGTCGTAGTTGCCGACCGGGAGCTGGGCGATACGGTAAATTCCGGCCTCGTTGGACTCGGCCTTAAAGACGGTGCCGCGCTCCACAGACTTGGCTGTAACAGTCGCTCCCACAACGGCCCCACCACTCGGATCGGTAACCGTTCCGGTGATTGCGGCAGTAACGTCCTGACCCCGCGCTGGATTCGCGGTGCAAAGCAACGTCAGCAGCGTCAAATACACAAGCCCCCACCCCAAGGACTGCATCTTTCTCATGTCACTCCTCCGATTCGAAGCCGTCGGCCATACAACGACCTCTCCTCTTGATTGAATCTCTAGATTGGCAACCACAACCCCGGCCGAATGGCACGTAGCTATATAGCGCCACTTTCTAGTTGTCAAGCCTTAAATTATGGTTTATACGAATCATAGATATGGTGCGACCTATAGCAGTTGCTCTCCTCCGCTCTATAACACCGTGGGCTTCTGGCTCGAACGCGGCACACTTTCGGAACTTGTGGGAGAGGCGTAAACAGAATATCGTTCTTCATATGAATCCAGCTTCCAAGCAGGTGCCCACGAAGCGGTCCCGGGCCAATTCAGGAGTGAGAGTGCCAGCGAAAAAGAGCAATGGCTTGCCCGCGTACCAGAGAATCCAAAGCGGCATCCTCAAGCGCATCGAATCCGGCCATTTGCGTCCGGGTGATCCCGTGGATTCGGAACGTGACCTGGCGAAGATTCATCAGGTCAGCCTGATGACGGCGCGCCACGCGCTTGTCTCGCTCGAACGCGAAGGATTCGTCGAGCGCCGCCGCGGTATCGGAACGTTTGTTGCCCCCCCGAAAATCCATTTCAATAAGCTGATGAGTTACACGGAACAGATGGCTGGCCGGAACCTCACCACCGCCTCCAAAATTCTGTTCTTAAAAATAATCGCCGGCGAGCAGGATGCAGCAGCGCGGCTGTCCCTCCCTCCGACGAGTAACGTGATCAAGCTCGAGCGTTTGCGCCACGCCGCCGGTGAGCCCTTCGCCCTGGAGACTTGCTACCTGAACAGCACTGAGTTCTCGGGGCTCCTGGATGCTCCCGTTGGCCGCGAGAGCCTGTTCGCATTGCTCGAACGCAATTACAAAATCGAGCTCGGCTATGCGGATGAAGAGGTTGATGCGACAGCTGCCGATCCCAGGAGCGCAGAGCTCCTAGCCGTTTCGCGCCGCGAACCGCTGCTGCGTATTCGCCAGGTCATTTATTCAACCAAGGGCAAAGCAATTATGTACGTCGTGGGCTTATATCGCTCCGATCGACACAACCTCGTCATTCGCCGGTTCCGGTAAAGTAAACAAAACATTTTTTGGATGTTCGTTTCGGATTCGCGATTTTTTCTAACTGGAATGCCCAACCCATGAATTTCAAGTCTCGGGCTGGCGTAGCGAAGTACACTAAGCTACCGCGTGAAGGACGGCAGCCTGTGTCCATACCGGCAATCCCCGGGCGCGCCAATTAAAACCGCAGTTCCAACACACGCTTTATAAAAATATCGCAACAAAACGGAACCTTTCGCGCGTTCACTCGTCATTACAGCAGCAATCCAGTTCAGGCGAGTGGTTCTGAGAGTTCGTCACGCGTTCGGCGAGTCGGGAGTACGAGTGCTGCGCCAGTTTTTTCCGGTGCCGCTATCGCCGGCCCGTGTACGCCAGCGCGGTGGTGTGCTCGCGGTGCTTCCTGGCTCTACAGCCGGCCATTTACAACTGGTAACCGGCCTGAAGAGTCTCGCGCACCGAAACACACTTCCGCGTCAACAAAAGGGGACCACCATGAACTTGCACCTGCGCCAGTCATGCTCGTTGTTCGCACGGATGTTGCTTCTCGCCGCCGTGTTTGTGGCGGTTCAGCCCAGTCACGCTGCGCCACAGTCTCAGCAGAATGCCGGCACGTCCTCTTCCAAGCTGCAATCGCAGGCGGAACAGGGCGACGCCGTTGCTCAATACAACCTCGCGCAGTCTCTTTTGCGCCACGATCCCGCCAACGAGGACTACCAATCTGCCCTCAAGTGGCTCCGTGCGTCCGCGGCCCAGGGTAATGCTCACGCGGAATACCTCCTCGGCTACTTATACGAACATGGTAAAGGCGTTCCCCGGGATTATGCCAAGGCTGCGGAGAACTACCGTGCCGCAGCACTCCAGGGCCACTCGCCCGCCGAAAACAACCTGGCCTCTCTCTATCAGCATGGCCAGGGTGTCCCGAAGAACATGGGCAAGGCACTCGAATGGTATCTCGCTTCCGCCCGACACGGGAATCCCGTCGGCCAATGCAATCTGGCGGCGCTTTATTACCTGGGCTCCGGAATCCCCCGCGATTACAAAGAAGGGGCCAAGTGGTTTCGGGCAGCGGCCGATTCAGGATCGGCCGACGCTCAAAACAGTCTCGGCGTTTCTTACTACAAAGGTCTGGGCGTCGCACTCGATTACACGGAAGCTGCCCGCTGGCTGCGCCTTGCCGCGCAACACGGTCTGCCCATCGCGCAAACAAACCTGGCTTACCTCTACGAGCAGGGGAAAGGCCTGCCACTCGATTACGTCGCTGCCTACACCTGGTATTCCCGCGCGCTCGCCGCAGGTGACGCCTCTGGCGCCGACCGCCGCAACGAGCTCTCGCATCTGATGACGCGCAAGCAAATCGCCGAGGCCACGTCTCTCCTCGCGACCATTTCCGCCCAATCGCAACAGCAACCTCCGGCGGCTGCCAGCTCCTTATCGCTCCTGCAGACCCACTAACCTTCGTCTCCGGCTCCCTCTCCGCCCGAGCCTAAGTCGTAGAACAATTATGGTCAACTCGGTTCGAAGGAGCCGAGATTCCCCTTTGATGGTAAGCAAGCTGTGACTGCCCGACCAAACGCGTTTCTCGTAGACTGCGCCAGGTCCGCATGAGACCGAACTAAAAAGAATTTGTCCTTACTAGTACTCCTAGCGTGTTTCGACTGATTGGCGTGTGCTTCGGAGCGCTAGCGGGCTTCTCATGGTCGGTTTTGGTGTCTCTGAGGCTGCTGAATCATTCAGCCAAGCGTTCCGCCGCAACCAGTTGGCGAACCCCGGAGCCAACCACTAGGAATAACTCGGCATGAGGCTTGGCCGCGTCATCTATGACTGCTAATTGCTGGTTGCGCTTGTCTGCCGTAACAGGACTTCCGGCTTCAATATTGTCGAGCGCCTCCAATCCAGTTGATCCAAGGTCGCAAAGACCATGGGACAGGGGAATTAATTCCTGAAGAGAGCTGGAAGAAGAGAGAAACGGATGCAGCCGCGCGTCGTTGTCGCGCCACCGCTGGAACCATTTGCGTAGTTCAAGCCGTGAATTAGGATCCTGAATCGCCTGCTGGGCCAATATGTTGAACTCGCGCCCGGCATTGCTTTCTGGTGAAACGGCATCCACCAAACGATTCAGCGGGGTTTGCGTGCTGAAAGCTTGCGTCTTTTCGCGTTCATACTCTTTCACCGGCTCCACGACCGCAGACAACGTCTCAAATAATTGCTGCGGTGTCTTTCCAGCGATGTGATCCAGCATCTTTCGGTTATTTACGTTGTGGAGTAACTTGAGTCTTTCCAGGCTGATGCTAAGAGCGTCAAGCCGTTTGTACATAGACGTTACCCCCGTGACGGAGGCGGGGGACCAGAGACGCTCAGCAATCGCGCCGAGCCGTGGCCAAAGTCGATTGTCGATGTTTTCAGGTGTGGCGTATTCCGTCCATTGAGCGGCTTCTCCTCCAAGGATTAACGCTTGCTGCGCGTCGGAAAGAGAAGCACTCTCTCCGCTGAGTGGTTCGACGGCATAATGCCGCGCTGCGGGATACATTAGATCGAGATACCAACCGGCTGAGAGAATCGTTGGAAATCCCATCCGCGCCGCGTTCGCGAAAGTTTCCGATCCTCGCCAGGATTGCACCAATGTATCCTTTGGCAGATCTGGATTAAGAATTTCGTCCCACCCTTCCATGTGTTTTCCATGTTTGGCAAGAATCCCCTGAACGCGCTTGCTGAAATAGGTTTGCAGCTCGTGATTATCTTTTATGTTGTGGGCGCGCATCCATTCCTGAATTTGTTGGTTGCCATCCCAATATTTTCCATCGACTTCATCACCGCCGATGTGAAAGTACGGGTCCGGAAACAGAGACGCCATTTCGCCCAGCACGCTGTCCAGTACTTGATAGGTCTCTTCTCGGGTGGGATCAATTGGTGGACGAATGTCGTCGCCCATCCCGCGCACCAAGTGTGCCGGTGGCGGCGCCGATGCGATATTGGGATGAGCAATCAGCCAGCTTACCGCGTGCCCGGGAATATCAAACTCTGGAACCACGCGAACGCCGCGTTCACGCGCGTACGAGAGTAGCTCTCGAATTTGATCCTGCGTGTAAGACTCGCCGTCGGAGGCAAGCTCTTGGAGTTTTGGAGCATTCCTACTCTCCACTCGAAACCCTTCGTCATCGGAGAGATGGAGATGGAGCGTGTTGAGTTTCACTGCTGCCATGCCATCGATGTTGCGCTTCATAACTTCGAGAGGCATGAAGTGCCGAGAGACATCGATCATCAGTCCGCGCCAGGGAAACCGAGGGCGATCTTCCACGCGAACAGCCGGGATGATCCAGCCGCCGCGCTTATCTTTCTGGATCAACTGAAGCAGAGTCTCGACTCCACGCAAAATACCGAGTGGCGTGGCAGCCGTCAGCTCAACCTTGTTTTCACCAACTACCAGGCTGTAACTTTCATCCTCGCCGAGCGCTTGCAGTTTCTGGCCGGGCGTATCGCAGCGAATGACCAAAAGAGGCGCGGTGCTCTTGTTCGCGCTTTTTCTAGAAGACAGCTTTGTTTCTGCCTCCAACTGGCGCCTGAAATGAACGATTGCATATTGAACGCGGTCGTCGCCTCCCTTGACTTCAAACCGCGGCAATTGAACAAGCTTTACAAATCCTTCCCGCTGTTCGATTCGCGCCGGCCAGGGCATTAAATTGAATTCTTCTGCGCAACAAGACAGCGAAAAAGTGAAAGCCGGAACGGCGACACAAAAAACTATCAGAAGTTTTCTCGCGCAGAACGATACCATCTTCACTTTTTCACCGCAGCCAAAGTGCCCTCTATCTCTTCATCCTGCAAAAGGGTGGACCGGGACGGAATGAAACTATTCGCCCATCCAATACTGATTGAAGCCGATATATTCCGATGGCAAGTTTGCGAGAATCGTGCGGCGCAATTCCAAAATATCGACGGGGCCCAATTTCTGGTAGAGCACCTTGCCCGCAGGCGAAAGCAAAACCGTATATGGAACAGCCGACTCCCACTTTGGATCAAACGCGGCCTGCAACGCAGCAGTATCTTCGGATGCAAACAATAGATTGCGGCTGGTTGCGTGCTTAGCCTGCAACATGCGCAGAACGCTGTCTTTCTCGTCCGGCATGTTGGCAGCAACGGTGATATACGCCATATCTCGCACACTGTACATGCGATAGGTGTCTTCCAATTCGCTAAATTCATGAACACAAGAACCGCACCACGTGGCCCAGAAGCTGACGAGCATCATCTTGCCCGTCGGATTGCTACGCAGTTTCTTCAGGTCGTCCGCGGAAGCTAGTTCGAGTTGCGCGGGCTGCGCGTCGAGTTTTTGCAGTGCTTCTAAGCGCGCAGACTGTTTTTCTTGCCACTTTGTCGAGCAGCCGAACACACCCGTATGCTGTATCGGAACTTCCTTGTGCGCTAAAAGCGCTTCAATGGCGTTGCGTGCATCCTGAGTCTTTACCAGTTCGGTTCGATAGCTGTTGTCCATCCGCCCTTCGTACCGCAGTTTGCGTTTTTCGTCGAATACAAAGACGTGCGGCGTAGCCTGCGGGCCATACGCGCGCGTTACAGCCTGCGTGTCGCCGTCATATAAATAGGGATATTGCAGGTGCTTGTATTCAACGCGGATCTTCATTTCTTCCAGGCTGTCGCTGATGTCCGAGGAATCCAATTCATCAATACGAATCGCTTTCGGATCATTTGGCTGAATAGCCACCACCGCCACTCCTTTATCGCGGTAATCCGAAGCGAGTTGCTGGACGCGATGCTCGTACATCTGGGCAATGGGACAATGATTGCAGGTAAAC
>Ga0210400_10003443_pt1 | contig 14018 bp, 13 predicted proteins | sample IncBWH26MmetaG_FD_155456 | JGI IMG/M metagenome (GOLD analysis project Ga0210400, IMG submission 155456) | Forest soil microbial communities from Barre Woods Harvard Forest LTER site, Petersham, Massachusetts, United States - Inc-BW-H-26-M | ecosystem: Environmental > Terrestrial > Soil >...
AAGTGGGCGAGCGTCTCCAGGAACCACACATCCTGCAGTAGCGCGGGTCCGCGCGGGCCGGCGGTCATAATGTTGTTGTCGTCAACGACAGGGGCGCCGAATGCGGTCGTCAGTTTATTGCTCATTGTCTGGCCTCCTTTGATGGTCCTGGGCTGGCGCCATCGAGGTTCGGTGGTGCCGAAAACGACCATAGGAGGCGACGATTATTAGAAGAAATATATACTTCCGAAGACTCTTATAGGAGTCTTCTATGAGTTGGCGCGTTCGCTTACGAGATAAACCACTGTGTATTCCAGGCGTTGCCTGAATGCGTCGCACCGGGCTCCTTGTCGCGGATCAACTCCGTTAAGTCTTTGGCCATCTTGCTGTCGGGGATTTTGATCCCCGCTATCATCTCAGACATAGTGGGAGTCTCGACGTGGTTGAAGGCTCCGATCACCGTCCGGATCACGCTGCCGGCGCGCCTGAAACTCACAGGACTCGCAAATGTTCCTTCAGTTTGCGGTGGTGCCCGTTAGCGACCTTCGTGCCAGAGCTAGGGCTGCTGCCGCCGTGCGTTCAAAGCGCGCGTCCAGCGGCCGCCTCCTGCTGGCGGGTCAGGCCGAGCAGGTTGATAAGGTGCTGATGAAGCTCGAACCAGACGGTATGGTAGGAGTCGCGGTCCGGCGCGGTGAGATAGCGGTGATCGCCGGTCTCGAGTTTGGCGAGCGCGTCCGAGAGACGTCGCTGGTAGCCGCCGATGCGCGGTGCATGCGCCGCGATGTCGTCGACGAGCGCGACTGCTCTCGCGTGCAGCTCCGGTAGACGCCCCAGCACCGCTGCGTCGTAGGCTTGGTCTTTGTGGTCGTTGCGCGTCATCTTGCCGTCGATCGACCGCATCTGCCAGTCCGTCACCAGCGCCTTGAAGTCGGCGTTGAGCGGGGTGAAGCGCTCGTATTCCTGCTCGAGTCGCCGATGGTCGGCACCAGCACGCTCCTGCGCGAGCCCCTGTTCGGCCGCACCTTTGCCACTCGCGGAGAGCCGTGCGCCGACCCGGAACTGCTCGGCGTCTCCACGCGCGACCAGTTCCGCAAGCGCCATCTCCACGGCTTCGGCGGGGGCTCCCAACGCCTCGGCGAGCGCCTCCGTCTTGCCGAACCCCTTGACGTAAAGGCAGGCGATCAGGTCTTCGCGGGTGGCGTTCATGGCGGTTGGCCTCCTCTCTCAGTCGACAAAAACAACTCACGCGGCGGCGAAGCCGCGCTCGGCGCGCGCGCGGTAGTCCTGACGCAGCCGGTGCTTTTCCAGCTTGCCGTTGGGCAGGCGCGGCAGGTCAGCCTCGAAGGCGAGGCGCTTCGGAGCCTTGTAGCGAGCGAGCCGCTCGCGGACATGGGCGTGCAAGGCTTGCGCGAGCTCCGGCCCGGCGCCCGCGGCGTCCCGCAGCTGCACTACGGCTTGGACGCTTTCGCCAAATTCATCGTCCGGCAGCCCGAACACTGCTGCTTCCAGCACCTCCGGATGTTCTTCGAGAACGTCCTCGATCTCTCTCGGATAGATGTTCACGCCCCCCGACACGATGACAAAATTCTTGCGGTCACAGAGGAAGAGATATCCTTCCTCGTTGACGAAGCCGATGTCGCCCATCGTCGTCCAGCCTTGGGCGCTATGTGCCTGGCGGGTCTTGGCCTCGTCATTGTGATAGCGAAGGCCGCCCCGGCCCTCGAAATAGACGTCGCCGATCTTGCCAGGACCGAGCTCGGCGCCCGACTCGGAGAGAATGTGGATCTTGCATCCCCAGGGCTTGCCGACCGTTCCGGGAAATCTGAGCCATTCCTCGCTGGTCGCGTGTGTGAAACCAGCGCTCTCCGTTCCGGAATAGTATTCGTGGAGGATTGGTCCCCACCAGTCGATCATCGCCCGCTTGACCGAGGCGGCGCACGGCGCCCCCGAATGGATCGCCTTCCTGTGCGCAGGCGCTCGGAACGCTGCGCGCGCGCTATCAGGGAGTTGCAGCAAGCGCACGAACATGGTCGGCACCCATTGGCTGTGGGTGACGCCTCGGCTCGCGATGGTCGCCAGAGCGACGGCAGGATCGAACTTCGAGTCCATGACCAGAGTCGCGCCCATGCGCAAAACCGTCATTGCGAAGCGGAGCGGCGCGGCATGATAAATTGGCGCCGGCGTATAAAAGACCGTGTCCTTTCCCATCGCGAACAGGTCGCGCAGGCGCTCAACCCGGCGCGTATCCGAGCCGAGTGGTCCGAAGTCGAGCGGACGCTTGACGCCCTTCGGGCGGCCGGTCGTGCCTGAAGTGTAGAGAAGATCGCCACCCTCGACGTCTTCCCGGTCCGCGTCGTCCAGCGCAAGATCATCGATTGCGGCTATGCCTTCGATCGACCCGCCGAGACTGAGGCAGGCCGGCGCGGCGCCCGGCGGCAACTCCTCCAAAGCCGCGGCTGCCAGCCCGGCAAGGCTGTCTTCGACGAACAGCGCCCTCGCGCCGCTGTCGGCGAGGATATAGGCGATCTCGGCCGGCTTCAGGTGGCGACCGATCGGCGTGTAATAGAGGCCGGAACGCTGCGCGGCCCAAGCGGCGACAAAGAAAGTCGTGGCGTTCGGCGCGAGGATGGCGATGACGTCTCCGCGCGTGAGCCCGCGGCGGCGCAGGGACGAGGCCGCCGCGCGCGAGCTCAAGTCGAGCTCGCGATAGCTCATCGCTTCATCGCCGACGATAATGGCCGGCTTGTCGGGATTGTCTCGGGTCTGAGCGAAAGGATTCATCGCGGGTCAGGAATGAAGAAAGGTGGTCTCGTTGACGCTGATGACAGAGAGGTGGTCGAGCGAATCACCGTTCAACCGCGAGATCGAGCAATAATGCGGTACGAAATGGGTGATACGATCCAATCCGAGGGCATGTGACAGCACCACATTGATCGGCAGGCCGTGCGTGAAGACGGCCACCTTCGCTGCGCCACCCATCAGCACCGAGTCGAACGCGCTCAGCACCTCGCGCTTGAACGCAACCGGATCAGCCCCGAGAAAGCCAATAGGATCGGCGAGAAACCGGCTCCAGACCGCCGGTTCGCGCCGCAGTTCCTCGACCGAGCGGTAGTCCGCCCCGAAGCGATCGGCTTCGGCGAGCCCATCGATCACGGCGACGTCGAGCCCGAGCGCCGTGGCGGTCGGCGCGGCGGTCTGCAACGCGCGGCGCAATGGGCTCGAGACGAGTTGCGCGACGCCGGACCGAGACAGGAAGGCGCTGAGGTCGCGGGCCTGTTTGCGCCCGACGTCGCAGAGATCGGGATCGGAGCCGCCGTTCCGCGTCTCCGGCCTGCCGTGACGTATCATCAGGACTTGCATGGATCTCGCATCTCCGTTTGCCGGCGGGTCACGCAGCGGCGGCTTCGCGCAGCGCCGACAATCCGCCGTCGGCGACGATCTCGATTCCGTTCACCCAGGACGAAACGGGGCTGAGCAGAAAGAGGATCGGCGCGGCGACTTCTTCGGGCAATGCGTGCCGACCGACCAGCGACCGCGCCGCTTCAATCCGATCTTCGCCCATGCTTTGCTGGAAACCGGGCAGAAGAGGCGTCTCGACTGGGCCGGGCGTGACGGCGTTGAAGCGGATCCGCCGCGCCGCACCGGACGCGGCTGCGAGTGGTAGCCATGCGAGCAGCAGCCGCTTGGCGATCTCATAGGCCTCGCCGCCGCCGGGGTTGGCGACGCCCAGCGCGGCGAGCGCTTCGCGCCAGTTGGACAGTGCCAACATTTCGCGTAGCCGCACGGCGTCCCAGACGCAGCGGCGCGCCGCGAGGCTGGACACGAACACGACGGAGCCGCCTTCCGTGATCTTCGGCGACAACATTTCGATGAATCTGCGCGCACCGAGGTAGTTCACCTTAAACACCTGCGCCGCTTCCGCCGTCCCGGCGATTCCGGCGACATGCGCGACGCCGTCGACCGGCCCGTCGATCGCCTCGACGCAGGCAGCGATCGAGCTTTCGTCAGCGAGATCGCAAGCGAGGAACTCCTCGCGCGGCAGCGTGTTGCGGTCGATCGCGAGGCAGCGATGCCCTGCGGCCTTGAGCGCGGCGAGGGTCGCCGCGCCAATGCCGCTCGCTGCCCCGGTGACGACGAACCGCAGCGCGCTCATGGTCAGCTCCACCGCACGGACAGGTTGGCGTAACCGGAGAACCAGTAGGAGGCGATCTTTTCTCCCGGCCTCACAAGACGGACGTCGGACACCCGCTGGAACAACTCCTCGAAGAAGACGCGCGCCTCGAGCCGCGCAAGATGCGCGCCAAGGCAAAAATGCGGCCCCAGCCCGAAGCCGATATGCGGATTGTCGCCGCGGGCCAGAATGAATTTATCTGGAGCGGCGAATTTGCGCTCGTCGCGATTGGCCGACACGAAATACACAACGACCTTGTCGCCGGGCTTGAACACAGTGCCGGCGAGCGCCGTCTCCTGGGTCGCGGTGCGTCGCATCATCATCACCGGCGAGACCCAGCGCACCATTTCCTCGACTGCGTCCGACAGGATTTCGGGCGCTTTCGCGAGTCTGGCGAGATCATCCGGCTGCAGGCAGAGCTGTTCGAGACCGCCCGAGATCAGGAACCGGGTGGTTTCGTTGCCGGCGGCCGTCAACACCATGAAATAGGCGTCGAGCTCTTCCTGCGACAGTGGTTCGCCGTCGACGGTCGCTTGCGCGAGAATCGTTGCGAGATCTTCCGCCGGCGCGATCCGTTTGGCTGCGACGAGCCGGCGAAAATAGTGGAAGAGTTCGCCGCGCGCCTTGGCCTGCACCGCTTCGCCAGCCGACGTGCTGGTCATCGCGTTGGCCCAGTCGACGGTCAGCGGCCGATCCTCGACCGGCACCCCCAGCATTTCGCCGATAACCATCATCGGCAGGGCGATTGCGACTTTCTCGACGAAATCGAACGGCTCGCCGCGCGGGCAGGCGTCGATGAGATGGCGCACGATTTGCCGTACCTGCGGCTCCAGCCGGTTGAGAACCTCGCGTCGAACGCCCGGCACTGCGGCTCCGCGCAATTTGGAGTGTCGGGGCGCATCGAGGTTGTGAATGCTCGGCGCGCCATGGCCTTCGGCGCGCTTGTCCTGGATCTGGGTTCCCTTGCCGTTGCAATAGGCTGCGGGGTTGCGCAACACCTCGGAAGCGTCGGCATGCCGGGTGACGGCATAGAAGCCAGGCCCATTGGGCTCAGGATGGAAATAAACGGGATCGGAGTCGCGCAGTCGCCGGAAGACTTCGTGCTCACGTCGTGCCGTGAACAGCGACGCATCGAGCAAGTTGATCGCTTCAGACATTTGTTCTCCCGATCTCGCGGCGACGTCTACCCTTCGCGTCCGAAAACGCCGCGGTACCAAATGCGGGCGCTGTGCGACCCGAGACGCTCGATCTCCGCGTCGCTCGGCTTCGCCGGGGCGAGCCCGAGCTTGACATAGGCCAGTTGCTCCGTGAGCGCGCCGAGCGTTTCCGCTGCAACCTCCGGGTCGAGGCCGGAGTCGATGGCGCCGGCCGCCTGAAGGCGCTTCAACCAGGCGGTGGTGCGGCGCACGAAACGTTCGCGCTCCCCAATCCACATCGAATAGAAGCTTGCCTTCTCGCCGCGGGCTGCCGCTTCGCGCATCACCCGCAGGAGTTCACGGTGGCGCGCATAGATCCTGAGAAAGGCAATCGTATTGGCGGCGAATTCCTCCTCGGTCAGGTGGGCGGATGAGCCACCTCGGCGCTTGCTCGCGACATAGACATCGTCAAGCAGGGGCCGCAGCACCGCCATCAGCACTTCGTCCTTGTTGCGAAAATGCCGGTAGAAATTGCCGTATGAGGTGCGCGCCGCCTTGGCGATGTCCTCGACTCGGGTGAGCTCATAGCCCCGAAGTGTAAAGGCGCGTGCGGCCGCCTTCAGGAGTCGCTCGCGCATAGCGAGGCCCTTTTGGGTCGGCGGCGAGGGAAGGGGTTCGACGCTTAGTTCCGCAAGCTCTGACATCGTCTTCTCATAAGTGCTTGACGCGGCGCTCAAAGTCAGTAATATGATATCAGTATCACTTTTAAATGCAAGTGTCTTCGCAAGAAAAAAATTAATTAGAAGAGGTGCTTGCGGGGAGGGCTCGTCTGTGACGGGCCAAGGAGACGGGCTTTTGGAATCGGCGCCAGCAGTCTCTTTTTTCGATTTCGGGCACCGCGAGCCCCATGCGCGGCTGCGCGCGCGCCTTGGTGGCAAGGGTTTCAGTCTGTGGCTCATGCGCCACGAACTCGGCCTGCCGGTGCCCCCTGGTTTCACCATCGAGACCGGCCAGTGTCAGCCTTACTTGCGCGAAGGTCTGCGTGAGCCACTGAAGCGCGACATTGATCGGGCGATGGCCGTCGTCGAGCGCGAGATTAAGAGGCGTTTCGGCGATCGATCCGACCCGCTTCTCGTCAGCGTGCGCTCCGGCGCCGCCGCCTCCATGCCCGGCATGATGGACACGGTGCTCAATGTCGGCATGACGCTCGCCAACGCCGAGGCGCTGGCGGAGGCGACGGCCAAGCCGGTGTTTGCGTTGCAGAGCTATCTCCGCTTCCTTGTTACATTCGCAAGCGCCGTCCATGGTCTCGATCTCGGCAGGCTTCCGGGTCTGCCGGACAATGTCGCGACGCTGCGCGAGGACATCGCAGCCGTCCGTGGCACCATCCTCGCTATGCCCGCGGGCGCTTCTCTGGACGATCCGTGGGCTCAGCTGTTCGACGCCATCGGCGCGGTGTTTCGTTCGTGGAACAGTCCGCGCGCGATCGCCTATCGCGAACGCGCCCATGTTGAGGACGCCAACGGAACGGCCGTCACCGTGCAGGCGATGGTGTTCGGCAATCTGGATGAGCGGTCGGGAACCGGAGTTGTCTTCACGCGCAATCCCTCGACCGGCGAGCCCGCGCCCTGCGGCGACTTCTTGTTCTGCGCCCAAGGCGATGACGTGGTCGGCGGAGGCAGCCGGACGCTGCCGCTGCAAGCCTTCGAGCAGGCGATGCCGGACGTCTATCGCGAGCTCGGCTCGGCAATGGACCAGCTTGAGACCTATTACCGCGACATGTGCGACATCGAATTTACGGTCGAGCGCGGCCGTCTCTGGCTCCTGCAAGCGCGTGTCGGCAAACGCAGCCCGCTCGCGGCGCCGCGCATCGCCGTGGACCTGGTTCGCGAAGGCCGGGTCGGGCTTCAGCCCGCGGAGGCGGCCGCCCGCATCGACCCCGAGCTCCTTTCCGGGGCGACGTCCATCGCACGCGCGTCGACGGACGGCGCGCCGATCTCCGGCGGCCTCGGCGTTTCACCCGGCTCAGCCACCGGCAAAATTGTCTTTGATCCCGACCGCGCCGTCGAGCTCGCCGAGGCTGGCGAGGACGTACTTCTCGTACGTCGGGAGACCTCGCCCGAGGACGTCCACGGCATGGGTGTCGCCAAGGGCATTCTCACGACTCTCGGCGGAATGATGAGCCATGCCGCCGTTGTCGCGCGCGCCTGGGGCGTGCCGGCCGTCTGCGGTGTCGTGGGCGTCGAGATCGACGGAGCCTCCTTGCGCTGCGGCGACGCCGTGTACCGGGAGGGCGACATCCTGTCGATCGATGGCGACACGGGCGCGGTCTATGCGGGCGCGATCGCTTCGCGCGTCGCTGTTGATCCCTATCTCGTTACGCTACGCGAATGGGCCTCGTCGGCCACGGATCGTGCGCACGCATGAGACACGTATTCGGAAGTACGTTCGTCTTCGCATGAAGCGAAGCGCATTTGGGAGGAAGAGCATGAATCTTGTCACGAAAGTTGCCGGTATCGTTGGTCTTGCCCTGTGCGTCGGATCGGCGCCGACGGTTGCAGCTGCGAAGGACGCCCTGAAGCCTCGAAAGATCGGCGTCATCGTTATCAACACCGGCTCGGAGTCGCTCGCGCGCTGGGCCAACAACGTACAGGTGGCCGCCGCGAAGCTGCACTGGGACGTGATCATCAAGAATGGCGAGAGCAATCCGGCCGTGGTTGCGACCCTGTTGCCCGAGCTTCTGACGCAGGGCGTCGACGCCGTCATCACTATGGCGGTGGACGCGCCGCTGATGGCGCAAGGGCTCACCGAAGCGAAGGCGAAGAACGTGCCCGTGATCGCCACGGTTGTCGGCGTCAATCCGGCGGGCCGCGACAACTTCACCGCGGTCTACGCGATCGACGACTATGAGCTCGGCGTCGCGCTCGCCAATTATCTTGTCGACAAGAATGCGAAGGCCGTTGCCGTTGGACAGACCGCGACCCTCGTCTACGCCGCCGATCAGCTCGTCGTCGGCGCCAAGGACACGCTCGACAAGCGCGGCGCCAAGATGACGGCCGTGTCCGACACCGACGTCACGAACCTGGTGAATTCCTTCACCCAGACGGCGGGCGATCTCGCGCTCGCCCACCCCGAAGCCAACGCGATCATCTCATGTTGCGACTTCGCACCGCCGATCGACCTGCCGGCGCTGAAGGCCGCGCATCGCGACAACATGACCCTGATGACGCGCGTCGACAATCCGAGCTCGATCCAGGCCCTGCGGGCGGGTGCCAACCTCGTCCTGGCGGCGAGCCGCACCGACGCCTACAATCTCGCCGCGCTCGACGTTCTCGTCGGCCATTTCGGCAAAGGAACGCCGGTTCCGGCGGCGCTCCCGAACTTGAAGGCCGACGTGAAGATCGTCGACAAGACCAGCATTCCAGCGAGCGGCGAAGTCTATCCGTTCGCGCAAGAGCTGGCGGCGCATGTCGAACGCTGGGGCAACGACTACCAGTTCTGAAAGATATCCGTGTCTCCGGAGGCGTCGAACGTGACCAATGGATCCGCAACTGCCCGCAATCACGCGGCGCTCACGGTTGGCGTCTCCGATCGCCCGCCATTCGGCGTCAAGGACGACATCCGCCGTGAGCGGAAGGCTCCGGACCGCAACATTCTCGACCGCGACCGGATCGTCGACGGGCTGAGGCAGTGGGGCATCGTGATCGTCTTCGCGGCGATCGTCGTCACCTTTTCGTGGCTCCGCCCGACGACGTTCATGACTTTGCAAAACTTCGTCAATGTCGTCAACAACAGTTCAAGCTTGCTTCTCTTCGCCATGGCCGCGACGCTCGCGCTCGCCATCGGCGAGTTCGACCTCTCCTTTGTCGCGGTAGCCGACCTCGTCGCCGTGCTCGTCGGCGTTCTCGTCACCGGTTTTGGCTGGACGAGCGCCCTCGGCATCGCCGGCGCGCTGACGCTGGGGCTCGTTTGCGGCGCGGCGATCGGAGCGATCAACGGCCTCTTCGTCGCAAAAGCCTTCGTTCCTTCCTTCGTCGCAACGCTTGCTGTAGGCTCGATCGCAGCCGGCCTCGAACTCGCAACCCAGGTCTGGATCGCAGGCGGCATGAAGCAGATCAGCGTTATCGTGCTGCCGGCGCCCCTGCAGGCGCTGGGCTCGGCGACCGCCTTCGGCTCGCCGATCAAATGGACAGTCGTCCTTGTGTTCCTTTTCGCGTCAGCGCTCTGGCTCCTTATGCGGCGCACGACGCCGGGCCGGCAAGCCTATGCGATCGGCGGCAACCCGATGGCTGCCTATCTCGCCGGCGCACCGGTCGCGGCGCTGCGCATTGCGGCTTTCGCTCTGATCGGCTTCATCGCGGCCCTTGCCGGTTCGATCGCGCTCGCCGAGCGCGGCTATTTCAACATGGGCTCGCCTCCGTTGCTGTTGCCGGCCTATACCGCAGCCTTCCTCGGCGCTGCGGTGCTCGCCAAGAAGAAGCGATTCGACATCTTCGGTTCGGTCTTCTCGGTCTTCGTTCTCTTGGCGCTCGGCAACGGCCTGTCGCTGCTGAACCAGCCGCGCTGGATTGCCTCGGCGATCAGCGGCCTCGTTCTTCTTGGCGCCGTGCTGCTGAACCGTCCCCAGAATCGCAAAGTCTGAGAAGCCATGACCGCGCCTCTCGTCGCAGCGCATGACATATCCAAGTCCTTCGGCCTCACGCGGGCTCTGGATGGGGTCAGCTTGTCGGTTGCACCGGGTTTGGTGCACGGCTTGATCGGCCCCAACGGCAGCGGCAAGTCGACGCTCGTCCGGATGCTGACCGGAATGGAGACCCCCGATCGAGGCAACATCGTCGTGGACGGCGCAGCGCAGCCGCATTGGACCGCCGGTCAGGCGCGCGCTCTTGGCGTCGAGCTTGTTCCGCAGGAACTCGCGCTCGTGCCCGTTTTCAAGGTCTGGGAGAATATCGTCCTTGGCGCCGAAACGCACGGCTTCCGGCTGTCGAAATCCGACGATCGCGCCAAGGCTCGCGCCGTACTCGACGAACTCGGCCTCGACATCGGCGTGGACGAGGACACGCTGACGCTTGATCCGGGCGAGCAGCGGCTGGTGATGTTCGCGCGGACGTTCCATCGCAAGGCGCGGCTTTTGATCGTCGACGAACCGACCGCCGGACTGGGCGAAAAAGATTCGCGCACCGTCATCGATGCGCTGAAGCGCTTGCGCGCCAGGGGCGTCACGATGATCTTCGTCAGCCACTACCTTTCCGAGGTTATGGAGACGTGCGACGAGGTGGCGGTGATGCGCGACGGCCGGATCGCCGCCCGCCTTGCGGGCGCGTCGCTCACGCTCGACCAGATGATCCGCGAAATGGCCGGCGTTCACGCCGAGCGCAATCTCCCAGCGCGCAGCGCAGCGCGCAAGGAAAAGCTGATCATCGAGGGCCGGCATCTCGCGATGCCGCCGCTGCGCCAACTCAATTTCAAGCTCTACGAGAACGAATGCCTCGGCTTCGCTGGCCTTTTGGGCTCGGGCCGGGAGAAAGCGATCGACGTGATCTCGGGGGCCGCTCGCCTGTGGGGGTCGGTGCGCGTGCGGGGCGAGTTCGTCGAGACGCCGCGCGAGGCGGTTCGTGCGGGCGTGGGTGTCCTGAACGGCAGTCGCAATCTTTCGATCGTGTCGGGCTGGAGCGTGCTCAAGCATCTGAGCCTGCCCTCGCTCGAGCAGACAAGCCGCTTCGGCTTCATCGACAGCCGCCGCGAGCGCGAGGGTGCGGAAGCCGCTGCAAGACGGCTTCGCGTCAAGGCCGCGCTCGAGGATGAGCTCGCGGACCTCTCCGGCGGCAATCAGCAGCGCGCATTGCTTGCCCGCTGGCTGATGTGCGACTCCGACGTGCTCGTGATCGACGAGCCCTGCGTCGGGGTCGACATCGCCGCGAGGGCCGAGCTTCTCGCGGCCATCCGCGAATTCGCTCGTGCGCATGCCGTCATACTCGCCTCGTCCGACCCGATGGATCTCGTCGAGTGCTGCGACCGCGTACTTTGTCTGCGCAAAGGGGCGGTGGTGAAGGAGCTGGTCGGCGAAGAGATCTCCGAGGAAGCGATACTGCGCGCGACCATGACAGCCGCAAGGGCGATGGAGGCCGCATGATCGTCAACGGCAAGCCTTGGCTGGTCGACGACGAGCTCAGCGCCCGCTGGCCGCTTTACACTCGCGGCAATGTCGGCGAGGTGTTTCCCGATGTCGTGACGCCGCTCAACTGGACCCTTCTCGGCGGCGCAGTCGAGGAGAGCTGGCGTGAGGCTTGGCACGAATTCGGAATCGTGGCGCCCGGCGATTTCGACAAGGATCGTGTGATCGTCTGCATCGCTGGCGGTTATTGCTACCTCAACATGAGCTACATCCGCCTGCTCGGCGTACGGGTTCCTGGAAGTTCGGTGAAGGCGGTTGACAAGCAGTTTCTCGGCGAAGTGGACGCTCCGCCCTACATGGAGCGCGCCGGCGACCGTAACTTTCTCTGCTCCCTGAAACTCTTGTGGGAGACGGAAAAGACGTTGCGTACCCGACGACCACGAATCGTCGAGGACATACGCCGCGCCTCCAGGGAATGGGTGGAACGCTATCCCGGCGACAAAGCCTCGGATGAGGCGCTTCTCGATTATGTCTTCGCCTATCCGGCCGTGCATCGCTATCTCTTCGGACGGCACGTCCTCGTCACCTTCAAGGCCACGGTTGCGTCCGGAGCGATCGCCGCGCTCTGCGCGTTCAAGGCGAAAGACCCAGGCCTGATGCTCGACCTGCTGTCAGGCGTCGAGGGGGTTGAGTCTGCGGAGCCGGCTCGGATTCTCTGGTCGCTCGGGCGCATGGTCGCCGGCTCGCCGAGCCTCGCGCGCATCTTCGAACAAGGCGTCGACGACAGGACGTGGTCGCTTCTCCAGGGAGAGCCGGCAGCGAAAGAATTTGCGCGCGACTTCGCCGACTTCCTTGCCCGCTACGGCTATCGCGGCCCGAACGAGTGGGAGTTGGCGTCGCAACCCTGGCGCATGGGCCCTGAAGTTCCGCTGCGCACCATCGATCGATTGCGGCGCTCCGAGGAGGCGAATGCGCCTGGCGCCGACCAGGAAGCCCAGAGCCTCAACTCTGCGCAGGCGACGCGCCACGCCCGCCGCAAGCTCGGCATCGTCGACCGGATGAAGTTCGACAAGGCTCTGCCCGCAGCAAAAGTCTGGCAGGCTGCGCGCGAAGGCTCCAAGAGCGCGGTCATCCGGGCGCTGGACAGCACACGACGCGCGGTCAACGAGCTCGCGCGTCGGGTCGCCGAACGGCATCGCCTCGCCGACTGGCGCGGCGTCTATATGCTTCATCAATCGGAACTGCGCGCCTATACCACCGACCCGCAGCCATTTCTCGACGTCATCGCGGAGCGGTCGGCTGCCGCCGAGGCGCTTGCGGAGCGCATTCCACCCTTCCTGTTCGAAGGCGAGATTTCGCCGATCGAAACCTGGTCGAAGCGGACCTCCGAACGGCAAGCTCGAGGGGGGAAAGGCGACATTCTCGAAGGCATCGGTGGATCACCTGGGCGGGTCGTCGGCATCGCCCGCATCGTCATGGACACGTCCAACCCGGACATTCTCAATCCCGGCGACATCCTGGTGGCGCCCATCACCGACCCGTCCTGGACGCCACTCTTCCTCGCCGCCGCGGGCGTCGTCGTGGATGTCGGCGCGGTCATGAGCCATTCCGTGATCGTATCCCGCGACCTCGGGATCCCTTGCGCCGTCTCGGTGACCGACGCAACGATGATCATCCCGGACGGCGCGCTGATCGAACTCGACGGCGACACGGGCGCCGTAACAATCCTCGATGTCGCGCCGGCGCTTGCGGCCTAGTCCGAAGCCGGTGCGCGTGCTTTCGGCCGGGACGATTGAGCCGAGGCATCGCAATTCGAAACGAAGAAAGGCTTGCAGGAATGGACATGAAGGGCACAGCGGCGATCGTCACGGGCGGTGCGTCGGGGCTTGGCAGAGCGGCGGCGGAGCGCCTCGCGGCGGCTGGCGCGAAGGTCGCGATCTGCTACCTCAACGCAGAATTCGGCGAAGCGGGCAAAGGCGACGGGCTGTGGCTGTCGTAAATTAAATCCGGCCATATTGGTGACGCAGTCCGCCCAAGATCGGGCGACAAAGAATGTGCCCGGCGCGATCGACGGCGCGCGAGACCGGCGCATCTTTCTCCAGAGATAGATGCGTGCGGGCCCCATTGTAATATTTCCTGTAACAGAGCAGCAGGTGACGGAGGTGGCGCTCGCTGGAATACAATAACGTGGTCAAGGCATTCCCGTCGGATCGAACCGATCAGCCTTTCAGCATATCCATTTTGCCAAGAGGAGCGGGGCGACGTGGGCCGATCGCGGATGCCTATCGATCGGAGTCCGTGGATAAAAACCTCACCATAAGCGCCGTCCCGGTCGCGAATGAGATAGCGGTCTGTCCGATATCGACGCCGAGCTTGAGGAGTTCTCCATGGATCCGCGGCGCTCCCCACAGCGGATTGCCGTCGGGCGCTTGGACGCGCGACGTCCGGTATGTCTCCGCATCTTGTCCGGCGAAATCCTTCAGATTGTCGGTGATCAGGATGCCGGCGTGCGCGGCGTAGACGGTCGCAAGAACGCCGCCATCCTCGAGATCTTTCAATGCCGGGTCCGGAGACCCGCCTAAGACGATGTGCGGGTCAAAACCGGCTGGCCCGAACT
>Ga0210400_10003444_pt1 | contig 14015 bp, 8 predicted proteins | sample IncBWH26MmetaG_FD_155456 | JGI IMG/M metagenome (GOLD analysis project Ga0210400, IMG submission 155456) | Forest soil microbial communities from Barre Woods Harvard Forest LTER site, Petersham, Massachusetts, United States - Inc-BW-H-26-M | ecosystem: Environmental > Terrestrial > Soil >...
TCGGCACGCCCAGCGCGCCAAACGGGGGCATCCCCGCCGCCGGGATTCCCGCCTGCAGGATGCGCAGAGTGTCCGCGTCGGACAACTGTTGAACTTCGGCGCGTGTGGCGACATTGGGCCCACGCTCGCCACCGCGCCCGTCCAAGCCGTGGCAGGTGGCACAGACCGATTCGAATATTTTGCGGCCATCCGCCGCGGCAGAACGGGTAGGTTGATTTTTTCTCGCGGCAGGATTTCCCCTCTGCGCTCGGGCAGGCATTAGTAGTGTGCAAGCAGCAAAGATTACTGCAGCCATCGCGGCGCAGACAAAGCGGGGCGAGGAATGCAAGAGGAAAGCTGCCCTCTTGCTGACCCCGGTATGCGAACGGATGGGGAACATTTGGCTCGTGGCGGCAGATACCGGCTTTGTCGCGCTCCCTGTGAATTTTCAGCGGCTGAAAATAACGTTGGGATTATGAAAAAATCCCGCTCACAATGGAACGCCGTGATACCTCATCGAGCAGCGCGCGTCAACCTGTTTCTGTGCGGCGAAATTCGAATGGGACAGCTCGGAATTAGCGTTCCCGCGATAGGAGCCGCCGGTTTCGAGTCTTCGAGCCTCTACCACGCGCGTGCAAGACAGTGTTACAGTCCGCGCTTCAGACCGACTTCCTGGAGGAGTCCATGAGCAGATTCGTTCATTTTCCTCGCCGCGCGCTTGCCTGTGGAGCAATTCTCGCTGTAGCTCTTTTCCTTGTGGGAGTTGCGGGATGGGCCTGGCCGCGTTCCGCGAAAGCCAGGCAAGAAGCTGCGAAGCCGAACGACGATGCTTCCTTGCTGGAAGGATTCCGGCACGTCGAAGCCGCTTCCGTTTCGGATGCGCTGGAACAAATCAGCGGACGCAAGATGTACATGTCGCATCGCATGCGGCCGATTTTCCCGGCGAAATTTGCCGGATTTGCAGTGACAGTAATGTTGAAGAAAGAAAGCAATCATGATCCGGACGCGCTCAAGGGGATGCTTGCGGCGATCGACCAAGGGCCGGCGAATTCCGTTTACGTCATGGTGGTCGAAGACGGCGCCGACATTGCGGGCATGGGCGGCCTGATGGGAACGGCCATGGCAGCGCGCGATTTTTCCGGCGCAGTGATCGATGGGGGAGTACGAGACACGGCCTATCTGCAGAAAGTTGGCTTCCCCGTGTACGCGCTGGGAATCGTGCCATCCACTTCGGTCAGCCACTACCGCTTCGCGGGAGCAAACATTCCGGTCGTGTGTGACGGAGTGGCGGTGAATCCCGCGGATATTATTGTGGCGGATGCCGATGGCGTGGTGGTGGTTCCGCGCGCGACGGCGGGGCAAATCCTTGCGCTGGCGCAGGAGATGGACTTCAAAGAGCACTCCATGTACGCGTGGATCGAAAAGCTCAAGTCCATCCAGGAAGCGGTGAAGAAGTTTGGGCGTCTTTAGGACAACGTAAGAGCGATTGATTCGATTTAAACATTGAGATTGGGGCTGGAACTTGGAAGCGGGCTGTAGTATAGACACTTTTGCAATATGGTTGATATTTTCATCATTCGGGCGAATGCCTGTGGTTTCTTCGTCCTGACGCAAACATTCTCGCTTCTCGCCGCAGTGCTTTGTGGCAGCTTCTTTCCTCGGCAAACGGCCGCGCAGGCGCAAGAGGCGAGTAGCGTTTCTATTTCCACTTCGATCCAGGTGACTGCAGATGCCCTTGCCGCTCAGCCCGTGGGGGCGAATTGGCTTTCGTACAACGGCGATTACACGGGCCGCCGGTTCAGCAGCCTCGAGCAGATCAATAGGAAGAATGTCGGGCAATTGCGCGCGCAATGGGTATTCCACGCGCCTAATTCGAATAGCCTGGAAGTCACGCCGGTGGTGCTCGATGGCCTCATGTTTGTCACTTCCGCGAACGATGCCTTTGCGCTGGATGCGCAAACCGGCCGAGTGATCTGGCATTACTCGCGGCCGGTCACTGAAGGGCTGATCGACGACGCCTCGCAGCATCACAATCGCGGCGTGGGGATGCTAGGCTCGCGCCTCTATATGGAAACGGACAACGCCCATCTGCTCTGCCTGGATGCGCGCTCCGGGCATCTGTTGTGGGACGTTCCTTACGCCGAGGGAAACAAGAATTACGGGGCGACGAGCGCGCCGCTGGTCGTGAAGGACAAAGTGCTGGTGGGAACTTCCGGCGGCGATGACGGGGTGCGCGGATTCGTGGCCGCCTATGATGCCGAGACGGGGAAACTTGCGTGGCAATTCTGGACGATTCCCGGGCCAGGCGAGTTTGGCTCCGCGAGCTGGCCCGGCGAACTGTACAAGCGCGGCGGCGGCACCACGTGGATGCCCGGCACGTACGATCCGGAACTCAATACGATCTATTGGGGCACCAGCAATCCGGCGCCGGATTTCGATGGTGGCCCGCGCCCGGGGGACGACCTCTATACCGACTGCGTGCTGGCGTTGGACCCCGATACGGGAAAACTCAGGTGGTATTTTCAATTTACTCCGCACGACCTCTTTGACTACGACGCGACGGAAACGCCCGTTCTGGTCGATGCGAGCTATCAGGGCCAGCCGAGAAAGCTGCTCGTGGAAGCGAATCGTAACGGTTATTTATACCTGCTGGACCGCACCAATGGTAAATTTCTATCGGCTTTTCCTTTCGTAGAAAAACTGAATTGGGCAAAGGGAATCGACGCGCAGGGCCGGCCGATTCGAACCGGTGTGCAACCCACGGCAGAGGGCACGCGGACCTGCCCCGGATTCACCGGAGCTACCAACTGGTACTCGCCGTCTTACAATCCCTCAACTCACCTTTTCTATTTCCTGGCGGAGGAAAACTGCGATCGCTTCTTTTTGAAGCCGGAGGAGTTTTCCGAAGGAAAGACGTATTACGCGACGGGAGCGCGACGCAGCCCGGGCGATAACCGGCAGAAAATCCTACTGGCCTACAGCCTCGAATCCGACAAACCGGCGTGGCGATCTCCCCAGGTAGGTTCGGGGCATTCCTCGGGTGGAACGATGACCACCGCGGGGGGACTGCTCTTTTTTGGCGACGATGCGCAATCCTTTGAAGCCGTGGACGCGCAAACGGGCAAGCCGCTGTGGCATTTTAACACCGGCCAAGGCATGCACGCTTCGCCGATGAGTTATGCGGTGAACGGGAAGCAATACGTGGCTATCGCCGCGGGGAGCGACATTTTCAGTTTTGGGTTGCCTTAGGGAACGATCGAATTCAAATTTCAATTACTCGAAGGAGGATGCGAAATGTTTTTCACTCTGAGCACGAGAAGGAGTTTTGCCGCTCGACTGGCCGCGCTTTTGCCAGGCCTCGGCTTTGCGGGAATGGCGGCTGCAACGCCGGCGGCGGCCGCGCAGAACACCGGCGGCGTCCAGAAACTGGACGGCGATGGAAAGCCCGCCGGCAAGGGTTTCATCACTCCGCTGATTATTTACAACGGATTGATCTACATCGCCGGGCAAGGCGCGCATTCGCGCGGCGACAAGTCCGACGCCGGCAAAACTCCTACCATCGAGATGCACACGCACATGGTGATGGAAGGCGTGAAGGCCACCGTTGAAGCGGGCGGCGGCACCATGGACAGCATTCTTCAACTAACCGTGTTTCTAGCAAAACTGGACTATTACGACGGCATGAATTCGGTGTTCAAAACTTACTTTCCGAACGGAGGGCCCGCGCGCACCACGGTTGCTGTTGCTGGATTGCCAGGCGAGTCGCTGGTGGAAATTAACTGTATCGCTGCGGTAGTGCGCGACGCAAAGAAGGGGGCGTAGAACGATGGCCTTCAACGATGGCTGGAATCGCAGAACATTTCTGGGCACGCTCGGCGCGCTGGTGGGGACGATTTTCAGTGGACGCAAGGCGTTTGCTTTACCGTCTGCCGCGGGTGGCAAGGCCGCTTCCGTCTCGGGCTTCGGCGCAACCGGGAACGTCTACGAAGAATTGGGCGTAACCACGGTCATTAACGGGCAGGGAACCATGACGGTGCTGGGTGGTTCCTTGATGAGGCCCGAGGTCGAAGCCGTGATGGCGTTGGCGGGCCGCCACTTTGTCAGCGTTCCTGAGCTCGAAGTCGCCGCCGGCAAGCGCATTGCAGAAATGCTCAAGCTGCCGGAGGGATACGGCGCGATCGTCACTTCGGGGGCCGCCGCCGCCATGCAATCGGGGCTCGCGGGCATCCTCACGGGTGATAATCCGAAGTTCATCGAGCAGTTGCCGGATTTAACGGGCATGAAATCGGAAGTCATCATTCAAAAATCGCACCGCAATCCTTTCGACCATCAGTTGCGCTCCACCGGGGCGAAGCTCGTGGTCATCGAATCGCACGACGATCTGAAAAAGGCCATCACGCCGCAGACGGCGATGATGCACTTTTCAAACTTCGCTGATACGCAAGGGCAGATCAAAGTCGAAGAATGGGTCAAGCTGGCGCATGAAAATCAGATTCCGGCGTTCATCGACGCCGCGGCGGATACGCCTCCCGTCTCGCACTTATGGGATTACGCAAACATGGGCTACGACCTCATCGCCTTCAGCGGTGGAAAAGCGATTCGCGGGCCGCAATGCGCAGGTCTGCTCGTCGGCAAAAAAGATCTGGTCGCCTACGCACTGCTCAACAACAGTCCGCACGAAGACACACTCGGCCGCAGTCAGAAAGTAGGGAAAGAGGAAATCGTCGGGATGGTGAAGGCGCTGGAATCTTATTTGAAGGAAGATCACGAGGCGCTCAACAAGGAATGGCAGCGCCGTCTGGATTTCATCTCCGGCCAAGTGACAAAGATTCCCGGGGTGACAACTTCATTCCCCACTCCGGAAATCGCGAACCATGTCCCTCACATGCACATCAAGTGGGATGCGGCGCGCATTGCGTTGACGCCACGCGAAGCGGGCGCTGCTCTGCGCGGCGGAACGCCGTCCATCGTTCTTTCATCAGGGGAGCATGGTGAAGCCTTGTCGATGAATTCCTTCATGTTGCAGCCGGGGGAAGAAAAGATCATCGCCCGGGAATTGGTGAAGGTCTTGAAGTTGCACGCAGCGTGATCGAATCGAGACTGCTGTTCGCGGCTTCGAGGAAGCCGGATTCTCGGAACCGCCGTATGTCCGCACTCTCCTCGAAGCGAGGGAATGTGCATGACTAAGCACGGAGAGAGTCGGGTTCGCTGGTTCCTAGTATCTTGGCTGTTTATCCTGGCCGCCGTCGCGTATCTCGATCGGATCAATCTCTCCATCGCCGGAAGTTTCATTGCCACGGAATTCCGCCTTTCCAATGTTCAATTGGGCTCGCTTACCAGCGCTTTCTTGATGGGCTATGCGGTTTTCCAGACCGTCGGAGGCTGGTTGGCCGACCGCCTCGGTTCGCGCCGCGTACTTGCTATCGGTGTCCTGTGGTGGGGTATTTTCACTTCTCTGACTGCGGCAGTCCCCTCTGCGATTGTTTCTGCGGTTCTGGTTCTTGCGGCGGCACGATTTCTTCTGGGGGCTGGAGAAGCCGTGCTTTTCCCTGCTTCCAACCAATTCATTTCGCGCTGGATTCCCTCGCAGGAGCGCGGCGTCGCCAACGGTCTGATTTTCGCGGGCGTCGGCGTGGGTGCGGGCGCCACGCCATTTCTCATTACCTACATTATGGTTCACTACGGTTGGCGGTGGTCCTTCTGGATGAGTGCCGTCATCGGATTGGCCGTCGGTGCCGTCTGGTACTTCATTGCGCGGGATACTCCGGAACAGCACGCCGGTGTCTCTCCCGCGGAACTGCAACACATTCAAGCCGGCAGAACGGTGGGACCCTCCGCTCACTCAAGCACAACCAATGAATCAAGTCGAGGCGTAGCTGCTTCTGACGATCGCATTCTTTGGAGCACCATCCTCTCGTCGAAGAACGTCTGGGCCGTCACGCTTGCCTATTTCTGTTTCGGTTATATTGCCTGGATTTTCTTTACCTGGTTCTTTATTTATCTGGCCAAAGTGCGCGGCTTGAATCTGAAGGCCAGTGCGTCCTACACAACGCTGCTCTTCCTTTCTATGGCTGCATGCAGTCCGCTCGGGGGCGTGATCAGCGACAAACTCACGCGCTTGTATGGGAAACGGATCGGGCGAGCTGGCATTGCTGTCTTCGGGCTCCTCTTGACGGCCGTTTTCCTTACGTTCGGTTCGCAAGTGCAAAGCGCTCGGCTGGCCAGTGTCGTTCTTGCTGGTGGCGCGGGTGCACTGTATCTTTCGCAAAGCTCTTTCTGGTCAGTTACTGCGGATATCGCTGCTGGATCTTCGGGCTCCGTTTCGGGTTTCATGAATATGGGCAATCAACTTGGAGGAGCACTCACCGCTTCACTTACACCTGCAATCGCGTCTCGATTTGGCTGGACCACTTCCTTTTGTGTCGCCGCGGGTTTGTCGGTGCTTGGTGCCGCAGCCTGGCTGCTTGTCGATCCCGAACGCACGCTGTGGCCCGCAACGAAATTGCCGCCGTCGCTAGAAAAGCGTTGAATCCGGGGAAGATCGAGCCAAGTGCGCCAGCCTTGGATAACGCGGCGTCAACGACCTAAAATTTGAATGCGATGTAGAAAAAACTTGACTACATGGGCGTATTGCAGCTCGTAAGATTCCCCGGTATACTTTTGCCCATGTCATTGAGCCTTCAGCAGTCCCAGAGGAACGCACATATCTGTTGTATGTGTTGTACACACCTGTCCTCTGGCACCGGGAGGCTATTGATCTAGGAATCGTAACCTAGCCTAGCTTTTGTGAAACCCACCGCCAGAGTCGATTGGCAGGTGGGTTTTTTGTTTTTGGGCAGCATTTTTTTTCGGAATTTGAAAGGAAAGGCATGACCCCGGCAATTCCCGAACTGCTTCCCGCAACCGGCCCACGCACGGGGTGGAGCGAGGAGGTAGCGACTTCTGCATTCAAGAGGCTCAACCATCTACAAGCCCTGGAGGCAGAAAGCATCTACATTCTCCGTGAAGCCGCGGCGGAATTTGCCCGGCCGGTGATGCTGTATTCCATCGGCAAGGACTCATCGGTGATGTTGCGGTTGGCGCAAAAAGCCTTTTTCCCCGGGAAAATCCCGTTTCCCCTGCTGCACGTGGACACCAGCTACAAATTCCCCGAGATGATCGAGTTTCGCGATTCCTATGCGAAAGAAATCGGCGCCGAGCTGATCGTCCACCAGAACCGCAAAGCACTTGAGCAAGGAGCAAATCCCTTTGCACTCGGGACCCAAAAATGCTGCGGATTGCTGAAGACCACGGCGCTACTGGACGCGCTGGCAGCGGGGGGCTTTAATGCTGCGTTTGGCGGCGCACGGCGTGACGAAGAGAAATCGCGCGCCAAGGAACGCATCTATTCTTTTCGCGATTCTCACGGGCAGTGGGACCCCAAGAATCAGCGCCCGGAGTTGTGGAACATCTTTAACTCGCGGATCGACAAAGCGGAAAGCATTCGCGTGTTCCCGCTGTCAAATTGGACCGAACTGGACGTTTGGCTTTACATCCACGCCGAAAAGATTCCCATCGTGCCGCTGTACTACGCACGTGAACGAAAGGCGGTGTTGCGAAACGGCTCCATCGTGCTGATCTACTCCAACGACCAACTTCTTCCCGGCGAGAAAACCGAATTTGTGAAATGCCGGATGCGCTCGCTCGGCTGCATGCCCTGCACAGGTGCGATCCGTTCCGAGGCGGATACCGTTCCGAAGATTATCGAGGAGATGATTTCCTTCCGCCGGTCGGAACGCGAGAACCGCGCCATCGATCACGACGAAGAAGGCTCAATGGAGATTAAGAAGCGGGAGGGCTACTTCTGATGCTGTCCGCATTCGACAGCAGCTTCCCAGACGGCTTCCTGAGTTTTCTCGACCGGGATATAAACAAGGAACTGCTTCGTTTCACTACCGCCGGAAGCGTGGACGACGGCAAGTCCACACTGATCGGCAGACTGCTGCACGACTCTAAAGCCGTCTACGAGGATCAGCTCGCTTCTGTGAAGAAAAGCAAGATCAACCGCTCGGGCGGACCGATAGATTTCTCCTTGCTGACGGATGGGCTGCGAGCTGAGCGCGAACAAGGAATCACCATTGATGTCGCCTACCGGTATTTCAGCACCTCTCGCAGGAAGTTCATCATCGCAGACACACCTGGCCACGAGGAGTACACCAGGAACATGGCGACGGGTGCTTCGACGGCGGACCTCGCGGTGATCCTCGTCGACGCAACCAAGGGCTTGCTCCCGCAAACCCGGCGCCACACGCACATCGCTTCGTTGCTGGGTATTCCGAACTTGCTCGTGGCCATCAACAAGTTGGACCTGGTGGACTGCCGCGAGGACGTGTTTCTCCGCCTGCAAGAGGATTTTCTCGCTCTTGCCGAGCGGCTCGAGTTTCCCGCCGCGCAATGCATTCCCATTAGCGCGCTCGGCGGAGACAACGTGGCGGTGCGAAGCGAGAGGATGCCTTGGTATTCGGGGCCAACGCTGCTGGAGCATCTGGAAACCGTGGATATCCGGCCGTCAGTCAGTGGCGAGGAGGTGCGCTTTCCCATTCAGTACGTGATCCGGCCTGACGCGAGTTTTCGAGGATTTGCGGGGCAAGTCGCGGGTGGCATTCTGCGCCCAGGCGACTCGGTCCTGGCGCTGCCGTCCAGGCAGAAAACGCGAGTGCAATCGATTGTTACGTATGACGGGGAGCTACGGGAAGCCGGGCCCTCGATGTCGGTGACGGTAAAGCTGGAGGATGAAATTGATCTGAGCCGCGGCGACATGCTCGTCTCCCCCAGTGCGCCCCCGCGTGTGTCGCGCCGCTTGGAAGCGATGGTGGTCTGGTTGCATTCCAGCCCGCTCGAATTGAATCGCGTGTATCTCGTGAAGCATGCCGGGCGTCAAGTCAAAGCCAAGGCGACGCAGATTCGTTATCGCGTGGATGTAAATACTTTGGCGCATGCGCCCGCGCACCAACTGGAGATGAACGGCATTGCAGCCGTAGAGTTCGAAACCAACGAATCTCTTTTCTTTGATTCGTACCGTCGCAACCGGACAACCGGCAGTTTCATTTTGATTGAACCCCTTGCTAATGCCACGGTCGGCGCCGCAATGATCTGCGAAGACCAGGATCAACCGCAGGGAACGGCTGAATCTGAGGATGCGGGAACTGCGCGGGTCGCCTCTGGCCAGGGAGAAGTCACTCTCCAGGAACGACAGCGTCGCCACGGACATCGACCTGGAATTCTCTTGGTAGAGGGCCGCGAGGCTCTTGCGAAACAACTGGAACGATCCTTGTTCGAACGAGGATTCGAAGTGCTCGTTCTGGAGGGCGGCGCGCTGTCATCGCAAGCCCTCCCCCTGCTGCTAAATCCGCTTTGGTCCGCGGGGCTGCTGGTCATCTATTCCTGCCAGGCGATTGCGCAGGCGGACCGGGATGCGATTAAGGCGTTAGCCGGAGATTACGCATTTGATTTAGCAGCCCTCGAACTACCGGCAGACGACCGGGAAGCCGTCAGGCACGTTCTAGAGCTTACGGAATCGCTCCACACGGAAATCCGACCTCAGAATCAGAGAGCGGTGAATTGAAATGCAGCCTTATGTGAATCTGGAAAACGTTGAAACGCTGGGCGCAGAAGAAGTCTTGAGAGTAGTTCTGAGCGCTGAGCCGGGATCGCACGCGTGCGTGACGTGCAGCTTCCAGGCGGAAGACATGATCGTGCTGCGCATGCTGAAAGCACGACTGCCGGAAATTCCCGTTTTGTTCCTGGATACCGGTTATCACTTCGCCGAGACATACCAGTATCGCGATCGCATGACGAAGGAGTGGGCGCTCAACCTGACCAACGTGCTTCCAAAAAATACCGTGGAGCAACAGGAATCCTTGCTTGGAATCCTTAATCGCACGGATCCCACGCAGTGCTGCCAGTTGCGCAAAGTGGAACCGCTGATGGAGGCACTCGGGCACTTCGAGATCTGGTTTACCGGCCTGCGCAGAGAGCAGTCGCCGACGCGAAAAAATCTCAAGAAAGTGGAGCATCATCGCTTGCCCGGGGGCAAGACCCTCCTGAAGGTGAGTCCTCTCGCAGATTGGACGTGGGCACAAGTGTGGGAATACACGGGGGCGAACGGTCTCAGCTATCTTCCTCAGTACGACGAAGGATACGCCAGCATCGGCTGCCAGCCATGCACAGCCATTCCAGACGACCCGAGTAATCCGAGATCCGGCCGCTGGAGCGGCAAGAAGCTGGAATGCGGAATCCACACGTTCTCGGAGCGCGCGGAATGATCCACCTACTGCTTGGCTTCTTAATCGCTTTGGCTGTGGGAATGACGGGCGTCGGCGGCGGCAGCTTTACAGTACCCGCGCTCCTGCTCATCGTCGGCCTTCCTGCGGGCGAGGCAGTCGGAACCGCGTTTGTATTTGCCGGCGTGTTGCGACTCATCGCGGCCCCGTTCTATTTGCTTGGGCGGCATGTCCACTCGCGCTATTTTCGACTGCTACTCAAGGGGGCGGTTCCAGGCCTTGTGCTGGGAATGTATGCACTGCACTCCTTGTCCGGCCACGAAGGCAGCCCGTGGGTGGTCATCTTGCTCGGTCTGCTGCTGGCCGCATCGTCGAGTGTGACCTTTGTTCCGTGGATGCAGAACCCAAAATTCGCGCGGAAAAACGCGCGTTGGCTGCCGTGGCTTGCCTTTCCGATCGGAGTTGAGTCCGGATTCTCCTCGGCTGGAGCGGGTGCTCTCGGGACCGTTCTCCTGCTCAATTATTCGGAAATGACGCCTCCGCAGGTAGTCGGCACAGACCTGGTATTCGGACTCGTCTTGGCGATCATCGGAGGCGCCGTGCATTGGGGTTTTGGCTCCGTCAGCACTGCAGTTTTATTGCAACTTCTTGCGGGAGGCGTGCCTGGAGTCGTTGTCGGGTGCTTGCTGACACGCCACTTGCCGGCACAAAGGTTGAAAGCCGTGGTGGCGGTCATCGCCATTTGCGCTGGCTTGCAGTTGGTCTGGTCAGGGACGCGGTCCCTCGTGACGCAGCGCACGGCAAACACAGCCACATTGACCGGAAAAATACGCAACCGTCAGCCGGTGGTGCTTTTTTCGCCCGCAGTAAAGCCGGGCCTTGTCGCCGAAAGTATCTTGGAAACGAAATGAAAACGGTCGTTCAGATGGGGATTGCCATGTCGTCAAAACAGAGTTCCGCGCCCGTCGTCTTCCTGCCGAGTAGCCTCGCCCGATTTCGCTGTTGACCCCTGCTTGCTTTTCCCTTGCACGGTTCCGGGCTTAAGCCCACTCCAATTGTCCAGAAAAGCCGATCGAGTGCCGGGCACAGATGCATTTACTCTAAATTACGGAGTCGGAGAATGAGTTCTCGCAAAATGGTTGGTTCGAATCTTCAAAAGTTTTTCGTCTATGGCCTTTTTGTGATCTTTCTTGGTGCACTTCTTGCCTCATCGGGACGCGCGCAAACAGCGGCCTCGCTCTGGGGTTTCGTGAGCGATGACTCCGGCGCAGGCATTGCCGGAGCCGATGTCAAAATCACAAATCTCGAAACCGGCGCGGAGCGCTCGCTCGTGACCGATGAAGCGGGGCGCTTCAACGCCCCTTCGCTCGTCGTCGGCCGCTATGAAATTACGGCGTCCAAGACAGGATTTCGCGCGGACGCACGGACCGCGGTAACTCTGGTCGTGGGTCAACGTCAGGAGCTGAACCTCACTCTCCATATCGAGGACGTGCATCAGAGCGTGGAGGTCCCCGCGTATTCCGGAATCGTGGCCGTAACCACGGAGGACATTTCCGGCTTGGTCGGAGAACGCCAAGTGAAAGACCTGCCGCTCAACGGCCGCAGTTACGATCAGCTGCTCACCCTGAATCCTGGCATCGTCAACTACACCTCGCAACGCTCCGGCAGCATGGGAACCTCCAACTCCGTTCTCGGCAACATGTTTGCCGTCTCGGGCCGCCGCCCGCAAGAAAATCTCTTCCTTCTTAATGATGTCGAATTCACGGGAGCTTCGGAGATCAACAACACGCCGGGAGGGGCTAGTGGGCAATTGCTGGGCGTGGACGCGGTCCGGGAATTTGCAGTGGTGAAGGACACGTATGGCGCCGAGTATGGGAAGCGCCCCGGAGCGCAGGTCAACATCGTCACGTCCAGCGGCACCAACCAGCTCCACGGCAGCGCTTACGAGTTTCTACGCAACAGCGCGCTGGACGCGAGAAATTATTTCGATCAGGGAGCCATTCCGCAATTTCAGCGCAATGTATTCGGCGGTTCCCTGGGCGGACCTGTCGTGAAGGGCAAGACGTTCCTCTTCGGAAACTATGAAGGCTTCCGGCAGCACCTGGGACTAAGCGGCGTGACTCTGGTGCCGGACAACAACGCGCGCGCGGGGCTCCTGCCGTGCAGCGCCGTCACTCCCGCGCCTAACTCGTGCCCGGCTTCCGGCCTGGCAAACGTCGGCGTAGCCGCAAGCGCCACGCCGTTGCTCAATCTATGGCCGGTGGCGAACGGTCCCAGCCTCGGACAGGGGATTGCCGAAGCCTTCAGCCATCCTCTGCAAATTGTCAATGAGGACTTCGGCACCGCGCGCCTCGACCATATTTTCTCAGAAAGGGATTCGTTGGCCGCCGTTTACACCGCGGATGACAGCGCCGCGAACACTCCAGCTACCAATCCCCTCAGTTCAGCCCTGGTGTCTCTGCGGGAACAGGTAGTCAGCTGGAGTGAAACGCACCTGGTATCCTCAGCCGTCGTCAATCAAGCTACCTTTGGCTTTTCGCGAGGGGCGTTCTATTTCACTGGAGCGACATCCGTCAATTTGCCTGGATTTGTACAAGGCCGCCCTATCGGTGCAGTCGTCGTTGGCGGCGGAACAACCCTCAATGGGGCGTCCGAGATCTCCGCGGCGGGAACAAATGCGGGCAGCAACTTGTCGGCGGTGCGCAATCTGTTTACTGGGCAGGACCGCGTTACCGCAACCCACGGCATCCATACAGCCGAATTTGGCGTGTGGGTCCAGCGGGTCCAGGCCAACGACGCACTTGCACAAAATCAGTATGGGCAAGCGTCTTTTTCGACTCTGCAAGGTTTCCTGCGCGGCACGGTCTCCACGTTTACGGTCGCCCCGGTCGCAACCCCGCTGGGCTGGCGTTCTCTTGAAGGAGCCCTGTTTGCTCAAGACGCTCTCAAGCTGACACCGAACTTCGAACTGCGGATCGGTTTCCGCGGTGAATTCACCAGCGGCTGGAATGAGAGTCGTGGCCGCGCTTCGAATTATGTGTTCGATTCGAATGGAGTGATCGTAACCAACCCTGTCGTTGGCAATTCCGCCTTGACCGTTAACAATGCGAAATTTCTGCCCGCGCCGCGTGTCGGAATTGCCTGGTCCCCTTTCTCTTCGAAGGCCACCGTGATTCGCGCAGGCTTCGGGCTGTACTACGCACTGAACGACAATCTTAGTTATCGCCTCGACCAGAACGGCCCGTTCAACACTGTCTTTGCCATCAAGAACGTCCCGCTTTCGAGCATCGACATTGTTCCCGGCGCTCCGGTCCCCGCTGGGGCGAAGATTTCTCCGAGCGGTGTACAGCCGGATCTCAAGACCCCAACCGTGGAATCGTACTCTTTGAAGATCGAACAGCAGGTCACCCCGAGCACCTCGTTGGCGGTCGGCTACGTCGGGTCGCACGGTTATCACGGGTTGCTGTCGATTGATGCCAACGTTCCGGTCCCGGCGATCTGCCCAGCGTCACCCTGCCCGGTGAATCTCCCTGCGGGCACTACCTACAATCCCCCAAACGCTCCTTTGGCCAACCCGAAGGTCGGAAATACGACGAGTTGGTTCTCCGAAGGCATCAGTTCTTACAACGGTCTCGAGGTGGATGTGAACCACCGCCTGAGTCATGGCCTGCAATTCCGCGGTGTCTACACCTTCTCGAAAAGTCTCGATGACGGCGACAACATGAATACCAGCATCGCCACGAATTCTCCCGCGTTCACCATGAATCCGCTCCA
>Ga0210400_10003446_pt1 | contig 14014 bp, 10 predicted proteins | sample IncBWH26MmetaG_FD_155456 | JGI IMG/M metagenome (GOLD analysis project Ga0210400, IMG submission 155456) | Forest soil microbial communities from Barre Woods Harvard Forest LTER site, Petersham, Massachusetts, United States - Inc-BW-H-26-M | ecosystem: Environmental > Terrestrial > Soil >...
CATTGTGTTGACGGACGGACGGTCCTGCCTGCCGATGGCCCCTACACGCGACCACAAGCGAGTTTTTGATGGCGACCGGGGCCCCAATACCGGCGGCATGGGCGCCTACACGGTTGACGGGATGATCTCGGCGGAAACCGAATCGATCATCCTGGACAAAATCGTGCGCCCCACGATCGCCGGGCTTTCCGAGGAAGGCCTGCCGTACAAGGGCTTCCTCTATTTCGGGCTGATGCTCACCCCGGATGGTCCGCTGGTGCTCGAATATAATTGCCGTCTGGGCGATCCGGAAACGCAGCCGCTGATGATGCGCATGGATTTCGATCTCGCAGTGGCATTGGACGCAGTCGCTTCCAGAAAGCTCGCAGGATTCAAGCCCGCTTGGAAATCCGGTGCGAGCGCTTGTGTGGTGATGACTTCGGCCGGATATCCGGGACCATTCGAAACGGGAAAGATAATCGAAGGATTGGACGAGGCTAATGCGCTGCCCGATGTCGCCGTTTTTCACGCGGGAACGAAGCGGGACGGCGATTCCATGGTGACGAGCGGCGGACGAGTGCTAGGCGTCACCGCAATGGGCGGAAATCTCGAGCAGGCAATTTGCAAGGCCTATGAGGCCGTGGGTAAAATTCATTTTGCAGGCGCGCACTATCGCACCGACATCGGGGCAAAAGGTATTACCAAATCGCGCGCTGCCGGAGAACTTCCCCGTGCCTGACGTTTTGCACGTGTTTCAGGCGGTTGCGCACGGCCAACCCGTTCGCGAATTCGACGAGGCTTTCGCCGTCGAAAACAAGGGGTTCAACGATTGCGTCCACGGCCGCCCCGGCAGCAGCCGGCAACTATTGCTGATGGATATTGAGACGCTCGACGAATTCGGCATCGTTCCAGGGCGAGTAAAGGAAAACATTACAACTCGCGGGATCAAGCTCGATGAATTGTTAATGGGACAACGGATTCGTGTGGGCGAAGCGTCGCTGGAAGTCACCAAGGAATGCGAACCGTGCCACCAAATGGACGCCATCCGGCAGGGGCTTAAAGAAGCTCTGCGCGGGCGTCGAGGGATTCTCTGCCGCGTGCTGGAGTCCGGACAAATTCGCCGCGGCGACCGTATTGAAATCCTCCAGGGGCCAGCCCCGCGGAAGGCAGAAGCGTCGGCGCAAAGGCATGCTGGGTAGAACGCTGCCCTGCAATGGTTTTGTTGTGGCCGCCTTCCCGCGGGCATCTCAATGAATCGCCACAGCCGCTTTTCACAGGATACTTTCAAATTGAGCATACGCCACCTCAGGGCGGGCGCAAACATCAAGTCAAAGGAGCGATCGAGTGAGCACGCGAGATAAGTTGAACAATGGCGGCAAGCCACTGGTGGGCATCATCATGGGTTCGGACACGGATTTGCCCGTGATGAGCGAGTCGGCGAAGATGCTCGAAAAGTTTTGCGTGCCGTACGAAATCGAAGTGACGTCGGCACACAGATCGCCGGCGCGCACTCACGAATATGCTTCGACGGCAGTCGCACGCGGGCTGAAAGTGGTGATCGTCGCGGCGGGCGGCGCAGCGCATCTGGCTGGTGTCGTCGCGGCGATGTCCACGCTGCCGGTCATTGCCGTGCCCATGGCCACCACGGTTCTCTCCGGCATTGACGCGCTACTCTCCAGCGTGCAAATGCCTGCCGGAGTCCCGGTGGCGGCCATGGCCATCGACAAGCCCGGCGCGATCAATGCGGCGATTTTTGCGGCGGAGATTCTAGCGACATCGGACCCGGAAGTAGCGCAACGGCTCACGGTATACAAGGAAGAATTGGCGAAATCGGTCGCGGAAAAAAGCGCCAGGGTCAAGCAGCAGTACGCCGGAAAGGCCAGTTAGGGAGTTACCGCCAATCATCGATGAGGAACACTTCGGGCCGATTGTAGCCGGGCTCAGCATTGCGCTCCATGACTACGCCTTGGGTCATGGTCCGAAATCCCGCGCCCAGCATTTCGCGATAGGCAGCGAGACGCGCGAGGTTCATGCCTGCATCGAGCTTCGTTGCGCTCTGCGTGGCAGCGAAGTCGTGGCATGCGTCGAGCAGACGGCGGAATTCGCCACGCGCATTCGGACCACAGCGCACGGCGCCAAATTTCACATAGCATTTTCCGCTACCGGCTTCGGTGCCGGGGCCCACGTGGCAGACGGCAAGTCCTGCCAGCTGGTTACCGGTCCACGTCAGTACTGTGTCTCCCAGATGTTGCTCGTCCACCGCGCGGATTTCGCGCTCCACATCGAGCCCGTCGTAAATTGAGGAGGTCACCTCGCGGCAAGCCCGCAGGCAGGATGGCTTTTCTTTGGCTGAAAGTTCGCTGAAGCGACTCCATTGCACGGATTTGTGTTTCTCGCCCACCGGCAATTCCATGAGCGCGGTGAGAAAGCGTGGCCAGAATCCAAACTTTTGGTAGAGGCCCACGTGTTTCGCGCTGGCGGCAAACGTAAAAAGACCGGCGTGGCGGACTCCCCAGCGGTGGAACAAATCCATCGTCGGTGCAAGCAGAAGTTGAGCGATGCCGCGGTCCCAGAGATCGGGGCGAATGGTCAGCGGCCCAAAAAAGCCGACGCTTCCCCACCGTGTGGCGAAATTCGTGCCTACGAGTTCCCCCGCCAACTCGGCGGCGAAAGCAGCGGACGGATCCGCGAGCCAGCGCGTCCGGGCAAAATCCGCGTCTCCCATAAATTTTAACGGGTCAGGCATGCCGATAAAAGTGCCGAACGCGAGACGCATAATCCGATCCGCGACAGGCAGGTCCTGCTCACGCACCGGGCGTATCGTCACGCCTGATTGTCTTGCTTTCGACGGCGATGCAGTGGAACTCATGGAATATTCGCCTCCCCGGTCAGTTCGAGGGTGGTTTACGGCGCAATGTAGGTGCGTCGGGCTCGCGCGGTTTCTCATCTGCCGGAGGAGGGACGGCTGATTCGGGTGGTTGGATCAACCATCGGAAGCCCCTGTCGAAATCGATGAGCGCCATCGTCAATTTTGTTTCCGGGGGGGTTACGGCTGGGAGAGCCGCGCGCAAGAACTCGGCGTCGCTCGCGGCCACGGATTTCTGACTTTCTCCGCTCACAACAAACGCCACGGACTTTGCCAGGATCTCATTGGCGGTGCGTGTTCGCGCCAGACGCGGATCATTTTGCCGCAGCAGGTCGAGCAGTTCCGGCTCCGCCGTGGCGCGGTTCGCTGGCGGATAGCGGACCTCAACGAATGTCCGCGGCCGGCCTTTCTCCGGCGGATAAAGCTGGTTGTAACTCGGACGCAAGACGCGCGTGCGCCAGTAATCATTGGCGAGCACATCCTGGCGGATACGGTAGTCAATCGTCCAAGCCTCAGGCCCATAATCAGGCACGTAGTCGACAAGCACGAGGCGGACAAGAGGCACGTCCTCGCCGATATTGATTTTGTGATGTAGCTGGCCGGCCACTTCGCGGACACGCTCGAGAAGGGCGACGCCGATGGTCTCGATGTCAGTTGCGGCATTGCTATCGTTGGGGCGGCCTGAGGTGTTCAGCGCCACGGCGGCTATGCGCTCGAGTTCTCTATCGAGGCGAACGGGCTTATCGCTCGATTCGGGCTGAACCCATTCGACAGCTCCGAGCAGCACGCCCGCGCGAAGCGCGGAGAGCGTCGCGACGACCGGTTGATGCGAGCCGGATTCGCTGTGCGTGTCGGCCGTAGCTACGATAATTCCATCCTTTGCGGCGCAAACCACAACGCGGCCTTCTGCCAAATTTACAGCGATTTCCTGCGCCGCGTTCTCTTGTGCGCGCGTAGGCGAAGGAAGAGACAGGTGAACGCAGATCAATATGGATAAAACCTGAAGAAACGGAAAGAAGGAGAAACCTTGATTGTGTTTTCGGTTTGCCATAACTGCCGTCCCATAGATGAGAAACTGTTGTTTCTTTATTGGCGTTTATCCATGCCCATCTGTGGTTCCAGGGATTTTTCCCGCCGCGCATGCGCCTGCAACGCCGTGATCGCAACGACGTTGGCGATATCTTCGGCCGAGCAGCCGCGCGAGAGATCGTTGGCCGGGCGATCGAGTCCCTGCAGGATCGGGCCGAGCGCTTGAGCGCCCGATAGACGCTCCACAAGTTTGTATGCAATGTTGCCCGAGTCGAGATCCGGGAAGATGAGCACGTTGGCACGCCCTGCTACCGGCGAGCCTGGCGCTTTCGCATGAGCCACCTGTGGTATGAGCGCCGCGTCGGCCTGGAGCTCTCCGTCGGCGACAAGCTCAGGCGCACGAACCTTCAGGATACGCAATGCCTCGCGGATTTTTCCCACGCGTGCGTGGCTCGCCGAACCCTTGGTTGAAAAAGAGAGCATCGCCACACGGGGTTCGACATCGAGAAGCACGCGCGCGTTCTCTGCCGTTGCCCGCGCGATTTCGGCAAGTTCCTCGGAGTTCGGTCCTGGGATCACTGCGCAATCAGCGAAGAGAAGCGCTCCAGTACTGCCCAGGTCCAAGTCCTCACGCTGCGGGATGACCATGACGAAAAAACTCGAGACGAGCTTTGCGTCGGGGGCAATGCCGATCGCCTGCAGCGCCGCGCGAACGGTTTCTGATGTGGTGTTGACCGCGCCGCCTACCGTCCCTTCGGCATCGCCGGCCGCCACGGCCAAAGCTGCGAAGTACAGAGGGCTCCGCGCCGTTTCGCTAGCTTCCTCGAGTGATATCCCGCGCGCGCGGCGGCGTTCACTATAGATCTGAGCATAAGCTTCGAGCCGGGGACTCGCCGAAGGGTCAGTGATGGCAATGCCGTTTAGCGGAACGCGCAAATCCGCGGCGACCGATTCGATGATTTGTTTCCGCCCAAGCAGGGTGATCTTCGCGAAGCCTTCGCGAACGACCGCGGCCGCAGCCGCTACGATGCGAGGGTCTTCACCTTCGGGCAGCACGATGCGCTGTGGGCTTGTGCGCGCGCGGGCCTTCAACTTTTCGATCAGCGCCATTACACATTCAAGTTATCACAGGTTCGTGTCGCGGTGGCACAACGGTCATGTCCAATCATTTTTTAGGAGCAGTTCTTCGATGCGATAGGCATGGAACATATCGTGCATTGCAAGGTGGCGAAACATGATGAAAACAGAATAATGCGTATATTCACCATGCTCGGCTGTGCGCTGCCAGTCCTCCGCAGACAATGTGTTTAGCCGCTCAACGAGGCGCCAGCGATCGTTTGAAAATCTTTCCATCGTTTCGTCCAAATCCATATTCAACAACGCCCCCTCCTCTTCCTGCGCGCTTGGAAAGTAGGGGACGATTCGCGGTCGCGGATCAGTAAGCATCAAGTCCAAACGCGCCGACATGACGGGATGAATCGTTGAGAGGTGGCAGGCGTGTTCGTGCGCCGACCATTTGCCGGGTCTCGGGCGCCGCTTCAGGACCGCCTGTGGAACCTCCCGGACGAGCGGAAGAATGAGGGCCGGAGCGCGCTCCAAAGCGGAAACGATCACATCTGCGCTGTTCATGAGACCTCCTGCACGAGCGTCGAAGGAAATCATAGATTGCGCGCCTTCTGGTTTTCAACTTGGCTTTTCAATGCCCGGCCGCAAAGCGGGCCAGAGATAGCCGCGCTTGAGGTTTGCGACTCTTCCCCATTTCTGTAGAATAGAGGCTCACCATACCATTTCGGAGCAGGATGACGGGCTAGTCGAACTTTTACGGGGTGGCGCGAGCGGGCTGAGAAAGGCGACGAACATTCGACACAATGGCAAGAAGCTAGAGGATATTCTGGACGCGCACGCGAAATATCACAAGGGACAGCCGGGCGGGGAGAGGGCAGACTTCTCCGGCGCCGATTTATCGCGCATGGATTTCAAGAAGCGGGATTTAACCGGCGCGATCTTCGTCGGATGCCGATTGAGAGGTGCTGATTTTCGCGGAGCCAAACTCAGCTTTGCGGACTTGAGCAAAACAGACCTGCGCAAGGCGGACCTGCGGAATTGCGATTTTACGGAAACCAAGCTGGAAGGCGCGGATTTAAGCGAGGCGGATTTGAGCGGGACAGAATTGTTTCGCGGAGATCTGAGGTCGGCCAAATTGCACAAAACGATTCTGCGCGGAACGGTTCTTCGGCAAGCCAATCTTCGCGGCGCTGATTTTTCCGGCTCGGATCTGGCGCTCGCCAGCTTCCGCGAAATCGATTTGACCGATGTTAAACTGGATGGCGCGGACCTGAGTAACGCCGTTGTTCGCGATAATAAATCAAGCCAAGCGAAATAAGAGCCATCAGTTTGGGGCCTCTGTAGGGCCCGCCTTCAGGCGGGCACATACGTGGACATTCGATGTCGGCCTGAAGGCCGACGCTACAACGGCGCGGCACGCAATTCGTTCATGCGTCTGTATTATTTCCCGGCGGCGGAGACGATGGGCTCGTCCCCTTCCGCTCGGTTTGATCCGCGGCGGCGCGCGTCGATCCCCAGGCGCTTGATCTTCTGGTTGAGTGTGGAGAGTGGGACCTGAAACTGTTCCGCTGCATCGGTTTGATTCCATCCCGTGCGTTCGAGCATGTCGCAGATGATGCGGCGTTCGACTTCATCCATGATTTGAAACAGGGAGGGAGTCGAACTGTCGGCGCCTTTGCGCGCGCCCGGTTCGCCAGGCAGAAGAGGAACGAATTCGGAAGAATGCAAGCGGACGCCGCCCAGAACTTCCTTTGTACGAACGCTTTCCGGCAACAGATCAACGTCCATCGACTCCTGCGAAGAAAGAACTACGGCGCGTTCCACCACGTTTTCGAGTTCGCGGACATTCCCCGGCCAGTTGTAATCCACCAACAGCTTGAGAGCAGCCGGCGTAAAATGCTTCAACGGACGGGCGTTTTCTTCGGAGAATTTGCGCAAGAAATGGTCGAGCAGCCGGGGAACGTCTTCCCGGCGCTCGCGGAGCGGGGGCAGCGGAATGGCGATCACATTTAGGCGGTGGTACAGGTCTTCACGGAAACGCCCTTCGCGCACCAGGGTAAGCAATTGCACGTTACAGGCAGCGATGATGCGGACGTCCACCTTGATCGTCTCTGTGCCGCCCAGACGCATAAACTCGCGCTCCTGGATGACCCGCAGAAGCTTGGCCTGCGTTTCCGGGCCAATCGTGGAAATTTCATCAAAGAAAATCGTGCCCTGATCGGCAACCTCGAAGAGCCCTTTTTTCGAGGCCACTGCGCTGGTAAACGCGCCTTTGACGTGACCAAACAACTGCGACTCGAGCAGGTCGACTGGAATCGAGCCCGTGTTGATGGGCACAAACGCCTTGTCGGCGCGCGTGGACGCGGAGTGAATCGCCTTGGCAATGAGTTCCTTGCCTGTGCCGCTTTCTCCGTGAATCAGCACGGTCGAACGGGACGGGGCCACCTGACCGACCAGATCGAGCACGGCAAGCATCTTATCGCTCTTGCCAATGATGTTTGGGAAGTTGTAGCGCTGCTTCAGAGCACGCTTGAGCTGAACATTTTCCTCGCGCAGGCGGCGGCCTTCGACAGCCTGGGCCACCTGGATGAGCAATTCATCGTTGGACCATGGCTTGGTGATGTAGTCCTGCGCCCCGCTCTTGAACGCGGCCCGCGCCATGTCGATGGAACCGTACGCCGTAATTAACACCACGGAAAGATGCGGGTCGCGCCGACGGATCTCGCGCAGCAAGTCGAGTCCGTTGCGGTCGGGGAGGCTGACGTCGAGCAGAAGCAGATCGAACGGTTTCTCCTCGAGAAGAGTGAGTCCGGCCTCGCCGGTTTCGGCGCTCGAAGTTGAGTAGCCCTCCGTCGTGAGCAACAACTCCAGTCCTTCCCGAATTTCCAATTCGTCATCGACGACGAGAATCGCGCCCTTAGACATGAACCGCTTTCCGCGCGGCTGGGAATTCGACCCGGAAGGATGTGCCTTTATCAGGTGTGGAACGTACGTCGACCTTCCCGGAATGTTCCTTGATGATGCCGTAGCTCACCGAAAGCCCTAGCCCCGTGCCGCGGCCAGAGGATTTCGTGGTGAAGAAGGGGTCGAAGATACGGTTCAGATTTTCGCGGGGGATCCCAGAGCCTGTATCGGTGATTTCGATTTCGACTGTGCCGTTGTTCGAGGCGGTGCGGACTTCCACCATACCTCCCGAGGGCATGGCATCACGCGCATTCATGAAGAGATTCAGGAAAACTTGCTGCAGCTTGTTGTTGGAGCCCAACACAGGGGGCAACTCCTGCTGCAGGTTCCGCGTCACCCGCACATGAGCGGTCTTGAGCGGGTGGGCGATGAGCGAGAGAGTTTCTTCCACCACGGAATTTAGGTTCACTTCGGTGAACTCGACCGCACCCGTGCGCGAAAAATTGAGCAAATTGTTGACGATTTCGCTCGCGCGGAATGTTTGCTTGACGACTTTTTCAATCAGTTGGTGGCGCGGGTCGCCGCTGGGAAGCTGCTTCGCGAGCATCTGGATGTAATTTGAGATGACCGCGAGGGGCGTATTCACCTCATGCGCGACGCCCGCAGCGAGCAGACCTAGCGACGTGAGTTTCTCGGTCTGGATCAGCTGTTCCTCTAGGCGGATCCGTTGCGTAATGTCGTCCATCAGGATCAGACGCCCAATCCGGTCTCCAGATTTTCCGACCAGCGGCGCAATCGACACGTTGACAACCAAGCTCCGTCCCCCCCGATTCCGCATGGGGAATTTGTACAAGCTGGAGACCCGCTCATCGTTCGATCGGGCGGAAATTTCCGCCATCAAATCAGCCGGAAGCACGTCGTCAAGCCTTCGGCCGACGGCCTCGTGACGAGGCACTCCAATCAAGCGCTCGATCTGCGTATTCCAGGACTCAATCGCGCCGTCAAGATCGACGGCGAGCACGCCCACGTTGAGCGATTCGACGATGTTTTCCGAGAAGTCTTTCAGCCGCTCGATTTGCACGGCTTTTTGTTCGAGCGAAGTGTAAAGCTGGGCATTGTCCAGAGCGATGGCCAGATAGCCGGCGATGGTCAACAAGAGTTCGACATCTTCTGTGGATAGAAAATCGCCGTCCACGGTCTTTCCCAGGCCCAGCACGGCGACAGTGTGGTCGCGAATCTGGCAAGGAATGAAATAGTTCAGGTCGAGTTGTTCAAGCGTCTGGCGGACCGACGGCGTAGATTCGCGCGCCGCGCGAGCCGATTCATTGAACAAGACGCCGCGTGTGAAGGGGTTTTTCGCCACGTTCAGAAAACTCAGGTCCAGCGGTCCTATGTTTCGCACACCAATAGACCGCGCCAAGCGATACGTGCCGGGATGCGTTTCCTCTTCGATGAAAATCGCCAGGCGATCCACCAGCAGCGCTTGCGAAATGCGGTCCACCACTGACGCGAGCATCGGATCGAGGCGCACCTCGGAGGTGAGCGTGCGGCCGAATTCAATTAGCGTACGGCGATAGTCGAGGCGGTCCCGGTAAAAAAACTTGTCCAGCCGCGCCTGAATCCAGTCGCGGAACGGCTGGAACAAGAAAGCCGCCACGACGATGGCGATCACTCCGCCCATCATGCCGGAAGGCCAGGCTGTGTGGAACAGCGCGCCGATCAGGGCAACAAAAGCAATATACACGGCGACTACACCGCCGCTCGCAGCCGTGTAGGCGAGACCTCGCTTGAAAATGATGTCAACGTCCATCAGCCGGTATCGAATGATGGCGTATCCAAAACAAAGCGGGATCAGCACCAGCGATACGGCGGACAGGTTCATCCAGGGGCGCGGCGCGACGTGCAGGGAATAGGGCAATATGTACAGGAGCAGGAACGGAAGAATCCCGGCGAGAGCCCCTCCGGTGACCCATTTGAGCTGTTGGCGGAGGATTCCCGAAGACGCGCGGCGGTAACTCATCACGAACGCAACGGAGGCGAGTACGAAGTAGAATCCCAGATAAGCCAGATCGAACCCATCGAGAAGCCTGCGGGCCTCAATCGAGGGCATGAAGCCTAACTCTTGCAGGCCCACGAGAACGCGCACCAGGAGCAGGACTCCCGGCAGTGCGTAGATTGTTGCGAGTCGCGCACCGTGCCATCGGCTGACAGGACGGCGCTCCGGAAACACCAAGGCAAAATGAAGAAGCAGGGCGGGCTGGAGCAGCCTTGCCACTGTGCCCGCCCAATAGATCTCCCAGTCAAAAGTGCTCAGCTTCCCCGTGTATTGGAAGGAGTAAAGGACGAAGGAAACCAGGCAGAAAATATAGAAATGCACGGCGCGAGTGGCGTTCCAGCGGCGCGCGAAGATAAACAAACCGATGAAGAGATACAAAAGGCCGACAACGCGGAGATAGTTCTCAACAGAAGAGGGCTTCTCAGCGGGCTGCGTTACCAGTTGAGTCTCGAACTGCCGACCGCCACGATCGATCCGGTAATGAGCTTGCGTCCACAGTCCAGCTCGCCACAAGCGCTTGGTAACATCGATGGCGCTGTGAATTTCTGCACCATTGATTGCAACTACATAGTCACCGGCTCGAATGCCCGCGTTTTCAGCGGGAGAGTCTGGCGTGATGTGCCACGCTAGGACGCCGCCCGGCGTGTCCCACCATGATGCGCCATCGTCCGGCGCGCTGAATATAGTGCGTTGCTGGAAATTGATGATCCCAAAGACAATCGCGGCTAGGGTGGTGAGCGCAAGGACGGCGGCACCCAATCGTATTCTCAGACTGTCATTGATCGGCGCGCTCACAAAGTCCCCGCCTACAGGTCAACGATAATACGCTAAAGCAAATCTACTTCCAAAATATATACTTTTCTGCGGCCATAACTACCTGAAAACTAAAGTAGATTCTTCAAAAGGGTGCAGGAAACCATCGGCATTCCATTTATGGAAGGACGGTTCCTGATTTCAGTATCCACTGCGAAGGCTAGAACTGAAAGCTTACGCCACCCCGAAACGATCGCAAAACAGGTACAAGCATGATCCGCGAGTCCTGGCCATTTACAGGCATATACCCTTGTGCCAGGAGGTTGCCGAAGTCGGCCAGCACTTCCCATCGACCCGCCGCCCCAAACCCCGGAAGTGGCTGACGAATCGAAAGATGCAAGTTCGGATCCATCTGGTAAGCAGCTTCGCCGAACGCGTCAAGGCGCGAAAGGGTCGCACCAGATATCCACACGTAACTTGCGGCGAATTGTGTCCCTGTACGCGGAAGCTTGCCAGAGACGCGGGTGGCCACGCTATGGTGGTTGTGCGTTACGAAGCAATCGCGGAGATCGGCAGCCGTAGTATTCAATTCTCCTCGCGGTGAGAGTGCGCCGGCCCAGGAATAAACCGCTGCAAGTTCCAGGTCGGACGAAAGCTTCTGGCGATACGCGGCGCGCGCGCCCCAGGAATTCAATACACCACCGTCATAAACGAACGCGTTTGAAAAACTGTCCAGCAAGAAATCAGGACTCGTGGTGGGTCCAGACCCGAAAATCTCCTCGTGCCGCGCGGAATCGTGAAACGCGGCGGCTTCAAGACTGGCACGCTCTCCCAATTTGTGTTTTACAGATGCTTCCTCGTGCCAACGCCCTTCGAAGACAGGCCGACCATCGCGAAAGAGCACTGCGGGGAGGCTATCTAGCTCGCCAATAGCCGATTGCAGTGCGTCAGTTTGTGCCAACGGAATATCTGCCGTGCTTGAGGCGACGAGAAAAGATGCCGTCCAGCCTGGAGCGAGATTCGCATCCAGCTGCGCGTGCGGGCGTATTGTGGACACCGGGGATGTGACGCCAGCATGCAGGAACTCGGCACCGGCACGCAACACAAGACGGTCGCCAAGCGCGAACTGCTCAGAGTGATCGAAACGCATCTCCCGAAACGCCAAGTCGTTAAGGCCGACCTTTGACTCGCGCATCACGAATGTAGTTTCTGGACCGCGCCCCAAAACGCCGGAAGGTAGCCAGACGGTGGCAAAGGCACCCGATGCGCCGCGCTCGTAGCTCATTTGACCAGCCAGCAAGAGGCGGCCGATAGTGCCGAGTCCTTGGTCGTACGAGACCGCAGTGGCGGGTGAGTCGGAGAGATTCGCTGGAGATCCGGGTTGCAGCGCGCCCCTGGTTAATTGCACCAATCCACGCGCGCGCCGGGTTCGCGGAGATTCCGGCGAAGGAATGTTATTTGCGAGGCTTACGTTGCCATCACGCCATTGCAGGATCGTGCGCGTCGCAGCCGAAGATCGGAGAACCCATTTCCAGTCATCGGGCTCTGCCGGCGTGTCTGATTGATGCCGTAAAGTATCGAGCGAAGAAAACAGTGAATCCACCTGCACACGCAGCAATGTAGTGAGGTTGGCGATTACGTTCACGTGTTGCTCCATCGCAGGCAGAAAGCCCGGCAACGACACACGTAGTGAGTACTTTCCAGGTTTTAGATGGTCCGTAAAAAAAGCGCCGTGTTGGTTGGATAGTAGCTGTGATACCGGCCGGCCTCCGGTATCTTCAGAGAGGAGCCATATTGTGGCGCCCATCTGGGGTGTGCCAGATGGATCTAGAACGATACCAGATATCGTGCCAAAACCTGGTTTGGCCGCTGCCGAGCAAGCCACAACCAAGACGATGACCATGACCCAACCCAGGGTCTTGCCAGCCAGCTTCATGGGGACTGGTTACCTCCCAGTGGTGCTGTCCGCCGCCGCTCTGTTTGCAGTCGGAGGCGTTACAGTAAAATCCGCCGAACGGGAAACAGTCTGCTTGGTCAAGAGATCAGTTGCTTGGATTTCGAGTTTGTACTTGCCCGGCGGCAACGCTTTTGGTGCGATCACATGCTCATACGTTACCTGCTCGCCGTTTTGCTTTAGTTCTTCGCCGGTCTCGATGTCATGGGAAACCGTCTGCTGCCCCTGACTCACTTTGACGTCCAAAGATAGGTCATTCTTGTGCGTCTTATCATCCACTTTAAGATTGTAGAATTGCAGATAGATTCCCATCGGCTGGTCCGCCTGGAACTCCCCATTGAGTTTGGGGCGGACCTTCGTTGACCCGAGCACGAACTGCCCCACGCCCACGTCTTTGGAGGAAACTGGCTCGATCTGATCGGCCAGAATCAAGGAGCTGGCATCGAATTTTTCATCTGGCATCGGGGAAACCGCCAGGCGCGTATTCAGAACGCCCACGTTCCCACTGTTCACATCCTTGATGACCAGGTCGATCTTATACAAGCCAGGGCGTAGCGGCACGGCCTTCTGGTAGATCGAAAACCCCTTGAGTGATGGCTCGAGAAGCGAATCCGGGAAGTCACGCTGAATGACGTCCTCGAATGTCTGGACGATACGCCCGGTCATGGTACTGATGCGAGCGAAAAGGTTCAGGGCCGCGGAATGCACGCCATCACGATTGCGGAAGGTCATTTGCTTGTTTTGAATTTGAACCGTGATGGGTACCAGGATCGTATCGCTGGTGATCCGCATGAAATCGGTGCGATAGTCGAATGTGATCTGATTGCGGACAATTCGAGAACTGACCACTTCCTCCAGATCCTTGAACTTAACTGGCGGTGCCTGTTGTACCTTTACAAATTGCTCCAGCCGGGTGAATTCATCATCGCTTTCGAGCCCGCCGCCGGTCATCGACCTCGGCGCGGTCGATCCGTCTGTACGGTTGAATCGTTGGGCCTTGGAGGACATGCCCATCTGTTCCATCATGCTCAACCCGGCTCCGGGGATCTTTGCCAAGGCGTCTTTTTCGCCCGGGTCCATGGTCATGTGATATTCGCCGGTCCCGCTCGGGTCGACGAACTCGATGATGATGTTGCTTCCGATCCCTTCCATGTAGCGGTAGCGCCATTGTTCGAATGCATAGGTTTCGGTCTGGCCGCCGCCTTCCGAAGCAGGACGCTCATAATTGCCGCCGGTCGGATGGGATTCGATTTCGTCCGGTTTTCCCCAAATGATGTAGATGCGCCCGCGATCTGTGCGCCAGCCGGGAATACCCGAAGCGAATCGCTCGTTGGCGTAGGCGATGCGGCGATAGTGCTCTTCCTTGAATTCGTTCTCGACCGTGTCCGGAGTGGGATCGCGGCGCTGC
>Ga0210400_10003448_pt1 | contig 14008 bp, 10 predicted proteins | sample IncBWH26MmetaG_FD_155456 | JGI IMG/M metagenome (GOLD analysis project Ga0210400, IMG submission 155456) | Forest soil microbial communities from Barre Woods Harvard Forest LTER site, Petersham, Massachusetts, United States - Inc-BW-H-26-M | ecosystem: Environmental > Terrestrial > Soil >...
TTCCAGGCTGGTGTCGCGGAACAATTCGTGCTGCACACCGAGAGACCAGCTAATCACCTTCGGATCCACCTGGTCGGGAATGATATTGCCGGTTGCGGCGCGAGCGTCGGCCTGTGTTGTCGGCGGGACATTTACCTGCAAAAGACCGCCACCCAACAGAAAGCCCTTGCCGCTGGGGCACCAAGCAGGCGGGTTGCTCAGGGAACACGTGATTGCCGGGTTTTGCTCGGTCTGTAATTCTGGCGGCAGACTGTTGATGGCGAAGTTGTTGGGGATTACGTCGTAGGCGATCTGCGCACCGCCGCGGACAGACCATTTGCCGCGGCCAGTCGGATCCCAAGCGAAGCCGACGTGGGGGCCGAAATTGTTGGTGTCGGATTTTGGTTTGCGGAAGATCAAACCCAGTGCTGGGTCGTTGGCAATAGCGTTGAGCGCCTGCTTGCCTTCATCGCGCGGAACACCAGACCACTCATAACGAAGTCCCAGGTTCAATGTCAGCCGCGATGTAAGCTTCCAATCGTCCTGAAGGAACCAATACACCGCATGGTAGTTGTCAGCTGTACTGCCGGTGCCAGCGCCGCGCAGCGCGCCATTGGCGCCGTCCGGCACGAGGTCATTGAAGAAGGAGCTGAGGGTTGCATAGTCCCACTCTCCGCGAGCTCGCGGCAAGTTGTTGGTGGGAGCGATGTAGTTGCGTCCTTCGACTCCGGCCTTGAAAGTGTGCTTTCCGCGAATATAGGTAAGCGCGTCGGTGAGTTGATAGACGTTCTGCGTGTAGCCCTGAGGGGCCAAGCTGAATGGGCCAACGTTGCTGCCGAACTCGTCGATTTCGATATTCGGAAAATTGGAGAATGCCGTTGGCGTTAGAAGGTTTGGACCATTGAGACGTGAGAAGGACGCGCGAAAGTCATTGACCACGCGGCTGCTGACGCTCCAGGCGTCCGTGAAGATGTACTTGCGGGCGTCCGATTGATTCGTGCCCGTGAATTGAGATTGCGGCTGTATGGGGTTGACCTGCGGTGCGCGAAAGCGATCGTAGAGGACGCGGCTGCGCAACTGGTGCTTGCCCAAGCTGAGATCGGCGTTCACTGCGAAGTCGTGCTGATTGGAAAAGTTTGGAGCGGTGGATGAGAAGGTGCCGACATCAATGGCAGTTCCGTTGACGCAAGCCAACTCCTTTTGCGTGTCTCCGGGCCCGGTGGTGCAATGAGCCAGGCCATTAGAAGTCGGCGCGGCCGGAAACTGGCTCAAGGCAGCCGCCACTGCGGAATTGGGGCTCAATGCGGCCAAATGGCTAAAGCCGGCAGCCGTCGGCATCGTTACGGTCGCTCCCAGGGAGCCCAGGCCGTTGTTCTGGAATTCGTACGCGCCATAAATGAAGAGTTTGTTCTTGAGGATCGGACCGCCTACGCTGGCACCTGCGCGGTTGTAGTCATATCGATTCTTAAGGTCGGATGACCCAGCGTTGTTAACTTTTTCCTGGTTGGTTGCGGCATTGAAGTCGCGATTGCGGTTGTACCACCATCCTGCGCCATGCCAGTCGTTTGTGCCCGACTTGGTGACGATATTGAATTGGCCGCCGGAGGAGTGGCCGTATTCGGCGCTGAACTGATTGGTGAGCAATGTAAATTCCGCAACGGATTCCTGAATTACAGGCTGCGTCGGGCCGTTTACGTCCAGACGATTGTCATCGACGCCGTCGATCGAGAATCCGTTGAATCGCGGGCGGGTGCCACCAATCGATCCGCCGGAACCAAGCACGCCACCCTGCTGAGTGGTCGTCCCTGGGGCGAAGACGGCGAACTCCTTCACGTCGCCGCCCAAAGTGTTCAATGGGAGCTCGTTCACGACTCTGCCGCTAAAGGTTGCGCCGAGCTCCGAAGATTCGGTTTTCACCAGTTCAGCCCCGGCGGAAACTTCGATAACCGAGGAGACGTCGCCTATTTCCAACACGGCAGGGGCTTCTGCCGTCTGGTTTGACTCAACCACAACACCTGTTGAGACCGATCTCTTAAATCCAGTTTTCTCAACACTGACCCTATACGTGCCCACCAGCAAGTTCGGAAAGACGTAGGTGCCGGCGCTGGAGGCTGTGGCGGTGGTGGATACGTTTGTGGCCTCGTTCGTGACGGTGACTCGCGCGTCTTCCACGCTGGCACCGCTTTTGTCGGTAACCGTGACGCGGAGCGTACCATCGAGTCGCTGCGCCTGCGCTACGGCTGCCGTGAGGACGCACAACAACACGAATAGCGCGAACTGGATCGATCTGCGCATAAAGTAGTTCTCTCCTTCAGGGATTCGCTGTGCCGGGCGGCCTCTTCGACACCCCAATAAATGAACTAGGCGTTGTTAACCCGAACAAAACGGTAACAACCAAATTGGCAGGCCAATGCCCAGCCCCACAAACTTCTGTCTTATTTGTGAATCAGGAGTGCGTTAAGCGGTAAACAGATGGTTTCTCAAGTAGTTGGAGATACCAGACGCCGTGATAAGTCTGAAATTTATAGAATTGCCTGCGCGTTAACCCTGTATGGAGCCCTAAAAGTTATACAGTTTCCACGATATTGCTTCGTGGATCTGTATAAGCGTGATTGTTGACATAAAAAGGGAAACTTACATTGGCGTTTTCTCGTATTCCAGAAAAACGCTTCCGCGTTTCATACGTCTAGTATCAATAAAGGTGGGGTGTATGGGACCCAACGTGACCTCAACACTGGAGCCTGAGATGGCAGCAGGGCCCAGTCGAATTCCCGCATTAAGCTCGCGGTATATCCGCTTTGGACCTTTTCAGGTCGACCAGCAGCGCCAGGAAGTCAGCAAGAGTGGCGGCCGGCTAAAGCTGCAGGGCAAGGTGTATCAAGTTTTGCTGGCGCTTATCGAAAAGCAAGGCGAGGTGGTGACCCGCGAGGAACTGCGGGTGCGCTTGTGGCCGGCGGACACGCACGTCAATTACGACGCCAACGTCAACACGACGGTGAATAAGCTGCGCCAGGCACTCGGGGATTCCTCGGAGAAGCCGCTTTACATCGAAACGATTCCGCGCAAGGGTTATTGCCTGATTGTTTCGCCAGAGTTCGCGGAGGCGCCGGTGGCGGTTGCTCCTGCGGCCCACTCAAGGCCGGCGAACGGCAAGCCACAAGCCGAAAGCGCGGGCTCGGCGAAGACAGATTTGTGGATCACGCTGGGCATCATCGGCCTGATTCTGGGTGGCATGCTACTGGGCGCGGCCATTACCAAGCTTTGGATTTACCACTTTGCGCCGTCGCCGGGCGGCGGGCTGTTCTGAGCTTTTCATGCAAACTGCGGTCCCGTTTCTGGGCCTACTTGCGCTGGAAGATGATTGCTTTCGTGCGCCCGGCGTCTAGCGTGAACGCGGAAGCCGTTTGTTTAGCGTCGCGTTGAAAATGAAGCGTGACCCCCGATTTCCCCGCTTCGAATTCGTCAGAGCCGACGCCGCGCAGCGCATCCGAGAAGTTGTTCACGCGTGGCGAGCCGGATGCGTCGACCACCGACAGGATCTTGATTCGTCCATCGGTCACGCCGAGGCGGTAAATCACGCCAAGTTCTTCGCTCCAATACTCGCCGGAATAATTCTTTAGCTGGTCTGCGCTGAGAGTAATCTCGGCCCTTTCTTTGCTTTCGCTTTCCTGTGATTTATTCTCCCGCGGCTTCATCACAGTGGATAGATAAATATCAGCGACCTGCCGCGCTCGCCTGCTCGGACCGGCGTTCCCGACGTTGCAAAGGCACGCCACGGAAAAGTGCTGGTCCGGGAAACGCAGCAGTTCCGCGCGATAGCCGCCCCACGAGCCGCCATGGCTCACGGTGTGTAGCCCGCGGTAATCCTGAAGGCGCAAACCCTTGGCGTACTCGAGAACCTTGCCATTGTTCAGCTTTCCACGTTCCTGTATTTCCGCCAGGAATTCCTTGCCGCCGACGCGCGGGCTGTAGAAGTTTTCGTCCCACTTCTGCAAGTCTTCGACAGAAGTATGCACGGCGCCGTCGCCGGTTTGTTCGAAGTAAGAGACGTTGAGCTTGTAGCCGGACTTGTTTTCCTGTTCGTCGTAGGCCAGCGCGCGATTGGCAATGAGCGCGGCGTGGTTATCGCGATATTGCGTGTGCGTCATCTCCAGTGGCGCAAAGATATTGTCGGCGGCGAAATCGCGCAGTGTTTTGCCGCTTGCGCGTTGAACAATCGTCGACAGCAGGAAGAATCCCGTGTTGCTGTACAGCCAGTCGGTCCCGGGAGCAAAGTTGAGCGCCTTTTGGCGGGTGATTAGCGCGAGTGCGTCCGCATCGGTTGTCACGCTATCAATATTGACTCCGGCGAGTTCGAACAGCGTGAGGTAATCGCGCAGGCCGCTGGTGTGATTTAACAACTGCAAAATGGTGATCGTCTGTCCGTAGTTCGGCAATTCGGGAATGAACTTGCGGACATCATCGTTGACCGAAAGTTTGCCCTGTTTTTCGAGCAGCAGAATGCTCGCAGCCGTGAATTGCTTCGAAGTCGAACCGATGTCGAACACGGATTGCGGCGTGATGGCCACGTCTTCTTCGATGTTCGCGAGCCCGTAGCCTTTGGTGTAGATCGTCTTCCCGTCGCGATAAACGGCCAGCGCGCAGCCCGGAGAGCCTGGTTTGGTGAGGTCGCTGAAGACTTCGTCGACGGCCGCAGCAGATTTTTCATCGGAAGTTGCCGCGTGTCCTGCATCGGCGGTGCCTAGCAAAAAGCAAATTGCGGTGAGCGCGCTCGACGCCTGTCGCCATGCTGCCATTTCTCAATCCTCCGATGTCGCTGCGAACACTTGTGCTGCGCGAAAAACCGCTCCCGCGTTCGCCGCTGAAATATACCACGCACGCGTAAAGCGGGGTGGCCGCGGCGGCTCAAACGTTTTCATGTACACTTTTCGTCCATGCTTACCGCGATTACGCGCGCCGTCAGCCCTGGCATCGTCAACTGCGAGCTGACCTTTGTTGCCCGGCAGCCCATCGAGCTTGCCAAAGCCGAAGAGCAGCATCGCGCTTACCAGCAGCTTCTGGGAAAACTTGGCGCGCGCGTGATTTCGCTTCCGGCCGAGCCGGCATTGCCCGATTCAATGTTCGTCGAAGATCCTGCGCTCGTCCTTGACGAATTGGCGATCATTTTTCCGCTCGGCACGGAAACGCGGCGCCCCGAGGCCGCTTCGATTGCGGAGGCGCTGGCGAAATTTCGCAAACTTTCTTGCGTGAATTTGCCCGGCCAGGTCGAGGGCGGCGACATTCTTCGCGTGGGCCGGCGAATTTTTGCCGGACTCTCCAGCCGGACAAATGCCGAGGGCATCCGGCAACTTACGTCCATACTCTCGCCATACGGATACGAAGTGATTAGCGCTGACGTCACCGGTTGCCTGCACTTGAAATCCGCGGTCACCTATATCGGTCGCAACACGCTGCTCGCCAATCGCGCCTGGTTCGACACGAAGCCTTTTTCCGGCTTCGAATGGATCGATATCGCGCCGGAGGAGCCCCACGCAGCCAACGCGCTGGACATCGGCGGCACGGTAATTTTTCCGGCGTCCTTTCCGAAGACGCGTGCGCGGATGGAAGCGCGAGGCGTTCACGTCACGCCGCTCGATATTTCTGAGCTGCAGAAGGCGGAATCGGGGCTGACCTGCTCGAGTTTGCTGTTTAACGTGGCGCAATTCTAACTCACATGGTGCCAGTCGGTGATTGGTCAGACACATCCGCTCTCCGCTTCGCGATTTCTTCGCTTTGCCGGCAAAGCTGTCCATGTTAAGCTGCCTTTCGATATGAATTTGTCCACCACCGCTAAGCGAATTACGACCTCGACGCCGTCTATGTCGATGACCTCGACTACGACTAAGTCGATTACGACCGCTTCCGGCAGGTGGAGAAACAGCTAGCAAAGCTAGAAAAAGTTTCCAACCCACCGCCGAAGCGAACTTGGCGGTGGGTTTCTTAATTTAGCCCCCTCCAGAGTCGCTCCCGCGGAAATAACAGGAGCGGCAGTCATGATCCCGGAGAACGCAGAAGAAGACTTAGTCGCCGTAGTCAATGCTGCAAGTGTGCGCGCAGTGTCCAACTCCGAGTTGGATGCCACCGCGGCAGCTCGCGAATCGTTGGTCGCCTTTAAGTTTGGCGGCAGTTCCTTGTTGGGCGCCAAGCGTATGTTGCATGCCGCTGGTCTCGTTCGCCCAGTGGCGCAAGAGACGCAGGTTGTGGTGGTGGTTTCGGCGATGAAGGGCGTCACGGATCGCCTCCTGGGGATCGCGCAGGCGCTCGGTGAGCACAAGAGCGAACGCGCGCGCGCGGAAGCGGAAGCAATGTTGCGTACGCATCTCGATGTTCTCCATGACTTGTCTCTCGACTCCGACGAACAGGAGCGTGTCGCGCGCGATCTCAGCTCTCTCGGTCGCGATTTGCTCCATGAAGTTTCCGTCCGCAGGCATAGCGCAGCCGAACCCGCCGCTGCCGAGCTCTTTGACCGCCTCGCATCGTTCGGTGAACGCTTCAGCGCGCGCCTGTTTGCCGCGGCCCTCGAACACTCCGGCGTACCTGCCGTTCCTGTTTCCTCCTCGGAATTTGTCCTGACTTGCGATACATTTCGCGATGCCAAGCCGAATCTTGCGCAAACCAGGCAGCGCGGCCGCGAGGTTTTGCTTCCGTTGCTTGCAGACGGCATCGTGCCGGTGGTCACTGGTTTCATCGGAGCCACTCCGGACGGTCGCATTACAACGCTGGGGCGCAATAGCTCCGACTTTTCCGGTGCGATCATCGCTCACGTCGTCGAAGCCGATGAGCTGGTAATCTGGACGGATGTAGATGGAATTTACACGGCAAATCCCAATGAGTCGGCGCAGGCGCATCTTTTGCACGATCTAAGTTATGAAGACGCGCACGCGCTCGCATTAAGCGGAGCGAAAGTCTTGCATCCGCACGTTCTGCCGCTCGCGGAGGAAACAGAGATGACCGTTTGGGTGCGCAACACGTTTAAGCCGCACGCACGTGGCACCCGCATCGGGCCCGCTCCCGTAGGGGCGCAGCATCGCTGCGCCCCGGTCAGCAAGGAGCCAGCATGAGCTCCTCTGCCCCTCGCTTTGACAAAAAGTTACGCGCCGGCGTCCTCGGCGCAACCGGTCTGGTAGGTCAGCGGTTGGTGAGCTTGCTTGCGGATCATCCTTGGTTCGAACTCACCGAAGTTGCGGCGTCGGAGCGCTCCTCCGGCAAAACGTATGCCGAGGCCGTGCGCTGGCATCTGGACGCGCCAATTCCCGCTGCTGCTCGCGACTTGGTGGTCCGGAGTCTCACTCCCACGCTTGAGTGCGATTTTGTTTTCTCCGCGCTCGATTCATCCGTGGCGGGCGGGGCGGAAGAAGATTTTGCGCGCGCGGGCTATCCCGTCGTCAGCAACTCCCGAAACCATCGCATGGATTCGGACGTGCCGTTGCTGATTCCGGAAGTGAACGCCGCGCATCTCGATGCCATTCCATTGCAGCAGAAAAATCGCGGCTACGACACTGGCTTCATTGTGACGAATCCAAATTGCTCCACCGCGGGGCTCGTTCTAGTTCTAAAGCCGCTGGCCGAAGCGTTTGGACTGGAGAAGATTTTCGTAGTGACCCTGCAGGCCATGTCCGGCGCAGGGTACCCCGGCGTCGCTTCCCTGGATATTCAAGGAAACGTAGTGCCATTCATCAGCGGCGAAGAAGAAAAGATGGAGTCCGAGCCGCAGAAACTGCTTGGGAAATGGAATGGCGAGCGTTTTGTGGACGCCGGTCTGGGCATCAGCGCGCACTGCAATCGCGTGCCAGTGCTGGACGGTCACTTGGAGTGTGTGAGCCTGAGCTTGAAGAAAATTGCTTCGCTGGAAGAAGTCCGCGAGGCCTTGCGCGAGTTCGAAGTTAGCTCCGAATTGGCCGCGCTGCCATCCGCGCTGCGCAATCCCATCGTCGTGCTGGAAGAGCAGGATCGCCCCCAGTCGCGACGTGACGTAAATGCCGGCAATGGCATGGCCGCAGTAGTCGGCCGCGTCCGCGAATGTTCCCTGCTCGACGTCAAGCTGACGCTGCTCTCGCATAACTTGGTGCGAGGCGCCGCCGGCGCCGCCCTGCTCAACGCCGAGATGCTAGCCGCCCGCGGCCTGCTGAATCGGCCTGTTAGCGCGGAGGGCGGCCAATCGGTAGCCGAACCCGTTTCGCGGTAGACCTGCTAGCCGATGATTTGCGTTTCGGTGTGGCTGCCCGAAGCATACTGGGTAAACAATTCGCTCATTCGTTGCGTCCAGCCATCTAGTCCTTCTGTGCCCCTGAAGGAAATGATTAACGCAACTACGCTCTTTGTCCCGCTGGTGACCATAGTGCGCTCTGAATCGCTGGTGGGACTGCCGTGTGGACCGATAGCGTCGCAAAACACAGGCAAGCCCTCCAGATTCAAGTCGTACTTGCCGATTCCTTTGTAGGTTTCGCCAGCGCGGCCGGCGCGAAAAGTAATGTTATCGCTAACATGCGCGAGGTCGTACAAACCGATTGGCAATCGGCTCTCGACCGAAACAAGATTGATGATGTCTACCACGGCATTGATTCGCGGCAATCCCTTTCCCGCGATTATGCGACGTAGCAGCGCCTCTGCCGAGCCACGATACCGCGCTGGATCTTTTCCCAGCGCCTTGTAAGCGGCTCGGGTCGCCAGAATCTGCGGAGATTCCAATACGCCGCGTGGTTCCGGCAGTCTCAAAATCGTCTGCTCCCGATCGTTCAATTCCGCAATCAGCGCAGGTGGCGAGGTCGGCGCCTCAACCTGAGCGGAAACGCACCCGAGCGCGACATTCGGACACTTCCTCCTTAGCGCTTCATCAATCGTCACATGCATGGACTGTGCCTATTTTCTTCCGGCGAAGCGGACCCTGGCGGTGAAGGCTCTACCCTGGCCACCTGAAAGCTGGCCGAGGTTCGGTGCGTCAACGTTATTCACCACCACGTTGGGATTTGCCCAGCTGAACGCATTCACCATCTCGATGCGCGCGGCCCACAAGTATCCGCGAAACGCGAACTTCTTTTCCAGCGCGAGATTCAAGTTCTTGTAGTCGGGAAAGCGCGATGAATTCGGCGCCTCGACCAGTTGCTGCTGGAGATTGACGATGCTGTATGGATATCCCGTGCGGTACTCGAAAAAATAGCTGAATTGAATTTTCCAGATGTGCGTTGGCGTCCAGCCCCAGCTCAGAAATCGATTGGGCGCATCCCAAGCGAGTGGCGCCGATTGCTGGGCCGCGAAGAAAATTGACCCCAGGACGGGGTTAAGCACTTGATTGCTGTGCGCGACGGAGCGGGTATAGGCGCCGAACACCTGCGTGTCTTCCGAAAAAATCTGACGCACAGTAACGGTTGCCGCACGATAGCGGTCTTTGCGCGTATCCTGCAAAAGAAAAGTTCCGCCGATTTGCGCCGGATTCTGATCGACATACACAAAACCGTGATAGCCGTTGCGCGCCAGCAGTTCGACGTCGAAAACAGTGTTGCGGCGAATTTTCTGCTGCCATCCCGCGCTGGTGGTCGTGAAGCGGGGCTGCCGCAGTCCTCGCGCGGGCAATACAAACTGGCTGATCGCCGGAGCGCCAACCGGCGTGGTACCCGCGCTATTGAAGAAAATGTCTATCTGGCTCTGATCGAGTGCTTGTTCGATGACGGCGAGATTCAGCGGCGCGTTGTAGATTCCCCATCCGACAGAAAATTTCGCCCTGTCGTCGCCAAAGGGCAGCACATTTCCGGAAAGCCGCGGCTCGAGCATGGCGCTTTGCGTGAAGCGGTCCCAATCCGTTCGAACCCCACCTTGCAGCACGACGCGCTTCGTCGGCGACCAGTTATCTTGCAAATAGCCACCGGCCTGCGTGTTGGTAGCCTGCGGACTTGAGGGTCCGGCGAAAGTGGATTGCCGTACGAGTGTGCCGTCCGCGCGCAGTGCTTGGATTTCCCCGCGAGTGGTCGCTTGACGAAATTCGAGCCCCGCAACGTTTGCTCCCATGCTGACCTGGTGCGTGCCGTGCCAATGGCGCGAAGCCGCGATCACGTTGAACAAGCCTTGGATTCGGCTGCCGTGGTCGTGAACCCGCTCGAAGAAATTTCCGCTTGCGCCGTTCACCAGCAAAACATATGGGGCCGTGCCCTGTGGGGAAAAATCCTGGTTTTCACCGTCCGCCGCGACACCAAGTTCGATCAACGTGTCGTACAGCCAGATCTGGTCCCGCACCGAAGCAAACGCGCGTTGCTGATGTAGATCGAGGGTTGTCGATTCCGGGTTGAGCGGATCGAGGCCCAGGCTTTCATCCTGCGTGCGGTTGTAGAGAAAGGTGCCATGCAGAATATGTTTTGGGCTGAAATTGTATTGCACGCGCAGCAGATTATCGGCGGCCCACTGCGTGGAGGTATTTGCGCCGTCGGGCAATTCTCTGACCAGCGTAAAAGTGTGTTGCAGGCTGATCGCATCGGAAAACCATAAGCGGCCGCGCTCGATAGGGCCGGAAAAAGTAAAACGTGGATACCAATTTCCCAAACGCACGCCCTGTTGAATATCGATGCCAGGAATTGGATTGGTGGTGCCGAAGCGCCACTTGTCGTCGCCATCAGGCGTTTCCAAACTTAGGACGTTGGCGCCGGAATGAGCATAGCCCGCTCCGATGCGCCCCGTCTGCACTTCCGCGGCGCGCGTGGCGTCGACATTAAAACGCGCGCTGAGAGTGTTGTTGACGGGATCGCCGATTTCGAATCCATCGAGCAAGTACTGCGTTTCTCCCGAGCGCGCGCCCGCGACGTGCAAATTGCCCACACTGTCTTGCACTACCTGCGGCATCGCCGTCAAACTTTCTTGCAAAAGGTGCGAGTTGGGAACGGGAATGTCGCGGATTTCTAGCGCCGTGAGCGTTTCACGCTGCGTTGTGTCTTGCGTGTCTATTTGATTTGGTACGGCGCTGACTTGTACTTGTTCGTGCAGCTCTTCTGCATGTTTCAAAGTCAACGTGATTTGGTTTTGCCCGGCGCTCAGATTCAGAGATTCGTTTGCGCGGACGAAGAAACCTTCTTTGCGCGCTTCGACTTTGTAATCGCCGGCAGGGATGTTGTGCAGCAGGAAACGGCCCGCGCCGTCGGTTTCGGCGCGAAAACTTTGGCCCGCGTTGTTGTCACTGGCGCTCTGCAGAACGATTTTTGCTGCGGCGATGGGAACGCCGTTTTCGTCGACGACTACGCCGGCGCAGTCCGCCAGATCGGCAGCGCGAGTTTCCGCGACGGAGACTGAGGCGAAAAAAAGGAAGAGCGCCGCGAGGCGAGCGGCAGAGCGCATGCCGTCATCGTGGCACACTCAGTTCAAGGTGTGCAGCCTTTCTGTGCGCGCGATTTCCAGCGAAGTTACGTGTCTTGAAGGCTGCGGCTCACGCCGATTTTTTGCGCTGCGGAATGGGCGCTTTCTTTTTTTGTGACTTAGCCGGCTCCGAAATCCACGCCGGTGGATCGCTGGCCGGGAATGATTCTTCGGAGGCTTCGTCGACCGGATCCGGATTCTGCGCGAGCTCGTTGGAATCTCGCTGATCGCGCCCTTCGGGTTTCTGCGATGGAGGCTGTGGTTTTTCTGCTGGCTTAGCCATAGTGCCTCGATCTTATCGCGCTTGGTTAAGGCAAAGTCATACAGCGAATTGCTGATTCGAGCGCGGTCGGGCTGCAATGGAGAGTCTTGGCCGTGGTAAACTAAGGCCCTTCTAGGCTCGTAGCTCAGTTGGTTAGAGCGCCACCTTGACACGGTGGAGGTCTGGGGTTCGAGTCCCCACGAGCCTACCATCCTCTCTTCCGCCCCTGATTGCCTCGTTTTTATTTCTGATCTTGAGAACGCGCCCAACAACCACGATGCGAAGCATGAGATTTTTGACGTCGGTGCGATAAACTCTGATGGCGTTGATTTCAGAATGGACCTGGGAAAATGTCTACGGAAAGTAAAGTTAGTGTGCTGCGCGGCGAGGTTGCCGCGGAGGCGGGGACGAAAACTGTATTTAAGGTTTTGCTGGCGATTAGTTTTTGCCATTTGCTGAATGACACGGTGCAATCGCTGCTGCCGGCGATCTATCCGTTGCTGCGCGACACGTTTCATCTGGACTTCGGCCAGATCGGGCTCATTTCTTTCACTACTACGTTTACCGCTTCGCTGTTGCAGCCGCTGGTGGGGCTGTATAGCGACAAACATCACAAGCCAAATTTTCTGGCGATTGGCATGGGAATTACGCTGATCGGCTTGGTGACGCTGTCGCTGGCGCCGAGTTACGGAACCGTTTTGGTTGCGGCGGGGCTGGTGGGCATCGGGTCGTCCGTTTTTCATCCGGAGTCTTCGCGGGTGGCGCGCATGGCTTCGGGCGGGCAGCACGGAATGGCGCAATCGCTGTTTCAGGTTGGCGGAAACGCGGGATCGGCGATGGGGCCGCTGCTGGCCGCGTTTATTCTGCCGCGCGGGCAGCGCAGTATTGCGTGGTTTTCGTTTGTGGCGCTGCTGGGAATTATTTTGCTCGCGGATATTGGCGCCTGGACGAAGCGACGCAGAGCCGCGCAGGAGAAATTGCAGGCAGCGCCGCCGCTGGCTGGGCGCGTTGTGGAAGCCGCGAGTGCTGAGCCGCATGTGGATTTGCCGCGGAAGAAAATATTTTGGTCGCTGGCGATTTTGGTGGCGCTGATGTTCTCGAAATATTTTTATCTGGCGAGTCTGGGGTCGTATTACACGTTTTATTTGATGGACAAATTTCATGTGTCGGTGCGGAGCGCGGAGATTCATTTGTTTGCGTTCCTGGGCGCGGTGGCGGCTGGGACGTTTTTCGGCGGGCCGGTGGGCGACCGCATGGGGCGCAAAGTGGTGATCTGGTATTCGATTCTGGGCGTGCTGCCGTTCACGCTGCTGCTGCCGTATGCGAATTTGTTCTGGACGGGAATTTTGAGCGTAGTGATTGGATTGATTCTGGCTTCGGCGTTTTCCACGATTCTGGTTTTTGCGCAGGAGCTGGTGCCCACAAAAGTGGGAACGATTTCGGGAACGTTTTTTGGGTTGGCGTTTGGGTTGGGCGGAATCGGCGCTGCGCTGCTGGGAAAATTGGCGGACGCGACGAACATCCGCTTTGTGTACCACGTGTGTTCGTTCTTGCCTGCGGTGGGGATATTGACGGCGTTCTTGCCGGATCTGAATTCCGGGAAAAGCAAATCGCGATAAGTGTGGCTTAAAAGCGGGCAGCCAGAAATGGCCGCCCCACTTGCTACAGGGAGGGGCCGGGCTGGCCGCCCTGGCACTTGGGGCATTTGCGGCTGTGGATGTAATTGCCGTTGGCGCCGTAGTGATGGCCGCAGTCTCGGCACTTGAGTTCGTAAATCCAATGACCGCGACCGGTGCCGGCCTGGCGCGTGTTGCGGATAACTTCCTGATCGCGCGGATTGACGTAGCCGGGCTTGGTGGTGCCCTTGTCCGGGAACATGCTGTACTGCTCGGCCTTGGTGCGGACGCGTTTGGGAACTCTGGACATGATTGAGGGCGATTATAGCCCATTGGGAGGATAACTGGTCACTGCGAATACTGAGTGGTGAATACGGCGGGGTCGTCAGCGATGGCAGGCGGGAACCGATTGAAAACAAAGCATCGGGAGCAGTGAAAAGAGCAGTTGCGGAAACAGCAACTCAGAAGTTGATGAAAAGAAGGGAGTTAAAAATCGAATCGCTCCACTTGCACTTGCGTCGTTACCATTCTCCATCTCCATTTCGTTGTCTTGTCTTCGCTGCAGAGAGCGCCAGCGCTTTGCATGGGCCTCTTGCACTGGCGGGTTCGCCTGAGGATCGCTGTTTTCGCGATGGCGTCGGCGTGTTGCTTCCTCTTCTGCGTTGGCGAGGCTGGTTGCCTCACACCTTCGATGTATTCTGAGACCGAGCGGTTTCCTTTTATTTTGTGTTGGGATTGAAGATAGAGGTCGTTGACAACTCAGGCAAAGACGGTCCGA